>Ga0247611_10000080_pt1 | contig 183365 bp, 325 predicted proteins | sample 177DNAGHGhighgp2_FD_192422 | JGI IMG/M metagenome (GOLD analysis project Ga0247611, IMG submission 192422) | Sheep rumen microbial communities from Palmerston North, Manawatu-Wanganui, New Zealand - 1770 DNA GHGhigh gp2 | ecosystem: Host-associated > Mammals > Digestive system > Stomach >... | reverse complement strand
AATCTTACTAAATACTTTTTCATTCTTCCCAAAAATTAACAATTGTAGCACAATTTGGAATTGCTTCATATAATTGTTTAACTAAAAATCCTTTTGTTTCTGCGGGATTATCTAATTCAACATTAGTTAATATAGGATTTCCACTCCATGTTTTACAACTATTAATAAAACATGATACTACGTAATTTTTCTTCATATCAATTGTGTTGCTTCAAGATTAATATTAATTGAATCACCTTCTTTAAATGCCTTTAATGCTTCTCCACCTCTATCAATTATAAATCTATCAAGAGTAGTAAAATTATATCCATTTTCAATTCCCCATTTAATATTGTTAATTATTTCTTGGTGAATTTCTGGATTATTCTTTATGGATTTAGCATACTTTTGAAAAGCCTGTTCAAGAGAATCAAAGTGCTTTGATACTGTTCTTAGATTAAAAATCTGTCCTTGAACTGTACAAGATTGAGGATATGTATAAAACAATTCTTCTCCCATTTCAAAAGCACTTCTATAAAATTTCTTTAAGAAGTTTTGATTAAATTGAACATCTTCTGGAATAAAAGAAGTACCTTCTTTTGGGATTTTATATGCTTTAATAATTATACCTTTAGATTGAAGTGATTCTAATACTAATCTTAACTGCCCATTTAAAATTTCATTAAATTGTTGGAGATATTCATATTCTCCATCTTGTGCTAATAATATAATCTTAATAACAAATAATTCTGTAGGATTAAGTTTATAATCTCTCATTAAAATTAATTCATTATCAAGATTATGATTTAAATATTTCACAGCATACTAATAAATATTAGCTGCTTAAGTGTTATTCAGATTTCTCTGTTTTATTCAATGCATAAGGTTTCATAAAATTATCTAATAATTCCATATATCTTTCATTGAATTTATTTAAGTCATAATGCTCTTTTATAAAATCATAAAAAATTCCATTGTCACTAGAACAATAACTTCTATTTTCTATTAAAAGCATTATAATAAATTCTTGTCTATCATTTGCTCCCATAAAATTAAAATCTAAACATTAATTCTCTAGGTTTTTGAGTAACAGGTTCTGGGGATTCTCCTTTTAATACTTTTTCAAGTCCATTTTCATCAATGGTTATGTAGTTTTTATCAGTTTTATGATTATTACGTACCCATTTCTCTTCTACAGTATCTTTAATAACTATATAAAATACTTCAGCTACTTTATCCTCTTCTTTTCTAACTGTACGTCCTCTTCTTTGTCTTGCTTTAGTTTCAGAACTATCAGTTCCAAGAATTATTGCTACAGAAAGACCTCTAACATCTAAACCTTCATTAGCTTTAGCACAGGTATTTAAAACTCCATTTTCAGAATTATTAAAATCTTCTATCATGGTAGCACTTCTTTTTTTAGATATTCTTCCAGTATATACTTCTCCTATTCCTATAGCTTCAGCCATTTGAACATTATTAGAAAAAGTAATAATTTTTTTGTTTGAACGAGCTTCTATTATTTTTCTTGCAATTTCAATTTTTTTTGGATGATTATTAATAAATTTCTTTCTAGCTGTCATAGTTCTAATAAATCCAGCAGAATGAAAATTAATAGCTCCTAAAACTTGCTTTTTCATATTTTCATCATCACCTCGATATAATCTATCTCGGTATGCAAGTTTATTTTTCCAACCATCTTTATTAACCATACTCATAGCTAATCCAAAATCAAATTGAAAGAACTCAAAATGTTGAATCCATTCTTTATTAAGGGATTTATAATAATCAATATCATCAACATTAATGAGTACTTGATATTCTTTATATTCAGAAACCCATCCATTAACTAAACATTCTAAAAATGGGATATTATCTACAATAGGACAATATTTTTGCATAAGAATATGTTTTCCATCAAGTCTTTCAAATGTAGCAGTTAGTCCTAAAATAAGTTTATACTTAACTTTTTTAAATATTTGACTAAAATCATCAGAATTAAATCTATGACATTCATCTAATATTATAAAATCACAAACCCATTCATGCATTATTACTGTATTTACTACTTGAACCTCAGCATTAAAAGAAAAACCCTCTAAATCTATTTTATTTTGCCATTGATTTTTTAAAGCAGTAGTAGGAACGACAACAAGAATTCTAAATTGTGGATATTTTTTTAATAAAGCTTTAATAGTCATTAATCCTATATTTGTTTTGCCAAATCCCGTAGCTGCTTCTATACTACCTTTGCCTTTAGAATTGATCCATTGTTTAATAGATTCTCGTTGTCGTTCAGTTCTAGTCATGTTTTCCTAATGTATAAGGTCTTACATTTAATCCTGTTAAAACATAAGTACCTTTATTTTCATAAAATCCTTTTATATCAATTCTGTAAGCATTATTACCTAATATATAAGGTTGCTGTTCAGTGATACAAATAGGAGAATTATCTGGAACATCGGAAAGCATCTCTATTAATTCTTTTTTAGTCATTTAAGTCAATTCCTTTATTTTTAGCAACAATTTCAATTTGCTTCTGGAGTTTTCTCCAACTATAAATATGGCCGTCAACTTCTCTTTGGAAACGTAATAACACTTTATTTCTTAAAGTAACAAGTTGCTCAGTAGTCATATCAGAATACTTCTGTTTCTTAGGAAGAATAAGAATAGCTCTCATTTCATGATAAGACAATCCTTTCTCACTAAGTTTCAAATTAAGTTTTTCTGGAAGATGGAGTTTCTCTTTAGCAATTTTTAATCTTTCTGCATTAGAGTTACCCTTCAATTCATTTTCTTCAGCTTTAGTAAACCATAACCCCATTTTTGTAATAAATGTCATAGTAAGATGCTGTTTATTGAAAACACCTAGATAATCAATACAACCATCCATTGCATCAGGAATATTTATATCATAAAACTCAGAAGGAAGATTTGTAGCAATTTGAGTAATTGGAACTAATTTCCAATCAGGAACTTCTGGATTATTTGCCATAAATTGTCTTAAACTAACCCATAAAGAACGTCTCCTAATATCGTCTCTATTGTCTTTCAAATAACTATTTTCAAAATATCTTAAAAGTAATTCTACATTACATTTATTAATTTGATCAGTTACTTCATCAAGAACATTATGTCGTCCAAGATTCTTCGGGTCATCATTATGTAACATTTTTTCACAATGATTATAACACTTCTTAAGTTGTTCGGGTGTCATATCCACTATTCTAATAGAATCTTGAACATATTTATCTCCTTCCTTCCTCTTTTCGCCTTTCCAAACAAATGAAGAGAAGTCGTTTTTCTTTGCATTCATAGCCTTTTGTAAGGCATCTCCTAATACAGTATTCATTTAAAATCTTTCATATTATAATATCTTTTTTAGAATTATCTGTTTTTTCTTCTACAAACTTTATAAAATAAATATTTGTATAATTATACGGTATAAATTGCCCTGTTTCAGGACAAAACCATTTATCTTTGCCTGCTTCAACTTCACTATAAGTTAAATAACCTATTTCTCCAATGTTTAATTCCTTATGATCCCAATTTGGTAATCTAGTAACCATAATATAATTATGTCCAAATCCAGGATTTGTTTCTAAACATTTAAATACATAGGTAATATAACCAAGTGCATCATTTTCACAAGCAACTAATCGACTATAAATAGTTAACACTGTTACCAGCGTAACTTATTTGTTGGGATAGTATCCAATTCTGTAGGAATAGCATACCATCTACACATATCCTCTATATGCTCATCATAGAGTTTTTCAATAGGGATACCTGTAATCTTAGACTCTTTATTAATATCATCGAAAGATGGCAAACCATATTTTCCTTCATTTTTATAATAAAATGAAGTAACAGCATTTTTAGCAATTTTAATTGCTTCTTGTTCTCCACGATTACAATTTCTTGTAAAACGATACCTAACACCTAATGTCTTACCAATAGTTCCGTAATAAATATTATATGTCATAAAATTAAACCTAAAATAAATAATAAAATACCTCCTACAGAAGACCCTATTATTAATTTCTTCTGAGAAGATTTAAGTTGTTGAATTTTAATATCATCAGAAGTAACTTTATCTTTATAAATATTTAATTCTATTTTCTGAATAGAATCAGATTTTACATAAAGTTGATTTAACTTCTCTAATGATAAAATTTGTTTTTTTAATAAAGGATTTTCATTACTCAATTTCTCATGTTCATTGAAAATAAGACTTATGGCTTTCAATGTATCTGCCGATGTAGTTTGAGATGAACTGGGAATCGACAGACAAAGGTTGAGTAATAATAGTATTAATCCTTTCTTGATAATGTTTTTCATTTAAAATGATTTTAACGTGAGTTGAATCAATAATAGTTCTAATACTATCTTTAGTATTATTTATAGAATCTATCTTTAATTCAAGTTTATTAATTTTCTTTAGTAGCAAATCATCTTTATCTATTGGAGTAAAATCTGCTATTTTTATATAGAAAACTATAAATAAAATAATTGCTACTAATGTTCCTAATAACGTCCATTTATTCATTCTCCAGTATCAAATTTTTCAGGAAGAGTTTCTCTACATAATTTTACTATTTCTCTATAGTTGATTTGAAACTCTTTCATAAATTCCTTTAAAGTAACATTATCCTCTTCCCATTTTTTAGCAGTTCTCTTATGAGCTATTTTATTAAGACAATGAGAAAGAGTTAATGCATATAAAGTATTTCCTGGTTCTATCTCAAATTTTCCTGTATCTCGTTTCTTAACTCTTTTCATAAAAGTTAAGTCGTAAAATTCACTATCAGGACCAGAAGGTTCCATGATAAAATCAGGTTCTACTATTTTCATATTTCCTAAATAAAGCTCTAATTCTAGTAGAAACAATTAAATTCCATCTTTTACTATAGCAGCTATTCCAATCCTCACTATAATATATATCAAATAAATATTTAGAAGTATAGTTAAAAATTTCTTTATTCTCTTCTCTAATAGTATAATCACATCTGTTTATATATCTATCAGATACTTTAATAAAATAATGACCAGGAAAATGTAATACTATTACTGAAAATGGAATATTATTTCTTTCTAGATTTTCCGCTAAACAAGCTGTAACAAAACAACATCCCCCACTACCAGTATCATATTGGAAGTCCATTTCGTTACATAACTTATTTAAACTAGTAAATAATTGGTTCCTAGTCATTTATTTTTACTTCCGGGTCTCTTATGTAAATGCCCACTTTCTTTGTTTTGCCCTCCACGAGCTTCCCAAGCTTTAATCCTCGCTTCCAAGTTCTGTAATTTCTTCTTGTATTTCATAACCAAATTCGTCTAAATGATTAAGATATTCAGTATTGTATTTACGTAATCCATTAAGATCAAATGCTATCATATTATCAATTTTTTGCCATTCATCTTCAATAGCATCAACAGTAATAAAAACAGCGTTCCAAAGTTTACGAAGAATATTTCTTTTTTTCATATTAGCATTTAACTTAGCTTTCATAAAGGCAATATTATTGCCAATTTCTTCATCAAAAGCATCAGTCATACAGGGTTGAGAAGTACCAGTTCCAATAATAACACAAGTATTATCATCTCCCATAGAATCCCAAATTTCGTTCCACTTTTCAGCACTACGATTTTCGGCTTCACCAATTCGATTAATCATCTTGTAATAATCTTCTTTACAAATCTTAGTAATTTTATTACCTTCTCTCTTAGTTTCGATTGGATTTCCAATCACTTTTTCATCATTCATAATACAAAATTGTTTTATTATTAAATATAATACTTAATATACAGTGTTTTCTACAATAATATGATACACAATCTAACAAATATTGATTGCACATTTGAGGATTTTGTACAATTAAATTTATTAATTTATCATAATTTTCCAACTTAATTTCTGTTAAATATTCACAAATCATTGGAATTATTTCATTTTGCCAAGAAACAGGAGTTCCTCGAATCATATTATTAAAAATATTTATATAATCATTTTTTGTCATAATTACCAACCATAAATTCGTTTATCTTTTTTAATAGCAGTAATTGCTTCTTTTATATAGTAACCAACCTCTCCCCAAAGAACTGTTCCAAGATTATTAGGATCTGATAATTTATCAATTCTTTTATCAATCCTCTTTAATTCCTCAAAAATTTTATTAGATTCATCCATATAAATTAAGTTTTTTTAAATAATTAATTTCTTTTTCCTCTGTAGCAGTCTGAATTTGATATTTAAGCAACTCATTAGCTACATTTAAAAGATATTCTTTTTCTTCATCAGAAGCAGGGTCACATACTCGAGTATCTTTAATAAAATTTCTAAATCGAATAGCAAATGTTTTATTAGATACAATACGGTTATCTTTAATAGGATTAGTAAAATTCCAAATTGATAACCAATCCTTATTAATTAATACTCTAGCTTTACAAGTATTTCCAAGATTTACTTTTATATAATTATCATTAAAATTTGGATCTACTACATAAGCTGTTATTCCACAACATTCAATAATGTCTCCTTTTTTAAGTTGTTCTTTATTCATTTTCCAGTATAATTATGCTCTAAAATGATTTCAATTCTAGTAGAATTTTTTCCAGTTAAAAGACTATCATATCCAACAGAACAAATGTCTTTAATTTCTTCTCCGTAAAATCCAGATACATCACAATCTCCAAATTTACTCTGTTTTTCTTTTAAAATTTTAATTAATTCTGACAATTTCATAATATCATACTACTTTCAGATTGAGCAAGAGAATCTGCTTTATTATTCCAAATCATATCTATATCACCTTCTTTTTGATGTCCATAAACATGACGATATGTAATTGGATTTTTAACAAGAATTTGAGTAATTTCTAATTGTTTTTTAATTTTAGCAATTAATTTAACATTCTTTTTAGGGTTCCATTTTTCATTAAATATACATCCTAAAGCATATTCTGAATCAGAAACTATTTCTAAAGAATCTATTGGCTTAGTAATAGCTTTTAATCCAATATAAATAGCAAATAATTCCATTTGATTATTAGTAGTTTCTTTAAAAGCTTTAGAAAATTCTAGAACTTTCTTTCCATCTTTTAACCAAACTACTCCTAATCCCCCATTTCCATTAGCTCTACATGAACCATCAGTGTAAATTGTATATTTCATAAGAAGGCACTTGTGATTTAAAATCAATTTTTTTAGAACAAAACTCAATACAATCTTTAGATATATGATATTTAGTTCCTTTGGGAATAATACATTTAAATATTACAGGATTTTTACATCCCATTTCAAATATATATTTTTTAGCACAATCTAAAGTTACAAAAGTATGTATATATCCTGCTCCTTTTTCTTTTGGTTCAAAAAAAGAAAAACTAGAACCTTGAGCTTTTAATATTCTGTTAATATCAACTATAGTACCCATATAGGGAGTATAATATACATCTTCCCATTTATCTAATACTTTATAACAGACAATATCATGAGAAGTTTTTTTAGCAAATCTCCATTTAGATATTAAACACATAATTTTTTTTAAATTAAATTACTTTTATATTCTCCAAAATCCTCTGGAACAAACCAACAATTTCTATTTGGATCATAACTTACTTCTTCTCTATACCTAGGATTTAACATATAATCCTGGATTTCTGGCCATTCGACTTTAATGTATTTCATAATAAATGTCTATAATAATAATTTTTCCAAGTATTAATTTCATTCCTACTTATCCAGTCTGCCAAACAATTAAACTTATATTTAAGTCCATTTCTATTTGGACAATGACCTTTTACATATATAAATTTAATATTTTTATATCCTTTCTTATTTTTAAATTTGCCTATTTGGAATCTATCATCAGTATGTATAATAATATTAATAGCATTATATTTACTTCTTATATAATATATAGATTCCTTTATTGCATCACGTTCTGCATAATAAGAATGAAAATATTTTTCTACTCTATTATAATAAATATCTATTATATGAGAGTCTACAACAATAACACCAACTTTAGTAGTTCTTTTTACTCCATTTATAGGATCCATTAATTTAGTATTTTTACAAGAAGCATCTGTATAAATATGAAAAGTCCTCATTTTATCAAAAATTTATCTGTCCAAGTACTATTTCCATTCATATCCTGCCAAGGCCAACTTTCTTTAGCAAATTTTATATCAGGTTCGTTTCTAATTCCTTGACTTATAGTTTTATAATAATATAAATACCAAAGAGCTTGTTCCCAATATTCATCTATATAAGATTGTTCGTATAAAGAAAGATCCCAATACCACACAAAATTCCATTTATAGACATGAATCCATATATATGGATGATGTTCAAATCTAGGAGTATCATATTTATCTTTCCAACCAACATCTTCAAACATAATTTGAATATAAGAAGGTTTAGAAACCCATAATACTGGATAAGGAGCCCATTCATCTACGGTAAATCTAAAATAAAGTTTAAGTGGCTTAAATACTCCTTTAAGTTTATTCATTGTCTTTTTTGGATTACTAATATTTATATATAAATATTTTTTCCAAGTTATATAAATCCAGTCTTTTTTAATCATAGTATATAAATAAAAAAAGGTGACTTATTTAGTCACCCATTCATAATGAACAAATTTTCTTTCTTTAAACCAATTATACCACATAACAAAATGTTTATGGTCTCTATAATCTTTATAGTAATCTATTCTAGGCCAGAAAAACCATAAAGCAAATAATATAATAACAATAATTATAATCATACTATAAATAAATTAGTTTTAATATTTATCTACTAGGTTTTTCAACCTAAAATTTTATCTTAAATTAAGTATCCATTTTTTATTAAATGAAATGAATAAATTGAAGCAGCCATACTTGCTACCCATATTGCTAATATTTTTAATTTACGTTTCATAATTAATTAATTTTTAAAATTAAAGGTGCGTCCACTGGGACTTGGACCCAGGACCCCGAAATTAAAAGTTTCGTACATCTACCAACTGAGCTATGAACGCAATCCATTAAATTACTGGATTAATCTTAGAATCTATTATAGGTTTATAATATTCTACCATACTATTTACATAGATTCTACCTAATTTTTTAAACACATTTAATACTCTTTTAGCCATAATTTCTACAAATTTAAAGTTTATAAATAATTATCTCTGGTACAATTTAAATATATCTTTAATTTAAAATTATCAAATGTGTTCGCATACTTTTTGATTTAAATCAATGATATATATCAAGTCCAGTAATTTTGATAACATTAAAGGTATTTAAATCTGTAGTTTTTAGTTATTAGTGTGTTAGACAGGACTCAAACCTGCGACTAGAGGAACCACAACCCTCTGCTCTATCAACTGAGCTACTAACACCATGTTAAATATTGCTGGGGTAGTGGGAATTGAACCCACATCTAAAGTTTAACAGACTTTTGCTTGACCTTCCAGCTATACCCCATTATCTTATTTATTATAATTTTCCTCAAATTTCTGTTCTGCAATTTTTACTGCATCATTATCTCCCTCTTTTATCTCAGGACAGGGCCTTATTCCAGCATGAATCTCTCTATGACAATTAGAACATACTAAAACACATTTATCTAATTCTGGAGTTATTTTACTCCAAGCTCTAGTATATCCTTTAGCCGAAATTCCAAAATCTTTTTCATTTGGATCCGTATGATGAAATTCTAAAGCCCCTATAAAGGTATTATATTCACAACATTGACATTTACCTCCCTTGTATGCTACTGCAAGAACTTTTACCTTATCTCTTCTTTTCTATGTTGCTTCTGTCTAACATTTTAAACATTTCCAACGTTTTCTATTTCCATCTGAATACAAAGCAAACTCTGTATCTCCATGTTTTTCACAATGTCTAATTTCTCTTTCAGCCATAATTCATTAACATTTAATCATATAATTTTTATCTATTAACCAATTTCACCATCTCCCCTGGAGAGGATAAACAGAATTGAACTGTCGTCCTTAGTATGGCAAACTAATGCACTAACCACTGTGCTATATCCTCAAAAGAGCAGCATAACGGACTCGGACCGTCTCCTTGACCTTATCTTACTCTTTTATCTATTCTTGTACAATTTTTATTTCTTGCACCAAAATTTTCAGTTAATGAATGGCAATTTGGACATAATAATTGAAGATTTTTTATGTTATTATTCGTACAATCTCCGTCTATATGATGAATTTGTAATGGAACTTTTCCAGTAAATTTATTTACTTCATTCCATCCACATTTTTCACAAGAATTATTATGAATTTCAAATAAATATTTTCTTATATAATCTGATATATCATCTTTCCCAACAATTCCAGATTCTTCTCCATTTAACCACTTTTGTATAAAGTGTTTATATTTAAACTCCCATTGACAACTTACATTACAAAATTTATTACCAGTTTTAATTTCTTTTCCACAATTTAAACAATAATGTTGTTGTTTGTTAAAATGTTCAGATGGATTTATCTTTCTACGTTGAGGGAGTTCTATTCCTAATTGTCTAGCAACTTTCTTAATATTACTCCCAGAACAACCATATCTTCTACCTATTTCTTCATAACTGACTTTTTCTATATTTATAAGTCTTTCAAGTTCTTCTTTTTCAGATTCCCATTTTGACATATTTTTTAGACGAAGGGGTTTTAATCTTCGTACTATAAATATATCTTCAAGTTCGAAAAATCAAACTCAAACTTATAAATTTAACAATTTTTAATAATTAAATAGAGCGGTATACGGGAATCAAACCCGTGCATGCCTTCGGAGTGGAAGTCCGATATGCGCCTTCAGCTACACCAATACCGCTTATTTTATAAAGTAAGTTAAAGTTATATGCTACCATTAACACCAATGCTGCAATTCATTCTTCTATATAGGATTTCCTTTTTTAATAGGTAACGGCAAGTTCCCATTCTATAGTCATTGAAGAATGTCTTTCTAAGGGTTCCTTATACGAGTCAAAACTCCTTAGTTAAAATACGTGCTGTATTTGTAGGACTAGTGGGACTCAAACCCACACGTATGTTTCAACGACAGATCCTAAATCTGTTCTGTCTATCAGTTCCAGCATAGTCCTATATCTGGGATTCGTCAATCCCAAGGTGAGTTTACTTAATCTGAAACTCAATCTCTCTTAAAAGCTATCCATAGTTGTTTATACTCCCACTATAGACTAGGAGTTATTCATTTAAATCATCAACATCTAATGCATAGTCGATGCACTGTGACATTCCAATATGATTAATAAATGCTACAAGAACTCCATCAATTAAATGTTGTTCTGGTTGTTCTTTAATACCAGTTAAATGATAATTTCTACTGATACTAGTTTTATCTTTTCTAAATTCCTTAGCTTGTTGTGTAAGGAAATCTAATAATTCACCTCTTGTCATTTTTAATTAATTTTGATTCACACCAATCACTAAATTTCATTGCTTTATCCCAACAAAAAAATTCGAAATCACAATTTACTGGATCATCACCAGTAATTATATAATATATGAATCCCCATATTGGAGTAGTTATAAAGAGAAATATTGTTCCTACAACTCCAAATAGCATAGAACAAAAAGTTATTATACCAAATAAAAATCTTTTAAAATAAATCATTTGTTACTTTCATTTTAATTCTTTTGTTAATTTGTTATAAATAGAAAGTGAAAGAATAGAATATTCTTCTTCCTCATCATTCCTAACTGCAACCTTCCATTTTCCTTCTTCATCCTTAAACATTATAGGATGGTTATTCCAAAGATAATTAGGTTTTCCGTTATAATGAATAAGGTGTTCTGGTTTCATATACTTATTGTCTTTAATAAGTTCTAATATTTTTTGTGCAGCCCTAATAGGAATTTGAATAGTACTATAATTACAGAGTCCATTCATTGGTCCACTATTGTATTCTCCTTTAATATCTAGAGAAGTAAGAAAATCATTAGGAGCACCTATGGATAAATAATCATGAGCTACAAAAACCTTAATTTCATTATCCTTATCATATGGTTCTACTTCAACTTCGAAGTGAGTTTCATCTATTTGTTTAATTATTTTCATAATGGATAAATTACATCAGATTGTTTCCAAGTTAAATTCTCATATCGAAAAAGAATCCTTTTAGTAGGAGCCTTTTCAAAAGAAGAGATTTTTACAAAACCAAGATATTTCATTAGGAAATACTCTTCCTGTAACATACCTTGAGGTTTTCTATCATAAAAAGTAGCAGGAACATTTAAATATCTTTTAAAATGTTCTGGAATATTATAAACCATATCTCGTACTAATTTCTCATGTTCACATGGTTCACACTTATATGTAGTACCATCAATTCCAACAAATCCAGCAAATGGAAATTTCTCTCCTAATTCTACTTGAATTGGAATATCCCAAAGATTTTTAAATTTTTCTTTGGAAAGAGATAATTCTCTTTCTAATTCATTCACTTTAGAAGTAGCACATTTATAAGATTCCTCATAATAATCACTCCAATCAGCATTAAAATATAAATGTTGTTGATGATTTAAAATTCTTTCTAATTTAAAAATATTCATAGTTCCTCTAATTTAACTTCAATTACTCCACCTTGATAATCAGATAATAACATATTACCTCCACATTTTTGAGATAACCAAATAGGAGAAGCATCTGTAAAGAACTCGGCACCAAAGAAATTAAGTAATTTATTCTTAATGTTTTTAATTTCTTGATTAAGTTCTTTAATTTTATCTTGATGCTTTTTCTTATTTAATCCAGAGATTTCAGTTTCAAGTTCCTGTTTTCTCTCATTCCATTTCTTGTAAATATTCTCATAATCTTCGTAAGAAATGAGATTCTTTACTTGAGATACTCCATATTTAGGATAAATTATCCTATAAACACCAATAACTTTTTCCATTACATTGAAACTAAAAATGGTTCTTGTTCAAATTTAATCTTCTGCCATTCAGCATTACTAACTTTTTCTTTAAAAGAAACAACATTCTTATATCTTTCAGTAAATTTCTCAAAAGATAAACAAGAATCAGTACAAGATTTCCATTCTCCAAACGGAATAGAGCCTTCAACATCATCAGCATTTAAATGAAATTCATCAATAACGATATTATTTTCTTTACAAAAAGAAATAATTTCATTAACCAATTTATAATGAAGCTCTCTGAATTTTTGATTCAGAGTATCATCTTGGCATTGTTGTCCAAAATATTTTTCCATTTTTTAACAAATTTTTGTAAATTAATACTCAAACAAGGTTGACAATATTTTATTGTTGGACTTATTTCTTCATCATGTTCATAGATTTTTGGATTCATAATACATAAATTTTAGCAGAGGATATTGGATTTGAACCAATGATACACTTTTGATGTATGCTGACTTAGCAGGTTAGTCGTTTAAACCACTCACGCAATCCTCTAATAATGTTCACTAATTTTAATCCACCTTCTATCTCCTTTATGGAGTTTCAAAGTTAATGAATTACCATTAAATTCTATATTAGATACTAAAAATTTGTCTCCTTCTAAACAGTCTACAAATATATCACAATCTAATACTTTTTCATTTTCTTTTACTAAATCTCTTAATGTCATAAATAATCTTCATTATTACAATTATTACACCATGCTCTATCAACCATCATTCCAGTTTTAATAGAAACATTAGTACTACCACATTTTTTACAGACCCATTGGTCATTTTTATATTCAAACGTACTCATAGTAGTGGCAGTAGGATTCGAACCCACGGAACGTGTTATCGTTCAAAAGTTTTCAAGACTTCCTCTTTCGACCGCTCAGACATACCACTATTTTTCTACTATTCTTAATAGGATTTCCTTTTTTCACAGGTATCAACAACTTCCTGTCCTATATCATAGAATAGTAGTTTTTCAACAATTTTGTTTTAACGTTAAAAATTGTGTAAAAAACGTGTTGACTTGGTACTCCATAAGGGATTCTAACCCCTGACCCTTTCGTTCGTAGCGAAATGCTCTATACAACTGAGCTAATGGAGCAAATTTGCACAGACTGAAGGATTTGAACCCCCGACATTTGCTTTTGGAGAGCAACGTTCTACCTCTGAACTAAGTCTGCATAAGTTGGACAATCTAGAGTCGAACTAGAATCTCTTGATTTTCAGTCAAGCGCGAACTGACCACCTGCGCTATTGCCCAATGTGTGGGGGCTACGGGAATCGAACCCGTCTTCCACATTAATATTAATTATAATGCAGCACACTAATCACCAGTGCTCTCAGCCTCCAGTTTACGCAGAGTAATCCATAACTCTACTTACCCTTTACCTTAGTTTTACATTATAGTTTCCAAAACTTAGTGATGGCGGTTTCCTTACCTATAAAAAGCTCATTACATTCGGTTGCGCAACCTATCACTTCTTGAATCCAAGTGAGAACTGATATGACGGTATTAATGTCTCGTCATCAGACAGGTTTGGATTATATTAAATTTTGTTCTTTTAATCCTCCTATAGTTCCTGGTAATCCATAATCAATTAACCATTTACTAATAGATTTATCAGATACTTCAAACATTTTTCCGGTTTTAGTCATTCCATTTTCTTTAACCAATTGAAGTAATTCTTCTTTAGAGGGACGTTCTACTTTTCTATTGTTTCTTCTTTTTTGAGAACAACTTCTACAAAGACCTCCTTTTCTAGAAACAGGGTTTCCACATTCACAAAAGTATTGATGTTCTTTAGTACTTCTATTTGGAAGAGGAATTTCTTTATGATTACAATGAATATTTTCTTCTGTTATTGGAGACAAAATGAAAACTTTATATTTATCATACTTATCATATAATGTAATTGTATTAGATGTTTCTACTTCATTTATTGGAATAGAGTAACAAATACCTTGTTCTGTTAGTATAAATAAATAATCTAATTCTTCTTTATTTAATTCTTTTCTCCAATATTCTTTTTGATTTCCTCCATTAGTTGTTAAATGAACTTGATAATTTCCAGAATCTGTTAAAAATTTAGTAGTTTTAACTTGTATCTTATATATTTTTCCATTATCTTCCGCTAAAAAATCATAATCAGTACAATCAGTAATAGGATTTGAAACATTCCATCCTAAAGACGAATAATAGAACAAAGCGGCGGCATGTCCTATATTACCCTATTGCTTACTTCCATTACATTTATCAAATAACATATATCATATATTTTAATTAGTGGGAAGAATAGGATTCGAACCTATTTACTGCGAGTCCACTACGACAATTTGTTAATGCAGTTTAGTTTTACAGACTAAAGCCGTTACCTTCCCAATAGCACTGTTTAAGGTACAGTGCTAAACCTTGCTAAAATACTCATTAATCTACAGCCTCTTCACCTGTTGATTAGTAATCATAGAATAAGATTAACAGCGCTCCTATGGAATTACCAAATGGACTGTCGGCTTGTTAAAGCTAATATTTAAAGAGGTTTCCAGCTCCTCAGCCTCAGGGTTTCTGATTCTTATTCTTATACCTACTGTAAACCCTTTTTCAGTTTTCACGACAGTTCGTATTTCAACCTACCTCAAGTTTGCACAGTTTTTACTGAACTTCGGACAATCTCCTGTCGTACAGGACTGTGTACCTACGATTACCCTTAGTAGACAAAGTACTAAGCCTTACGTCTATATAGCATTTGCAACTACTATATAGCCAAGTAGATCCTCCTGGTGGAATCGAACCGCCATTTCAGGATTACAAATCGAGTGTAATAACCTTTATACTAAGGAGGAATAAAAGGAGCTAACTCGTAGCTCCATAACTTTAATTTTAACAGACTATGAGTAACAATGTATTCAAGGTTCTACCAAATTAATTTTTCTTAGGGCCACTCTCCTAAAGGCATTTTGAACCCCTTTTCCTTTGGAAAAGCTGGATTAGAATTTTTAGTATCACCTGTCACAGCATCAACCCAAATTTGTTCATTGATATTACCAAAAATCCATTGTGTATTAACTGCAACAGGTCCAATAGGATTTCTTAAAGTAACATGTCTTGAATGAGGTTTAGGGAAATTAGTTGCCATCATTCTATCCCAAGCTTCTGTATACTTAAGCTTAATTACTTCATCATTTAGTGCATAATTTTCAATCCAGAAACCTTGAATAGAGTCATGTGTAACTGTTCCATCTTTAAAATGTTGAAATTTATGTACCCATACATCAGCACCATTACCTTTTTCAACAATGCTTTGTAAAACATTTACAATCATTTCTGGATTACTTGTTGCACTGTCTGAGTCCATAAATTCTGGAAGAAGAATTTCTGTTTCAAACCAACGATAATCATCTTTATAGTTTACATACATAGCTTGTCTGTCTAAGGCAATTGAATGTTCTACATCTAATACAGCAGTAGCTACTACTGAATCTTGCAATTTAATGTCTTCTTTACTAGAATTACATCCTGTGCAGGACATAAAAGACATTACTAAACCCATTAAAAAAGCTAAAATAAAACTCTTTTTCATTTTACATTAATTAAGTTAAAAGAACTATCTACTAAATAGTAGGGGAAACGAGACTCGAACTCGCATACACGCTCATCACGTTTCCAGATCCCAAATCTGGTCGGAAACCCATTACCGGTTACTCCCCTATAAAGAATCAAATAGGGAATCGAACCCTATACTAAATATAACTTATAATCTTAAAGTAGCTACCCAATAAGAAGTTATATTCTACAGATTTTTCCTCCTGCTTTACCCTTTTCGCCATTGATTCTTATTTTAATAATCCTCTCAACGTATCCCACGAGCAATTTGATGGTCTATAGATGCCATAGTTGAGCACTCTTTTTAGTGTATTCTCTACACAATTGCTAAGTGTTTAGGATTATTGTAGACACCAGTGTTGGATTCCAACCAACGTGAGGATTTCTCCTAGAGGATTTGCAGTCCCCTGCCATCGAGCACTCGACCAACTGGTGATAAAATAAATAATTCCTTCCATCGTGTATAACTTTCTTATACCTTATTTAGTCTACTCGTCCGACTATGTACCAAGGTACTTCATGGGTAATTTAATATAGAGGTACTAAACGTACATACTTAAATAACTCGTCTCGACAACTTTCACTCATTGACCAGAATTATTTATTTTTAGTCCAGGAAGTAGGGGTTGAACCTACATGTGACCAATTACCGTTTCTACTGTGTATAAGACAGAGCGGATATTCCTGGTATTAGTAGTGCTGGTAGGATTTGAACCTACGTGTGACCAACTAAGATTTCAACTCCTTATCAGGGAGAGTCTATACAGCACTAATTTGCTAGGACTTCCTCTACCTAGCTTTGCAGATTTTTATTATAAATTTCCTCTTCTCAACTTATTCTTGTATCTAGAAATCCTCAAAGTATTTTTAAGAGTCCTATACCATATATGGAACAAACTTTGCAGCTGCATTACGCGAGTTTGTATTTATAATAAAGGTTTGCCTACATTCAAGCAAGTAGGTGCTTCTGAATATGCTTTGATTCATTACATATCCAACTCGCAGGTTCTGCTTAACCTTACCCGAAAAGGATTATGGAATAAATTTACTAATGAATTCAAAAATTCAAAAGTTAATATTTGTTAATAAAATTTTCTATTTTTAAATCTTGTGGTTGGGTTTATTGATGGAAGTATTCCTCCTTTTTTATTATTTAATATATACATAAAATGTCCACCTCCAGCACTAGTAGTGTTTTGTCTATCATAATCTCTCAAATCTAAAGCAGAAATATTTTTTCCATTACGTGTTCTAAGACCTCTATTGTAAGAACCGTTATCAAGTTGATAATATCTAACAGGTTGTCCTTTATGATTTTTTTGCATAAGTTCAAGTTCTTGAATTACATGCTCAATACTTCCAGCTACAATTCTAGTTTCATTTCCTACTTGTAGAAGAACACGACCGCCAGAAACATTACCATAACTTCCATTAAGACTTCTCTTTTTGCTCATTGTAGTAAGAACACCTCTTCCTTTTTTACCTCTTTTGAGATTTCCGTTTTCATCATAAGTAGACTCGCCATAAATATCAACGACAGGTTGAAAACGACCTGGATTATTTCTATCTTCAACATATTGAATGTTTCCGTTAGCATCTCTAGGAACTCCGATAATATCAGAATAAAAAACTTGTGTCATAGTGTCTCCAGGACCAAATTTAGATAGAGGACCTATCTTAAATTTTCCGTCTTTATCGTAACCCATAAAATGATTTTGGTGACCTTCACTATCTCTATCTATGGCTTTATAATTTTTACCAGCATAGGTTATTCCTTTTACATAGTCTTCATATTTATGAATCGGACGATATGTAGTAAGAGGTGCATTATTAGAATCCAAATCTCTATATTCAAGTCTATTTCTAGAACCAAATCTCATATCATCTGTAATAGGATATGATTCTTGAATATAATATTTATTTCCAGTTCTATCTACAGGTACTTTATCCCAAGTAAGAGTATCAGTCCCATTTCTAGTTTCTTTAGCAAAAGCTTCGTCTAAGACTTCTTTAGGAGACTGAGAAATTTGCTCTTTAGAATGTGTATTTACTTTAAGTTGACGTTTTTTAGTTTTAACTTGTTTATCATTAACAAAATGTTTAGCTATACCATTCCAAGCAGTTTGAATAAAATCTCCAACATCACCAGATTCCCTAATAACATCTTTAATATCTTGTACTTTGCTTTCTATAAAATTAGGAGCATTAAGTTCTTCTATAGATTTAGTTTTTTCTGGAATTTTTTGAATATATAAACTATTTGGTTTTTCATAAAAATTATTAATATTTGGATGTTCTATTTCATATTTTTTTATTTTTTGATCATCAAATATAATATTTTTATTAGGAGAATATTTATAATATTTTTTTTCAGAATAAGGTTTAATATCTTCAATTAAAAAAGAATTAACAGGAGGCTAATATCTATAATATTTTTTATTATTTAAAGTAATATTATTATTAAAAAATGTATTATTATACAAATCATTATATTTAATATTGTATCCTTTAGCACATTTTTGAATTTTTTCAGTTTTTAATGTGGTTACTGAGCCACTATTCTAAAATTTCTTTGTTTAAATCTTTCAATAATATTTCTAGATGGCAATATATTTCCTCCTGTTTTAAAATAACCTGTTAATGCTTTTGCTAAAACAGAGTTTCCTTTAATTAATTCTTTATCTTGATCTGTTCCCTAACCATTTAATATATTTCTTACAGCTTTTCTCTAATCACCAGTAAAAGCATATGCTGAACCTCCAGCATTATTTCTTAACCAGTCTCTTGTGGCTGAACGATTATATATAGTATTTCCTACTCCAGTCTGTACATTATCAAAACTCTATTTATATGAGTTTAGAAAAGCATTTCTAGCATCAGAGCCTTTTGTTCCAATAGCTCTTAAATCATTTAATAAATTTGCAAGTCTTCCAGAATCTCTTCTTCCAAGATTTCCAGAAATACCATAATTAGCCATTGTAGCATTAAATGCTTCTCTATTTAGATTTCCATCCTATGTTCCCATAATATTTTGGAATAACTAAAAATCATCAGAATTTTTATTATTACTTAAATAATTCCAATATTCGTCTACATTAGAATATAAATTTCCTCTATTAGCTCTAATATTTCCTGCATTATATGTTCTTGTAGGATCACTTCCAACATAAGTTCCAAGATTAAATGTAGGAGTTTCTTGTTTTGGAGTTAATAAATAATCTCTTGCTACATTAACATCTGTAGTAGTCTTTTCTGTAGGAGTAAATACTCCATTTTTTTCAACTACTGGAGTATAAGAAACAGTAGGAGCTGTTTGTTTTGACGTTAAATATTTCTAATAAGCAGCTTCAGTATTTTTTCCCCAAATTCCATCAGAAGCTTCTCCCATTTTAAGAACATCTCTCTAAAAAGCTTTTACCTAGTCTCTATTAGTAAGTTTATTATCTGCAGCATGTGTTGTCCAAGTTCTATTTTTATCATCATAAATAGAGACAAACCTATTTGGATTTATACCTTTTTTCTATATTTTTTTACCTTTTTTTTCGATTTTATTATTAATAGGTTCTTCATTAGATACAGATTTATCCACAACTTCATTAGTAAATGATTTTGATTCTTCCTAACTACTTGGAATATTATAAAGCATATTTCCCTAAGTTTCTGGAGGATTATATCCCAAAAATCTTGCAGAGGTTCCAATAGAAAAATTATTACCTATATTTGGGTTTTCATACCCTAAAGTATTCAAAGATCCAAAAATTTTTCCAGAATTTTCAATTCCAAATCCCTTTCCCCAACTCTTTTGTGCTTTAATAATTTTTCTACCCTTTTTAAATCTCTAAACCGGGTTTTTTGAAACTAATTTATTCATAAATTTTGATTTTTAACGTTAAAAATTTGAACTATCTACTATTAACAGTTAATATTATTTATAGTTGTTAAAAAATCAAAAATTATTTTTATTTTCATTTATCCAATAATCAGCTTCAATATCTTCATAAATTCCTTTCCAGAATTCATCTTCCGCCTCATAACATTCTGCTATAAAGCAATTATATTTATTAAAATCTATTTCCATGTTTTAAAAATTAATTTTTTTCAAATATTTTATTCCAATCAATAGGCTTCTTTAATTCTTCTGCTAATACAATTTTATATTTAACTCTTTCTCCTATAAATTTTCTATAATTTATGTTTAACCAAGAGAGTTGAAAATCATATTTTTCTTTATATTTTTTGTCAAGACATTTAAATACAAAAGATGGAGTCAAATAAAATCCTTTACCAATACTACCTAATATTCCACACCACAAAGATAATTCTATTCCCATCCATTTAAGTTTTATTGATGGATTATCTGATATAAAAATATGTATTCTTGGAATCCACTCTAATAAGTTTCCATAAAATCCTATCCAATGTAGTTTTAATTCAAATATAAATGGTTTCATATTATTAATAATTTATTTTTTCTTTACAAGATTGAATATAATATTTTTTAATAGACTTATACTTTGTTTCTAATTTAATCCATTCTATCAAATGTTTGATCCAAATTCTTTGTAATTTATTTGGATTTTTCTTTTTTAATTTTCTAAGTTTCATACAAAAATTAAAGTTTTATTTCCTCTGATTCCTAAATGTCCATAAATAGTTTTAGACCATTCTTTTTCAGAGTACCATTTATTACTACTTTGTAATTCACACACAATTTCATTATCACCAAAAAGTTCTATAGACTTTTGTAATTTATTTATTAATTCAGATGTTTTCATATTGTTAAGTTTTAAAAATAAACTGGAGGTAGTCTCCAGTTTAAATACTTGTACATTTGTTAAGACAGTGCCTTCTGCTATCCCGTTTTAAAAGACTTGTTGTGAACGGGAATCGAATAGTCACCGATCGTTTTTCTTATTCTGTCATTCATTTGCAGCACCTCGGGAATAAGCCCAAGGACAGGATTTAAACCTGCATCAAATAAGAAGGTTGGTCGGACACAACCTTAAAAATCTGTATATAAAGCATCTAATTTACCTAAATTTTTCATAATATTATATGCTTCTCTACAATCTTCTTCTCTTTTAAAATATACTAATGTTGAATAACATACAGAAGTATGAGAAACTATACACCAATATTTATCTATAACATTTGGATTATAAATGTTTTTAAAACCGTTTTCATTTTTATAAAAGAAATATCCTTCTTCTCCTTCTTTCTTTTTCCAAAAGCCTCCATTAAAATAGCATGCAAGAATTCTTAATAATTTTGGAGCTGATATTTTAGTAATATCTTTTCTGTTCATTAAACTCTCAAGTTGAATTCTTTGAGTATCAGTAAGACTATAATTATAACTTAAAAGAAGTTGAATTAGTTCTTTTAAATCAATTTGTTCTAATTCTTCTTTAGTAAATGCTTGTAAAGCAATTTCTTTTAATGAAGGATTATTTGAATTATACCATTCTTTAGCCTTAGTATAATTTACTTTAATAGTTCTTAGTTCTTCCATACTATTTATAGTGAAATTATATTTATTACTTTGTTAGCTCCATCAACACTTCCAGTAAGTAGTCTAGGATGATTAGCAACATCTTCATTTATAAAATCACTGTTCCAAGTAATCTCTCCATAAACTATACCAAAATGTTTTAAAGTGTTTTGAATTTCTTGTCCTTTTATTACAGGTTCTTCAATCATACCTGTTTGTGAAATACCATTTAAAGTATTAACAATTTGTACATAAATCTTTTTCATCTTTATATTCATTTTTCAATCTACAAAATATTCTTCTATCTTCCATTTGAAATTCTGGCTTTAAATTAGAATTCCATTTAAACCACTTAGTCCATTTTTTACCCTCATTAGACCAATATTCATAACGTTTATATATCATAATCAGGTGGATATAAAGGAGCATGTTTGATTTCATAAATAAATAATATCAAACCTACTATTTCAATTAAAATAAATATTTTTAAAAATATCATATTGTTAAGTCTATTTTTTTAAATTTTTAAATCGTTTCAATACTTCTTGATAAAACTCTTCTTCTGGCATATTATTCATTTCGTCAGTGATATTCCAAATTAGTTTCATATCCTTCCAAGTAAGTTCCAAGTCTTCTTTCCACTCACTTCCAGCCTTAAAAGCATCTTGAACATCTTTCCATGTTGGAGTATCATAAGCCCAATCATTAGAAGCATCATACATATATTGATAGGACGCTTCTTCTACATCTTTAATACCTTTCCATAATTTTTCATCTAACCTCCAACTTTTTTCATGTTTATTTTCTAATAAGTCTTTTTCTGCTTGTTGATAACCGTTGATAATACTATTTCTTGCAAGGTCATACAATACCCCTTTCTTGTCTTTAGGGTATTTACTATATGCAAATTCTTCTGCTTTGCTCATATTGCTAATCTATAAATCCTTTGTACATTTTTTCTCCAGTTATATCAGCATATAGTTTTTCAAACATATTCTGAATACCATTTCCTATTCCACCAAGATTGCCACGAATGATTCTTGCAAACGCCTCTGCAACGTCTTTCTCTGCCTGTTGGTAGCCTTCAATAAAATCTAATGCTCTTTGCATATCAATACCAGAGGTTTCTTCTGTATCATCACCTCTTGTAATTCTATACCTTTTATTTGCTTCTTCTTCTGCCTTGCTCATAATCTTTCGTATATTGTTTTTATTCTTTTACCATCTTTTCCTATAACAGCAATAGGAACAACATTTATAGGCTTACAAAATTTCCATATCAACCTTTTGTTAAGAGGGGTTTTGAGTAATTTTTTTTATAAATTCTACGTTTCATCCTTTATTGCTTGTTTTAAATCGTTAATTAAAGTATCCACTTTATATCCATAGAAAGCATATTCTATTCCCATTTTTCTTAAGTCTAAGTATTTATCTTCAAAGACATTATTATTTAACCATTCGTAGATTTCTTCCCTTGCAATTTCCACAGCCCTTCTTGCTTGGTCTGGAGTAAGCCAAGGTTCATAGCCATGTGAAAGGTCATCATACCAATCGTTGCTACAATTCTTTGTATGTTCTCTGATAAATTTCTCTGCCTTACTCATAGTTTAATCCTCCTTAATTACAATTACTTTTACTTCTGAGCCTACAAGATAGTTATCTGCTGGTAATTTAAAAGAAAACAACGCAGCACCTTGGAATCCAAAACACTGAGCATCAATAGCCTTTGCCATTAACTCCTCTTTCATCTTCTCCATACCTGCAAGCATAGCATGATCTTCGGCAAGTTCAATAGTGGATTGGTCTTGTTGTTTCTGCCACTTAGCACCAGCCTTGAATATGTTCAATGCGTCAACAGCAGTATCATCCCAATCTTCTTCGTTTGTAATACATAAAAAATCTGACACACAAAGTTTGGCTGCCTCCTCTAAATCATTACTTGCTGGTACTTTGTAGTTATTTGTGAAATGCCTTATCATTTTAAACATATCACTTTTATCCATAGAGTACATATAATCCTTTTCTTCAATGCCAAATCTGTTAAGTTGTTCCTTGTCGATGGTGAAGTTGTCTTTGATGTACTTGTCAAGTTCTGCTTCCAAGTCCTCGCTTACAGGCTCTTTCTGTACTTTGTCTTTCATATCTTTCTCCTTTTTTCTATTTCTTCTAATTTATTTTCACCCCAAATACCAACAAACACAGTACTTGCGATTACCATAAAAATTACAATAATCATAGCATTGAATAACGCATTAAAAGTTTCTTCTGATACTTTTTGTTGTATGAAGTAAAGTACTCCTATTATTACTGACGCTATTGCAAGGACATATACTAATACGACATTTCTATAAAACCATTTTTTCATAATTCTTCTCATTTCTGTGCTTTATTATTTTGTTCTATTATATAGAACAATCCTCCTACTGAAATAGCTACCATAAGGCAAGATAATGTAATCCAAATCATGCTTTTTCTCCTTTCTGTACTTTATATACGGGTGTGCAATGAATAAAATCAATATTACAAGAGCCATCATGAAGCCCTAGTGCTGATATAACTATCGTAGGCCACTCATAAGTAGGAATTATTTGATACTCTGTATATCCTTTAATATGCCCTCTTTTTGATTTACCATATTGATTAATAATTACAATATCCCCATCAACACCTTCATATTTTTTAGTATTATTATTAAAAAGCAGATTATCTCTAACTTCAAAATAATCAGGTACATCAATTATTTTATCTTTAATTTTAACTTTCATATCTCTTCTCCTTTCTGCATTATCCAATTAGCAATTACTTTACACCCACAGACAGGACAATTAAAGTAATATGGTCTTAAATGTCCTTGAAAGGCATAAGTCATTCCGTCTGAGCGACTATAATCCTCATGTAAGTCAGCATTCCCATACTGTAACAGACTACCACAATTGTCACATCTTATATCTGCATGTGGAACTGATTTCTTTTCTTTTATGATTATCATAACCTTTTCTGTACTTTAAGTCCAAGTTCAAAGAAATGCTTGGCAATACTCTTACCAACTATGCTATTAACAAGTTTTCTATACACTGCGTCGTTTTCTACAAATTCCTCATACTCTTTATCCAAGTCCACCTCTTTTACTTCAAGGGTGTCGAGGGTAAAAAGTGTGTCATTGAGTGCATCCACTTTTCCTTGGTAGTAATCAAGGTTTTTTAAACCAAGCATGCACTCCTTGTTTATTTTTATTCTTCTCTCTATCTCCGCTACCACAGTGGATTTGTCTATTAAATGTGCCATAACTTAATCCTCAAAATATATTTCTTCAACAGTTATAATCCCTTTACAATTTTCAAGAGTATTCTCATCTTTCCATGCTTGTATATAAAAGATGGTTTGCTCACCTTTAGCTAATCTCCGTACTTTTTGGGGTTCAATTTTTAGTGAAGGCTCTTTCTCGTTACACCATTCTGTAATGGTTTTTAGAATCTCTTCTGTTTTTTCAATTGCTTTTTCTTTTGAATGATAATAAAAAGGACCCCATGTCAGCATTTGTTTATCAGGGTATATAATGTTTCCTTCTGCTTTATAATCCATATTATTACTCTCCTTTCATATAGTTTCTAAAGTCCTCAATTGCGTCTTCTGTTTTATCAAATTGGGCTAAAATTCCTTCAGCAAATTCTCCTGCATACTGATAGAAATTTTCATTCATCCAACATTCAAGTTTATCAATAAAGGCATCAATGTGAATGTATTCAACTGATTCGTCATTTGTTTTTGGTGTAATGCACCAATCACGATATTTTTTTATCACCAATTCTATACCATTCCAAAAAAATCTTTTCTGGTACTTTGATTGAATTCATAATTTTACTTTCTTAATTTCTCTAATTCACTTGTATAATCTTTATCAGTTAAGTACATTTCTCCACGATAGTTTGTGAATTTAGGATTTAATACGCATGTTATAAGCTTTTTATAATCATCATATGTCATAGACATTACACTTCCTTCAATCTCTAATCGGACATATGAAAACTTACCGAATTTATTCTTTGATATTGTTATGTTAATCATATTCTTCGTTTGCTTTCATAACTATTCCTCCCTAAGTTTCTTTAAATCTTTAAGCAATTCATTAAGGTGTTTTGAAACCTCTTGTTCAACCACGCTATCACCTAACTTTACGTTTGCAATCCAAGACAAATAATGTATTTGTTCATTACTTGGTTTCCAAGTGTATCTGTTTTTGAGGGATAAGAGCCAGTTATAGACTTCAAATTCTCCGCTGTTCTTACCACCATTACCACAGGAGTTTTTAACGTGCCAAAGGGCAGAATTGAACATTCTTTCATCCTTTTCACTCCAAGCAGTATTCTGCTCAAACATTCTACGAAAACTGTTATCTTGAAGATTCTTTTTTATTTGCTTTTCGTCTATAATCTTTTTCAACTCTTTCTTATCAGCATCCCATTCATACCTAGCCTCTTTCATCTTTTGAAATAAAAGGTCACGCTGTTCTTTGGTTGCTGGATGAATTTTTTTTGTTAAATGTCCTGTGTCAGCTTCATGAAATTTACCATTAAAACCAATAGAACAATATGAATTAAAAAAGTCTAAACCACGCTCTTTGTAAATAGCAACAAATGGATACTGATAGTTTTCTTCAATCGCTTCTACTGCAAGCACATCACCATCCTTTGCATCTTGAATAGTCCAAAGTCTTGCTTTCTCGTCAACAACCTCAAATTCTGCAACTTCAGCCTTGCCATATTGGTTTATAAGCCTATACAGATACGATGTTGTTTCGGGTGTTTCATCAATATACCAAATATGGTTTTTGTTTGTTATAATCCAATCACCAACCTTAAACTTTGGCTTAACCTTATCAGCAGGCTTATGCTCTCCTTGCTTTTCAAGCCAAGAAATAGCGTTCTCTATACTGACACCATCTATAACATTCTCATATCCTTCTCCAGCTTTCTTCACTAATTTTATAAGAGCTTTTCTTATCCTCTCATCCTCATCCTCATCCTCACTCTCTTTGAGTTCGGGGAAGATGTATTCTGACATACGTTTTACAGCTGCAATAGGTTCTTCATTTGGAGACACACCTATAATTGTTAAGAAACGTATTGTTCTATCTAAAGTCTCATCATATCTTTGGGCTTTTTCTTCTATACTAAGTTCTTTCATAGCTGTTTATTTTTATATTTATTATATTCGTAAACTATAAAGCATAAGAGTAGTATATAACTCATAATAATGAGGAATGCTATCCAACCTGCACTCATAATCACAACAGTTTAAGTTCATGCAATTTCTCAATCATAACCACACAAGCATCAACAGGATTGTCTGCCGTAGCACTAAGGTCAATATCAGATGGGTATTGAATATAATTCATTTCCAAATCTAATACAGGTTTAAGACCTTCTATTCGTGGTAAAACATTAAGCAATGCTGTAAGAGACCAACAGGCTATTCTATCATAGATATGACTATATGCCGAATCTTCTACTTCAGAATCATCTTTCACAAACGGAACAGCTCCTACTAATAGGCCATTTTCCTTTATTGCTAAATACTCCATATCCGCATTTTCAAGTGGCAGAATCTCAGCCAACTTTTTTAACTGTTCTATGTCAGTATATGATTTAATTGTTGTCATAGTTATTTATTCTTTTGGTTTAATCTCATAAGACAAATCAAGCCAATCTTGTTTTGCTTCTTTTTCTTTCCACCATTTAGCGTTCTTTGCTTTTGTATGTGATGGAAATGTATCTATGGTTCGTCCATTTTCCAATAGTAACCATTCCATAGTTATTCAAATTAAGTTTTTAAGACAATACTTTATTGCTGCTTCACAAGCTTTTTCATAGGTAGTCCATTGACCACTATCTTCATCATCACCACCTTCTCTTGGATTACATTTACAACTTCCATAAGGAATAGTAGATATTGTATAAAGATAACCACAAGCTGTTCTGTAAGGTTCAATACATAAATTGTGTACTTCTCTTAACCACTTCATAGCCATTTGAAGGGTTGGTGCTAAATAACAATGGTCACTATGATTATTATCTATTTTATCATCAGTGAAAGCCATTATTTGGAAACAACCTTCCTTTTTAGTTTCATCAGTAACATAGAAAGTAAGTAGTCTTTCATTAAATCCCTTTTCTTTCAATAGTTTTGCAGTTTCAAAACTAACATAATCTTCTGTAATCATAACTAATAGTTTTTATACATTCCTTCTTGTGCTTCTAGTGCAAGACCTTTTTCAATTAGTCCTCGATAATCAAAATGATGGGCATTAAACCAATCGAATACTTTAATTACGCAGTAATGTGGTATTTCCTCAAGATAAAATTCAATTGTTCTATGAGTATTATCCCAATCTACCAGTTCAAGTTGGCTATATTTTAACTCAGTATAGTTTTTTAATTCTGTAAACTCTTCCTCTGTCATTGAAAATATTGAACGAAGATAAGGCTTAAGTTCTGCATTATCAAACATAAAATCATGTAAACTGCCAAGTCCAAGTTCTCTTGTTGACGAACAGCCATCATTATTATACTCTATAATAACCCTATAAGGCAACCTTGTACAAAGGTCTTTCAATAATAATTCTTTATCTTCTTGTCTCATAGTTACTCACTTGTTAAGTTCTTCGCTAAAATGGTCAATTTGCATAGAATACTTATAGTTAAAATATTCGTCATAAATATCAAACAACGATAATTCGTCTATACTCATAGTTATTTCTCTTTATCTTTAAACACTACCACACTATCTACAGGTATATCGTCTTTATAGGTTATCTCAAGGGTAGTTTTATTTTGATAAACATCCATTGCTGTAGGTTTGTGACTTTCTTGATGCATCATTACACCACCTGACAAAATATATGCTCCAATTACGCCAAAAAGAAAAGCAAAACCACTCTTATCCACGAATAGACAAATTAAGCCTATTATTAATATAATTAAACCAAGCATAATTAATATTTCCATCATAACTATTTCTCCTTTAATTTAATTACCAACTCTTCCAATTCCTTTTGTCTGCGCTCTTTACAAAAACGACAGTTGCCTTTATGAGCTATAATATCACCAGTACCATAACCAATATAGCCAATATATTCGCAAGAATCAATAATATATGTATGTGGAGATGTTGCCAAACTGTATGTGCCGTCATCATTTTTTATGTTTTCGCACCCAACCATCATCAAGGCGGTAAGTGCTAATAGTATTAGTTTCTTCATTTTATTTCTCTTATATAAATTGGGTCATTTATTGTTAAAATATCCATCCAATGAGTATCATAGAATATAACGGTTCTCTTTGATGTAAATGTTGCAGAAGAGGACTCATAATACCAAGCATCTACATACATTGTGTCTTTTGTAGATAAAAGCACCTCATACTTATGTGTCACTCTTTGTTCTTTTCCACACCCTACTATCAAGATGGTAAGTGCTATTATTAGGATAATCTTTTTCATACATCAATCTTCTATTTGTGTTAAAGAATAATATATAAAAGTAAGTAGTATCTGAACGATAACAACAAATCCTGTAAACAGAAAACATTCAGACAATGTGTTGTTCTCGTTAGTCCATATAGCTGCGTAAAAGAACGCTGCCACAATAAACCATACAAGTGTTACAATTAAAACTTTCTTCATAGCTTTATTTCTTTAGTTGTTTTATTAGTTCAAATAAATTATTTTTAAGATAAGCATCCTTTGATACATGTATAGTTTCAGATAGGAGATTAAGCACATAGTTTGCACCAAGTACAAAACCACTTCCAATAGCAGGTGCTTGTACTTCATCATATCCCAATGAAGATTCTTTTGCCTTTTCTTTAATACTTTTCATACTTATTACTAATTTAATTAAAAAAAATAAAGGGGTTTAGCCTAAACCAGACCAAACCCCTTTTAAAATTTATGGAATAATTTTTAAAATCCATTTATAACCATATGCAGAGTTTCTTTTTCTTTGACAACACAATCTAATTGCTCCTCTAATAGTTTTTATTTTATTAGTAGTTGTAAGATTATTATTTATAATCCATTGTGCTGCTTCTACAGAAGAATCAAAAGTTTGTATGTAATTTCCAGCTAAATCAAACTAATCTATCATATCAGAATTTCCTCTAGATTTGACTCCATGAACTTTTAAAACTTTGGAAATAGTACTACGTTCACATTGTATTTTTTCTGAAATTTGTATAACAGAATATCCTAATTTATATAATTCTAATATTTCATTATGATCATATAATATTGTTCCATCTCCTCCTTTAGTAGCATTATATCCATTTTGACCATAAGTTTGGAGTTCTCTTATCCAATATATTTCTCTTTCAGAAAGTTTGGAATCATCTTCAACATATTCAAGTTCTTCTATTTTAAAATTTTCTATACCATACTTATTAAAAGCATCATATAAAGGTCTTTTGCTACATCTTTCTCTTTTACTATCTCTACAATGTTCCTACCATCTTTCATCTATAGTAGTTGTAGTTTTTCCGACATACTTTTTACTATTAATTAAATTTGTAATACAATAAATATAACTCATAAATACATTTTTATTTATTATTTTTGTACATAGGGTAGGATTCGAACCTACGTGTGGAATACTAGTTTGTAATACTAGGTGCTTCAACCACTTGCATACCTATGCATATTTAAGAGATACTAAAAATAAATTTTGCCGGAATCGAACCGACTACACACATCTTATCAGGATATTGCTCTATCCAAATGAGCTAAAAATTCATAAAATATAATTTTATAAGTATCTCGTGATTATAACACGTAAAAATAATAGAGGTTTACCAGACCTCTATTGTTACATAGTATTAAATATTATTAACTATGCCTGATATTTCACTTTTTAAGAAAAGAAATATCAACAAACTACTGATGTAAGTTAATCAGCGAACTACTTTTAAAGTTTACCTTTCAAAACTGTAAGTGCTAAAAGGAGCTTATTTAACGTCTATAGCTCTCTGGACGGGTGCGGGATGTATGGGACTCGAACCCATGATGAAATACCGCATAGACAGTGCGGCGCCGTCGCCACTGAGCCAACACCCCAAATGGAAGCTTAACTAGAATCACTCCCTATTTACTACTAATGATGCAATGTCTTAATTATATTCATAATCTTATCTAGTATAGATTATAGTGATCCTGGGGTGACTCCAACACCCAACATACTGATTAGAAGTCAGTTATTCTATGCAGTTGAATTACAGGACCAATAAAAGGATACTAAGTGTTAATTCTTTTATATTCATAATTATTTAATTTAATTAAATTATATAGTGGAGCCATAGGGAATTGAACCCTAATTCTCAGTGTGCAGAACTGAAGTAATAGCCTTTATACGATGACCCCAAAATAATCCAGATTCCTCAATGTATTTTATATGGTCATAATACATTATCTCTGGATTCTACAATAGTAATACTATTGGAACACGTTTAGATCATCTCCCGTCAAAGCGTGTTTGTTCTTCTGGGAGGTATTTAATGCTTAAATACCAAAGCTGCTTGACAATTCTTTTACAACCGTGTCGCTCTAGGTTGGACCAGTAACGCGTAGGGGATTCGAACCCCTGAGGAAGCAACCTTCCTACAAGATTGAAAGTCTTGTGACCTAAGCCACTAGTCGAACGCGCCATATTGGATACTAATGAAATAAAAATAAAAGTTTATACCTAATTTATAATTTATTTGTAAATATCCAATTATTTCAATTGGTTGATTAAAAAAGATACTTCTGGCTGATATTACAAGACTCGAACTTGTTACTTATTTCATGAAAAGAAATCGTTCTAACCAAATGAACTAAACATCATTTTATTATTGTAAGTATCTTATTATGCGCTTAAGTTGAATAATTGTTGCAGTTAAATATTACTCTTTATATTTCCATTTAAACTTATAAGCTGATTTTAGTTTTCCATTACAACAATTACAAATCTTTTGTCTAACTCCTCCATTATATGTTTTAGCATATCCGTTATCAACTAACCAATGAGAAGCGTCTGCAACTGAATCAAAAGTTTGTAATTCTTCTTCTGTTTCTTTATTTAGTTGTATTACAATTTTTGGTTGCTAACAACTACCTGATATAATTTTATTTATAGGCAAATTATATAAATGAATTACTTTAGAAACAGTTTTAGTACAACAATGTGTTATACTAGCTACTTCTATCATAGATTTTCCTTGTTTATATAAATTAACTATTTCATTATAATCAAATAATATAGAACCATCACCTCCTTTTGTTGCATTATATCCTTTTTTTCCATATGTTTGAAGTTTCTCTATAAATATAATTTCATAAGAACTAAGTTCATCTATTTCACATTCTATAAGTTCTTTTACAACAAAATTTTCTATGCCATATTTATTCATGGCATTATAAAGAGGACGTCTTTTTTCTTCTTCTTTTTTACAATCTTTACAATGTTCTTTAAATCTTTTTGTAATAGAACATGTAGTTTTACCTACATACTATTTTCCATTAATTAAATTTGTAATACAATAAATATAAGCCATAATTCAATTCTAAATAAATTAAATTAAATAAATTATCTAATCAAATTAGCATTACCCAGACACACCACGTGGAGGTTTTGATTATGTGTCCTTGCAGCGGAGGAAATCGAATCCTCGGAGGAAGGCTTATGAGACCCTCTTGAATACCAATTCTCACTGCGATATTAAATAAACCTAAACTCTTCACATAAACTTTCGACTTATGCTAAACTAACCGACCCGACTCACATATATCAACTAGTTTTCATCCGGATATTTAATATAAGGATCGTTGCTCTCGGTGTTAGGTTTATTTGTGGGACCACTGGGAGTCGAACCCAGCTTATCTGATTAAAAGTCAGAGGTAATCGCCTATTTCTAGTACTGACCGATATACTATGATCCCATAAAAGTTACTTTAAATTAATTGCATTAAACCACTATGCTAATTTTCCAAATGATAGAAAATAATGGATTCGAACCACTGATACTTTTGAGTTATAAGTATATTAATTATTATTAATATTGTAAGTAACTTATTAGTTGGGGTTACTGGATTCGAACCAGCAATTCCAAGAGAGCCAAAACCTCTTGTGCGACCATCACACCGAACCCCAATTTGCTACTACTTTTCCCCACGTGAGTAACTAACGTGTACAAAAATTTATACTATGATGTCATCACGACATTGTAGCTCCAGAGGGACTTGAACCCTCACAGGCTATTCAGCCCATCAGATTTTACTTACCACTCTATGTTGCCATAGCCAAACAAACACATTTTGTCGTTTAAAACTGAGCAAGTTTTTAACTTCTATCTGATTTCACCCTTCAAAGATGTTAATGCAAGTTTTTGTTTGTTGTGGTCTGGAATACATCTTTACCAATATTGAAATTCTTGCAAGTCTCATTCCGATTAAATGGCTGCCCATTTACTGTTTTTACAATCTTATGGACACGTATATGAGGTATAATTTCAACTTAGGTATCTCCTATATACTCTCTACACATTTATGAGATTGATTCGGTCAATGTAGAATCATATCCAACTTTGGCTATTTGGAGGACTTCTTCATCCTTATCTCAATTTAGCACGGTATTATCCTCCACCATTATTGTTTAGGTGGTGTGAATGTATATATCTCACACAACTTACTCCCACTTCTGAGGACTTCCACCGTTTTAGGGAGATTCTACTATGGGATTTCTCGCCATAGCAACCTATATTTAAGACCAAATTATAGTCTTTAGTCCAGTCTGACTCGTATACCAATTCCGACATGGAGCCATTAAAAAGATACTTAAATTTTATTTTTTTTATCATGTTGTTCTTAATTTATGGCAAAATTCAAATAAAAATTGTAAGTATCTTAGACTTTAAACTTATTTTTTATTTTTTAGATGTTATAGTTAAAAGATGTTAAATATGAACTTTAGAAATTTTATCTTTTAGAATAGAAATTTCTTTCTTCATTCTTTCACATTCCTCATTATAACTTCCACCTTTGTGGTGAACAGGAAAACCATTTCGGGTTGAATCCCAAGGTTTCTTATCTTCACCAGCAGCTTTAAATTTTTCATAAACTGCCTCCAATCTTTTTAAAGCTGCTCTTTCACGAACAACTAATGAACCTTTTCCTTTTCCCATAATATATATTAAATTAAAAACAAATTTCATTTAAAAAATGGAGTACCGCTGTACTCCCGTACACATGCTACTTCACAGTAACTAATTAATTTACTTAATAACTTTTACAAATTTATGAACTTTAAAATCATTGTTGGAGGGAACCTAGGACTCGAACCTAGAACACGGAAAACCACAATTCATCGCATAATGATATTGTATGTATCAAAAGATACAAAAGCTACGTGTGTTACCATTACACCAATTCCCTCATTTAAAAGATACTTATGTTTTTTATCGAAATCGGATGATTAATCCAACGTGTTTACCGTTCCACCACATACCATAAGGTAAGACGGGATTCGAACCCGCAATTCATTGAATACAATTCAATATTTTGTAAGTATCTTAAATTATTATAATATTAATTTTTTAAATAAAAAGGTTACTAAATAATTACGTCAAATTACAAATTTGATGCTCTACCATTGAGCGATTTCGGCAAAAAATGGAGCCAAAAGATGGAATCGAACCATCAATGTATAATACGTTATTGTAAGTAACCTATAAACTTAAAAATTATAAAGATGGAAAAACTTCACCAATTTCTCAGAAAATTATTTCACTTCATCAAATTCCTTATTCTCTGGAGTCTCAGAATTATCAGGAAGTTCCTCAGCCTTCTTTAGACCAAATACTTCTTTAAACTTATCCTTGAATCCGTCATTAACAATGTCAAGGGCAGGAGTAAAGTTCTTGATAAAGCTCTTAGCGAAGTCAGCACCAGTGTTCTTATCACCATAAATAGTGACATTACCAAGCTGAATATGCTCGAGCATCTTCTCTTGAGCCTCAGCGATTGACTTATACTGGTCAACCATTTTGTACTGAACAAGAAGATCTGGATTACCACCGAATGATTCAACCATCTTCTGTAGAGCAAGTGCTGGAGCCATTTCTCTCTTCTGGAGAGCTTCTGCTTCTGCAAACAAGAGAGCCTTCTGACCCTCTGCTTCAGCAAGTTTCTTATTCTTAATACCTTCAGCTTCAGCATTCATGTTCAAACGAACTTTCTCTGCGTCTGCTTCAGCCTTTTTAAGAATACGTTGCTTCTCGGCTTCTGCTTCAAGGACAGCTTGTTCCTTAATAGCTTCTGCTTCGATAATGGTCTTCTTCTTAGCCTGCTCTGCAGGAACAACCTGCTCAGCATTTAACTTAGCTTCAACTGCCTTAGCTTCAGCTTCGTTAACCTCCAACTGACGTTCTTGTTTAGTCTTAGCAGCCTTCATATCTGCTTCAATCTTAGCAACCTGTACAGTTTTATCAGCATCAGCTTCTGCTTGACCTGCTTTTGCACGTGCTTGAGCTACAAGAATCTTTGCATTCTGTTCTGCTACACCTGCATCCTGATCAGCCTTAGCTTTGCGAATCTGTTTAGCAGACTCATACTCTGCCTTCTTAGCTTCCTTCTCCTGAGTTGCCTTAGCAATATCAGCTTCTTTCTTCTGATTAGCTTCAGCAATACGAGTTTGCATCAATGCTTCTTTCTCATTCTCAGTAGCTTCAGCATCAGCTTCAGCAGTTGCTACGGCCTTTCTCTGTTCTGATTCAGACTTAGCTTTCTCTGATTCAGCTTTTGCTTTTTGAGCTGCTACAGCTGCTACCTTTCTTGCTTCTGCTTCTGCCTTCTTTGATTCTGCATCTGCATCAGCACTTGCTACAGCAGCTACTTGGAGAGCTTTCTGATTAGCAATACCGGTTTGCTTGTCTTTCTCAATTTCAGACAGTTGAACCTCTTTAGCTTTCTGAGTTTCAGCAATCTGAGTCTCCTGTTCCTTCTCAATCTCTGCTACTTTAACAGCCTGCTCCTGTTTGGTCTGAGAAACAGTAGTTTCTCTTTCCTTATCAGCAGTTGCTACTTGGATTTCTTGTTCCTTCTTGATGTTGGCCTTTCTAATTGCTCCGTCTTTCTCCTTGTCAGCAATATCAGCCTCTGCATTTGCTCTAGCCTCTGTTTCCTTCTTCTTTCCAAGATTCTTAATATAATCTGCTTCATCAGTAATTTCTTGAATGTTAATGTTAGTTATATCATAACCAACCTTGTTTAACTCATTACCTAAACTATCCTTAACCTTAGTCTTGAAAGCATCTCGGTCAGAATTAATTTCTTCAATTGACATTGAAGCAATAATCAATCTTACTTCACCCTCAAGAATGGTCTTAATCTGAGAAACAATCTCATTAGAATTAGCACTTAAGAAACGAGCTGCAGCATTCTGCTGAATTGTCGGATCTTGAGAAATAGCAGTAGTTAAAGCTACAGTAACATGAGTTCTGATCATACCACTGTCTGGACCTACAACTTCTGAGTTAATTTGGAAAGGTCTTAAAGACATTACCTTATAATCCTGAATAACGGGCCATACAAACACACCACCACCAGGATAAATTTTAGCAGCTGATTTACCACTAACTTTACCATAAACTACCAAAAGTTGGTCACTTGGACATTTACGATAACGTGACAAGAGTCCAATAATTGTCAAAATTACTAGGAGGACAATTACTCCTACAATAATTAATGTTGTTAATGTCATAATGTTTGTTTAATTATTTGATTATGTAATAAGAGTCTTTGTAATCAAGAATGGTAACCATATCACCAATATTATGTTTACTAGAGGAGTGAGCTGGAACTTCTGTTGTACCTATTCCATTATTTACTGTGATAATATATTTATTATAATCAACATGTAAATAAACTTTAGCAGATTTTCCTATTAACTGTTTTCCTGTTAATATGATTGGTTTACATTCTAATTTCATCATTAGTTTATAAATATACACTAATACTATAAAGAATACTACTCCTAATGCAAATGCTATAATATAATCATACCATTCTATAGTATGAGCAGTAAGTAATTTAGCTGATAACCAACTAAAAAATCCCATTAAAAAATGAGTAGCACCTTTAAATGACACAACATCACCTAAATCAACATCTCCATCAGCATCCATATCTAAATCAAAATCTCCGCCTACCCAACTAAGGATAAATCGGATTATAAATACTGCATAGAGAATAATTGTAATTCCATAAATAATTTGTTCCATATTGTTTAAATTTATTTAATATTCTATAATGTGCCAACCAAAGGAATCGAACCTTTGCTAAAACTTTCATTATAAACAAATTTTGAAGTTACGATGTCTTAGGTTTACTAGATGTTACTATTATTCGCATCATCCTAAAGTTTATTTTAAGAGCGTTTTATACTGGGATCTTACGCCTCACTCTCCAGTCTTATTTATAATTACTTATTAAATAACCGTTTGTTGGCAAGTAGTGAGGGGTAAAGGAATCGAACCTCTGTTCCAGGCTTGGATTGCTATATTCAATTTAATTGTGATATAGTAAGTATCAGCCTGATACTAGTAAAATTTTATATTTTTCTGTGTCCTAAACCACTAGACGAACCCCTCAAGTGTCCGTCTTTTCGGACTGTCATTTAAAACTTCTGCGTATGGTCATTTATTACAATGACATAAAGTCTCACGACTTATTTGGTGGGCGGAGTTGAAATCGAACCAACAACTCTTTGAATTTCAATCAAATACTCTAACCTTTTTGAAAACTATAGTATTGTAAGTAACTAATAAAATTACTAAAATCAATTTATTGAGTTACCCTGGCAATTTAATCCAAACTCTGTACAGAAATAACAATTTCTTCCTTAGTATTAGGTCTTGATTTATCCTAACGTTTACCAATGCAATTAAAGCACCTACGTTTGCTTTCAATTCATATGTCAAGAACGTCAATAATATTGTTATAGTTTGGATTAGCGGGGAACGTAAGATTTGAACTTACATCTCTAGAAATCCTAGAAAAATTATAGATGATGATATTGTAGGTAACCCTAAATCAAAAGATTGTCCTAGGTTACCCGTATATAATTTGAGCTTACCATTACTCAAGTTCCCCAAATAAAGATACTTTCTGGTCTACATACGAGAATCGAACTCGCTACTCCTGGATTATCAATCTAGTGCTCTACCAAATGAGCTAATGTAATTTGAGATTGTAAGTATCTTTAATTCATTTCTATTATGATTTATTCTTTTTCTTCTAAAACTAGAAGAGAGAATTAAATCTCTCCTCTAGCAAACTTGGAATATATGCAAAAATACTCAAAGAGTATTTTCACGTACTAATTGATAACGATTTGAACGATACAGACTCAACAGTGGAGTATAAACATCAAAGATATCCATATCCTTAAAGTTGGTTAAGAATTGTTCAATCTGAGCAGGATTTGATGGAATATATATCATATTCTCAATTCCTTCAAAATGATTAATTGAAGGTTGTCCATAACGATATATTTCAATCATTACGACAAAAGGAACAAACCCAAGAATACGACGACAATCATTCTGGAACTCTAACATACTTGACTTAGCGTTCCAACAGGAATTTAGATCTCCATCTGAACAAATTGTCCAAATAGGATATTCCTTAAGAGTATCAAGCATGTCTGGATTCTCATGGATGATATATTCCAATCCTTGTGGAATTGAATTCAATCGAGTTCCACCTCCTTGATAAGTAGCATCACAGAATTTACTAATTCTCTGGTAGTTATCATAGAAACTCAATTTTGGATCAACTAATGGTTTAGTATTAGTTTGAGCAATTTGAGTTCTAAGAAGACTATTCTTACGAGAAGAAGTTTGATCAATGAAACTGTGCCAGTGAGAACGACTATTGAAGAATCCAATCAGATTACGAGCATCATCATCTGGATTCTTAACAAGACATACCGAAGCAATAAACTTTGCAAAGTTGAAAGGAGCTCCACCCATACTTCCAGAATCGTCAATAATTACCAAACTATTATATGGTAAATTAACTTTATTCTGAATGAATGATTCAAGTTTCAACTTGTCTACATTACCATTAAGAATCGATTGATACAATTCATTAAAGTTAGTAGCACCAGTTGTAACTTTAGCTTCCTTCTTTACTTTCTGAAGTTTAATCTTATCTTCATCGGTAGCTTGTCCTTGACGAACTTTCTCTTCAAGAATTCTCTGTTCTTGCTGCTTATTCTCCTTGAACTGTTCCCATTCTTTCAACCAAGGTTGAAACTTAGCCCATTTATATCCAGAATCGGATAAATCAACAACACGATTACCATCATTCATATCTTCATTCTTTTTAGAATAAAGAATACGATTCTTCACTCTGAAACGAGCCTGTGCTGGAAGTTTATCGAACCAACTAATGAATTCATCCTTAGTAAATTCGTTAATCTTTCCAGTAGAGAACAGAACAGATTCCAATTCACCATTATACTGCTTTCTCCACTCACGATAGCCTTTGAAATATTCAATCTCCCAACCCATCATCTTAGACAATTCCTCCAAGAAAGCTTTCTTTTCTCTCATAATCTTAAGAGTTTCAGGAAGCATTTTCTTATGACCTTGTCTCTTAGATGTACGAGGAATAGTCAAGAACTTAGCCACAAGCATTTTGTTAAATGGATTAGTGCCATTGATAACAGAATACACATAGTTAAGAAGAGCCTTCTTGTACTCAGGATCATTGTAAGCAGAGAATACATTCAGTACTTTTGAACCTTTGGTCTTCACACGATTCTGGAACAAGAAATCAAAACAAGTATATTCATTGAACAACTGTGCATTCATGAACTTAATGAATTGATTCTTGTTATTATTCCACAACCAATGGAAGATTGTATTAAAAGAATCTCTGTTGGCATTACCACCAGAATCTATCTTCTTCTTACCAAAGATATTATGCTGTCTTCCTGTAATATCTCCAATAGAGAATAATATAGAGAAGAACATCTTTTTCTTTTCTAGGTCTTGTGCAACTTCTTTCCATGCTGCATCGAGCATAGAATTAGTCACATTACCTGCTGCTTGTTCAATAAGTTTCAAACAGTTACTACATCCATAAAATGGATTCTCATTTTTCTTGTTTAATTCTACTGTAATCATAATTAATTGTTAAATTTGTAAGTAACTAACTTCTGTGCCATAAAACAAATAGGATCGTGTTCTTCACTCAAGGGTACCTTACCATATTTAAGGCTTACCGAGATTACTCTCTAACCATTTCGCATTTACGGTGCTACTTGCTATTTAACCCTGTTTTGTTTTGTAGAGCCATTAAACCTCTATTATTTACACAATTATCCGTCTTCTCTTTGACCTGTAAATCCTATTTTTAAAAGGAATTCCTTAGAGTATTGTTGTCGTATCTGGAGTATGCTCTTTGGTTTACCTTTATTTTTAAAAGAGTGGCTTCGAGCCGTTTTATCTCTACTTCATAACAATATTGGGCTATATCTATCCAACATTACTTCCAAGAGAGGAAAAGCGGGTTTTAATTGCTATCCCGATATCAAGCTTCAGTCTTATATTATTTAAAGAACAGAACTATTCTTTCACGTTTTCCCGAGTAGGTGACAAGGCTTTCGTTGCTCATGTACTTCTACCTACAATTTGGCGGAGATAGTCACGGTAATAACCATTATTTTTCTTCTGTGTGAGGTTGCACTAACCCGATACTCGCACAGAATATCTGTTCTTTAAAATTTTATTAAAACTAATCTGATTTAAATAATAGTAGCGCGTTATTACACTTAATCCTTCAATTGTTTATCTGAGCCAGTCGCTGTTGCTAGTCTAGGACTTGCCATCACCTAGAACCACTATTACCATGGCAACCACTTGATCATCAGCAATAAGGAAATCTTTAAACCTGGACACTTTCAATCCTTGTACTACTATTATTAGAATTCTTCTAACTCTTTAAGTTGAGCTTCAAGTTCCTTAATTCGATCTTCTGGAGTCTTTGTAGATTCCTTCAGTTCAGAAAGCTTCTTAGAAAGCTCTTCCTTCTTACGAGCGTTCTCATCCAACTCCAGATTATAACGCTTCCAACCAATAATAAGATTTACCAATTCCTTGGCATCTTTTATTGACTGAAGTTTATCATTATCTGGAGCAATCCATTCATCGGATGCTTCAACTTTCTCAATCTTCTTAGTAAGACTTGTTTTAATCTCATTAAGTTGATTAATTGACGTCATATGAAGTAACTCATAAATATTGAGTTGCTGACCTAGTTTTGTAACCACTACTGTTTTATCAAACAATGCTGCGTCTGCAAGGTCTACCAGACGAGCCATGTGGTCTTTTGTAAAATTAATTCTCATTTCCATATAATTTTTTAATTGTTTTTACAACATCTTCAATGTAGACACCACACTTTCGTGAGATGTCTACAATTGATTTATTCAAGTATTGTTTAATTTCTTCCTCCATAACTTCTAACTTTTAGATAAATGATTCCTCCATTTTCTCGTTGGAATTGAAGTGCTTCGGAATATACTCTAAAAGACTGAGTAATAGTACTCATACCTTTATTAATTAATACTCTAAATTTCATAATCATTTATTAGAAGGAATGATTGTCCATTCTAGAATAACATCATTCATATTGCTTGTTTGTTTTTAATATTTGTTAATACATTTAGTGAGTGTTCAATTAAATCATTATCCTCACCTTGATAACGATCTACAAGATAGTCTTCGGCTTCTGAAATAGTTCCAGTAGCTACAGCATTTGCGACCAATGAAATTAGGTCACATACAAATTTCTTTTCTGTTGCTTTCATTTTAATTAAAATTGTTGTTTAATAACTATGTTTACAGCTTCCTCATAAGAGTCAGCTTTATCCCATCCAAATGATTTTGCTATCATCCATTTATTTTCTAATTTGAAGAAAATATCTGAATTACAATATCCTTGAGCATTAGAATTAGGAAAACAACGATAACCTTGTTTTCTAAATCCTCTTCTAAGCCCTTTTAAATAGATGTTAACCTTTTGATAAGGCCACCAACAAGCCCAATTAAATAAATCCCAGATTACGTCTTCAACGAAATTCTTTTTATTCTTTGGAACTATTACTGTACCAATACAAACAATTTTATTTTTACGTTTGTCTCTTGGAATAATATTTCCTTCAGAATCAAATTTCTTTTGTTGAAGTTGAAATACTTTTACTTTCATATTACATTCCAATATTAGTTTCAGCTTGAGCAATTAAAGAATCAGGAATTTCTTCAATTTCTTTTGGAATAAGATAATTACATTCGCCAATCTTCTTCCATTTCCAATCAAAATTGGCATTATCAGGAAATTGAGGTCTCCAATGTTCAGAGATATGACCACCACACCAGAGATTAGTTGTAGTAACTTCTCTGCCATCTTTAAACTTGATGACAAATTTATCACCACCAAATCCTCTAAATGGATCTTTAGAGTCTTCATCACCAATAGTATAGAATGTGCCATCAATAATAGCTACATTAGAATTCTTTACTAAAGGTAATCTTTTACGCCAAAGAGCACACTCAAAACATTCTCCTTTTTCTTTTATGGAACGTTCATCTGAGACAAACTTTCCAATTTCTTGGTTACATGTGGGACATTTCATATTTGTTAATTTTGTTTAGATGTTTTTAATGCTTTTACTAGAAGAGCAGTCATTTGTGCTTCTTCTCTAAGTTCTTTATTTGTTTTACATTCCTGCAAAAATAAAGATTCCTCTTCAGAACTCATTTGTCCAAAGAGGAATCTATCAATTTGTTGTTCGTATTTCATTTAATAAATATTTTTTAATTAAAGATGCATGAGATAAAGGTTTTAAAGCATCCTCTACATTCTCATTTGTATCATAGTCCAGAAAAACTATTATTTTTCCTTCTTTGAGTAGACTTTTAAAGTATGCAATTTCTTTTTGACATTTGTTTTCGAGCATCCACATATAAGAAGGAATATAAATATTTTTTCTCGCATCAATATATCCGAGAAGTTCTTTAGAACCTAAACCTTTTTGATGTCCAAGACATCTACCGTGAGTTTTAACAGTTCTTTTAAGATTTTTCATTGTTTTATTATTAAAACAAGAAAAGTCTATTCCTTCACGTTCAAATACTTTAAGACCTTGCCAAATTCCTTCAACAGATTGAGAAGTTACTGAACCAGAAAATGGAACAGGAATAGAATTATGTGGATAGAAAGGAGATAAAGTTTTATATTCTCCTTTACTGGTCACATCAAAAATTTCAGCATTTGGATATTCTTTAAGAATATTCTCAACTTTACACTTCTTGTTCTTCACAATTATCTGTCCATTCTTCATATCCATGTAGTTTTAACCAAATATATTTTATGAAATCAAATTTAATAAAATAAGAAGTGAACCAGGAAAGATAAAAAAGAATAATTGGGTATGTAATTATTTCATATCCTTTTAAACATACCCAACGCATTTCTTCTGTTATTTTCATTTAATTTTCCTCCTTTTTTATGTTGAAAAAACCATGTGTTAGTACTTGGTAATCCGTAGGAACCGTGAGTATTAATTCTTATTGGATCATCAACTTCTGATACTCTAAATAATGGAATTTTTAATTTTTCTAACTACTTTCCTAATTTATTTGCATCAGTATTAACATCAATTTTATTTGGCCTAGAAATTCCAGGCATTTCTATATAAGAACCTCCTAATTCCTTATAATTTCTTCCATTAGCTTCTATTGTAGCAAATCCTAAAGGACTATCAGCTCTAGCAATCACTTGTCTAGAACCTCCACTTTCTATATCTTTTCCCCAGAAATTTGTCCAATTTTTTAATGCATCTAGATAGTTATCTCTTTCTTCTGGAGTCCATTCTATTTTCTTTTTTGTGGGACCTTTAGTAATCAAATGTTCCCAACTAAAGTTTTTAGCTCCTCCACTTCTATCTTTAGCACCCTCTTTATAAGCAAATCTTTTTACTCCTTTAGCTTTTTGCATATCCATTATTTTAGAAAATTCTTCCATAGCTGTTTCATACTACTTAGAACCAGGAGTAAAACCTCTACTAATCAATAAATTATGTGCTTGTTCAAAGGTGCCAACATCAGCATACTAAGCAGCTGCCCATTTAGCATTTTCTCCTCCAGCAAAATAATTATAATTACCCATATTTTTTGTATTATGCCAATCTCCTATAATTGGAGAATGTCCTTTTTGACCTATTACTACGTGTTTAGTTTGAGGTAATCCAGTTTGTTTTAGTGCTATAAGAGAACCTAAATTCGGAGCAACTTTTGTTTCATTAAATCTTGCTAAAATTTCCTAATTTTTACCTTCTGCAATATCTTTAACAAACTACATTAATTCTGGATTATTTTTAACTTCTTCATATAATATTGGTCTTTTAGTTAATCCTTCTTTTAAAAATGTTTCAGCTTCTTTCTATAATTCTGGAGATATTCCACTAAACCATTCAGGATGAACCCTTTCTGCTATTAATTTTTTTCCTCCTTCTTCTACAATATGAGTTCCAAATTTTGTTTTTGAAAGTCCTCTAATTGGAGCTGTTAATATAGCAGCAGTAGTTAATCCCCCTTTAATAACTTTTCCTGGACTAAATCCATCAATTAAAAACTACTATATTGGATTAAGAGATTCATTAGTTAACTACTAAGCCCAATAAGAAGGCATTGTTCTTTCTAAAAAAGCACTAGCAACTTCTCCAGTTCTTTTCTATGCTTTATCTAATTCAATCTATTTTCTTTTCTGCTAAGCATATTTCTAATCTGATTTTCTCTATTTATCTGAACGATTATCCTATTGAATATATGTTTGTTTTGGAGTCACTACTGTTTGTTGTCCTCCTAAATTTAACAACATTTCTCCAGGTTTTAAAGTTCTTTTTATAGGCTACATAACCATAGGTTTTTGTACTCTAGTATTATCAACCTATAATGGCTGCCATGCTGTTTGTAATTTTGGAATTATTTTCATAACATTAAAAATTATTTTTATTTTTTAATTTATTTTAATTTATGAAAAATCAAAATTAAATTTGCAGCAGGCAAAGGATTCGAACCTTTATCATTCCTTTTAGGAATATGTTGTATTAGTAGCTACCAACTAACGTTGACCATTACACCAACCTGCTTATTCTAGGAGCTACCTAGAACACCTATAATCTTTAGTTAAAAATTCTACTACATTTTTAATATCCAATTATAGAATTTATGTAAATAGGAGTGGAATCGAACCTCTAACCTCCTAGTAAAATCCAGGGCTCTAACCGACGGAAGTAAGGAACGATATATCGTCGGAACCAATTAGAGCTACTTATCCAAATTGGGGTAATAAAGCGTCCTTTGCTCGTAACATTTACCCCTCCAATTCCATCTAGAAGAAATTGGTTTTTCTCTTAGTTACTCACTTATAGTCGAAAACCCAGAGCACTAAATCGACTATTCCTTTAGCCAGTACTAACTAAAAGTTGACATTAGGATATTACATAGGTCGTCACTCTATGTGTCACCATCACTTCACCTAGGATGGAAGGTATTAATAGGGAAGCAGTTTGTACCTGCATTCTATTGATAGTATTCTCCTAAAAAAGTTGGATCAGCTAATCCTACTTGCTAAGTACTTCCTTAGGCTATCAGTGTTCTAACATTTAAACTATTCCCTAAAGTAGCCAGAGTTGGATTTACACCAACGACCTTTCACCATCCTGGGAACGCTCTTATATTATCTGAGCTACCTGACTAAAATGAAGGAGGTGGAATAGTCACCACCATCTTCCGAGTTGGAATCGGGGCTCTGCTAATTGAGCTATCCTTCATAAAACGAGGTTAAAAAGATTGAAAGGAAATTCACCTCAACTACTTGCCAACTTAATGATACATAATAGTTATTTCCAAAAAAGTTAGTTCTCCAGTTTCATTTGTGCACGCATACTTATATCTGGATTTCATCCGGTCTCCAAACTAGTATTTTAGGAGGTCATAGGATGCACATCGGGACGCCGTGTACTTTTTACGGGCTTGCGGTGCTAACTTTTATTTTAATAATTTTTCTACTTCATCAACTGAAAGTTCTTTAACAAAAATACCCGCTATTTCATAATAGACATAAGTATTTCTATTTTCTTCTACATTGAGAGTCCATTGAGGAGCTCTATTATTTACAGATGGGCATTTGTTTATCTGAGAAATTGTAACAACATTTCCCCAAGGATCTACAACTTTCATACCTACTTCGAATAAATAAGGCCTCTCTTCCATAGCTTTAAGAGATTTATCAGGATTCCAATAATCTTTTGCTATTACGGCAGAGTTATTACTTTTTATATTAATTGTATATTCTTTCATATTGTTAATTGTTTGTAGCTATTAATAAAAATGTTCAGTAAAAGCAACGTGCCGAAAACCTGAACCCTCTATTGACTAGAGTAGCTAATTCTAGTTAGAGATTTTTAAACCCTTATTTTCTTATTAGTCTCTCTAAGGATTTAAAAGAGACGCCCTAGAGCTCGGATTGGTTACCGAGTAGATATTTCGTCTTAAAGAATATCCCATTCTTCTAATGCTTCTTCAGGAGTTAATCCTGAAGCTAGTTCTTGACGAACTTCAGCTTCAAGATTATACTTCCTGGCTATTTGGATTGCTTCCTTTGGACTCATATTTCTTCGTAGATTAAATATTTACTCCAAAGCTGAGGATAATCTTTTTTAAAGGAATCCTCATCAAATCCTATACACTTCTTGAGTTTATATCCTTGTTGCTTAAGATAAGCAGCACATTCAGACTCAAAATCCTTATCTTTCTCTACAGAAGAAATTTTAGATTTCTCTGAGTGCGGAGGATATATCCAATTCTCGAACCAAGCCTTATGGATAGGATTATATGGGAATATATATCCAATATGTTTTCCACGTCCACAACCCTCTCTTTTGAATTGCTGAAGCAGAGTATTATTAGCAGCAATTTTTGCTGCCATACTACCACTTAAACCAGCTTCTTTAAGAAGATTAATTACCTCCTCATTAGAGAATTTTCTACCTTTATTCTTCTCTCTTACGGAATTGTATCTTGCTGATACTTCTTCTGTGTTAATTCTTTTAAAAGATTTCATACTGTTTTGTTTGTTTTAAAATTTATAACTTGGACAACTTGTATTTGTCCGGAACTCTTTAATTGCATTTACTACCAAATCATTTGGGAACTTTAGTAGAAGGTATTGCAAACCCTTTTTTGTTTTTAACCAGTCATTCATGCGAAAAAACTTATTACCCAAACCCAAAATAATATACAAATGACAAGTAGTACTTGCCATATATTAATTTTTTTCATTGTTAAAAGTTTTAATTATTTCATATTGTTTAGTTTAAAAAATGTCTCCATCCATCCAATTATGAATGGAGACCAAACAAACTTAACAATTTCGGCTCTTTTTTTACGTCGCTTAAGCCCTACTACGTTGTTATCCTAAAACAACCATGTAGAATCCGAGCATTAATCCTCGGTAATCATCAGTGAAATTTCGACGGTTTCAAATTGTTAGTTTCAGATTGTTAAATTAAAATTTGCTGTCTATTCCAAGCTGCCAACTTTGTCTTGTTAAAGATTTCTTTTATACTCTTTGTTTCCCTCACTACGAATTCCAAGATGTCACGTAGGAATGGATGATACTACTTATACTCTATCATCTTCGAGTAATTTTGGAATCAGACATCAACACTTACTAGTCTTTCATCCTACTTTTCGTGTCCGCCATGTGTGCAACTTCCAACTGCCTCTTTCTAGCCATATGAACTTTACCATTCAGTTGGTAACGAATGAAGTTCGGCTACGCCTCAATTAAACTTAAAATTGAAAATAATCATATTGTTAAATTTAAAATTAATCCTCTCACGCATATTTGAGGGTTATATGCCTAATATTTTTGCGACAGAGCCTTTTGCCAAGGATGTAAATAGGTCATTAAATATTATACCTTCACGCATTAGGTATCGAGCTTAACATTGCGACTGTTATGTAGTTAAGTCTACTTACGTCAATTGTATGTGCCAGCATACAACGATACGGAACACAATATACTGGCATATATTGTGAACATTGATTATACGGGAATTTACTCCGCCCATTTTCTGTACATAATCTGACTTTAACACTTTGGGTAAGCGAACAGTTTCTTATTGAACTGATAAGTCACCTATTTTACTATATATTTAAAGAAGATAAGCTCTTCTTTCCACGTTAGTTAATCCGTATAGTTCGGGCTATTTTATTATCCTCTTCGATGTGTGGTAATCTTTGATTAAGTATATTATCTTATTTATCGTCGGATATACCTCGACGTCACAACCTGCAGATTGTGAATTGCTCTCACACTTATTAAGCAATAATGCTGGCATTCAATGAGTCACGGCTAAACCGGTTAAACTATCCAGTCATTTTTTAATTGTGTTTTACACCTAAAACTTAGTATCATAGCTTTTACATCCAATGCAATCCACAGGGTTAGATACTCCCTGCCACACTAAGAAACTGGCGTCCTCAACATCTTGGAAATCCTATAAGCGAAGGGCATATTTCAGTCAGCACAAATTAGGATATTTTATATTGAGTTTTTTTGAAAGTTTTCTCTTAGTTTATTACAACCTTAATATACTTAAAGGAAAAACCCTCAGGTAATGTTGTAGAACCCTCAGGAAGACGTCCACCTTGTAACTGAGCTACATAAGCAGTATCTCCTTTCGAAAGATGAACATTAATTCTGTTCACTGGAACACCAAGAACATTTGCTGTATCTTGATGGCCAATTGCAGAGGTCAATCCATCTGGAAGTTCGTCAACTTCCTCAAAATGGACATCGCAGGGTACGTCTACCATCTGTAATGAAAATGCATTTAACAAATAAATCTGTTTCATATAATTGAACTTTTTATTTAGCAAGCTATTAGCTCACCATCTCATGGTATCTATCCATGGAAACCATAATAGCCATAAGATTGTGAGCCATTGCTGCTCCTTGAGGATCTACCAAATAATTGGCCATATCCTCTTTAAGAGCTGCTTCAACAGCTTGCATGTTATCACTTGAGTAGTCATATTTCTCCTCATCGAAGAACAATGCTACTCCTTCCTTTGTTTCAAATACTTTCTGTTTCATATTGTTATTTGTTTGTTTGTGCTCCCACACTTTTTGTATAGCGATGAGAGCTTTGCTATTTATACATAAAGACTTTTCAAATCTAACTTTTGATATTGATTATACCACCAGTCAAACTTATCTTCTCCATTTATATAAAGACGACAATTTTTGAAATAGTCTCTAATATCTCTAGGATCTGGACCCCAAACACGAGCTTCTTCTTGCATCCATGAAATAAGTCTTCTAACGCAAGGTAAAAGACCTCCATAAGTTGTAAATGAAGGTTCTTGATGTCCATAACCATTAGGTCCTCCTAATTCAGTGTAGATTACTTCAACCTTAGAGGCATTAGCAATTTCTACTAATTCGAACTTACTTGATTGGTTGAGAAACCACTGAGCTTGATCTCTGGTCTCACAATAATCTATTACTTGACCAGAGATCTTATGTTGTATTGCGTACTTCATATTCTTAGAATTTTACATTCATACCTACCCATCCATTATTACATGGAAACTCTTTTGGAGCATATGCACATGGAATAACAGCAGTTCCTATAGAATAATGATGATCCCAAAATCCAAGGAATAAATAATCGCGAGTATATCCAGCATTAACTTCAACTTGAATAACAATTTTATTGTCATCCATGTTAAATTTAGCTGCATACTTACGGATGTCAAGAAGTCTTTTATAAAGAAGACTATCTTCTTGGATTTCACACTTTGAGTAACCTTCTGTATCCGCAATCAAATTAATTGCTTGAGATTCATAAGGGAATACTCTTAGAAGTTTTACTTCTGATGACATCAATGCTTGAAGCATATCAATGTCAAAACGTGTTAATTTTTCTTTTTTCATATTGCTAATTGTTTTGTTTGTTTGTACGAATATATTTTTCGTTTCGTTCTGGCCTCATCAGCAAACCTTTTTTACGTCTTCCAGAATGACGGGAATTTTATAGGGTTTTTATAAATATATTGGTATTCCAACTCCAATATTTTTTTTAAATTTTTTAATGCTTGAAAATTCAATATTTTTTGTGTATAAAAAATTGATTAAAACTAAGTTTTAATGAAGCAGCCATTTTTGAAATTGAGTTGAGTTGAATTTGTGGAGTTGGGTTGGCGTCGATGACAGTGCCCAAACAGTTATGTTCGATCACAATAATTTTTCAATCGCAACTATCACAACTTTCAATTTTATACACTCAACCCCTGAAATTGAGAAAGAGACCCTATATTCTCACGAACTTTGGATCTCTTTATGGCTTCACTAACCTTTTATTCTTCAAAAGCCCCACACAATTCATTGATGAACGGCATTACATTCTCAGCCAAAACCTTACCATCAACTCGATCATACTCAATGACTTTGTTGCCATTCTCATCCAGGACATCATCATACTCTTTAGTTTTGTCATTGAACTTACGTTTAGTACGAGTGATGTTCTTAACTAATGGCTCCAATTGTGCTTGAAGTCTTACAACTCTAGCAATGAATGATGCATTTAGTTCAATTATCTGAACATTAGCCATCTTCTCAATTGTTGTAACTTGAATTTTTTTCATATTGTTTAATATTTGTTTATTATTTATCTAGATATGTACTCACACCACTACAGTGCTTTCACCCCTAACCCACGTGAAGGTTCTAGATATGTTAGGGATTTTAGGACATACATCCAAGGAATTTCAACCTAAGTGAAAATCAAAAAAGATACGTTAATTATTGTTTAAATAATGTTGTTTGTTGTTTGTTGTTTGGTGTTTTGTTTTTACTCCCACCAATAAGCAGACCTCACAAATGTAAATAACTTTGTTTCCTCATTACGAGTACAAAGAATCACATACATAAAATCTTCAAACAGTGGAAGTTCTTTTTCGAAAGTGAGATAGAACCCTTCAATCGTTTTAAAACGTTTAGGGTTCTTTTCTCTTCTTCCTATAAATGTATACATACATTTAAGAAGAGGAGTATTACTCCTCTTCCATAAAGTTAATCATCTGAACAGCAGGCAAATCCTGCTCCTCAAAATAATAGGTAACAGCCATCAGGGCTCCTGCAGGTGCTTCAGTACCAACTACCTTGTTACCTTCCTTTTTCTCGACAGGCTGTAAAACCGAGCCACCATCTCCCACATATGTACCGTCACGACGCATCATAGGGGTAGATGTTACCTGCTTAGGTTGAACCTCAATCTCTGTACCCGATTCGAGAGCAGAGCAAAGATAGTTCAACTTGGCTACATTACCACCAACGGGCCAGCGGAGACCCTTTGCAGAGAAGAAACGAGATGTAGACATCTGATGCCCATCGTCGAACTTAACCACATTGAATGCCTTGATGTTACCATTGGCAGCAACGGGCTCAACCCCTACAACCTTAAGAGAACCAGTAACATTGCCAAAGTAATTATCTCCTTCTTTTGAAGAAAAGAAACTCTCACTTGAACGACGTGCAGACTCACTCTTGACCATAGCGGCATAAGCCTTCTTATCAAAATACTTACTCATAATTGAAATGTTTTTAAAAGTTTATAATATGTATCTTTTTGAGTTTTCACTCAAATAGGGTGGGGGGACTGGCGGTTGGTAGCACCCTCTCTCCCACAAAAAATTCCAAAAAAATTTTAGAAAAAAATTTTATGCTAAAAAAATCCAAAAAAATTTAAAAAAAAATAAAATTTTAGAAAAAATTTTTTAAGTAGAGTATATCTCTAACCTAAAAATAATGGCCGCACGGCCTTAAGTATAGTTTATCTTAAGTATAGTTTTAAGTATAGTTAGCTATCAATTTTGAAATTAATTCTATCAATTTTGACATTGAAATTATCAATTTTGAAATTAATCCTATCAATTTTGCAATTTTAAAAAATGTTAAAATGATAATATCAATTTGAAAAAATTTTAATAATAATATATTAGTTATATGGAAAATGAATTAAATAAACAACACGTGCAGGTTCCAAATGATATGACGGAACAAAACATTTACTTAAAACCTGGGGATATTCTTATTTATGCTACAATAAAAAGACATATGGATAAAGAAACAAAAACCTGTTATCCTTCTCTTGATACTATTTCTAGGGAAAGCGGAGCATCCATAAATACTGTAAGAACTAGTATTCAAAATTTAATAAATGCTAAATATATAGAAGTAACTCCTAAAGGTAGAGGTAAATTATATAGATTTTTGAAATGGGATAAATTTGAACCTTTTTCATATGATTTTTTAGATAACAAAAAACTTTCTTTTAAAGAGAAAGCCTACATATTAGCTACCCAACAGTATATGTTTAAAAAAGAAGATACACAAGATGGAATTATTACCTATAATAATATAGAGTTATCAAAAAGACTAAATATTTCTCCTTCAACTGTTTCTAGATTAGACAATGCTCTTCAAGCAAAACAGATATTAAACATTAATACTTTATCACAAAGAGATTCAGAAACAGGATTGCCTATAAAAGAAAAAATATTCCATTTGAGTAAAATAGAACAGGCTATTGTATTTATTTTAGGAAATCATGAAGAAAGGTTAAGAAATACTGAGAATAAAGTAGAAAATAATACTAATGATATTAAGTTAATAGAAAAAGTTCTTAAAAAGAAATTCAATATCAATAGCTTAGAAGAATTTTTAGAAGAAGAATCTTGATTTAACATTTTTTAAATTTGTCTATATAAAATAGCAGATATATTAGTATTGTTATGAAACAAGAAGAATTATTAAAAGCTCTCGTAGCAGAGCTAATGGGACTCGACGAATTACATCAAGAATATCAAGACGATGATACTCATTTTGTAATAGATTCTACGAAAGAAGGAAATACTTTAACTATTAAAGTACAACTTTTAGAAAATGAAGATAAAAAAGAATTTGAGAACTGGTTAAAACAAGTAGATGATTCTTTGTTTAGCGAAGTTCTTGAAGAACTTGCTGAAAGAGAGGGTTTAAATGATATTCAAGCTCTTTATAACTCTAAAGACTATAAGAAAGTAATTGAAAGAGTAAAGGCTAAAACCAAAGAAATTGCTAATCGTAAGATTAAAGCATTCAAAAAACTGCTGGTTTAAAACAGCAGATTGTCCTATAGTATAACGGTCAGTACAGGGGACTCTAAATCCTTTAGCCTGGGTTCGAATCCTAGTGGGACAACTATGGAAGTGACATTTAAATATAAAGGAACAATAATTACTACTCCAAATTTGGAGAAGAAATTAAAGAGAATGAAATTATCTATAGATGATATAGAAATTATAGATAATCCTATTAAAAAAGAAAAATCTTCTAGCAATGAGTTAGAAGATTGTATGAAAGATGTAACAAAAGTAATAGTTCGTTCTAACATAGATGATATTAGAAGAGTATGCTATATTAAAGTTAATGAATCTCGTCCTACAATGAGAGAACTCTTTAAAAATCATATATGGAATCCCACCACTAAAACTGGAGTAAAGGAAATAACAGAAGAGTATTTAATGACACTTTATTATGAGAACTGAAATTTTTAGAGATTTATATAAAGCAAATATAGACGAGATTAAGGCAATAGAACAATTATCTATAGACCATAATATGTTAGATAATGGTTACTACCTCAATTGGAAAGATGAACTTAATAGACTATCAATTGACATTGATAGATAATTCTTTTTCATATTCTTAAGTAAAACCCCGATAGGATTAATTTCCTACCGGGGTTTATTTTATACTCCAAAATTTTGTTGAATCATTTAAAGGAGAACTGAACTAAGTATTATTCGTTGCAGTAGTAGAGGTACTTGTAGTAGGAGTACTTGATATTCCCCCTTTTCCTAATACATTACCTAAAACTCCAAGTCCTGACTATACAACACTTCCAAATAAATTTCCTAGAGCATTACTTTTAGCCTATTTAGCTTGCTAATCCATTAATGCTTCTTGCTGTCTTTTCTATTGTTCGGCATTCTATAAAGCGGAACTATACTAATTCCATCCTATATGTTGAGCAACAATATCACTATAATTATCTAAAGTTTCTCCATTCTAATAAGCTTGTTTCCACTATTCCTTTACCAACTATTGTTGAATAGCCCTATTCTATATAGCCTACTATATTGTATCCTAATAGGCCTATTCTAAGGAAGCTTTACTTTGTTCTACTTGAGAATCTAATAAATTAGAAGCTTTTTTATAATTAGTGTATCCACTAAGAATATTCTATCCAATATCCATTATACCTTTTCCCGTATCTGTTTTTAGGAAATCTCCTATATTATTTCCAATATTGTTTATAGTATTTCCAGCTTTTTTAAACCACTATTTAGATAAAAACTTAGTAGAAGGAGCTCCATTTTTACCTCCTTCTTCAAACTTTAATAATCCTCCTGATTCATGTTTCCACTTTCTAGCATTAGCTGCAAACGTAGCCCTCTTTCTAATAGCAGGATTAGAACTATTTTTTCCTTTCTATATACATTCATCTGTTACTTTACCGTGGCAGTATTTTGTAAATTTGCCGCGATTTTTAGGTTTAATATATATTTTATTTCCTTTTTTAAATTCTATTAACATAATCTACAATAGCTTTACAATATTTTAAAAGTTCTTCATCTGATAAATCTGATCGCATCATATTTATATGATTGCATACTAATCTTATATTATCAATAGAATAATCTTTTCCAGGATTTATTCTATCAACAGAAGCATTATTTGGTAATCTTCCTTTTTCTTTTATTGTAGTCATTTCAATTCCAGATAATGCACATTTATGATTTTGTTTTTCATATAAATCTAACAAATCTTCTTTAGTAATTGTACATTTAAATTTATTACTACGATAAGCCCTACCTCTACAAGCAGTTGCTAAATCTCTAAAAAATAAAATAGGATCATCAGAATGGTAATTTTCTCTTTTTATTTTACTTCTTTCAGATTCACAAGATTTACAATAATTAGAATAATAATTTCTATTTTTAGTATTACTAGAATTTGGATAAAATTCAGATAAAGGTTTATACTACTTACATTTTAAACAATATAATTCTCCTTCTTCGTTAAATGGTTTGACTCTAACTCTAGTTTTTTCTTTTTCTTTATAACATTCCTTACATCTAGAATCAAATCCACATTTTACATTACTTCTATGTGGAAAATATTCTTCATTCATTGGTTTATATTTAAGACATTTAGTACATAATTTATAAACAACTCCATCTATTTTCTTAAACATATCCATTCCTAATTTTGAATTAAAAGAACTTCCTAATTCTTGTAACTCTTCCTTTGTTAATTTTTCTTCCATCATACATTTACATATTTATTAATTGATTTAAAATATTTACCCTTGTTCTTTTCTTTAATATGGATTCTACTTCCATTCTTTAAAAATTCTAATATATTCATTTTACCTCCTTGTTTATATCTTATATCATTAATTAAAAAATTATCTCTCTAAGAAATAGGAATAATATTTCCATTATTATCATAAGTTATAGAATTATAGGATTTTAACGCATAAGGATTATTTACTCCCCCGGATATTCTAAATCCTTTTCCTGCTTTTGACGTAGAAGGAAAATAATTAGTATAGTTATTGTCTACAATTGCTAAAATTCCATCTTCTCCTTCATTTATATATGCAGGTTCTACCCCTTCATCTAAAGTTGGAATGTGGGGATTTTTTATATTAACATATAATTTCATTTCTCTCGGATTACGTCCAGCACCAGTTGCAAATACTCCTTCTTCTCCTTCAAAAGCATTTTTTGTTGCAAACCAATTTACTTTTCCATAACTTCTATTATTATCAAATTTTATAAAATAATTAGGTGTTTTATGAATTACCAATTGAGGTCTTCCTTTAATATCAACAACTTTTGTTTCAGGAGCTTTAGCACTAAAATGTAAACTTCTTACAGCCTAAACTCTCTTAGGATTTCCACTACTTATTGCCCTCCAATATTGTCTATCAAACACTTTATCAGAAATTTTAGCAGCTCTCTAAGCTATAGATTTAGCTTTCTAAACTCCTTGTATTATCTACTTAGGATTTCTCATTCCTGGACTAGGAGCCTCTCCAGTAATTAAATGTGGATTTCTAGGATCAAATCCTCCAAAATAAGATTTTGCTGCATTCCATAATTGTCCATCATTAAAATAAGCTTTAGCTCTATTTATTCTATAAGTCTATTGCTATTTTGGAGTCATTTTACTCCATTCTAAATACTTTTGTTCTTCTGGAGTTAATTGAAGTGGACCTCCACTAGCAGTCTACATCTTTCTAATCTATTTTTTATTCATATTTTATATAAAGTGTTAAATTAAAAGTAAATATCTTATTCAAAAATTCAATTTTTATATTTTTAAATATTAATTATTTTGACATTACTAAATATACTAATAACTTTGAGTAAATACAAATATTTTTATTTTATAATTAACAAAAAAATGAATTTAAATTGGATTAAGTATTTGTGGAGAGTACTTGATAGAATTCGTCCAGAAACGAAGACTTTAATTATTGTTCTTTTGTTTGGATGGGTTTTGTATTCTCAGATAACTGGAGAAACTGGAAGAATAATGACAGAACGGTTTGAGTAGGAAATTGTAAGTAATAAAAAGGCTGAACAATATTCTATGGAAACTGCTATTGAAATAAATCAGTAGGTCCAGCTGATAGCAGAAGTAGATAGGGATGCTTTTGATGTATTACTTTTGAATTATCATAATAATACTCAAAGTTTACAAGGTTATAAATATTTGTATTTATCTTGTCTCACAGAAGCTCCAAGATCATTAGATACTCCTACTCTTCAATAGTAGTGGAATAAGTTAGATTATATATACTATGCAGATGAATTATCTAAAATACACAGTCAAAGTTTTGTTAAATTTGAGGATGTAGAAGACATGGGATACTCTCTCCCAAAACTTTATAGATTAGTAAAAGCTAGTAATGCAAAATCTGTTTCTTTTTTTACTATCGAAGGACATGCTTCTCAAATAGGTTTAATTATTCTTTTTTATAAAGAACCTAAAAGTTATGATTATAAATATGCTGGAGATATTCTTCCTCATATTCAAAAATTAGCATTACTTCTTGACTACGATAAAATATGCAAATGATTACAATTTTTCTTGGCACAGCTCATTAGAAAAGCATCTTAGGGAAAGGTTCTCCTGATGGAAGATTTAAAGAATATAAATATTCTAGAGAAGTGTGTAAGGCTGTAAGAGATATTCTTAAAGATATGGGATACCAAGTATTTATTGATATAGAAGATGATGATTTAAAAGTATCTCAATCTAAAGAATTACAATTAAGATGTAAAATTGTTAATGAATTAGTGAAACAATATAAGAATTGTATATATGTTTCAATACATGTAAATGCCGCCGCTTCTGATGGAAAGTGGCATGATGCAACAGGTTGGGAAGTTTATACATCAGTAGGAAAAACAAAAGCTGATAAACTTGCAACCTGTTTATATAATGCAGCAAAACTTAATCTAAAGGATAAAAAAATGAGAATTGATTTGTCAGATGGAGATCCAGATAAAGAAGCTCATTTATATGTATTAAAAAATACGAATTGTCCTGCAGTATTAACAGAAAACTTTTTTTAGGATAATAAAAAAGATGTAGATTATTTACTTAGTGATGAAGGATTTCATGCAATTGTAAGACTTCATGTAGAAGGTATATTATAGTATATAAAAGATAATTCTTAAATTAAATAAAAAATATATGTTATATGAAAATGGGATATGATAAAATTAATGGTTCAGTAGGATTTAGAGAAGCTGACCATTACTACGGAAATTTAAATGATCCTACTATCAAATATATCTCTGTAACTACTTTAATAGAAAGGTATGGAAAAGAATTTGATAAGGAATTTGTAAGTGCTTATAAAGCTTTAGAAAGAATAATGTCTCCAGAAGACTGGAAAAAAGAAAAAGGAGGTATTTGGAAAAACCATAAAATACCAAAAGATTTTTTAGAGGTATATAATATATCTCAAGAAAATCTAAATAAAGTTCAACAAGATATTCTTGATGAATGGGCAGAAACAAATAGAATTGCTTGTGAAAGAGGAACTAAAATTCATGCACAGTTAGAAAATTCTTTTTATAATGCTGGTTCTAATATTACTTTAAAGAAGTTTGGTATTGGAGGAAAATTTGAATGTAAAAAAGATTATACTGATCTTAACTTAGACTATGGAATATATCCTGAGTACCTTATATATTATGATAATCCTAAAATTGATTTACACTTGGCAGGACAAATAGACCTTATAGTAAAAAATGGAAATGATATTTATATCATAGACCATAAAACTAATGCTAAAATAGATTTAAAAGGATTTTACAATAATGCAAATCGTTGTACCGATAAAATGAAATATCCTTTAGGACATTTAGATGAATGTAATTTTAATCACTATCAATTACAATTATCAACTTATGCGTGGATGCTTCAAAAATTAAATTCTGATTTCATTATAAAAGATTTAATTTTAAATCATTATGATCATTCTGGAAAAAATACTTTATATCATTGTTCTTATTTAAAAGAGGATGTAGAAAAGATGTTAAAACATTATGCTAAACAAAACAAATTAGAAAAACAAAAAGCTAAATATGCACGAATAGAATATTGATGAACGTAGAGACATTTGTAAGAATTGTCCTATTTTTAGTCCTGCTATGGGATTATGTAATCCAAAACTTTGGTTAAATCCAGATACTAATGAAGTTTCCTCTTTTGCAAAACCCGGATTTATCAGAGGTTGTGGTTGTCACATTCTCATAAAGATGAGAAACTTAAATAATCATTGTGTTGCTGGAAAATGGTAATGCTAAAAAAAGTAGAAATAGATGGAGTTATTTACTATCTAGATGAAAGATAGTATAAAGAATATCTAAGATACTACAAAGATGTTAAAGAATCTCTTTCTTAAATTACGAAATATAATAGTAGGTAACTGGAGAAATTTAACTGGTTATACTTCAGATGAACAAAAAAGAAGATTAGATATATGTAAAACTTGTGAACATAATATAAAGTATATGAGTTCACATATATGTGATCAATGCGGTTGTATATTAAAAAGTAAAGCAAGCATTGAATCTGAAAAATGTTTAATGAATAAATGGTAATATGGAACATCCAATTTTAAGTGAGAATGAAAAAATTGCTATGCATGTAGCAGGAGAAAGTACAAGTAGAGTAATGACTTTAGATGGAACTACAGCAGAGGACGTTATTGAACAACGTAATGTTAAAAAATTTAACGAAGAAGTAGACAAATTTACAGAAAAAATTGATAAACAATTTACTAATGTAGAGGAGTTTGCTAAGAAAGTAAATGAAAATATGGCCAATATAGAAATAATGCCTATCGGCAATTATGTTCTTGTAAAACAATTTGAAGATAATCCTTTCCAAAGAATTGTTCGTGATTCTAAGTCTGGTCTTATTCTTGATATGGGAGGTATGGCTCCTCAGTATAAAAATACTGATAATGGTCAAATTGAAGAAGAAGAACAATTTATTAAAGTAGGAGTTATTCAAGAAGTTGGTCCAGAAGTAAAATGGTGTCAACCTAACGATACTATTTTCTTTACTAAAAATTCTGCAGTACCTGTTCCTTTCTATAAACAGAACTTACAACTTGTATGCGAAAACAGAGTTCTTGCAGTTGTTAATGAAAATCTTACTGAAAGATTCAAGAATATTAAAAATAAATAATGATGGATGAAAAGATTTATTTTGTTCCTGGGTAGAGAGTAACTCTACGCCAGGACATACCAAATAAACCTATTATGTTGGTATATAGAGTAGAACGCTCTATAATTAGAAATGAAGATAAAAACCCTTTACTTAAAGGAGTAAAGGTGAGATGGTTTACAGAGAATGGCTTTTTACAGGAAGCAGTATTCTCTACAAAAGATTTAATCTTAATTGATTAACTATGGATGATAAATAGAAAAAAGTAGTATCTTCTATTGTAAAAGATTTCTAGAATAAATATAAAAGAAATCCAAAAGATTAGAAAGAATTAGCACAATTTGTTTAGACACAAGGTGGAGAAAAGTATATTCAAAGAAAAACTAATGAAGTTCTAGGAAAAAAATAGACTCAACAAGAAGAATAGACTTCAGAACAAAAATAGAAAGCTCTTCATGGTGCTAAACTAAATTATTTCAAATCTTTAAAGAATCAATGTGCTGAAGACGAGGAAGTGGTTTATTATAAGAAAGGTGGTTTAGTAGGTTGTGGTTGCAAGAAAAAAGAAGAAGGAGGCCAAGTAACAAAAGCTGGATTAGGCTCTGCAGTTGAAAGATTTAAAAATAGAGCTAAACAAAAAATTGAAGAAGCTAAAGCTAAAGTTGACCCAGAAGCTAATACAACATACGATCCAAAACTTGGAAAACATCGTAAAATGACTCAAGCAGAAATTGATAAAACTAAAAAGAATCAACAAGATGCTAGACAAGGAAAAGGTGAAGGAACTCCTCAACATAAATGTGGAGCTAAGATAAAAAAAGAACAAGGAGGAGTTGTAGCAGAATTTAAAAAAGCTAGATGTGGTTCTAAACTTAAGAAACATTTATAGGGAGGTAGTTTAAACGGAATCCCTTTTATCAAGAAGGTACTATAAAGGGAGGAATAAATGGTAGAGGAATAAATGGAGAATATTATTATAATCCTGTTCCTCAAGGAGCAGGAAATTATTCAAACTTTCCTTTAACAGATCTTTATAATTTTATTGAAGAAAAAAGTAGAACTACTAATAATCCTTATACTTAGACTGGAACTGCCCCTGGACCTGTAAAAGCTAAAAATGCTTTGGAAGCTTTACAAATGGTTAAAGCTATGAAAGCATAGAAAGCTGCAAAAACTGCAGAAATTGCAAAAGCAAGAATGATAGCAGGACAAAAAAGTGCTGCAACAAGACGAGCAAATGGGACAGCTAGAGGAGGAACTCCAGGATTAAAAAAATTAGAACAAGTTCCAAATATTCCTAATTACTAGGAAATATATGATGGTTATAAAATGACAAAAGCTTCTAGATTAAATATGAATAATGTTTTAGATAAGCTTCCTAACAGTGAAAGAGAAATGGTATTAAAAGTTATTGCAAGTAATCCGGACCACTATTTAGGCACAATAGGAAACATTACTCCTGGTAGTGCGGGATCTATGATTAGTACAATTAGAAGAAGACTTCCTGGAGTAGAATATACTCCTTTACGAGTAAAAAGTTTAGATTAGACTCGTCCAAATATGGGAACAGGGATTTTCTAGAAATTTGATGATGCTACATCTAAAACTGCTGGATTTAAAAGAACCACTAATAAATATTAATTAATTTATAAAATGTTAATGTAAATATGAATATATGGGATTATAATTAGAAAACTGGAAGGGCACAATTAGTAACTGCTGATTTAGTTTTAATTGATGAATTTAAAAAATTACTAGAACCTTCTAGAAATAAATGTAAAGAAGATCCTTCAGGATTAGACCATATTAGAGCTGATAGAGAATTTACTTATATATATTTAGCAATTGATTGGAAATCACCTTATGCTAATTATAGTAATTAGGAAAGACATGAAGCCGCTCTAAAAGATGCTCATATTACTGAGGAAGAATGGAATAATCCAGAATTTCGTGCTGCTTGTAGAAAGTATGTAGCACTATAGGATTCCAATAGATATGTTAGATTACTTCAAGCTGCTTAGGAAGTAACTGATAAGATTATAGACTATTTTCATAATGTAGACTTACAAGAACAAGATGAATAGGGTAAATACCTTATTAAAGTTAAAGATGTTCAAGCTTCAATGAAAGAAGCTGCTGATTAGATTGAAACTCTTAAACAAATCGAATCTCTTGTTAAGAAAGAAGTTATGGAGCAAAGTCAAATACGTGGTGGAGCTGTTGAAGGATTTATGCCTGATTAATGGAAGAGGTTAAAAAGAAAAGAGGCCGTCCACGTAAGAATCCTATACCAGAAATTCCTGAGGAAGTCAAATCTATAGTTGAAGAGGTTAAATAGAAACAAGAAGAACTTCAACAGCAAATAGAAGAAATTAAACCAGAGACTACTATAGAACATCGAGAAGGTGAATGGGATGTTAAAATAGACGATCCAGTACCTTACTTTGATAAAAGACTTTCTTATGAATTAACTGGATATAAACCAATAACAGAAACAGAAGGATTAGACTTTGATCCTTCTTGGTTTACTGAAGCTCGTGAAACATTTTTAAAAACTGAACAATATTGTTCTTACTACCCTGGTTCTAAACTTTATAGAGATTTCTGGAATGAAGAATATAGAAGATGCAAGGAAGGAATGACAGTTAATGGTTATACTATTACTGGATTTAACTATTATTTTCTTAACTACTATCAATTACCTAATACAGAACAAGATGTTGCAGGTGATAGTCGTTCTATTATATTTCCTCGTTTCTTTGTTTATCAATACGAATTCTTCCACTATTTTGAATTATGTAGAAAGTTAAGGAAGAATATGACAGTAATGAAAAACCGTGGTTGTGGATTTTCTGAAATACATGCTTCTATATTTGATAACTTTTTTAATTGTTTTAAAAATAGTATATGTTTGCTCACAGCATTTGATGATAATTATGTTAAGAAAACTCTTGATAAGATAAATGCTGGAATAACATTTACTGATGATAATACCTAGGGAGGAATGCTTAAACTTAGATAGGTAATTAATACTGCTACTAAGAAAAGAGCTTCTCATTATAAAGTAGTAAATGGACAAAAGATTGAAACAGGTTTTATGTCTCAAATAGAAGGCATAGTTGTGGACAAAGATAGAAAGATGCGTGGTGACCGTGTAGGTTTCTTATTTCTTGAAGAGTCTGGTTCTAATCCTATCTTAGAGAGATCATTCATAAAAGCTGAAGAACTTGTTACTGTTGGTGGTAATAAAATTGGAATTATTGCAGCAGTAGGAACGGGAGGTGACGCGGGTCCAAACCTTGAAGGACTTAGAAAAGTATATTATAATCCTAAAATGTTCTAGGTTCTGCCTTTTAAACATAATTATACAGAAGATGGGGATTGGGTAGAAACTGCTTACTTTATTCCTGCTTATATATCAATGAATAACTCTAAGTTTGTTGGAAGTCGAGGCGAATACTTGATGAAAAAACAAAGAGAATATTATGAATAGAGAAGAGCAGAAATTACTGATCCACAGACACTTCTTGAGCATAAGGCGGAGCAATGTTTTACAGCAGAAGAAGCTTTTGCAGCTGAAGGTGTAAATAAATTTAATAAACTTAAAATAGCTGAACAAATAATTTCTATTAGAATTAAAAAATAGGCTCCTCCTATTTAGAGAGGATATATGGAATTTATTTATTCTGGACCTGAAAGAAAAAGGGAGAATATCACTGGAGTTAGATTTAAACCTAATCCAAATGGTCCAGTTAGAATATTAGAGCATCCTTTATGGGAAGATGGTAGTCCCATAATACAAAATCTATATGTTGCTGGAATAGACGGTATTGATATTGGTTAGGCAGAAACCTCTGTTCAAACCAGAGATCCTTCTAAATTCTGTACAATGATAAAAAGAAGAGTACATGGAATGAAGGAGCCAACTTATGTAGCTTATTATCTTGATAGACCAGATGATATTAGAGATGCTTACAAGCAAACAATGGCAATGTTATGGTATTATCAGGCAAAAGCAAATATAGAAGCTACTCGTTTATCTGTTTTAACTTATGCTCGCGATAATAAATTCGCACATTTCTTTATGAGACGTCCTAGAGCTTGTTATGGAGGAGATGAAAGAAGAAGAAATAATAACTAGTATGGTACCACAGCTACTACAGCTATGATTGAACATGGTACTGACTTAGTTGCTTCCTATGTAGAAGATTACTGTCATAATATTTGGTTTATAGAATTTTTAGAATAGTTAAATCTTTATACTGACGAAAATAAAGGAAAATTTGATATGGTAGCTGCCTGTCAAATGGCTGAAGTTGGAGATGAAGAATTAAATGATGTTATTCCAAGAGAATATAAGCCTGTTGGACAAGGACTTAGAGATATTGGTTATTATTTTGATGAAAAAGGAGTTAAGAGATACGGAATAATTCCTACTCAAAATAAATTTGAAGTTAAAGGAGAAATAAATACTGGATATATTCCAGGAATGAATATAACAAGTAATCCTAGATATAGATGAATGAAATGGAAGAAGCCATTACTAATATGATTGAGTGTAAATACAAATGTAAATATACTGGACATGTTAGAGTGACTAAATTAGGGAAGGGCGGGACAGGTTTTAAAGTTGAATTAGACTTTGATAATTTAGATAAGCCCGTAATACAAATGTCTGCAGATTTAAATGCAGAAGATTTTTTAAAATTTGTTGAACAAGAACTCGTCTCTAGACAATTACATAGAGTAAAATTCTTTAGAGGAGTTAAAATTTATCCAGAAGATGAAGAAAGAAGAACTTGTTAGCAAAACTGATTTAGCTATTGCCGAACTTGTTTAGGAAAAAACAGCTATAAAGAAAGCTTATAATTATTATAATTGTAAACGAGATAAGGAATAGTTTAAATACTTAGAAGAAAACTTTGGTATTGGGTAGCCAACAGCGGTTGAGTTTATTCCTTTAATCAGGAAACATATTGATGCATTAGTAGGAGAATATTTAGATGTTCCAATTTTACCAAAGGTTTCTTGTAAAGATACTGCGACTATTAATAACATATTTAGAGAAAAACAACTTTAGATAGCTTCCGAATGTACCAAACTCCTACAAACAAATCTCAAAAATAATCTCTTACGAATACTTGGAAGCAAAGATATGTAGGATCTAAATATAAAAGAATAGTTAGACAAATTAGTAGAAGATATTAATGAAAACTTTATTTCTGAATATGAAATAGCTGGACAGAATGTTATTGAATATATCATTTAGTCTAGAAATGTTGATCTGGTAACTAAATTAAAGTAGTTATTTATAGATTTATTAGTTTCTGGATTCACTTTTTATAGAGTTCTTCCTTCTTCTTCTGGTAAAAATATACACATTGATTGTTTAAATCCACTTAATGTGTTTCCAGACTTAAACTATGACTCTCCATATATTAATGAATCATACAGAGTTGTAGTTAGAACATATTTAACTAGAAATTAGATTCTTAGTAAATATGGTAAAGATTTATCTAAAAACGATCTTGCCAAAATTGAAGAAATGTGGACAGACGCTTTAGAAACTACTGGTTCTTATTTTATAAGAAGTTATAATTAGGATGGAACTCCTGCAACAGATGGAATAAGAGCTGGGGAAGAAGTTACTCCAGGATATCCAGAACAACATTGGTATAATAAGGATTTAATTCCTGTATATGAAGTTGAATGGATAGAAACTGATAAAAATTTTATTGAATAGAGATATTCTACAGTAAGAATTGGATCAGAAATATATGTTTTAAAAGGATTAGATAAAGATTTAATAAGAACTAAAGATGCTCCTAATAAAGCTACTCTTAGTGTTAATGGGGTATGGTTTAATAATAGAGGAGGAGAACCATTTTCTATGGTTCAAAAATGTATGGTTCTTCAAGATCGTTATGACCTTTTGCACTTCTATAGAGATAATTTAATAGCTCAATCCGGTTCTGTTGGAGATTTTGTAAACCTTCCAACTCTTCCTGCAATTCTTGGAGAAGATTTATCTGAAAGATTAATGAAATGGAAAGCCTATAAAAAACAAGGATTAGCATTAATTGATACTTCTCAAGAAGGTCAAGTAAATACTGGACAAGCACCATTAACTACTATATTTAATGGATTTGATGATACTATTAAAGTATAGGCTGTCCAAGCTATTCAATTAGCTATTGACTCTGTAGAATAGACAACATCTTCAATTACTGGAGTATTTAGAGAAAGATTAAATGGAATACAATAGAGAGATGCAGTAACTAATGTTCAAACTGGAATTAATAATTCATTTATAGTAACCAAGCAATGGCATTATCAAATGGATTTAATAACAAGAGAAATCTTATTGGATTCTTTAAATTGTGCTAAAATAGTTTACAAAGATGGATTAACAGGAACATTAATATTAGGAAATAAATTATAGAAAATATTTACTGCTCTTCCTAAATACTTTACAGTTACTGATTTCGATATACATATAATTACTTCTTCAGAAATACTGAAGGAAATGGAACAAATAAGAGCAGTTGTTCCTGAATTTATAAAAGGAGGAATTGTTTCTGCTGATATTCTTATGGATATTATGACTGCTAAAAGTTTAACTGAAATGAAAGCGATGGTTAAAAAATCTATTAAGAAATAGAAAGAAGAAAATAATTAGATACAGCAACTTACATAGTAGGTTGAAGAATTGTAGAATAATCTACAACAAGCTCAACAACAACTTCAACAAGCTCAAAGCAAAATTGAATCTCTTAATGAAGCTAAACTTCAGATAGAAAGAGAAAAGAATCAAATGCAATTCTAGCTTGATGATTATAAGAATAAGACAGACAGAACATTTAAAGAATCTCAAGCTGAAAATGATTCTAAACGTACTGAAATTGAGTTTATGTAGTTATATGATGGAAACCCTTATAATGATGAAGTTAAAAACGTATGAACTGCAATAATAAAATAACTTATGATAAAAATTGTAATACAATTATATAGGAAGACTATAATAATGAGTATGCCTATATATATGTATTACAATTAAATCAAACCACTGGAGTAACAAGTAATGTCTTTATTAGAACTAATGAAAAAGAAACTCCTTCTTTTGGTTTAGGAATGGATGGATTTTATACTTTAGTAACATTAAAACTTTCAAAAGACGAAAATCAAGAATATTATTATAAAAATGGAAAATTTTATCATTTTTATAATGAAGTAGATCTTGCTACTCTTTTGGAAATGAATCCAAATGTTTCTAATTTGGAAATTACTTATGATTACTATTTTCAAACTTGCAGACTACGAAAATGTTATATTAATGTTTGCTATTAGATATTTGATTAGGCTGCATCTATAAATTGTAATAAATCTATAATAGATAAAGAATTAATTTATAAAAGAGATTTATTATGGTCCGCATTAAATGTCATAAAATATATGATAGAAATTGACCAATATGAGGAAGCAGAAAGACTTCTGGAAAGAATTACAGGATGTAATGGACTATGTAACAATTTATAGAATGATTGCAACAAAAAATATAAATCTAGTGGATGTGGTTGCAAATGAATAGATGTGGTTGTAACCCAATTTAGGAACCATTTGAATTTCCTATAAAAAATATTAATTTAGGTTCTTATGGGATAAAGCTTTAGGAATTATTCCCTATTACTAACAATATTGATGAACTTAAAGAAAAAATAATATGTGAGTATTTGGGAATAATAGATAAATTAGAATGTGGAATTCAATTAGACTTAGAATTTCTTTTGGAAGAAATCTCTTTAGTTGATATATTAGAAAATGGATAAGAATCAATAGTACTATAAAAATAAAAATAATTATGAAAACATATGTATTCCAGTTAGAGAAGGTTTTCTTAATTATTTAATAAAAGAAAAATTTCTATCTGAATTTTCGACTGAAGAGGAAAAACTTCAAGTTTTAGAAAATTTAGGTATAATATATAGACTAAATTTATTACGACAATTAATAAATAATAAAGTAGATACATCATTATTAAGTAGATATGTTACTGAAGATGATCTTATAAGACGTCTAGAGGATTTAAAACCAAAAGATGAAAAATCTAAAGGTTATTATTCTTCATATGAAGAACTCTTAGAATCTTGTCCAGAAGGTTAGGATGGAGATTGGGCTATAGTAAATATAGAAGGAACCTGGTATGTGTATAAATATAAAATAAATGAATGGGTTTCTTCTGGAACTTATGATATAAGCCTTGATTTATCTGAATATGCTAAATTAATTGATTTAGAAAGTTTATAGCCTTTGTTACTTTCAGGAGTTAATATTAAAACTATTAATGGAGAATCTGTTCTCGGAGAAGGAGATATAGAAATTCAAGGAGGTTCTGGAGCAACTATAGATTTAAGTAATTATGTTACAAAACAAGATTTATATAATCTTCAAAATCCTTTAAAAGCAACAATGTATGTATCTCCTACTTTAGTAGAATATACTGGTACTGTAAAAAATATTTCTATTACTTGTTCTGTTAAAAAAGGAGATAATACGGTAGTTCCAGATTCTATAGAATTGAAATACAGAGGAATTACTGCTAATATTGGTAGAACTTATATTGCAGAAGTACAGGAAAAAGGAGTTACAACTTTTAATGCTACTTGTTATTATGGAGAAGAAACAGCTACTTGTTCTGGAACAGTAAATTTAGTTCTTCCAACATATCTTGGATTTAGCTCTGAAGAAACTCCAGAAAACTTAAATTTTCAAGATTTTACTAAGAAAGTTGTAGCTAATATGACAATGACAGAATCTTTAGAAAATACTGTCAGTGGAAATTATTTATGGATAATATCTCCTTATAGAATATAGGCTGTAGCAACAGATCGAGGATTTACATATGAAGTTAAAATGTTAACTATAGATAATATAAATGATTTATATTACTATAGAAGTAATTCCGCTTTAGATGTTTCTCACTTAACTTATTATATTAAATAACTATGGATTTTTTAAATATAATAGGTACATTATTTGATAATTCTGTTGAGCATGTAGTTGCACTAGCTAATCAAATTAAAGATTTAAGATTAGGTAGAAATCAACAAGATATAAACGAAGATATTTATAATGAGATTTAGGCTGTTAAAAATTCTAGTGGAAATAATCCAGAACTTCAAGGAGAGATTGAGGCTCTTTCTTAGAGAATTTAGGAGTTAGAATAGTCTCCAAGGGATCTTGTTGAACACATTTTTTTAACTTAGGAAGAATATGATTCTTTAACAACTTATAAAAGAGATACTTTATATATTATAGTAGAACGTAAAAGTTCGGAAGGTTCTGGTTCTTGTTTTGGAGATACCTTCCCATTAATATTTGGGGAAAACTCTAGTTCTAGTTCTAGTTTTGGAGGAAATTTCCCATTAATATTTACATAAAATAAATTATGAATAGACTTAATATTTAGACTAAATCTACTGGGGATCATTTAGAAGCATCAGAATTTAATTCTCTTGTAAATAAAGTAAATGAGATTGTAGACTCAGAAAATAATGGGGGAACTCCTGTTGTAATAGATCCTTCAGGAATTTTATCAACTAGTGCTAAAGGTAATGTTACCTTAGGAAGTACTAAAAATATAAATATTGAACCTGCTTGGGATAATAAAAATCCTCAAGGATATTCTGGAAACTATGGTGACATTGCTTTAAAACCTGGAGATGATATCCAATTCTGTTCACATCATAGAGAACCAAAGAAAAGGGATAAGGTTGTATTAAAAAATATTGACGATTCTGATAATCCAGTAAAATTTTAGATAGTAGCAGGTGAAATTGATTTTGCAGTAGGAACTACTAATAATCCTAAAACTGCTACAAGAAAAAAAGATAAAAATACTGGGACAGATACCTCAGAGGCTTTATTTAAAGATTCTGATGCTAAAACATTAGATGTAAGAATTCTTACTGGAGATATTCTTGATTCTGGACAAGAATCTGAAAGAGATGAAAGAGGGTATTTAAAAGTTCGTGCTCAAGCTATTGATTTACGTTGTGAAAAACATGGTGGTATTGCTTTATAGCCTAAAGGTTATGATGGTGATGGTAATATGAATAAAATTAAATTTGAACACGGTGGTGGTGATGGATTAGAATTTGGTACTTTTAATACAGAAAAATCTTCATTGTACACAGACGAATATCGCTTTAAAAGAGATGGTATTTGGAAAATGGCTACTCGTCAAACAGTTGATAATTCTAAAGCTGTTTATGATGATAATACTCCAATAGGAAAACCTTCTACTGCAGAGAAGAAATATGTAAAATAGGCTGATGATTTTTATGATATAATTGATAGTAATGATGAACAATGCACTACTAAAGATATTATTAAAACTGCCTTTGCTTTAAATGGAGCTAAAGACCGTCATGCCAAAATTACAAACAAAGGAGCTATTGAAATTGCAACTAATCCTACTTATACAATAGTTATTGAAGAAACCCCAGCAGATCCATCTACAGCTATTGAAATTAGTAATATTTCTACTAAAATTGCTGCATTAACTTCTGTTGCTGCTGGAAGTATATTTAATGAAGGAGATTTTATTAGTCTTCCTATTAATGCTACAATATACACTAATGGAACACAATACTTCTCATTTACTGAAGTAGCTGCTCCAGCTATTAAAATAGAATCAGGTTCTGAGTTAAAACTTGGAGGTATTCTTGATTTTGGTTCTAGTTTTAACTTTGGAGAAACTGATAATGGTATAGAAGTTTAGTATAAACTTACTAAGAAAAATGCAGAAAAAGATTGTGGAATACTTAAAGTGGTTGGAGTAAATAATCATGCTTCAAATAATCTTACAGTAGAAGGTATTACAATTGCTCCAGGAGAAAGTAGTACAATTACACAATGCTCGATACTTGATATTATTAAGCTTGTAAATTATATGAAAACTAATAATCAAGGTCCTTGGGCAGCTTAATAATTAATTAATATGATTAAAGTAAATAATGGAGAAATTGTTTCTATGTTTGTAAACGGATGGAAAGTACTGTCCGTTTACACATAGGGACAAAAAGTTTGGCCTATAGAAAAAGAGATAATTGATGAAATTCTGTCTTGTTATTATAATGGATATTGGATTGATGAATATCCTTGGACAGAAGATACACCTTGGACTGATTAAATTATATTATGGATTTAAATTTATATACAGGCAAGATTGATGAATTTGTAAACTGGAATGATGGTAAAGATTTTATTACAGATGAATCTAGAATTAATATAGGTCCAGGAAAATATGATGGAATTGCTGGAAGTAGTATAAGACAATTAATACAAGAACATCTAAGAAGACCTCTGGTTAGGAAAGATGGAGGACAAGTGTATAGATTGTTTTCTAGTGAAGAATCTTATTTAAGATGGAACGAAGATAGAGAAGCTAATGCTGATTTACTTATTTTAGAGTATCCTAAACCTAGTAGTTATTTTGTATCTGTAAATGGGATTGTTAATGGAATAAAATATGTATAGAAAGGAGTTTCATTACAAGATTAGATAATAGATTTTGATTGGTGTATAAAAAATGACAGAGAAGATATATACATTGATGTATTATAGGCAAAATATATAATTGAAACCCCTTCTGGAAAAACATATAGCAAAATAGAATTTTATGAATATAATCCTAAACCTGATTCACAATATTCTAATGCTATTTTTGATTTAAGTAATTATCTTGAGGTTGGAAATAATAAAATAGAAATAATTTTAACTGGATAGGCTTCTGAAGCTGAAATTACTTTTAAACCAAATATTGTAGTTTTTGATTTATCTATTTCAAGTAATTTTTAGTTTTATAATATTTTTACTAAAGATTCTCTATTATTTAACTAGACTAAAGGTGATGCTGTATTTATAAGTGGAAATAATGTAGAAAATTCTAATGTTTATTTATTAATATTTATAGATGGAGTACAAAAATCAAAAATAGATGTAGAAAAGGATAAATCTGAAGTGAGGTTTAATTTGTAGAATAATTAGTTAGAAGGACCACATACTTTAGAAATAGTTGCATATATGGTTTATGGTTCTTCTACATTCCGAAGCAATGTATTATATTATACTTTTATTAACAGAAATACAGAAGTAGCTTCAGCGGATCACGCAATATCTAAAGGGGTTTCTATTTATGGAAAAATTCCTCCAATTGAACAATTTTTCTTAGAGGCTACTCAATATGAAGAATTTAAATTAGAGTGGGGTTATTTTACAAATAATTAGCAAAATACTTCAGCACAAATTTAGTGGAAATTAAAAAATGGTTCAGATTATATTGTATTAACAACATTAGAAGGTATTAAAGGACAAAAATCTCCAGATTTAACTTTTATTCCACCTATTAGTACAGCAGAAGGAACTTTATCATATTTATGTCCTTTTGTAAATGGAGTAGAAATTACAAATTATAGAATTCCAATAAAAATTGCAAAAAGCTCGTCTGATATTAAAGAAACTTCAGATTATAACCTAAAATTATCTGCTTATGGAAAAGATAATTCATCTAATGATAAAGACACCTGGACATTTGGAGAAATAAATACAGAATTTTCTAATGAAATTACTTGGGACGAAAGTTCTGGATGGTATAATAATAGTTTAAGAGTTAGTGGCCCAGATTAGTATGCTATAATAGGGTATAATCCTTTATCAAATGCTCCACAAAGTTCTGGAAGAACAATTGAAATAGATTTTGAATCTGAAAAAGTAGTAAATGATGATGATGTTATTGTATTATTTGGAGATCCAAATGGAGCAAGAATTGAAGTAACTCCTACCACTGCTACTCTTTATGATAGTGAAGAACGAAAACATATATATACTAATTTTAAGAGTTATGAAAGAGTTAGATTATCTTTTATTATAAGTGGAAATTATAATTCAACTACGGATAACTCTCTTTTATATATTGTTACTAATGGAATTTTAGAAAGAGCAGAACCAAAAGGAGGATATAATTATGAAGCTCAAGACAAAAATAGTATTATTAGGATAGGAGGAAGTGCTTCTGGAGTAAGAGTATATTCAATTAAAGTTTATTTAAATGCATTAAGTTATACAGAAGCTTATAATAATTTTGTATTTGATAGCCCAAATAAAACAGAAATAATATTAAGAAATAATGTATTATAGGATAAAAAAATAAGTTATGAATCTTGCATAAATAAATTAGATACAATTCTTATAGAAGGAAATCTTAGTGATTTACTTAATCCTAACTCAGGTAAAGAAGCTGAAACTAATGTTACAATAACAAGAACTTGTCCTTTTGATATAACTAAAGAAAGTAATTTTATAGGAAATAATATAAGAATGAGAAAACATGGTTAGTCTACTTTAAGATTTCCTATATCTTCTTTAAAATTTTGGTTAAATAAATCATCATATAATGTAGGAACTCCTACTTTAGAATGGAGTGGAAGTTCTAAATACAGATTAGGAAAAAATAGATATATAATGAAGAGTGGAGCAATTCCTGCAAATAAATTTGTATTACAAGCAAACTATGCTGATTCATCTGGTGTACATAATGGTTCTATATTATAGGTTATTAATGATACTTGGTATAATGCAGTATTTACAGTAAATGGAGAAAGTCAACATTTATTAAGAACTGATCCACAATTATTTGCTTCTGGGGAAACTGCTTTATTAAATCCTAGCATTCCAAATAATGATGGAACTAAATTAGGAGAAAATTCTGAACAAAAAACTTGGAAGTCATATCATCCAAACAAACCATTTCCTTATAAAATAAGAAATGCTCCAGACTCATTTCCTTGTGTTGTTTTTTATAAAAATACTGGAACTGAAGAAAGAATTTTCTTAGGACAATATGTTTTTATGGATGATAAAAAAAGTGACTATTGTTATGGAGAAAGAAGTATCTATAATTTTCCAACTGACCCATTTTGTATAGGAGAACATAAAGATGATGATATAGATACAAATAAACTTTGGGATAATAGTAAAGTATTAAGAATAGAAGATGTAAATATTGATAATAATTTTACATCATTTTTATCTACAATAAATGCTAAAGGATAGGAGTTTGAATAGAAAATTACTACTGTTCTTGAAGAAGAAAATAACATTTCTGTGGAACAATATGCATGGGAATCTGATTTTGAATTAATATATCCTGATCCTGATGATGTTGCAGGTCATAATATTGGTGATCCTAAGAAAAAAGGTGGAATATATGATACAGACACAACTAAATTTAGTGAAAATTCTGAATTTGTAAAAAAAACAAAACCATTTGTATATTGGTTTAAGTGGCTTGTTGCAACAAGAAATGATTATGCAAAAGATACACAAAATGAAGAATGGGCTAGATATGGAGAAACACTTGGAAAAGGAAATTTTGGTTGGGCTGCTGGAACTTATTCTACTGCACAACAGTGTTTCGAAGCAACTGCACCAAAACATTTAGATCTTTATAAACTTGCAGCATATTATATATTTTTCTTAAGGCTTGGTCTTGTTGACTCTGTTGAACGTAATGCTCAATTAAAAACATATGATGGCCAACATTGGCATTATGAACCTTGGGATATGGATATCGCTCTTGGTAATAAAAATACTGGTGGTATAGAATTTAATCCTCCAATTAATAGAGATTCAGTATGGCCTAGTGATGCAAATAACTACGCTTTTTCCGGAAGAAGTAGAAATACCAGTAACTGGTTATGGGATGCACTAGAAGCTTGGCCTATTTGGAGAGGACAAGTAGTAAGAGAAACTTCTTAGGCATTATATAATGCAGGATTAAATTATGAAACACTTACTGCTAAATTTGATAAAGAATTTGCTGAAAAATGGTGTGAAATAATTTATAATGAAAGTGGGTATTTTAAATATGTACAATCTAGAGGAACTGATAACCGTAAATTATAGTATTTATAGGGAGCTAGAACAACTCATAGACATTGGTGGCTTTCAACATCAATGAATTATTATGATGCAAAATGGAAAGTTGGAGAATTTACTAAAAATTTAGTAAGAATAATTACTAAACATAGTCCTAATTCTGGAGATAAAATAGCAATAACTCCTAATGCAGAGACTTTCTTTTAGATAATGATGAATAATGAAGGTTCTGGAGCTAGTTATATAAATGCTATAGATTAGAATGGAAATATTACCGATGGATCTGCTAATAGAAAAAGTCCCGCTAATTTTGATATATCTTAGTTAACTATTACAAATAAATAGCCTCTTTATATTTATGGTGCTACATATATTGAAGAATTAAATTTGTCTGATATAGCTTCAGGATTAGAAAATATAGACTTAGGTGGAAGTTTTTCACAAGTTTTAGGAGCCCCTATAAAAATTCTTAATATTGGAGTAAAACTTACACAAATAGATGAGAATCATTATTCTGGACAAATAAATGGAAAAAATTCAGAAATATCTTCTAGTGTTTTTGATCCAGAAACAGGAAAATTAGTTAATATAGAAGGAATGGATGCTTTGGCTAATATAATTGATCTTAATATTGATGGATAGAATATTTTTGATACAGAAAATAATATTAGAAAAGGTAATAGAACTAGATTAAAGAATTTTTCTGCAATTGGTGGAAAACATGATTATTTTTATAGCTCTGAAACAGGTAATTAGTTTGATACTTTAAGACTTCCTGGAATAAATACATATACAGATGGAGAAAAATATTCTTAGTTAAGTACTTTATCATTAAAAAACAGTAGTTGGAAAAATATATCCTTCTGGGATGGAGTAATAACTAAAAATAATGAATAGTCTAATAATGATGAAGAGGTTAAACCAATGTCTGCACAATTTACTAGATGTAATATTGATGGAGATTATTCATTGAACATTCCTAGTAGTTTAAACACTATAGAGTTGTTAGGAAGTACTGGATAGAGACCAGAATCTAAAGAATTGGTATTTAAATGGATTGATTGTATTATAGAAAGAGCTGGAGAGAATTGGGAAGAAGAAATAGCAAATAAAACTCTAAAAATAGATAAAATAGATTGGAGGGATATAACTTTTGAAGATTTAAGAAGATTAGCTATGTTTAATGGTGGTTTTGAAGAAGACGGAAGTAGCCATAATATAGGAAAAAATCTTGGAGGTTATATAGTACTTACTGAAGATCCTCTTACTTCTTTTTAGTTAAGTTAGATCCGAAAATGGTTTGGAGATTCTGTATTTACAATTAATTCTTTCCTTGTTATTGACCAGTATACTAATGATTTAATTGTAAATGTTGGTCCAGATGCAGAATTAATTGATGGTAATTTAGTTTTGTAGGAAGGCTTTAAAGCTTCTTTAAATGCTACTAAATTTAAACTTGCATCAGAAACTGGTAATTATACTTGGTTAGTAGGAAATTATGATGGAACAGGATTAAATTCTATAGGATATAAAGATGTAGTAATTTCTAAAGAAGGTGGAGTTACATATCTCAAAGCAAATGAAAGCCAAAATAATGGAGATGGATATAATGTAATGGTAAAATGTGTATCCTCAGAAGAAGGTAATGTTGTTGTAGGAGAACCTGTTATTATTCATATTGTATCTGCTATATATCCTAGTTCTTATAACTTTAATGTATCATAGGTAGGAAATTATGAAAATGTTCGATATATAAAAGACAATATTAATTTTTGGCAAAATGGAGTGGTAAGTGAATTATATGTTGAACCAATATATGATAATCCTGAAAGTACTCATAATGCTACTATAACTGATGTTAAGTTTAAATTACAATATGGTAGCAATAATTTATTTGTTTTAAGTTATAGTGATTTTGATATTAATGATAATCCAGAAAATATTAATTTCTCAAACGACGAAATGGTTGTAAGTGTAAATGATTAGTATATAAAATATGTATTATTTTCTCAAAAAGGATATGGTATTACATTAGTATCATTTAATAATGATGAAATTGATACAAGTAGAACATATACATTAACAACTACTATTGAATTTAAGTCTGGAAAAACTGAAGTTATAACTAAAAATATAATTGTAATAAATGATAATATTGCGCTCATAACTCCAGCACAAAATGATTTATATAATTATATTGGAACATGCTATTAGAATAGTACAGGAATAGATAAAACTACAATCTAGAATTACTATAAATCAGAGTTAAATGAAATTACTGGAACTATGGTATTTGATACAGATACTTGGGAAGATCCAAATATATATTTAACTAATGATAACCAGAGTATTTTTAAATATTTAAATAATTTACAAGGAATAACTATTGCTAATAACTTTCCTTTTGAAAACTCTAATATAGAAGATGAAAATAAAAATTTATTTCCAACAGGCTGTTTACCTAAGTTAAATACATTAATATTTAATTTAAATTCATCAAAAAATCTTAATGATTTGTTTATTCCATATAATGTAGAAAATCTAACGATAGATGGAATTTCTTGTAAAAATATTGAAGGAGTAGGAAATAAGCTTAAATAGATATACGTTAATAATAGAAGGAGCGTATATTTAGATACTCCATTATTAATAGCGTCAAAAACATTAAATAACAATTTTAAGATGGATATATCTTTTAGTGGCTAGATATATTATTATCTTAGTAATGCACTTCCTTCACAAACTTTAATTAATTTATTAAATAAATCATATAAAGCAATTACATTTCCAAAGACTAATTATTATTATTATGGAATAGATATTAGTAATAATAATTTAGATTTTATTAAAAATTTTAATTTAGTATGTAAAATAATAAATTATAGTGGAGGCTATACTGATGCAAATTCTAGTTTATTTGAATGTTTTTAGGTTAATGGTGGAACATATAGTATGAAATATTCAAATGGGAGTGAATATTATTATTTATAGTTATATAATAGTATATATTAGAGATTTGATAGAGTTAATGTATCTTCTGACAACACTATCTCAAATAGTAGTTTTTATATAACTGGAAATATAAATAGATCTTCAGATAATATATCAGGATAGACTTTATCAAATGGAAGTATATTTTATATGGAGAATGGGTCTATATCTGGAAATATTTTTTCTCTGTATTATAAAACAAACACAATAACGAAAAGAGGAAAAAATATTAAAACTAATAATTATATTGCCCTTAATGTAGCATCCTCTATTCCTACCTATCCTTCTATTCCTAATAATAATATAGAAAATATGATAAAATTTAAGAATGTAACTATAGGTAATTTATATTTTGAAATAAATAATGAAACATATTCTATTTTTAAAAATTTCTTTGATAAATCCTATAATACATTTAACACAAGCTCTCGTCCTGTTATTAGGTATTTAAAAAGTAATAATAATACAATGATGTCAAGTAATATTTAGGATGGGTTATATTTTAATATAGTACTTTTATATGATTGTGATAATTACTATGTAAATTATTTTAATTATATTTAGAATAGAATATATTAGATATAGGCTCCAGAAAGATTAAAGGAAGATCCCACTTTCTTATCTTGGTGCCCTAATGCTATAAAAGTTTACTATACTTAATAAATTATTAAATTTTATAACCAAACTACTTTAAATGGTAGTTTTGGTTATAAAATTTGATTTAAATAATTATATTTTGAGAAAAAGAAAAACATTTATATATTTGGAGTAAATCAAAATTAATTATGAATTATATAAAGAAAATGGCCAGAGGATGTTGTTCTTGTCAAAATTCAGAAACATCTATACAAAGTATTTTAATTGAATTAGTTTCTAATAAATTAGAAGAATTAACAGGAAATCCAGATAATCCTCTAAGTTTAATAGAAGCTGCAAAGATTGTATCAGATAAATTAGATGAGTTACAAAATTGTGAGGAAAATCCAGAAGATATTGAGTATGCAACAGACTCGGATATAGTAGATTTATTTAACAATTAAAACACATAAAAATTAATTAATTATGGCAGTAGTATTAACTGACGCACAAAAAGCAAAACTAGTAAAAGTTGAACAACTTGCAACCTTTAAATCATTAGCAGATAGTAAGTATTAGGACAAAACTCTTGCTGCAGGAACTCAATCAAGTTTCACTTCTGCAACAACTGTAGAAGCAGCTTTAATTGAATTAGCTTCAAAAGCTGCTGGAGATGAGATTTCTTTTGAAAAACTTGTCACTCCTAATACTGGAAAATTAGCATCTTATCGTTTCACAAAAGGAACTGGAGCAGGTGCAACTACAATGGATATTGATATTGAAAAGGATTTAATCAATAAAAACTTCCAATTAGTATCAATTACAGAAGGAACAGATGAAAATGCTGGAAAATACTTTGATGGAGTAACTGAAGTAGGTTCTTCTGTAGGTGTAACAGGACCTGGTGTATATATGAAGTATATCACATATGCAAGTGGTTCAGCTACAGAAACTGTTTCATATGCTGATATGTCTGGAGTTATTGAATACTTAACAGTAGGAACTCAAACAGGTAAAGCAGTAACTCTTTCAATAGTAAATCATCAAATTACAGCTGATATTGCAGAGAAAGCTATTCAAAAATCTCACTTATCTCAATCAGTACAAGATTCTTTAGATTTAGCTGATACCGCTCTTCAATCTCACCAAGATATTAGTGGAAAAGCCGATAAAGTAGCTAGTGCTGTAGAAAACAATTTTGCTGGATTAGATGCTTATGGTAATTTAAAAGATTCTGGTTCAAAGGCTTCTGACTTTAAGATAAAACAAACAGCAGTTGAAGATATCGCAGTAGCAAATGCTGCAGCTGTTACAATGGGTACTACCTATGATGATACTACAATTGCTTTCTTGTCTGGAATCTCTTAGAATGCTAATGGAGAAATTTCTGCTTCTAAGTAGAAAGTAGTGGTTGCTAATGATAATGATATTAGAGCAATCTTTGGATTAGATCCAATATCTAATAATGGTTAATAGATAAATTTATAAAGGTATGAAAATTCGGGCTTTTCATGCCTTTAATTTTTTTAATTTAAATAGAATATGAATGATACTCAAAGAAGAAAAATTATTAAGGCTGAGTAGCTCGAAACCTTTGCAGAGATAATAGATACTTTGTATGGAAGTACAATGGGAGCATCTGGCCAAAATCATGCTCCAGGACAAGTACCAGATCCAGGAGCTACCGCTGGAACAAGTAAATTTCTTTGTGAAGATGGAACATGGAAAGAACCTTCTGGTGGAAACGGAGGAGGAAATGTTTCTGTAATGGGAGGTTCTGGATCAGGACATGCTTCAGGATTAGTTCCTGACCCTGGTGCTGTCGCTGGAACTAATAAATTTCTTAGAGAAGACGGAACTTGGTAGGTACCTATTACTCATGTTTCGGCAGTGTATGATGACAATGGGGCATCAGTATAGACATTGCTCACAAATATAAATGAATAGATAGAAGAAAAAGAAGATACTTTAACCATAGAAACAATAAGTAGTGGCACAACGCTGACAGCAGAGACAGGTAAATACTACAAGCTAACATACAATGTTGGCACGCTGGCTATCACACTACCTACGATGGATACCGGTGTAACAAAGCCCGTAGGACTGATACTGAACTTTACTACTGGTAGCAGACCTGCAGTGACCATCAGCAGTGCGGGTAGTCAGACAATATCATACTTTTCAGACTATGCTATTGTGGCTTCTAAAAGCTATGAGTTGAATTTTATGTGGAACGGAACTAAATGGATTATCGCACATGGCACAATTGGTTAAGAGAAGGAGATACGGAAAGAAGATAAATGGTACCACTGAAGGACCTGGTCATTTGAAGTTTACTGCGCAAGGTAATTGTGTTTTTACGTTAAAGATTGCTTCTAGCGTTAAAACATCAAGTCTTCAATCTGTATCTTACAGTATTGACAACGGTGTTACATGGGTAACCACCAATAATATAGACGATACAGAGGTGGTTATTACTACACCTACAATAACAGAAGGGAATAGCGTACTATGGAAAGGGTCTGGCCTGTCTATGGCACAGACAATGGCTTTTGCTAATGCTTCGTATTTTAGTTCAACAGGCATATTTGCAGCAAGCGGCAACGTTATGTCTTTATTATACGGTGATGATTTTGAAGGAAAACTTACGGTAAGAAATTATGCGTTTGTTTCGTTGTTTTATAACTGTACTTCTTTAACAAGTGCTCCAGAATTGCCAGCGACAACGCTTGCCAGCTACTGCTATAGTGGCATGTTCCAAAATTGTTCCCGTCTGACGCAGGCACCGTTGTTGCCAGCGACAACGCTTGCCAGCTACTGCTATAACGCAATGTTTTATAACTGTACTTCTTTAACAAGTGCTCCAGAATTGCCAGCAACGACACTCGTAAGCGGTTGCTATAAATACATGTTTTCAAGATGTAGTTCCCTTCGATATGTAAAAGCATTGTTTACTACAACGCCAGAAACAAGCTATACAATGGCTTGGCTGAGCGGTGTTGCAACATCTGGAACAAGAAAATTTGTGAGGAGTACGTCTGCAACTTGGCAGAACTCTATTACAAGAGATGCCAACACTGTGCCAAGCGGATGGACGATAGCGACGAGCTGATAACGGTTGCAATGGAATTGCAACGTACAAGGAAGTGATAATATATATAATGTACGCGATATGAAGAGATATGTAAACAAAGAAACCCAAGAGTGGTACCAGGAAGAAAACAGCATTACTCGCAGGCTGAACGACGGATCGGTGTTCAGTGGTATTCCTACCAAGGAACAGCTGGAGGCTTGGGGTTTTGAAGAGTGGACGCCTGAGCCAGCACCAGAGCTTACTGAAGAAGAGTTAGAAAAACAACGTCTTCAAGATAGACTTATATAGATAGAAGAAGAGTTAAAATCTATGGATTACTTGACTAGTAAATATATTGACGGAGAAGATATGACTCAATATGGAGATTGGTAGAGTACTCGTAGACAACTCAGACAAGAACATAGAGAGATAGAAGAATAGTTAAATAACTTATAATAAGATAAATTATTTAAAAATAGCTAGAAATGTCTTTTTAGATGTTTCTAGCTATTTTTGTTTTTATACAAAAATTTTTATTAAATTCTAATATATTTTTAAAACGTTACTAAATGTAAGTATCTGATTATCAATTAGTTACAAAATATTTAGTAACGTTTTCTCATTTCTTATAGTATAAATAATTTTATTTTAGTTGCAACTAGATAATGCTTCGAAAAGAAGTACAATTTTTAACAATTTAAAATTTAATTATTTATGTCTGAAAGTAAAATTTATACTATTCCTGATGGAAACAATTCTATTGATCCTAATTTAATGTTCGCATTATCCCAAAACGGAGGTTTTGGAAATAATGGTAGTTGGATGTGGATGATGTTTATGTGGATTTTGTTCCCTTGGATTTTTGGTGGCAATGGAAACTTTGGAGGTTTTGGAAACAATGCTGGAACAGGATTCCTTGCTAATCAGTTAAATAATGATGCTGGTAGAGATCTTCTTCTTCAAGCAATTAATGGAAGAGCTGATTCTTTAAGTCAATTAGCTACTATGCTTAATACTTCAGTAAGTAATGTTCAGAATGGAGTAAATGCTATTCAAACTGCAATTCAATCTGTTGGAAGTCAGGTTGGAATGAGTGGTTAGTAGGTAATTAACAGTATACAAGCTGGAAATGCTTCATTAAGTCAACAATTATGTAATTGTTGCTGTGAAAATAGATTAGCTATTGCTAATCAAACTAATGCAATTCAAGCTCAAGCTGCTGCTAATCATGCTGAATCTACTTTATTGGCTTCTCAAAATTATGCTAATCAATAGTTATAGAGTGCACAAAATCATGCTGCAACTTAGTTATAGATGGCTAATATTGAAAGTGCTGATCAACTTGCTGTTTGTCAATAGACTAATACTCTTACTAGACAAGCTGATAATAATACAAATAGTATTCTTAATGCTATTGCTGGACAAAGTACTCTTATTACTAAGGAATTTTGTGATCTTAAAGAAAGAGAATTACAAAACAAAATTAATACTCAAGGAGATATTATTACTCAGTTAAGAAATCAAATCAGCAATGATAATCAAACTCTTGTATTTAATAGAGCTATAAATGCTTTAGATGATAAGATTGATGCTATTGCTGCTAGATAGCCTAATACTGTTCCTGTACAATGGCCTAATATCGTAGCAGCTAATGCTACTCCATATGTAGGTCCTAACTATTCTGGTTACGGAAGTTGGGGCAATGGCTTCGGTGGTGGTATTATATTTTAATTAAACGGAATTTTTGGATATGGAAAATTGTTGTTTTCAAATTTTGGGAACCAATGCTGGTGGTGTTCCGTATATATTAACTACTAATACTACCGTAGGAACTGAAACTGTTGATATAGCATTGGGATTTCGTAGAATATAGCCTGTAGGATATTTAACTATAGTTATTTCTGATGTAATTCCAGCAGATGCTACTACAACTCTCCCTGTTACTCTTACTATGAATGGTACTACTAGGAATTTAACACTTCCTAATGGGACCAATGTAACTGCTGCAGAATTATTAAATGTTAATACTATATTAGTATTTAATGACAGAAAAAGAGGTGTGCTTAATTTAATGTCACGTACTGTTATTTAATATGTTTTCAGCACTATCACAAGGAAGTCCTATCTATATATTGGATAAGACTTCCTCTCCAAAGTATAACATTGGAGAAATTGTTGGAGTAAGTTACCCTAAGACTAATCCTTATAATTTAGGTCCTTAGAATACAGTTGATATAAAAGTTAAAATTGATGGAGAAGTTTAGGAATTTAGTTCTATTCCTAGTATTAATAGTATAGTTTCATATAATAGTGGAAAAATTGTTATAAGTGAAACTAAACAAGGAATACAAAATGAAGTAGAAAGTATTCTTTCTAATAGTAAATAGATATTAAATAATATTGATAATTATAGACAAAACGTAGAAGATTGTGAAGAAATTCTTAAACAACTTAATCCACAATTTGCAATAGATAAAGAAAGAGATTAGAGACTTTCTAACTTAGAAACTAGGTTTGATGGTTTTGAATCTAAATTGGATAAAATATTTAATTTGATATAGAAATGATTGTATTAGAATTTACTGATGATAAGTTTGGAAAAGCAATGAAAGCTATTTCTGAAATAGGTAAGCATTCTGAATGTCTTGCAGCAATGTTTGAAGATTTAGCTGGAGATTCTGAATATGGTGAAAGAGGTCACAAGTATTATGATGACGATGACGATATGTACGGTTCTCGCTATGGTATGCGTCGTGGCCGTAGACGTTATTAATTATGATAAGAAAGTCTCTTGACATCTATGATGATAGACCTCTTTCTATGATTAATTATTTAAAATATTATGGACAACACTTTAATAAAAAACTTTGTAATTTTGCTGTTTCTAAAATGAAACATGGAAAACCAATCATTACTAAAGAAAAATGTGATGAAATATTATAGAATGCTGGAGTAAAATTAGAAAATAATCAATTACAAGATTATGTATATGTTCTTAATATGGGAAATAATGATTTTATGGGAAGTAGTATAATAGATGAAAAACATCTTGCCATGTATGTAAAAGATGTTATAGATGATAAAGATGGTTATGATGGAATAGTATTTAATAGATGGTATGCTGATATGGTAACCTGTGGAATCCCAATTGAGTGGGAAGAAATGTTATGATTAAAGATAATTTTAATATTTTAGATTGGGATGTTCAAATACTATATGAATGCTCTTGTGATGATATTGATTTTATAATTGAAACTTTAAAGGAAATAAAATGTCCTAATAAATTTATAAAAGAAGCTATTAATAATTTAGAAACTTGTAATTTAAACATTGGCTTAACGTATTCAAATATTGTATTAAAAAGTTCTGTTATAGTAATTAATAAGACAAGTTCATTTTCTCAATTAATAAATACTATTGCACACGAATATTATCATTTAATTTGCCATATATCTAAAGGATTAGATATTGAAAATGAAGAACAATTAGCTTATTTAAATGGCGATTTAAATATGCGTTCTTATATTTTTGTTAAAAATTTAGAAAGGAAAGTAGGCTCTAGATAAGAGTCTACTTTTTTTTGATTTTATACTAAATAAGAATATAATTTAATGATTAATTTAAAAATAAAATAGTTATGGCAAGAGTTAAACCTATGATTAGAAAGCCAGGAGTTAGTAAAGGAAAACCCTATACTAAAGGAGGTAAAATTGGAAAGAAGTCTTAAATATAAGAGTTATCTTATAATCACAAAATATATTCCACATTTTACAGCTTTAGTGTATGTTATTTATACTATACTTGGCTTATTCGGAATTGACGTAATTCAATTAGGACATTTGGTGCATGTTTCCGCTGTATCTTGGATATATTTTTATTTAAATTCTTTAGTATTTAGATATTGTTATGTTCATAGATTACCATTATATTATATTGCATTGAATGAATTAATGGTAGTTACAGATGAATATTATACAATACCAGTAGATGATTTTACTTTAACAACAATACATATTATAATAATAGGGTTATTGTTGTTAGGATATTCCTATTATTATATTAAATTTAAGTTAAAATGAGCTTTATACAACATTATGGAAGATGTGTTTATGCTACAACAAATGCTGAACCTAATTAGTCAAATTTATATGTAAATTTAGGACTTCCATCAGGTACCCTATGGTATAATACAAATCTTGGAGCTAATAGTTTAACAGAACGTGGATTGTATTTCTCTTGGGGAAATACAGATGGACATACTGCTACATATGTAGAAGGAGAATATTCTGGATCTATAGATAATTATAGTTTTACTGCTAATTCATATTCCTCTACAAATGGACATCAAATATCTGGATCAATTCCATTAGAAAAAGATATTGCATCCTAGATTCTAGGAGATGACTGGAGAATTCCTACTGATGTACAATTTCAAGAATTAATAGATAATTGTACTATAGAAAATACAACAATAGATGGAGTTCCAGGAAAATTATTTACCTCTAATATTAATGGAAATACATTATTTTTTCCAAATAATGGATATGGTCTTGGAACACTTTTAGATTCTCCTAAATTCTATACTTCCTATTGGACAAGTGTAGATGATGAAATAGATGATACTAAAGCAGTATGTTTTCACTCAGGACTTTCAGAAACTCAATTAGGATATATTCATTCTGAATCAAAACATTTTGGGTTTGGTATTAGAGCTGTTAAAGTAAGATTATAATTATGTTAGGACTTCTAAGAGAATTATTACAACAATTAATAGATGATATAGACTCTAAAAACTCTAATATTTCAGAAGTAGATTAGTTAAAAGCTATTGAATTTATACAATAGATTACTTCCAAGGAATTAAGTAAAATAGAATCTGCTGACTATATTGGAGTTTCTAGAGCTACTTTTGATAACTATATTAGGGAAGAACGTATTCCAAAAGGGCACAAAAGAGCTGGGTTTAAAGAACTTTCTTGGTATAAATCTGATTTAGATAAATTTTTAAAAGAATAATGTTATGGATGCGTTAAATACTTTAGTAAAATAGTTTCAAGATGGAGCTATTCTTACCAATGAAGAATTAAATTAGATAGTTTCTTATATAAACTAGATTGTCGAATATATAAATAATAATATTAAACCCGCAATAGAAAATGGTATTTAGGGAAAGAATGGTCGAGACGGAGCTGATGGAAAAGATGGAAAAGATGGTATAGAAGGAATTTCTTCTTTAAATGCTTTTGTAGGTGCAGTTGATGCAACTGATGCTCTTAGCAAATTTAATAATAATAGAAATCAAACTACTTATCCTCCAGCCGGATTTTTTATTGGCTCTAATGTTTCTTTATAGGGAAATGAATTATTATTTATGACTTCTGCTAGAAAAAGAGGTGACGATTGGTTATATGGAAGTGATGGATACATATGGTCTGTCCCTGTTTAGTTGGGATCAAATACTACTTCTACGACTGGAGTAGATTCAGACACTATTAATTATGTATATTGTAGAACAAAAAGAGGCGATGATGCAGAATCATTTTTTCCTTCTAATGAATTATTACAAAAAAGAATTATAAATTATGTAGAATAGAGCCCAAATAATGGAATAAAAATTATAGGATAGGTAGAAACTACTATTAATAATATGCCACAAGCTTCCCCAAATGACATTAATGGAGCATGGACTGATCATCCTTATGGAATTGATGAAGACCTTCCCCATGAATGGATGGCAGGATTTAAAAAAGATTCAAATGATGAGTGGGAATATTATTTTGGTCCTGTAATGATTTCTAATTATGGATTTAATGGTTTAGATGGGGATGGATTTGAATACATATTTAAAGGATTTAGTACAGAACAAACATCTTGGCCAAATGATGATACTTATCCTCCAAATTGGATTGATAATCATTATGATGATTTTTAGGAAGATGATTATTTAGGACCTAATAACAATTGGGAAGATGATGCAATAGGTGTTGATGATGCAGTTAATAAATTTATATATGTATGTACTAGAAAAAAATATGTTGATGATGGAGAGACAAAAGCTACTTGGCATCCTTTTTCTTCTCCTAAATTATGGGCACAATATGTACCACCTGGTTCTCAAGGACCAGAAGGAAGGAAAGGCTCATATACTTAGTTTATATTTAAAACAACATCTTTAGATTTAAGTAATTCCGCTAATTATCGAGAATTAGAAACTTCTAATTCTTCAATACCTTCTGCTTCTGGATGGAGTGAAACAGCTACTAACCCATCATCCTCTTCAGAATATATTTGGTCAACTCACAGACTTATATCTTATAATAGTAGTAATGAAGAGGTTTATGGAAGCTGGCAAACTCCTTATAAAATATCAGGACCAAAAGGTCCTTCCGGATCTGGTTCTGGAACTACTACTGTTACTACAGTATATTAGTTAGTAGCTACTGTTAGTGAAATTAGATATGGAAGAAATCATGCAAGAGTAGCTACCTGGAATCCATCAACTTTTGATATACAATTATTTAAATATGAAGGAACTACATTTAGTCAACTTAGTGTTCTTCCTTCTGATTATTCTTTATAGAGAACAATAAATGAAATAATATATCCTATAAATGATGGTTTAGGATATAAAAATTCATCTGATATGGCTACATATATATCAAATGGAAATACAATAATCGGAGATGGAGTTAAATTTGAAGTATTAGATGGGAATCATAATATAGTAGCAGTTCTAAATTTACCTATAGTAAGAGAATATTAGAGAATGTTAATTCCTATGGGAATTTATACTAATAAAAAATATGATAGAACAGATACTACAGTTCCATTAGTTTTAGGTAGTGATAACACTTATTATTATTTGGATGCTGATACTAATAAAGTAAATGATTCTAATATTGCTCCTACAGATGAAGATCAAACTGTTTGGGCAGCTGCTACTGAATATGAAGTTACATTAACAAAAGCTTTATTTGCTGATTTTGCAAAATTAGGTTCATTTGTAGTTTATGGAAATTATTTCTTTTCTCAATATGGAGAACTTCGTAGATATAATGATACTTCAATAATTGTAAATAAAACTAATTATAGTACTTAGTATGTTAGTGGTTCCGATGAAAAAGTCCCTTATGGATATTTTGATCCTACTGATCCCACAGCTTCTAATTTAGATTCCAACCATCCTATTAAATTTATGCCTGCAAAAATTATTAATGCCCTTACAGGTGAAGAATGGATGGCTGGAGGTAAAGTATATATTGATATTAATGGAAAAGTAACAATGAATGACATACATGTGAAAAATGGAGTTATGTCTCATAAAGTTAAAACATTGCATAGAGGATATGGTAATCAACAAAATATTTTAGAATATTATATGTATTAGTGGAATAATGAAAACACTGATAATGAATATTATTATCCGTTGGATTTATCTTTAACTTGTGATCATTTGTTTATTGTAGGTAATGGAAGTAACAATCAAAATCAAAAAATAACTATTCATTTACCTCCCGCACATTATTTCATTGGACAACGTATTATTATTACTAATAATACTATAAATTATATATCTGGTAACATTAATATAATGTAGGATTATTATTATTATGATGTTAATAATAATAAAATTATTGTTTTGACTGATAAAGAATTTATGGACGGAGGAAAATATTATTCTGAAGATAATGAAGGAGTTCCGTTTATACCTTTAAACAATATTATTCAAGAAGAACAGTATATGGCTAGTGGAATATGGAGTCCTCGATCAGGAGGAGAATCTGCAGACAATGATTATATATATATGTCTTGTAATGTTAATAATGAGTTTAATATAAATGATTATGAGTGGGTAGAGTTTACAGCAATTGAAGGAATTCTTAAAAACTCTTCAGCTTATACCACTAATAATAAAGATGAAGAATTAAATTTTGTTCTTAAATTTAATGCTATTTGGATGCTTTCACGTTGGGAGAAAAAATAGGAGGAATAGAACTAAAATAACAACTGATAAAAAAAATTTTGAAAACAATAAATGAGTAATATATATTTGTAGTATGAAAATTTATTGTTTTCAATTTTTAATTAAATTATAAATAATATGGCAATAGGAATTGATGATTTAGATGATGACGACATCCTTGAACCAGGTCAATAGCCAACAGTTCAAGAACCACCTATGAATGAACCTCCTAAGTAGGAACCAGAAGGTGATTTTATGTCAGATTTTTTAAAAACTAGAGGTATAGATGATTTAAATAATATTAATTTTTAGGATGATGATGGAAATATTACTACACGAAAGTGGGATGAATTATCAAATGAAGAAAAAATTAATATCTTAAATATGCCTTTAGAAACAGAAGAAGTAGAAGATAATAATGGTTTAACAGAGGATGAAATTACTTTATTAACACAAATTAGATAGAGTAATATGACTCCAACAGAATATCTTTAGTCAATTGCTGGAGAACAAGTAGAAGTTACTCCATAGTATAAAATTGATGAACTTTCTGATGATGAAGTATATCTCCTAGATTTAGAATCAAGAGTAGGAGAGCTTACTGATGAAGAAGCTGCACAGGCTTTAAACACTGTTAAACAAAACGAAGAATTTTTCAAGAAACAAATAGAAGGAATTCGTAAAGAGTATAAAGAAAGAGAAGATTTTAAAACTCAGTAGGAAGAAGCCGAAAGAGAATAGGAACAACAATAGGCTTTTGAAAATTATCAAGCCCAAGTAGTTGATGCTATTAATAGTTTTACTTCAGTTGGTAACTTTGATTTAAATTTTGAAGATGCTGATAAAGAAGAACTTGCTGAGTTTATGTTATCGAGAGATTAGGCTGGAAAAAACTATTTATTTGAAGCTTTACAAGATCCAGAAACTTTGACAAAAGCTGCTTGGTTTATTCTTAATGGTGAGGAGGCTTTTAATACTATTTCCGATTATTTTACACAATAGATAAAACTGGTATCCGAAAATCAGTATAAAAAAGGTTTGGAAGATGGAAAGAAAGGAGTACAAACTAGACCTACAGTTGTAATAGATAATTCAAAGAAAAACAATAATCAACATCGTTCATACAAGAGTATATATGATTTTGACGATGATGATGAATAATGGATATTGAAAAATTATGAAAATTGCTAGTTTTGTTTCGAATATCCCTACTATGGGTAAAAATTCTAGTTATTGCCCATATAAAATTCAGTAAATTGCTGGAAGTCCTTCATAGTAGATATTTTTGGATAATCAGCAGCCAAGTTAATTAAGAAGTCGAAATACTTAATTAAAAGGTTCAACGACTAGAATCTATAAATAGACTTAATAAAAGATTCCACGAAAACTGAACATCTTACTAGCAGATGATGATATAGTCTCATCTAATGTGATGATAAAACATTAGTTTGCGGATAAAGAGCCGTAAGGTAAGAAAGAATGGATACTAGAACTTATGAGGACTTTTATAAGTACCTTGGAGTTAAACCACAACGTCTTGGAATTGTTTCAAGAATGTACACTGATTTAACTGCTTCTTTCTTAACTGAATCTTTAAAGAATGTATTCTACACTGATACAAAAGGTAGTGGAAATAAATATCAATCTTTAAATGCTTTCCAATATGATTATGATATTGAAACTAATTATATCAAACGTATTGAATTTGCAGCTGTTCCAGAAGGTGATGGTGCAGGTGGTACAGAAATTATTATGGCATTTAGAGAAAGATACTACGAAAAGTATGATATCTTCAAGATTGAAAATTCAGGTCAATAGTGTATGGTAGTAGCTCGTCCTACTCGTAAAGGTGATAACTATTGGGAATGTGTTGTAAGATTAGTTGATAACAACTATGATACAATTCTTGATGTTAGTGCTTGCCAACCTGGGGATAAGACTCGTTGGATTACAGCTAACATGCCTGAGATGCACGAAGAAGGAATTTTAAATACCACATTAGATGCCTTCTTCCGTTTAATATTTTATTAAATGAATAATTAAAAAAATACTCTTAATTGCTGGAACTCTAAGTTTATTAATTAAATAAGGGAATCAGCAGCAAAGTCTAAGATTACGTTAAACTTCAAAGAAGAAACGCTTAGAAATGTTCAACGACTAAATACTAAAGTAAGTAGGAATATTCCGAAATAGGGTAAATTCATAATAATTTGAATTAAGATATAGTCTAAACAATAAGGAAACTTATTGAAAACATTATAATAATTGTATACTAAGTGGTAGAGTAATATTGAAAAGCATTATATAACAATTATACGGTGCTTTTAAAATTTCTTAAATTGCTGGAACCTCCTCAATTAAGGACAATCAGCAGCTAAGCTATAATACAAGGAGCGTAATTTACGACAGATTATAGAAAGTTCAACGACTAAAGATCAATATAGGTAGGATTTTAAATCCGAAAGAGGAAATAATTAAATGAAATTTAAAATGAAATATATTGTATATTGTACAACAAATCTTGTAAATAATAAAACATATATAGGAGTTCATCAGACTGAAGATCCAAACAAATTTGATGGATATATAGGATGTGGGGTTAAAATAACAATGCCTAGTACTTATATGAATCCTAAAACAGCTTTTCAAGCAGCAGTTAAAAAGTATGGAATTAAAAACTTTAAAAGAATTACTTTATATGTTTTTGATAAAGCGGAAGATGCTTATAATAAAGAAAAGGAAATTGTAGATGAAACTTTTATTAAACAAGACTCCAATTATAATTTAATTTTAGGTGGTGGAGCAGAAAGACCTACTGAACCTATTTATCAATTTGATGATAACGGAAATCTTGTTAAAAAATGGAATACTCTTATAGAAGCAGCAGAATTTTTTAATTGCCCAATTAAATCATTTAAAAATGCTACTTTATATAAAGAAAAACTATTTGAATATTTTTGGTCAAGAAATAATTCAATTAATAGAGAAGAATATTCCAAAGGAACTCCTAAAAAACCTGTATATAAATATACAAAAGGAGGAAAACTTATTGCTGAATTTGATTCTTTAACGCAATGTGCAGAATTAGAAAATAAAAAAGCTTCATCTTTAATTACAGCTATTCAAGGAGAAAGTTTGGTTGATAAAAGTTATTATTATTCTTTTAATTTAATAGATGAATTTAAACCAAAACCTAGATTATCTCTAAGAGGGAAAAAATTTTATTTATATTCTTTACAAGGAGAATATTTACAAGAATTTGAAAATTGTAAGGCATTACAAGAATTTATGGGAGTAAAGTCTTTTAGTTCTGTTTCTGATATAATAAATAGAAGAAATGGATTATACAAAGAATATCAAATTAAGTTAGAAAAATTTGATAAAATTTCTCCCGCTGAACAACGTTGTTTAAAAAAGAAAGTAGATGTATTTGATAAAACAGGAAATTTATTAGGAACTTATAACTCCGTTGCTGAAGCTGCTAAAAATCATAATGCAAAACTAGCCTCAGTAAATAGAGTATTAAGAGGTTTAGCCAATACAACTGCCGGATGTGTATTTAAATTTCATATTAATTAATAATATAGTCTAATAAAATTAATTGCGTGGTTATATACAAACTCACCGTTTCGATGCTGACTATTCTGAAAGATATGCTGCTTTAGAAAATGTATTCATTAAAGTTGCTGAAGGTAAAGATCAAGGTTCTATGACAGAAACTATCTATAAGATGGATACTGTTCAAAAGAACTTACTTAATACTTTCTTGGAAGGACGTAATAATGCTTTATTATTCTCTAAAGGTAACGTTGATGAAAACGGAAAAGCTACTATCGTAGATCCACAAACCAATAGACCTATCTATATTTCTGATGGTTTAATCCCACAAGTTGAAGCATTTGCTAGTAAATATGCTTATAACAAACTTACTATCAATGTATTAAGAACTGCTATTCAAACTCTTAATGAAAAAGCACGTAATGCTACTGGTAACAAGTCAAACAAAACATAGGCTTGGGCAGCTTGAAAAGGCTGTAAAAATAAATTATTCAAATTGCTGGAACCCTTTAGAGCCTTTAAAACTACAACAATAAACAGTAATGTTAAATGTGAAAGTTTAAAAATTTAAAGGATTAGGGAATCAGCAGCAAAGGCCTCCTAAAGGGAGGAATGTTCAACGACTAAATGTTTAATATCTTATGAATTATATTGTTTATAAAACGACAAATAAAATTAATGGCAAAATCTATGTAGGAGTACATAGGACAAATCCTGATATATTTGACGGATATATAGGATGTGGAGTTACTCATAAAGATTCTAAAAATAAAGTAATTAAAGGATTTCCAAAAGCTGTACAAAAATATGGTTATAAAAATTTTATAAGAGAAACTTTATTTATTTTTCCAGATACAGAAGAAGGAAAAATAATGGCATATAAAAAAGAAGAAGAAATAGTAAATGAAGAATTTATTAAAAGAAAAGATACCTATAATTTAGTTAAAGGTGGAATAATAAATATGTCAGAGTCTCTTAGAAAAGAAATTGCTCAGTATACTATTGAAGGAAAATTTATAAGAACTTGGTCTTCTATAAAAGAAGCTACAGAAGCCTTAAATATTCCTAATATTAGTCAAAATTTAATTGGAAAATCAAAATATAGTGGAAATTTTCAATGGAAGTACTATAATGGAGATGAATCAGATATTCCTCCAGTACAGACAAAAGAAAAGACAGTATACCAATTTGATTTACAAGGAAATTTAATAAAAGTTTGGAAATCTGCTTCATTAGCTGCTCAACAATTTGAAAATTATAATTCTGCTAGAGTAGCTATAAATAATAATTGTAATGGAAAAGTAAATAAAGCGTACGGTTATTATTGGTCCTATAAACATATTTTTGAATATAAAGAAACAATAGGAAAAGCTGTTGCTAAATATAATGATAAAGGAGAATTTTTAGAAGTATATAATTCTTTAGCAGAAGCAGCAAGATCGAATAATATAGGTTCTGTTTCTGGAATACATCAAGCAATTGCGGGAAAACAAAAAAGATGTGGAGGATTTAGATGGAGATATTTTTATGGTAACAAAGGTAATATAAGTCCATTAAAAGATAAAGATATAGTCTGACCTTATGGGAAACTATAAGATTAACAAAGTGATATGTTTATCTGTAACGAAGCATTCTACTATCAACTTGGTGATGTATTGGATACATACTTAGCACAATATCATACTGATGGTACATACTTATGGTCTATGAAGGCTAATGGTTATGTTGAAGTTGGTGCTAAAGGATTTGATACATATCGTTGGATGGGTAATGAAATTACTTTCAAGGTAGATAGAACATTCTCTAGAGAATTTGGTATGGAGAAAGGTTATGCTATCGCTATTGATTTAACTGGCGATAAAACAAGTTCACAACCACCTATTGGCTTGTTTACTCTTAAAGGTGGTGATATGATGCAATCATTCATCAAGGGTGTTGGTGGATTAACAGGTTTAGAATCTGGTGAAGTTTCTACTCCTGTTGCAGGTGCAAAACGTATTATGTGGGGTTATAGCTCATTAGCTTTATTTAATCCTTATAAGTCGTATGTGCTTAGAGAAATCTGATTTTAATAAACTTCAGATTTAAAGTTTTTAGATATTGTTGATAAGGTTTCCCGAAAAATATTCGGGACCCTTATCAATATATAAAATATTAATATGTTAATGAAATAATATGGCAAAAGAAACTAAATAGGAAATTGATTTATCTAATAAGATAGTACTTAAAAGTGTAAGGGGAAAGGTTGGAATTGTTATTAAAATGCAACCTTGTAGAGATCCTAAAACAGGTAATTGGCCTGATTGTGTAAAAAGAGTAGATTCTAATGGCAACATGATTCTCTCTGAAAAAGAACTTAATGATCCTAATAGAGAGTACTTCATTAGAGAAGATGCAGTAATTAATGTTGTAGATGGTATGACTTTTGATTTAGATAATGTAGGTGATAGATTTAAATGGGAGGCTATTAAACATAATCCTTTTATTGCTCCAGATTATTATTCAAAAGATAATCAGGGAAATTCCCTAATTAATGGAGATATGAGACCTTATGGTGTAAAGGAACTTTATAATAAAGAAACTAGACGCTATGGTATAGCAGAACTTTATGTTGTAAGACCTGGTGTAGAAGCTAATAGAAGAGTTTCTCGTAAGAAACTTAAGCATGATGCAGAAACATTTATTTACAATGATGAAAGAGGCTATGAAGGAAGAGTTCTCAGAGCCAAATTATTAGGACATCGTATGGATAATATGCCAGATGCTGATGTAACAGATTATCTATTACAAGTTGCTGAACAAGACCCAGATAAGATTATTTCACTATATACAGGAGGTGATACCGCAGTTAGACTACTATTCATTGAAGCTAGAGATAAACATATTATTATGAGAAAAAATAAACTCTATATTTATGGAGACGATACTATTCTCGGAGCTACAGATGAAGCTGCCATATTATTCCTAAAAGATCCCAAAAATGCGGGCATCTTAAAACTTATTAAATAGGATACATATCCTAATTTAGTAGACAAAGATAAGGACAAAGAATAATTTTATAAAATTTTTTAAAGCTATACAATGACAGCACGCTAGCTTTATGAAGGCGTATTAATTGAGCTTAATAAAGAAAACGCTCCTAATGTTTTATTAGAAGATTTTAATTATTTTGCAAATAAAGCTGTAAATAATTATGTCAATAAGAGATATAATATTTACGATATTAGTCAACAAACAACAGATGATTTAAGAGTGCTTAAAGCTACTGCTTTACTTAAACCTAAGCAAGTAAATGAATATGCAGGATTAACTATGGCAGGAGATAGTAATATGGCAACCTATGAAGTAGTTATGCCGTCTGATTATCTTCATATTTTAAATTGCATTTGTATTTATAAAGTAAATAAAACTTATAAATGCTATAATGCAGGAGATACTTGGAGAGCTCCTGCAAAACGTTTAACTGCTGATATGTACTCTTAGGTTTTGGATAATTTCTGGAATAAACCTACTTATAAAAAACCTTATTATTATATTCATAATGTAAATACTTCTAATGAAGTTCCAACAAATCCAGTTTCTGGATCTGTAGTAAGTAATGTTTGGAGTGATAATAAACTTACAAAAACAACTACTTATTCAGATGGAAGAATAGTAGCAGTTACTTATAATCATCCAAATGATTATACTGGAGACGATGAAATAAAAATTGTTTCTACTTTAATTACCGAAGGAAACGGAGGTAAAAAAGGAACAGATTCTGCTACAAATGTAACAGGATATGGTACTGATGGTAATGGAATTGATATCGTTCAAGGTAGTGGATTACCAAAAAGTATTTCTATAGGAGGTTCTGAAGTAAGTAATGTAGAACGTGGAGCAGCTATTCGTTATGGAAACGTAAGTTAGGTTCGCATGGAAATTAGATATGGTACTGATAATACTGTATTTGAATTAACTGATGTTTATGTTGACTACATTAAAGCTCCTCAACACATACGTCTTACACAAGAAGAAATTGACAAAACATAGGACGAATCACAATTATTAGAATATCCTGATTATGTTTGTCAAGAGATTATAAATGAGTTGGTACACTTAATTATGGAAAATATCTCTGATTAGAGACTTCAAACACACCCAGTAGTTAGTCAGTCTATTGCAAACCCAGCTCAACAATAGGCTCCTGAAGCAGCAGGACAAACTGCATAATTTAATTAAATTTATATAATATGTTTAGTTTTACAACACAAACCGTTTATAACCAAATTAGCACTTCTGGTGCACACAAGAATTTAATAGATAATAGCGGTAACAGCAAAACTCCTTCTTTAAGAATTGGTAATACAAGATTTGATGCTGCTAATATTACCTCTATTTAGATTAAAGCTCCTACAGCAGAACAACTAGCTGCTATAACTTTTGATATGGCTGATGTTATTCCTCAAACAGGAGAAACAACTGCTCGTATTGTTCTTTATTTAGGACTTTCAATGGGAAGCCAAGATTCTTTCTATTCTAATGCTTTAGTTTATAAAGGAAAACCTTTCTATGTAGAATTTCCAGTAAAATCTACAGATACTGCTGATGCAGTTGCTAAGAAAGTTAAAGCTATTGCTGATAAATATATCTTATTCCAAACTGGAGAAAAAGATAAGATTTTAGATGTATCTTATACAGCTACTCCTGCTAATGATCCAGATCCTGCAGTAGGAACAGTTACATTTACTTGTGTAAATGGTTATCAATTAATTAAGAAAGCAGCTCTTCAAAGTTATGATCCAAAAGCTTATACTATTGATTGCTGTTCAGATCAAGGAGACTTTGTTGATATTAAAGTTGGCGTACCTGTTATTTATAAGATTGTTGATGGAGCAGTTAAAACCAAGGATAGTGATGGCAAACAATATTTCATCAATGAAGCAGGTGAAGAACAAGAATTAGGTGCAGATCAAATTGCAATTCTTCCAGGCTTAGAAGCATTTGGAGATTATAACTGGATTATCCATAACTTAAGACTTCCAACTGCTGCAAATACTGGATTCTGGTCTCCATCTAAACAAGCTGATGAACTTCCAATTGTTGGACAAACTTATACACAATTTATCATCACTATGTGTGTTGATAGAGATGGCATTGCTGGAACAGTTGTTGGAGACAGAGCTACTTCTGTAACTACTCATGTTCTTTATGTAGCTGGTAAGCACACTCAAAGTGGAACTCCTGCATATACAGTTTATACAAAACTTAACGCATTAAAGGGTTCAGCTATTGCTACTACAGCTGATACTAAGTTAGTTAACCCATTTGGAACAAATAAATCTTTAGTTGCTTGATTTTAATTATCTAATAATAGAGCTAGACCGGACCTTTATGGTCTAGTCTAGCTTATTTTTTTTTATATGGCTTGGACATCAGTTGAACGACTAGCCGATGCAGTATTTAATGATGTAGTATCTGGTTTAAGAGGATACCATTAGAATATGTCTATGTCTAAGGAACAATTACAGGAAGAAATTGTTCAAATGAGGCTAGCTGTTATTAAAGAATATATGTTAAAAGGAATTCTTCCTATAGATGACTTAGTTGCCGCTATAAATTGTATTCCTGTAGATTGTGAAACTTTAGATAAATGTAAATGTAGAGGAGGCGCTTGTGGAAATCCTATAGCACATTTTCAAATTCCACAAGTTTTATTAGATTTTGGATTAGCTAATTCTATTAAATATATAGGATCTTCTGATAAACAACATTCATTTTTAGTATATACTTAGAATATAGATAAAATCCAAACATTTTAGAAATATCGTAAAAGAGGAAAAAATAAACCTTGGGTATTTATTGATGTAACCCCTAATAATGAAGGACTTTTAGATTGTTATATTTTTGGAGCCCCTCTTATTAAATAGGTCTCAGTTATAGCAGTATTTAAAGACCCTAGATAGTTAGAAGAATTTCAATGTGGTTGTGATAATAATGATTTTTCCTCTGATAAAATAACTTAGATGGATAATAATTTAAATTTTTTAGATATAGTTATTAAGGATAGACTTACTCAATAGAAATTAAAATATTATAGACAATATGCTGCTCCTATCCTTCCTAATGATTAGAAATATGCTGCCGGATGAATAATTTTCACTATACTGCCGTACTTTTAGATTAGATGTACGGAATTCAAATGGAAGATGCAGACTTGGAAGAATTAGGACTTATAGCTTGGGATCTTATTGGAAATAAAACAAGAAAACTTTATAAATATTCTACTGTTATAGATCCTGAAGATAATTCAGTAACTCTTCCTTGTAATGCTTTAGATTTAAATGGAGATAGTTGTGTGGAACTTGTAACAACTTCTTATGAAGAATGGAATCAAAATACTAATTTAACTGATTATGGTGATTAGAGTACTTCTTTTGCTGAACAATATATAGAATCTGCTAAATAGTATCAAGGACCATACTATCTTCCAGGAAAAGTTTTAAAATATGAATAGGTTCAAGATAAATTATATTTCACTCATAATTATGGAAGAGTAAATATTCTTTATAAAGGTATTATTGCTGATGAAGAAGGACTTCCAGAATTAACAGATAAAGAAGCTTCTGCCATTGCAACATACATTGCATATGTTACTAAATTTAAAGAAGGATTAAAAACTAACAATGGAGATATTATCAAAATGTCTCAAATGTTAGAAGGAAAATGGCAAAAGCAATGTGATTAGGCTAGAGTTAAAAAATTATCTCAAAATGATATGAATTCTATTTTAGAAGTAGGTGCTTCTTGGGATAGAAAACGTTTTGGTTTTGGGTATAAACCTTTAAGATAATATGAAACACTTTGCTATTGGGTGGGCCTGTAATTTAAATGATATATTTGTAAGGTTTCCATATGAAAAATGCAAATCTCTAATAAAAAAATTCAACACAAAACAACTTAGAAGATAGAAAATCAAACAAGTTTTTAGAGAGGGGGTTTAGCAAATTCTTAATGATGTAATAGAAAATAATGTTACATTCAAGATACAAGGAGTAGGTTATTAGGGAGGAGAAATTCATATGGAGGCCATTACAGGTTCAGAATTTGAAAAAGTACGAGAGAACGGAAAATTTAAGAATGTAGATTTCTTAGAGTCTTTATTTACTGGATATTAGATGTACCTATATATTCATGGAAAATCCGATAATTTTTTATATAATAAAAAATATCCTATTTATGTAAATAAATATTTAAGAGATAAACTTGTTAAATATACTAATGAAGGAAGAGTTTATTGTTAAATGAAAATAACCAAAGTTAATGATTATGTTGATTCTGTTCATGAAAAATTTCCAGAACTTTCCAGAGAAGATGTAAAAAGAATTTTAGTTTATGGCTGGAAAATGATACTTTAGTATGTAAGAGCTGGAAATGATGTATCAATGTTGACTAATAAAGAATTTATGTTTATAGGGAAAATTCCTTCTAGTGGTTTAGCTACTTTTAAAAATTATTGCTATAAACTTTCTAGAAGAATTGCTTATATGTTTTAGAGAACTAAATCTCAATGGGATGGATACTATTACTTTACCCGGTCTGAAAATTAGTACATTGATTATTTATCTTAGAAAAATCGTAAATATAAAATATTTAAAAATGTATTTCTCTATAAATTATTAGAGGAAGTTAAAATAAAATATCCTTCTGCTCCATATATTTTTAGACTAAAAGAAGAAAGGACAGGATGGATGAATAAATATTATGACGAAATAAAAACTCAAAATGCTGAGTTAATTATTATTCGAGATCCTTTGAACATGCATGATGTAATGACTTCAGAAAATAAATTTAAATATATACAACAATAATGGAACAAGCAGTTAATTAGTTTAATAAAGGACTTTAGATGGATACCCATCCCATGGTTTAGGGTAATGATACCCTTTCTGATGCTTTAAATGCTACTTTTGTAACAATGAATGGGAATGAAGTTGTTTTACAAAATGACATGGGAAATAGAAAAATAGATAATGCATTTCTTCCTGCAGGTTATGAACCTGTTGGAATGAAAGAATACGGAGGAGTTATATATGTTGCTGCTTATAACCCTCTTACTAGTAGAGGATAGGTTGGAAGTTTTCCATCTCCTCAAAGAAAAATAAATACTTAGAATTCAGCTTCACTTTTAGATTTTAATAGTTTTTTAGAAGTTGATAATAATAGTAATAATAATAATAGTAATAATAATAATAGTAATAATAATAATAGAAAATATAATATTAAGGTAAATAATATTACTATTCCTATAAGTATTAATGAAAATGGAGAAACCATTACTTTACATACAGGTGATAAATTTTCTATTTATTCTAACGGAATTACTGGTTTATTACCTTATATTTGTCCAAGTACTTTTTAGCAACATTTAAAAAATAATCTATTTACTTTTTAGATAGGATTATTTAATTCATAGAATGAATTTATTGATATTACTGATAAATTAAAATTATGGGATTTAGTTAATAATGGAACCCATTATAATTATTATATAAATAATTCTGAGGTTAATGATTCTAATAATGGAGAAACAGATTTAATAAAAGCTAGAAATTGTTTGGATATTAATACTTATTCATATAAAATGGCCTCTCCTTTATATTTAAGAGCAATTATCAATCATGTAGATAACGTTTCTTATTCTATAATTGGAGATAAAAAAGAAAATGGAGAATGTAAAATCTATATAGATGTAACATATACTTATAATTGTGTTGATACTATTAATAATGAATTTTTTAAAATAGAATTTAATGGAAAATTATGTGGTCCTAATGAATCTGTTATAAATCCAATATATCTTCCAGAACAGGAAAAATATTAGTTAACATTGTCTTATGAAATAGACGGGGTTTCACTTGGAGATAGTAATAATTTTAAGTATACTATCAAATTTCCTTTATTATATAATACAAATTTTAATTCAAATTTTGGAGAAAATTTTAATTTTCCTATATATTAGAAATCTTTAGAGTAGTCTGGAACATTAGATTCTACATTATTTGGAACTGATACAGTAAATTTAAAAGGATATCGTTATTATTATGATTAGAGTAATAATACTACTACTTTAAATGTCTCTATTTAGAGTTATCCTATGAAAAATTCTCAATATACTGTATATCCTATTATTTATAGTAATACTGAAAGTTGGGAATTACCTCAATTAGAAGGAAATCCACCAGGAACAGGCTCATATACTGTTATATTTAATCATTCTCAAATACAAAGTAATCTTGGAAATAACTTAGAAGAAAGAGAACTATATAGAATTAAATTTGTTAAAAAATAGGGATAGTTAGAAGAAGATATAGATGTTCCAAATGCCTGGGATGGAATGTATGTCACTACTCCAATATTTAATGGAAATTATATTGGCAAAGAGTCTTCAGTAAATCTTTTAAATGGAGAATATAATTATGAAACAGATAAAAATGCTTATATTAAAAGTTTTTATGATATAAAGAAATTTATATTAACTCCACAAATTGAATGTACTTATAATCAAAGAAAATCTAAAACTAATACAGAATCAGAAGGAGACATTATATATGATAGAACTGGAAATGATACAATAGGAACATATAATTTAAAAGACTCCTATACAGTAAATACTTCTATAACTCCACACATTAAAATAAATAATTAGGAATTGTATCCAAAAGAAATTGATAATTTATTATCAATTGAAAGTATTAATTTTACTCCTAATAGTTCTGCTATATAGAGAACATTAAATGGTAATAATATATATAAAGAAGACGGAAGTAGTTATAAATATTCTACAGGATTAATAGATTTTTCTAAATATGCGGATTAGGAACCTTTAGATGTAATTGATATTACTGAGGAATATTCTCGTATTGAACAAACTAATGAATTAAGTTTTAAAACTACAGTTTTAACAAATAATTATATTAAAGGAGACTTAATAGAAAAAGATAATATTCCTTACAATTATAAAATTACTTCCTTTTGGGATTATATAAGAACCCGCTATTATAATTCTGATGAAACAAAATTTAGTGGAGTTGTTTCTCCATATGTTAGTGTAGATATAGTTGGTAGTATTCCTTCTATAGTTATTAAAAAGGGAAAATATGAAGATGTCTCTTGGTTAGGTGAGGATGATCCAGATAGACAAACATTTGGATCAACTAATGCTTATCCTCAAGATTCTGTTAATGCTGCTTTACTAAACTCATCAGAAAATTTATTAATATTGGATGTTAATACAGAAAATTATATGGCAATGTGCTATGAACCTGTTTATGAAGGATATAGTCTTAATGAGCCTTTTAAAAGACTTTGGTTAAAGATATCTGAAAAAGAATATACTCCAATATATGCTTCTCATCATTATCAAAACTAGGAATTAGGTAAAGCACATATTTTTGATAATTCTAGAAATGAATCAGATATTGGATGGAGATTGGGATTTAAATATATATGTAAACATATTCCTCACTATTTTGCATATACTTCAGATTCAGGAAGTTTTGGAGCAAAAATAATAGACTATAATAAAACTTCCAAAACAAATGAATTTGATATTACTTCTGAAGTAAATATCAATTTAGAAGCACAAATAAAAAGAAATACTTCCAATAATTTTAAATTTGAGGTAGAAAATAATGATAGTACTAATATTAATTAGCAATTATCTTTTTCTGAACCAAATATAATTTCAAATGAAAAAATATAGGATGAGTATGATAATTTAAGAAATTTCAGAGTAAATTGTATTTTAGAACATCCAAATAGTGCATATAATCCAGATGATAGAACTCGTGTGATAGAATATAAAGATTTTGAAGGAAATGATTTTGACCCATTATATGTATATTATTCAAAACCTGAATTAAATACTTCCAAAGTACTCTAGGGAAACATTTTTGATGGAGGTTTTGTAAAATCATATAAAGCAAAGAAATTTAAAACTGAAAAAGGAGATGATTTTCCAGAATTAAAGCCAAGTAATGAATTATATCATGCTTCTGATGGAAGACCTCATCCATATGTTAATCCAATTGTATATCCTTCATAGGAAGAAAGAATTAATGTAATTAAATTTCATTAGGAGGCTACTATAGTTACTTTTGGTGACAAGTCTTATCCACATTATGCAGCATACAAAATAAAACGGTCTTCTGGTCGTTATACTCAATATCCATGGATGTACGAAGAAAGTAATAATATATTATTATTTTAGAATATACATGATAATGATAAAATAAATGATAAACATACTATGTAGCAAATAAATTTGGATGATGGTAATGATGCTTGGTGTATTTATTTAGACACAAAAAATATATTTGATTTTTATTTTATTAGATGGTATAAACTATATAATTGGGAAAACTCTGGAGATCCGATGAATTTTGGATGGGTAGATGCTGATACTGCATTACAAAATTAATTATTATGCAAATACATACATACTTAAATACTTTGCAATAGAAGGGTAATATGGCTTTTGAGTATAATCCATTCTTTAATTATTAGACTAATGAAAATTTAATAGAATATAATGGATTTTTAATACCAGAAGGTAAAGCTGTTGATAAAAGAAATGGAAGAATTTTAATTCCAGAAAATAACAGTTGGAAGGATTAGGATAAAAATATAATTGATATAGAATATGTTTTATCTTATTCTAAAATTACTGCTCCAAAGTCTGGTTATAACTATAGTACAATTACCAAAGATTCTTTAATAAATTTAGATACATAGCAATTAAATTTTGATATTAATCATCCTTTAGATATTGAAATTTAGCCATCATATGATGGTTCAGTAAATTTAATTATTAATGATGATAAAAACACTCCAAGATTAATAAATTCTAGATTTTCTACTAGAGAAAAGAATACTTATGAAATTGTTGATAGAATTGGAGAAAATGATACAAATATTTATTCATCAGACTCATTTGAAAAGGATACTTCTTTATATTTTTAGTATAAAACAAATCCTAAAATATATTACAAAGGATTTATAAATGGAATTCTTCCAGTAGGATAGTATTGTTTTTATTTTACTTATTGTGATGCGGATAATAATGAATCTGATTTTATTGGGGAATCTGGTTTAATTCCAGTATTTATTGGAGTAGATGGAGACCCTTTCTCAATGGATGGCGGAATTAAAAATCAAGTAAGTAATAAAGGAATTAAACTTCAATTAAAAAATCTTGATTCTTCTTACAACTACTTAAAAATATATTATGTAAGATATTTTGCTGATTATTAGTAGAATAGAGTATATGAGTGTAAAAAGATTTATTAGAAATATGCAATTAACTCTAATAGAATTACAATTCAAATAACTGGTAATGAGGAAGTTGAAGATTTAGATCCTAATATATTAAATGCTACTAGGTTTAATGCAAAAAGTATATTGACACAAGCCCAATGTAAAAATATGTTATTCTTTGGAAATATTGTAAAGAATTATGATAATTATAAAGAATTATAGGATTGTGCTTTAAGAATAGTTCCAAAGTGTTTATTAGTAGATAATGCTAATGTAAAATAGGATAAAAATTACTCTAAAGATGGATATTATAGTTCCTATAATATGTACTCCAATGTAGGATATTTTAATGGAGAATATTATAGATTTGGAGTAGTATTTATTTATGATAATGGAACTCTTTCTAGTGTTTATAATACTTTAGGATATGATACTAATAATCAAGATAGTATTGATTATATTGGAAGTCTTTTTGATAATAAGAGATTAAGAAAATATATTAAGATAGATGATGAAGGATGGATTATAAATTAGCAAGACTATAGCGGAAATTATTAGTTAAACTCAAGAGGAGTTTGTAAAATTATTAATGATTCTAATAATTCTGTTATAAAAGTTTAGTTTAAAATTCCAGAGGAAGTTAGTAATTATTTAACTACTCTTGGAATAAGAGGTTTATTTTTTGTTAGACAAAAAAGAATTCCTAATTTGTTAGCATAGTGCTATATTCTTCCAATGGATACTGTTTTACAAGCTCCTGTTATTAAAGTTAGAGAGGGGGAAGATTATAGAACAGAATCTTTTGTAACTTAGGAGGGATTATTAGTTGAAAATGCTTATGATAAAAGAATTTATAAATATGGAAGTCCAGAAAGTATTAGTTCTAATTCTTATGCTGCAATTTGTCCAGATTTCTTATTAAATTAGCCTTATTACAATCAAATATTTAATGGAAGTAAATTTAAACTTCAAAAGGCTACTAGTAATGCTTATTTAGAACATAGGGATTCTTCAATAGGGGACCGTTTTTATATAGAAAAAGATTCTCAAATTAGTTTTGAAGATACAACAAATAAATAGGTTAAAATATGTACTGTAACTGAGGATGTTCCTACTATTGCATTAGATAAAACCATTTTTAAATTAGAAATAGGAAAAGGAGAAGAATCTTATAGATTTAATTATGCACAAATAGACAATGGAACATATAGTGCAGGAGACGAAGATTTTGATTCTATTAATAATGCTACTAATATTGTAAGAGGTAAATATTCTCCTTATTTGGCAATTTCTGGAAGTACCTTAGATATAGGTGAACTATATAATATTTATTAGGATTCTTACATAGATGATGATTAGTAGTATTTAACAAGAATGCATTCTAGTGAACCTTTCTATGCTATATCTGATAGATATAATTGGGAAGAACTTAATAAGGAAACTGTATAGGGAGAAACTACTTTATATTTAGATTGTTTTAGAGGAGACTGCTACTATAATATATTTACATATAGATTAAATAGAAACTTTAATGATGCCTCTCTTCCTAATAACGATCAAATAATTGATAAAAATACTTGGAGAGACCACTATAGAGCTCAAGATCCTGCAGAATTTAAAAATATATCTAGATCAGATATTAATGCAGTGCAATTAGGAAGTTGGATTACTATAGAAGTAATGAGTTCATATAACTATGCATTACGTTCTGAAGATAATTCATATGTATCAGAAGCAGCATTAATGGGTTCTCCTAGATCTTTTTATCCTAGAAAACAGTCAATGTGGTTAGGTAATTATAAAATGCCTGACTCTTATTTATACAATGATGCTTATAGAGCTTCTTTAGGATATAAATCATATTTTACTTTACAAGATACTAACTATGTAAAAAATTCCTTCTCTAATAGAATTTAGTATTCTGCTGTTGCTATTTAGGATTCTTTCAAAAATAATTATAGAGAATCTTATTCAACGTATTTTAGAGACTATTCTTCTGAATATGGTTCTATATAGAAATTAGTAGAAATTAATGGAAATTTATTAGTAGTATTTGAACATGCTATAGGTTTGGCTGCTATTAATGAAAGAATTTTAGCTGGAGAAGGTGATGGTGGAGAAGTATTTATAAATACTAAAAATGTTCTTCCTGAAGAGCTTGTTATTATTACTAATACATATGGTACTTAGTGGCCAGAATCTGTAATAAAAACTGAAGTAGGAAATATTTATGGAGTAGATACTATAGCTAAAAAAATATGGAGAATTAAAGGAGGACAACAATTAGAACTTATATCTGATTTCAAAGTAAATAAATTTTTAATTGATAATATATCATTAGGAGAAAGAGAACTTTATCCTATAATTGGAATAAAGAATGTAAAAACACATTATAATAATAATAAAAAAGATATAATGTTTACTTTCTATGATGATATGTATAAAGATGAAGAAAAAGTCTGGAATCTTTGTTATAATGAACTGTTAGAAGAGTTTATTACTTTTTATAGTTGGGTTCCTAGTTATTCAGAAAATATTGATACACAATTCTTTAGTTTTAATAGAAATACTTCTAAAGCAATATCAATGTTGGATGTAAATAATTATGCTAATGCTTCTAGAACAGGAGTAGTTTTAAATAGCCCACTATTAACCGAAATTGAAAGTAATGGTGAAGTTGTAGTATGTACTACAGAAATTTATTACAGAGATCCTGCTACAAAAGAAATAATTAATGATTCTGCTATTGAATATAAAATATTAAAAGATCATTGGGGATATTACAGTTTCTTTACTATTGATAGAGATGAACCAGGTAAGAAAAAATTAAGAATTACTGGAGAAGGTAAAAATAATTTACTTAAATTAATGAATTATTATAATCAAAAAGTAGTAACTTTATATATTCAACCAATAGTATATAATGGTAATATATAGAATGGAGAAGAATCTATAATGTAGCTTAAACCTCAATAGATTTGCTTTACTTTTAAAGAATTATTAAATTCTCTTACAACCGATTTTTATTTGCATGGAAGAGCTGGAATATTTAATGTTACAGAAAATATTTATCCAACACATTGGTATGGTGAATATCATCCATTTGAATTTGAATTTGTAGTAAACGACAAAATAGGTTAGCAAAAGATATTTACTAATTTAGAAATTATTTCTAATAAAGCTGAACCTGAATCATTCCATTTTGAAATCGAAGGAGACAATTATGAATTTTCTTCTGATAAACGAAATATGTATTTTAGATAGGAAGCAACTAAGAATATGTATTAGAATATGGGTTCTGATATGTTGTATGACAGAGATTATGCAGAAGTTGCTTATGATGATTATACTTATGAACAATATTATAGAGGAAATCCTAAGCGAAAAAATAAAACAGATATTCAAAATTCTAATGAATATAAAGATCAATATTCAAAATTTGATAAAGTGTATCCTGTAGATAGTCAAGGACTAGTACAATAGATAAAATCTACAATATTTCCTTTATATTATGAAAAAGTAGATACTTTTAATGATATTTATTATAAATATAGAGGAATGTTAGATGATATTTCATCTGCTGGATACGACTTTAAGAATTTATCTGGATCAGAAGTAAAATGGAATAGAGATTTAAATCAATTTAATATTGTAACCCATATTAAAAATAGTCCAATACCTTTAGTAGGAAGATTAAGAGGAAATTCTTATTATAAAGAAGGAAAGTGGAGTATTTAGATTCCTTCTATTATATTTAATTAGAAAAATGAAACATAGTGGACTACAGCAGAAGGACAAGATTTTATATTAAATTTGTCGTTATTAGATGGAAATGATATTCTTTCTTCATATCCTGCTAATATAGAGAATTTAAATATTCCTCCTATAGTAGTTAATTCTTCTAATATTCCTAATTCATTAATAACTAACCAAATTACATATGATATTCTTCCTAATATATATAAAGCGTTAGGAACTAATAATTGGGACTATAATATTGATACTAATAATTGGACAGCTCGTAAAGAAACAAGAATTAGAGATAAATGGGTAAAGGTAAGAGTTAGATATAGTGGAAAAAATCTAGCTATTATTCATAGTTTAATTACTTTATATACTATAAGTTATGCGTAAGATTAGAAAAGGATTTAATGGATTAGATCTTCCTAGTTTAAAATATGAATCTCCTATTTCGACTAAAACATAGACTTCCCTTAATCCTATAAATTTATCAGGGTATCCTAAATTAGCTAGTTTAGATTATTCTTCTAATAATTGGAGTACTTTTATAGATAATCCTAGTTTACCTAAACCTAAATCTCTAGACTAGATATTTTGGGATACTTTTAATTAGCCTTAGAAACAATCTTTCTTTTAGTCTAAAACTGGTCAAGCTCTTAAAAATGCAGGAGTAAGTGCAGTTTCATCTATATTATCTGATAAATTTACTTAGCAATTAAATTTATTTGGAGATAGTGAAGTTGGACAAACCCTTGGAGGAATATTTAGCCAAGGAGTTAATACTGCTGCTAATACTATGGGAAATAATCTAATGAGAGGAGTTTCTCTTACAGAAGGTTTAGGAAAAAATGTTGGTTCTTCCCTAGCTGGAACTGGTGCAGGAATAGCGGCTAATTATATTGGACAAGGTATTAATACTTTAGGTGGAGATTCAATGCTATCTAGGGGTATTGGACAAGGAATTGCTACTGGATTAGGATAGGTTGGAGGAGAAACTCTTTCTAATTTGGTTGCAGGAAAAGGAGCTACTAATACTCTCGTAGATTCCATAAAAGCATTAAAAGGAGCTAAAGGAGTTACACAAGCTGCTGGAGGACTTTCAAAAGCTGCTGGAGGACTTTCAAAAGCTGCTGCTATTGGTAATATAGCTGGATTAGCTGGTTCTGTTGTAGGTACTGGACTACAAGCAGCCTTAGGAAGTTCTAAAGAGTACGGAGGAAGATATGGTTCTATAACTCAAGGAATGGATACTGCTTATGATTTGGCTCAAATGGGAGTAGGATTTATTCCTGGGGTTGGTACTGCAATATCTGGAGCAATGGCTCTTAATAAAGGTCTTAGTAATGTATTTGGTTCTACTGATGGTATGACTAAGACTGACGCTATTCTTGGTTCTGCTTTTATGCCTTTTGCAGTAAAATGGGCTAATATGTGGGGTTCTTCTAAAACAGGTACTTTCGATAATTAGTCTTGGCAGAATTCAGAGAAAGCTAATTCTTTTATGGGGGACGCTTTTGGAAATCTTAATGATAGATTTAATCAAGCTAGAGAAGAGGCTGGAAAAACCTATGGTACATTCTCTCAAGGGGCTAAAAGAGATGCCTAGAAGAATATTGAATTTGCTAATTATGCTTGGAAAAAGATACTAGGTATGGCTGATTAGAATATTTTATAGAATATTAAAAGTTAGGATATGTCTTCTATAAATAATCAAAAATATGCTCAGATGATTCAAGGTGGTTTTAAATAGGCTGCAATTGGAAAACAAGGAATGAAGATATTTAATAATGCAACTAACCATAATATAGGAATGAGACTATTATCTGGAGCTGCATTAATTGATAATAAACAAATGATATTATGCAACGTTCCAGATTAAAAAATATAATTAATATGTCAAAAGGAATCTCTAACAAAAAGGAAATTGTTGGAGATCCTTTTGATAGATTTTTAGAAACACTTCCTAAAGAACTTGTAGTTGGAGAAAACTATAGAATGAAAGCCGCTTGGAAAGCTTATGGTTCTCCATCTAATTATAAAGAAGCTTTGTGGGAAGGAATGATTTAGCCTATTGATGAAAATACTTACAAATTACCTTCAATAGGATATAATGAAGAAACAGATGAATATGAATACCTTAATAAAGGAAAAGATAATGAAACCGTTGCTAAAGATATTAGAGTTTGGGATAATGATGTAATTCCATTTGTCTAGGAACTTAAGCAAGGAGGATTTATTAGAGTATATAATGAAGAAAAAGACTGTTGGACCTATAGTAAAAATAAATCACAAAAAGAAAATACCTTGGACTAGAACCAAGTCAACATTCAGAAGGAATAGAGTGAAGATTTAATTGATAGTTTTTAGAAAGGTGGAAAATCTAAAAGAAATATTGAATAGTTAATTACCTACGCTAATAATTAGAAACCTCCTTTTATTTAGAGAATATTAGAAAATGATGAAAGAACTTATACTTTTCCAGATGGAAAAATAGGAACTCATCTTCTAAATTATGATACATATAATGGTAGAACATATGTCTTTCCAGAAATTCAACAAGATCCAGCTGGAAATTTATGGTGGTATAAGGATAGAGCTTTAGATAGAGCTTTAGAAAGAAATAATGTTTTAGAAATGATCCCAGAAGAAGCTGAATTATTTGTAAAAGAATATAAGAAATATTATCCTAACTATAAACCATTTAAAATGGAAGACGGAGGAGAGTTAAATTATTTTAAACAAGGGGGACAAATGTCTGTAATTCCAGAAGGAGCTCTTCATGCTAGAAAGAATAATATGGAAGGAGCAGGTGAAGATTTTACTGCTAAAGGAATTCCTGTTGTAGATAATAAAGGAGAACAACAAGCTGAAATCGAGCGTGATGAAATTATCTTTAGAAAAGAAATAACAGATAAAATGGAAGAACTTTATAAGAAATATAACTCAGAAGAATCCTCTACTAAAAAAGATGAAATTGCAATTGAAATGGGTAAGATTCTTACCTGTGAAATTACTAAACATACAGATGATAAAACTGGATTAATTGAAGAGATATAGGAGAAAATGTAATATGGAAGCAAGAAAATCTAAAAATATAGGAACTATAAAACTTGGTGGATAGGAATATGATATTTTTATTGCCAAGTCCGAAGAGTAGAAAAAGCAAGGATTACAGCATTTTAAATCTCTTCCTAAAGATGAGGGAATGTTATTTGTAATTAACGAATCTAATCCTGTTGAAACTTTATTTCATATGCATAATGTAGCATTTCCATTAGATATGATATTTATGGATGATGAATTTAAAGTATTAGATGTTAAAAGAGGAAACCCAGAAGATGATAAAATAGAAGGAGTTGCTTCTTATGTTCTTGAAGTAAATGCTGATTCAGGAATAAAAGTGGGTGATGAAGCAGATATTGAAGATGAAGAAGACGAAGAATATGTAATGAAAGTACTTTCTCCTGATGGTACTGTTCAAATGCATTTAGAAGGTGGGGAACGAATAGTTAGTAGAAGAGAAACCGTAGTTCTTATTAAAAAAGCATTAAAAGCAGCTTCTTCTAAAGAAGATAAAGATTACAAGGCATTGGGTAAATACATATTTAAAGTATTAAAGGGTCAAGATACTCGTAAACCAGAATATGTAGATGCCCCCGAAAAGAAGGAGGGATAATATATGGTTACATATAATCCATTTGAAGATTTTAATCCAGCTTTTACTAAATATCGTTATCTTGAACCTGAAGTAACTAAAGTAGAAGATCCTTTATTTGGATTATCTAATCTTCCAGAAGGATATAGGTTAAGTAGTACTGGAAATTATATAGCTCCAGCAAATACTCCAGAATCTAAAGCTTTTGATACAAGTTTTATTGATAAAAATGCTGAAACTCATTCAGACGAATATGTTCCTAATAACAATTTATTTGATAATAAAAGTTTATCGAATAAAGTAGGATATGCTAGAGATTTTTTTAGAAAAAAATTATATAAAAAATTAAAAGAATCTGGAAAATCAGATGAAGAAGCAAATAATTTATCATATATTTAGTCAGCTGGAATTATAGGTAATTTTATGACAGAAAGCGGAGATATAAATTTAAATACTTCAGCTATAGGAGATTCTGGTAAATCTATAGGATTAGGATAGTGGAATGGTAGTAGAAGAAAAAATCTTGAGTCTTATGCTAAAGATAGAGGAACTAGTGTTTCAGATTTAGATACACAATTAAATTTTGTTTGGGAAGAAATGACTAATAAAAATTATGGGCAAACACCTTTTAAAATATTAGAAGGAATTTTAAATACTGATACCATAGAAGGAGCTACTAAAGTATTTATGGAAAGATTTGAACGCCCTGGAGTTTCTCATTTAAGTCATAGAATAAAAAATGCTAAATCTCTTAAATAATTAATTTTATGAATAAAATTAGTTGGAAAACAATATTTCAAGCTCATAGTGGAGGATTTAGTTCAAAACGGGTATTTGGAGCACTAGGAATGACCATTTGTCTAGGATTACTTATAGCATCTTTTGTAATGGTTAGACCAATTCCAGATTTTGCTGAATTAGTATATGTTACAAGTGCTTCACTTTTGGGTTTAGATAATGTTACAGACATTTTTAAAAAATCTATTAATTCATCTAATTAAAATTTGATTAATTAATAAGAATTAATATTTTTATCTAAAAGATATTTCAGAAATGCTCTATTTAGAGCCTTATATATATAACCAATTAAAAATAACGTTATTTATGAAAATTACAAGTAACAACAAACAATTAAATGAAATGATTAAGAAGTTCTAGGAAGGTGGAGAAATGACTCCTCCTCCTGCAGAAGCTCCAGCTGGGGCTGCACCTGCAGAAGCACCCGCTGGTGGTGAAGATCCTACAGCTTAGATTCTTGAAGCTGCAATGGCTGCATTACAAAATCAAGACTGTAATTTAGCAATGCAAGTATTGCAAGCAATAGTACAGATGTTAGGCGGAGGAGCTCCTGAAGGTCCTGCTGCACCAGAAGGTCAAGCACCAGTATTTAAAAAAGGTGGTAAACTTGCCGGATGGATTTAGAAGTAATTGTTTAACTTAGTAAGAAGGGCGATGCGGACACGAAAGCCGTGTCGCCCTTTACTTATTTTAAATTGATTTTATTATGGCGGAAAATAATTAGGAAATTACATATATTCCTTATGGTTAGGATGAAATCTCCCAATAGGATTTAATGACTAATTTAGCTAATGGAGTAGAAGGATATCTTGGAAGTAAACGTTGGGCTAGAAAGGATAAATACCGTAATGCTTGGTTAGCTGCTTATTAGGATATTATGAATCATGGTCTTACTGGAGCATCTAATAATAATGGAATTTGGACAATAAATCACGGACAAGAAGCAATACCTCTTGATTCAAAATCTAATTTAGAAAAAGAAATGTATCAAGATGCTGCTTACTATATACAATAGCAAATGGCTAAGATGACTCCTCGTAAAAAAGAGGAGGAAAAGAAAAAAGAAAATTTAACTCCTTTTAATTTTAAAGAAAGTTTTTTAAAATAGTTACTAAATAATAAATATGGTGGAGATCCTACATTGTTTGAAAATTCTGAAACAGGTTGGAATACTCTTGATGCCAGAGGAGAAAATGGATTAAGAGGGACTACTGAAAGACGTAAAGCTATGGCTTCTGAATTAGAAGCATATTTAAAAACTATTGAAGATGGAAAATTCAATTTTGAAGGAACTTCTTTTAAAGATGAAAATGATGCTAGAACTAAAATACAAACTGCAATCAATGCTTTAAGAAATACTCCTGAAGATGAATCTGATGATATTCCAGCATTTAATGCTTTAGGATTAAATTATAGAGGATTTTTTAGTAATGGAGGAAATGAGGCTAGTACTCATTTAGATTCAAATGGAAATCCTTATACCTATAATTAGTGGAATCAACTTCAATAGCAATAGGCTGAAGATAAAGCTAAATAGGAATCCGAAAAATTAAAAACACAACAAGCAAATTATTGGAAAGGATTTAAGTCCCCTGATTTTTCTAAACTTAATGGACGTCCATTAAAAACAGAAGAAAGTAATATTGACTATCTTACTTAGTTATTTTCTAAAGGAAACTGGAATGGCGACGAAGCTTCTCAAATTGTAACTGCATTTAAATTAGCTGAAAAAAATGGACAATTGGTTCCTTTATCAAAAGAAGAGCTTTCTAAATTAAATCCAAATATTTGGGGAAATAGATCTAAGTATTTAAGAAAAATAAATGGAATAAATTCTCCTTTATACTATGATACTTTAAATAAATAGTTTAAGTATTTTTATAATGAACAAACTTCTCAAACTTCTTTTTAGGATGTGTTAGATAAAAATAACCCTAAAGTAAAAAAAGAACAAGACGCTTTGGCTAAAAAAATGGCTCAGGATAAATATCTTGCTAATACAGAATGGACTCCTGATAAAACTAGAGAATTAATTGGAATAGCAGCAGATGTTGCTTCTGTAATAGATCCTGAACCTATTTCCGCAGCAGGATTGGCTTTAAGTGGTACCGGATTAAGAACTTGGAATAGAATATTTGATGAAGATGGTTTTACTTTATCAGATATTGGTCATACTTTATTGGATACTGGATTATCTGCTTTAGGAGCTATTCCTATTGTTGGTGATGCTGCTCTTTCAGCAAGAATTTTAGGTAAATTACGGAAAGCTTCTGGTTGGTTAGGTGCTATATTTGCTGCAGGTTCTGTACCTTAGGCTGCAAAAGCTGCTTGGAATAAAGTTGTTAATGGACAAGATATGACTGTTGATGATTGGAGAGCAATTGGAAATGTTATAATGGGATTCACTCAAGCTAGAAGAATGGCTTTAAATAATTCTGCTGGAAAAGTAATTCAAAGAGGAGAAGCTATTACTGAAAATTCTCCAACTAGAGTACAACAAACAGCCAAATATTTTAATAAAGATTCCTGGAATATTAAACAAAGAACTGGATAGACGAATAATATTAAGGGACCCTGGTATAAAAGAGCTTGGAATTATTTTAATGATCCTTATAAACCTATGGAAATACCTAAAACAAAAACTTCTGAAACTAAAACAACTACTGCTGAAAGTGTTAAAAAAATTAAAGAAAGTTTAGGAAAAAAATTAAAAAGGACTAAAGAAGTATTGGAAAAGAAAGTAGGAAAAAAAGAATTAGGAGGACAAATTAATCCTTCTTTAGATACAATAATTGAAGATTTTATTAAAAATAATAATATATGAATATAAGACCTAAAATTCCGATTTATTAGGGAGGAAGTACTTTAGATTTAGATAAATGGATATAGGAAAATTAGAAATATTATGATTGGTATTCTAAATTATATCCTAATGCACAAATTCTACAAGGAAATCCTCTTAAGTAGAGATAGGATAATGCAGATTTTAAACAATTATCTTCTTCTCATCATACTACTGATGATTTAAGAAGAAGTGCTTATAATAATTATCTTTATACTAAAGACTATGATGCTAGATAGAGAGACCTCATCTATTGGTCGGATCAATAGAAAGGTCTTGATAAATTAACTGATTAGCAAATAGTAGATTTATATAATACTCAAGCAAAGTCAATAAGAGATGCTAGAGAAGCTCCTCAAACATATAATAAAACAGGATATTCTGGAACTAATTAGATTTTTAGAAATATGTTCCATAATAGGAGTGTACAAGGAACTAATACTCCTGATTATAATATTGGATATTAGGAAAATTAGGATAATATCATAGGAACTTCTACTTGGCAAAGAAGAATGGACAGATATGAAAATCCCTTTGAAAAAGATACTCAAGAAGGTCAACAGAATAGAACTTTTTATATAAATATTCCTGGAACTGATAGATAGGTAAAAGTTTATAAAAAGGAGAATGGAGATTTGGGATTATTTCCTAGTTCTCCAAATATTTCTCCTTCTAGTACTCCTTAGCAATAGGTTAAATAGGGAGTTCAAGCAAGAGAAAAAAAAGATTCTACTAATAATTTTTGGGATAAATTAAGTACTGGATTTAAAAATATTGCTCCTGATTTATTAGATGCTCTTCGTTTAGCGGGAAATATGCATAATAATGAAAGAGTATATAATGAAATGAAAAAGGCTATAATTCCTAATTTATAGCAGACTTATTTAACCCATAGACAAGTAGTAGGAGATGAAGCTACAAAACAAGCCTATTATAGAAGAGCTGCTGCAGGACAAACTAAAGCAGGATAGCCATTTACTTCTGATGCAGACAGATAGATGGCTTATATGTAGGAAGCAAAAAGAGCTGGCGATGAATTAAGAGCTCAAGGAGACTTAGCTGATAATTAGGAAATTAGAAGAACTTCCGATGAATCTAATCAACACCAATGGGCTAATAAATAGAGACTTACTGAAAATGCTAATTATAATACTACTGAATTAAATAAAGCAGAAGCGGCTAGACATCAGTTGGCTGCATAGAAATATTCAGCTGATTGGACTAACTGGGATTAGTTCGTACTTGGAAAATAGGCTAAGTTAGAACAAGAAAAAGCTTTAAATAAATAGAATGAAAGACAACTTGCTTTATTAGATATGCAAGAAGATATGTTAGGAAAAACTGCATTATCTGATTTAAAAACATCAAGAGAAAAAGCTTATAATGATTATATAAATAATACTGATAAAACTAAATCAGATTAGTTATAGAAAATATTTAATGAAGCAAATATTAAATATTAGAGAGCTTATATATAGGCTCAAAGAGATGCTATAAATAGATATAAACTTTATAGTGCTAAATCTGGTACTAAATTAACATATTCTGATAATACTGATAAATATTTATATAGAACTTCTAGAGATATTGTAGAACACTTTAGAAAAATGTCTAAAATGACAGATGATTCTAGAATTAGAACAATACCTAAACCTATAAAACTAACTTCTCATCCAAAAAAGAGAAAATATTAGTTGGGAGGTGTAGCCCCTTTTACAATATATAGACCACTAGGAGTTGGTGGAGAAACCACTACTTAGACATCCACAAGTACAGAAGGAACTAAATCTTCTAAGGATACAGCAGCTAAGGATAAACTTGACATGATTAAAGAACTTTTTAAACAAGTTCAAGGGTTACCAATAGATGTTAGTAAAGTTTATCAAGAAATTTCTGCAACCTTAAATAAAGCTAAAGCTTTTGGAGAAGAATTATCTACTGATGATATTGCTTCTATGTATTTAAATTCTATGAATAAAATGGCTTAGCTTAAATATAGTGCAGAAGCTTATAAACAAGCTCATACATAGGCAGTAGCTAATGAAGCTCTAAATGAAATAGCTGTAGGCTCTTAGGGAGAATTAATTCTTTAGGATAGAGAAACAGGAGAGATTAAAAGAGGTACTCTTACTCAATTAAAAGAATCTGATGGAAAATTAAATGCTTTAACTAATAGTCAATTACTTGAGATGAGAGCAAAATCTCCTAACTTAGTATTTGATGATGATGTATTTAATATTGTTAATAATGGCATAGGACTTTCTAAAATAGCTAAAGAAATAAAATCTTTAGCAACTTCATTAGGTTCATCTGATTAGAAATTGGAAGGAATTTCTGAAGTGCAAGGAAGAAAAATTAAGGCTGGATTGCAAACACTAGCTGGATTTGATGGAACTCCTGATGGATTTTATAAAATTTCTACGGAATCTAAGGATTCTAGTGCTAATGTTAAACTAGCTTTAAATTATATATATAATATGCTTCCTACTAATTATAAAGTTATAATGAAGATGCATAGTGGAAGCGAAGAAAATAGCAAAGCTTTAATTGCACAATACTTATCATCTTAGGTTGATACCTCTTATAAGGAAGACATTACTCCTTTAACTGGAAAGGCCAGTGATAAAGATGGAAAAGATTCTTCTGAAAAAATAAAGAGTAATCCATTAATGCAATTAATTTAGGGTGAAGGAGGAGTTCCAAGAACATGGAATTTAATTACTAAAGATTCTAATGTAAAAATGAGTGTTGATGGTATAGAATATTCTCAACTTCCTAAAATTACAGAAGATATGAGTTTAGATAAAATGTTATCTGAAAGTGGAATTGCAGGAATTTTAGATAGTAAATAGGGAATTACATTTGGAGATTAGAATATTTCTCCTGATTAGCTTAAAGATATAATGTATTCTAATAGTGGAGGAATGGTTGTAACTTTACCTTGTAAAATTGTAAACGGACACAAAGAAGTAAATTTAGGAGTTAAAAAGACTTACGAAGAAGCAATTCAAGAAGTAGAATCTAAAGGACTTTCTAAGAATTCTCCAGAGTATTATAAAATACTTGGAGAAGTATTAAAACAAAAAGGATTAAATAGTTTATTAGATAGTAATGGTTATCCAGATAGAAACAAATTTGGATAGTTCTTAGTTGTAGAAGCATACACTACTGATAAAATTAAAAATTTGGACACTTCTTCACAATATATAGAAAAAGTTAAAAATCCTGATGCATAGTTAGAAGAAAGGATGATAAAAGCTTTAAGTACTGATTCTAAGAAAAGTAATTATAACTTAGATATAGATTATTGGTTATATGGAGATGATGTATATAGAGGAACAGTATTTATTCCATTGAGTAATAATCTAAATGCTGCTATTAATGCTTCAGGAAGTTAGATTAGTGTAGAAAACGCAAGAGAATTAGAAAATAAATTTCAAAATTTTAACAAAGCGTCTAATATGAAATCATCAAATTCTGATGTATTATGAATAATATAAAACAAAATGATTGGATTGTAGCAAATATAAATAATCCAGAATTTACTGAATCAGATTTTAAAAATATATAGGGATTAACTTTAGATAATACTTAGTTATTACCTTTTGAATCTTATTTAAATAGTAAATTTATTATAGAAAATGATAACTTTAAGGGAAATGATGGATTATTTGATAAAGATAAATTTAAAGAATTTTATAAAAATCAAGCATCTAAATTTGGAGAGTTTCAAAAAAATAGTGCTTTAGATAATTATGAGTATGGTTTCTGGGATATTTACTAGAAACCAGACTCTCGTATAAAAAATCCAAATTTTAATTTAGATACTACTTCAAATCCTGATCATGTATCTACTGGAGTTATTGGACCTAATATGCAAGGGGAAAAAACTAAAACTCCTTTTGAACTTGCTGAAAAACAAAAAATATTTAATTGGGAAGAAGGAAAATATGAAGATTTAACTCCAGAAAGTTCAGCTTTATTTTCTAATCCAATTAGGTTTGTTTAGAATCTTTTTTCTGATCCATTAGTTTTAGCAGAATATGAATAGGATGAAATAGATCCTATTACAGGAGAACAACATTATAAAGGAGATAAAAAGTTAAATGATAAAGGAGAATATTATTTTGAAACTTTAGGAGGACGTTCTATTGTTGGAAAGAAAGTTCTTTCATTAGGTGATATTTTAACTAAAGAAGATTCTCTTATAAATAAATATGATTTTTTTGACTCTGACGATTTTGAAAAATCAACTACTGGAATTATAGCTAAAAATCTAGCTTCTATTGCTCCAATAGTATTATTAGGTCCAACAGGAACAGCTTGGTATTCAGGATTTTATGTAGCAAGAGAAATCTCAAAATCTCTTCCTATGTTAAATAATATTTTACAAATGTGGAATGATGATAGTGAAGATCCAAAACTACTTAATACAATAGCTGGGTTAGGAGAAAAATTTACTGGAGGAACTTCAGAAAAAGCAAAATCATCTACATTTTCATTTGAGAATTTTGGAAATCTTGTTGCTGACGTAGCATTACAATGGAGTTAGCAAAAATTAATAGCTAATTCTATTGCTAAAATAAAAGGAAATACAAATGCAATTGTTGATGCTGCTGAAACTAAAGCTGCTTTAGAATATGAAAAAAGAGCACAAGAGATTTGGAATAGAGCAAATAATGGAGAACAAATTGCAGCATTAAGATATACAAATGCAACAAGTTTTGATGATATAGCTAATGCTATTTCTTCTGGAAGATGGAAAGCCTCATCAGTAGGAGCTGCAGCTATGTAGAAATTTATTCCGGAAGCAGAAAAAGCTTTTAGTAAACAAGCTCAACTTGGACAAGATTTATCATTAATATATATGTCTATGATTTCAAATTATGATGTATATAATGATGCAATTGAACATGGTACTACAAAACAAGAAGCTGCTGCTGTAGCATTAGGTTCTATGCTAGGAATGTTTGCAGTTGATAAATATGCACATTTAGGAGAAATTTTCTTTGATGAAACTCCTGAAAAAATGGCTTTAAGAAATCTTAGGTAGGGTATTAGAGATGAAGCTTCTGAACTTTCTAAAAGAATAGGAACTCAAACAACCAAAGACACTACAAAAAAAGGATTAATGAATATAATAAAAAGAAGTGCTGACAAAGCTTCTAATTTTATTAAAAATTATGAATCGGGATTAAAAAATCATACTTTAGGATTTTTTGGTAAAGCTTTTGGGGAAGGTCTTGAAGAAACTGCTGAAGAATTAAATACTGATTTATGGAAATCTTTATATTAGTTAGCAGGATAGTTTGGATACGTTTCACAAACTGATATAGGTGCTTGGGATAATGCTTTTGATAGATATGCTATGTCTTTCTTAGGAGGAGCTGTTGGTGGAGGATTATTTTACGGAATAGATAGTATAAAAAATCCAAAATCTGCTTCTGATAGAAATACTTAGAAAGAACTACTTTACCTTGTTTCACAGGGAAAAACAAAAGATATATTGGATAATCTTGATGAAATGAGGGAAAAAGGTTAGTTAGCATCAAAAGATTTATCTATAGATACTACTGATGATGAAAATGGAAATAAAGTATTTCTTACTGCTGATGAAAATCATAAATCTCAAAATGATTATGTTTATGGTATAATGAAAAATTCTATTTTACAAATGGAATCTATATTAAATGAACATGGTCTTAAACTATCTGATGATTAGTTATTTGAAAAAATGGTATTGAGTAATCAAAGATATATGACTCTTAAAAATAGTCTATTTGATAAATCTTATATTACTTAGTATTATGATGATTTTCAACAAATTGTAAGCGATATATATAATATAGAAAAACAAATTCAAGATTTAAAATCTAATACTAAAGATGAAAACAAAAGAGAAGAAAATTCTGACTATTAGTAGAAACTAGAAAATCTTGAAGAGTAGAAAAAAGAATTAATTAAACAAAAAGAATCATTTTTAAAAGGAGAATATAACTTAGATTACGTAGATAAAATGTTATTTTATATTCATCCTGAAATAAGTGGAATGTTTTATTCTACTTTATATGAACAGTGGGTTTAGGAAAAATATCATAAAGATGTTTCAGAATTATCTGAATCTGAAAAGAAAAAATACAGTAAAGAATGGCAAGATTTAAAGAAAACTAAAGGAAAATAGTATCTTAATGAAGCATTTAGTTTATATAAGAAAACTCGTTCAGATTTAGAGAAAGGATTAAAAGAAATTAGTAGTGATGATCCATTAAAATGGGGAGAACTTTTAAAACAATTAAAGGAAACTTCTCCTGAAAAATAGGGTTTATAGCCTGATGATAGAATTCCAAGTAAACAAATTGATATAGATTCTTTCTTGGATTCTTTAGCTGTTGTTAAAACAGCTGAATATGATAAACCTTGGAGAAATGATCCGTCTAAAACAAACAAAGCTTTTCAATTATAGTTAGCTGAAGATTCTACTGCTGGTTTTGAAATAGTAAAAGACCATGAAGATGGTTATTGGTCTATTCATTTTAAAACTCCTAGAACTCTCACTATGGAGTAGAAACAAAGACTGTTTTAGGCAGCTGCTGCTGTAATTCCAGAAGGAGATAAACTTTCTACTTGGGGAGAGCTTACAAAAGGTGGAATTAGTGGAATCAATAGATTTGGACAATTAGATTTTCTTGGAGGAATAGAATTTGAATAGGTTGGAACTAGATAGGTAAAAACTAAACCTGTTACTTCTGGAAAAATAGATAGAACTAAATATACTCCAACTAAAGCAAATATTGCTTCTAGAGGAGAAAAAGAATATATAATAACAAATGAACAGGGATTAGAAATTCCTTTATATGGAAATACTTCGTAGTTAAAAGTTACTTTTAAAGATGGTAGTACTGAATATATACATACTGGATCAACAGATCCTGATATTTTAATACAAAACAACGAAATTTAGATTTCAGATGGGGCTGGAGGAACTTTAAGAGTTAATCCTAATAATATTGTTAAAGTAGAGGATGGAGATCAATTAGTATCTGAATTAACTACATCTCAAGAAAATATAGAAATTCCAATTTGGTAGAAAACTGTTACTGGAGAAACAGATGAAGATTATAGAGACAGAAATACTCAAAGAGAAGGAGAATCTGAAGAAGCTTTTAAAGCTAGAAAACAAGCTAGAGAAAATAAAAGACTCCAATATAATCAAGAGAATTTTATTAAATCTGTAAAAAAATTCTTATCTGTAAATGATGTTATTGATAGAGGAACATTTAGACAATTAATTGCACAATTAGGAGCTAGGCGTTCCGATGTTTTAGATTTTGTTATAAAACAAGCTAAATCAAAGTCAACTGGATTAATAACAGCACAAAATAAAAAAGAATTTAATACTACATTAAAAGAATCTCTTTCTAAGTTACATCCTGATTTGTCTAATAGAGAAGAAGTAGCACAAGAAATACTAAGTAAAACAAGAAAATTAAGAAAAAGAGAATTTGATAATAAAAATTCTCATAGAAAAGTAGTATTAGAAGAAACTAGACTTCCTGATGATTTATTTGATATAGATACATTACTTGATTAGGAAACTGTTTCTTTTAATGATATTATAGAAGCTCTTAATTTAAAATGGCGAGGATAGAAAATTAGTATTAGTAGTAATTTAACTCCAGAATAGAAAATTGAATATCCTGCTACATTTGAAGAAGTAAAAGATAATTTCTATATAATGTAGAATGGAGAAAATAGTGTTTTATTTAATTAGGCTTTAGAAAATGCTATTAAAATACATAATATGGAATTAGATTCTACTGTTGATCATTCTGATGAAATAGAAGCTATAAAATCAGAAATGGATGAATAGAATTATGTTAAACTTAATTCTGATGGAATAGAAACTATTGAACCTTACTTATTCTTAGTTGATAATGGAAGATACGATGATGAAAAAGACGAAACAGTAGCAATTCAAGATTCTCAACAAGAACAAGAATTAAATAATTTAATTGATGAAATAGGTTCTAATGAAGATTTATAGATTATGAATGAGCTTCATAAGAAAGCTACTATAGACTTAAACCCTGTTATTAAAGTGTTAAGAGCTGTTCTTCCGTCTTTAGGTGAAGATTTTGGAGATATAGAAGAAACTTTAGAATCTATTTATCAACAATTTGAATCGTTAGAAGTTCCTACTTCATTTACTTTAGGTCAAAAATAGTTAGATGCTTTAAACAAAGCATATAAATACTTTGATTATATTAAAGCAATTATAAGAGCAGCTAAAACTAAATCTTCTTACTTTGATTATTTGCCTTATAATAATTCATTAAATGAATTTATTAGACAAAATAAAGATGTTATTAAAAATGTTGAAGAACTTTTAGAAATGGATGAAGATTTAGCTAATGTTATTGAAGAAAGTTTTGAGCATTTTGATAAAGAAATTTCTGCTTGGATTAAAAGAGGATAGAATGGGGTTGTTAATAAAAGAGAAATGTTCTCTAAATTTGATTAGAGATTTAATAAAGCAAGATTAGATTTCTTTAATCAAATAAAAGATTCTTGTAAATTAGATGCAGAAAAGAATTTATTTAAAGGAATTGAACATATAGATGTCGATAAGCCAGATGCTATTGTAGAAATAGAAAAACTTATTTATAATAATTTTAAACAACAAGGTTGGACGGAACAAGATTTTGTTTCTATTATTTAGAAATTAGTTGTTCCCAAAAATGTTATAAAACAAGATTCTGGATTAAATAAATCTCTTGATTCTGATTTTGTATTTACTGATTATGATAAATTTATATTATTAACTTCTTTAGTAGCTTCAGATCCAATAGACTTTTATGAATTTTACAAAGGATATGTACAAAATTCTAAAGGAAAAGATGGACAAAAACTTGCTCCATTAACATTCTAGGAATATAATATAAAACTTGGGTTTGTTCATAAAAATAATAAAGAATTTATAAATACTGTTTTTGAAGAATTTGCTAAACAAAATAATATAAAAGCTAATATATTAAAGAATGCTCTTATAATAAGTGGTATTGCTGGTGTAGGTAAAACTGACGTAGTAGTAAGGGCTTTACAAGAATCTGATTCTGTATGGGTTTCTGGGCCCTCTGATACTCAAATAGATGGATTGAAAAAAATTATTCCTCATGCACAGACATTTGGACATACAGAATTATTTAATTCTATCTTAGGTTCTGATTAGTATTCACAAATACTTTCAGAAATAAAAGAAGGAACTAATAAAGCAAAAGATGAAGATAAAGCTAAAGATGGGAAACTATATAGTGGAAAATATATTACTGTAAAAAAAGGTTCTGATTATCCAGAGTTAGTTGAAGGTTCAATTAAGTTTATAACTAAAGATGCTCCAAAACAATTAGTTATAGATGAAGTTACTTTATTTTCTAATACAGAACTTTTATTATTATCTAAATGGGCTGAATTAACTGGTTGTGAACTTATATTTGCTGGAGATAAACACCAAAACGGAGACGATTCTATTGGATTTAATATTAAAGAAGATTGTGTATTTGCTTTTAGAACTCCAGAAATGAAGATTTCTCTTAGAGATAGTAATATCTGGAAATATAAAAACCAGCAAGATATAGTTTAGCAATTAGACGAATTAGAAAAATATGGTTCTGGAAAAGAGAATATAGAAAGAACTAAAAAATATTTAAGTAACTTTAACTTTCATTATTATCTAAATAATGATAAATTTACAGGAGAATTAGTAACTGAATCTCTTGATGATAATGTAGTTAAATTATTAAACGGAAAAATTGCTTTTGTTGGCAATACTTCCTCTCAAGCTTATTAGAAATTAAAAGGAACTGGAAAAGATATAGAAGTATTTGACTCCATAGAAAAAATTCAAGGTAAAGAATTTGACTATGTTATATCTGATATAGATTTAGAATATAAACCTATAGAAGGATATTCTGAATATTATAATACTATGAGGTATTTAAATACTTTGTATACTCTTATTACCAGAAGTAAAAACGGAACAATTTTAATTGATAATGGGTTAACTAAAACAATAAAAGGTTCTGTTTCTGAACAATATTCTAATGACAATATTGGAATAACTCCAGAAATAACTGAACAATATGTTTAGGATAAAATAAATTTCTTAAATTCTTTAAATTTAACTAGAGAAGTTCCTTTAGAACCAAAAGAAGAGCCATTAACTGAAGAAACTGTTATAGAAGGAGAAGAATTTGAAGAAGAAGAACCTGAAACTGAAGAAGAAGAACCTGAAACTGAAGATGATTCTTATTTAGACATAGAAGCTTAGCAAGAAGCTATAGTTCCTATTTATGGAAATATTAATTTCTCAGGATTAATAAAAGATTCTTCTACTGGAAAATTACATAAAGGTGAAGATAATAGAGATTTAGGAATATTTTTATCTGATGAAGATTAGATAGAAGTTAAGGATAGACCTTTAAGAAGTTTATTTTAGTTAAAGAGTTTAATTCTTTTTGATAAATTAAAAGACGATTATTGGTACAATAAAGCAGGACACCAAGTTACTGATTTATTTAGTTTGGAAGATTTATAGAATATAAAGTACTATGTTCAAGCCGAAGATTATAATTCTGAAACTCATAGACTTCTTACAAAAGAAGCTGGATATAAAGAAGGAGAACAATAGTTTTCTATAAATGGAGTTAAAAAAGTATTTACTTTAATTGGAGTAATTGAAAAGAATGGAAAAGAATATCAAATAACTTTAGGAGGACTTTCTGATCCAAAAACTTTATTAGCTAATTCTAAAGATAAAGAAGTTAAAGGAAAAACTATTAAAGGGACTATTACTCGAATTAGAGAAAGAGCTGAAAAAGTTTCTGATCCAGAATTAAAACAAAAATTATTAGATTACGCTAAACATTATTCAGATAGAGTAGCAGATTATGAATCTCAATTAAAAGATTTAATATCTAATTCAAAATGGAAGATAGGAGAAGGAAAAAGTAGATGGAGAATTAAAAAACCAGCACTTGATAGATGTACCAGAATATCTAAATTGAAAAATGAAGATGGAACTCCTAGATATGTACCATTAAATGATTATTTTGATACTAATACTTCTCAGTATGTAGTAAGTCCTATATATACACAAATAAATGAAAATGGAAAAGAATCTTTATTTCCAGGATTAGATGATAAACATAAAGGAAAACCTGTAATTTTTGTATCAGCTTTTGGATTATATAATCCTTCTGAATTACAAACAATATATGAAACTTAGAAAAAAGATCCTGATAACAACTATCCAGAAGTTAGAAAAATTATTCTTGATCCAAGAGGTGTTGATTTTGAAGAATTAGTAAATGGAAATGTAGTAGGATTAGAAAATTCCGATGAACTTAAATTTCCTTTTTCTAATACTGCTACAGCATTTAGAATGTATATGTCTTTATGGAATTTTAGAGCTAGGATAACTAAATTTAATAGTTTAATAAAAACATATCTTGATGAACATGGAATAACTCCTGCTTAGATTGAATAGTTAGCTATAGAAGAGGCTCAAAATCCAGGTTCTACTGATGAAAAATTTAAACCTTTAAGAGATTTAAATGAATATCTTAAAGAAAATAATGTAGAACAATTTAGACTTGGATATAATGCTACTAATGGATTATATTCTAGAAAAATTGATGATAAAACTGATGGAACATATATAAACTATCAAATGGCAATAGATTATTAGAAAGTAATAGATTTGTTATTTGAAAATGTATTAAATAAATTAATAACTCCCCCATCAGCAACTACTGTAAAATCTATAATGAGTAAAACTTCTGATTTTGATAAATAGGAAAAAGCTATAGATACCTGGGTCAGAAAACTTGGATCTCATAGAACTGTTTCTATTAATTTAAAGTCAGATGATAATAATGAGACAGTAAACTTTGAAGTTAAAAATGTTGAATTATTTAGATCTCTTCCTCTAACTTTAGTATAGATTTGTAGAAATATAAATTTAGGACAATAGTGGAGTTAGGGATTTAAAGATTTTAGACAAACACTTCAAGATGATACTTCTTTATAGTCTTGGTGGTATATTAAAATAAGAGACACTAGAACAAATGAAGATGAATATTTAGATTATTTATCTATAGTTGATGGATTATCTGGTGGAATACTTGATACTACATAGACTGGAACTCATATTCAAAGTCCTGGTATTAGAACATATAATGAAGAAACAGGAGAAGGTAATTATGATAGAAGAATTATAAATTTATTTAAATTAGCTTTTCATGGACATATTGGAGATGGTGCTCCCGCTGATGGATTATTATTAAAATATGGTATATTTGCAGATACTTTTGTTATAGGTAAATATGTTGCTGGAGAACCTTTTAAGGCTGTTACTACACACAGAGGATTATATAGAACAAATGCTATGCCTTCTTCTCCAGTAGTCAAAGCTGATATAACACCTTGGGATGGAACTACTGAAGAACAATCAGAAGAAAAAGAAAAAGAAGTAGAAAATACTGAATTAACTAGAGTTAATAAAGTATTAGGTACCAGCTTATCTAAATTAGATGATATTCCAGTTATTATTCAAAATAATGTAAATAGTATTTTTAGTTCTGTTGTTGGATCTAAAAGGTTATTAAATACAATAGTTGAGTATCAAGAATTAAATGGAATTTATACATTTAAAACAGTTAAAGATATTATAAAAGAACAAACTGGATTAGATGTAACTAAATTAGATAACAGTTCTTCAGATTCTGGAGTGGAATATGAGTTTACTAATTTGGAAGGAAATAAATATTTTCTTATTAAAAATGGAGATAAATTAGAAATAAAAGATCCTGATAAAGAGGTAGTAACTAAAGATAATTTAGAATCTTTTGTTAAAGATTTAAAAGAAGTATTATCTAGAGGATTAAGTGAATAGATAATTCAAGATTTTGAAGAGAATGATGTAGATACTGAAAAATTTGGAAAATTTACTGCAGATTTATTCTCTGGAGTTTTAGAATTATCAGATTTTAAAAATGTATTTAATAACTTTGTAAATTATATAAAAAATAATATTACAGATGTAGATATTTCCGAATTATCTAAATTATAGAATCGATTAAACAAAATAAAATGTCAATATGAGTAATATATGTGCTGTTCCTTTATATTCTAGAAAAGAAAACACTCTAGATTTTATTTAGGAAACAATTCAAAAATCTACTTTAGATAATGTTGTTGAAAACATTGCTGGCTTCTTAAAAAAGGAAGCCAGCTTTGCAACAACTGTAGAAGTAGTTGAAGATTAGGAAAGTTATGAAGATAATATAATTAATAAATTAATTCCTAATATTATTTCAGAAATTGAAAAAGGATTAAAAATAAGATTATCCCCAGTAAAACTTTCTGAAATATAGAAAGGATTAAAAGAATAGTTTTTACCTAAAATTGAATCTAATGGTGAACAAGAGATTCCAACTACGGAAACTCAAGAAGAAAAAAGAAATAAAAAGCAGAATACTACTTTAAGACAACTTAAAAATTCTATATTTAGAGGAAGTAATTTATTATTTGATTATCATCAGAAAGAATTTTCCAAACAAATTAGAGAAACTATCATATATAATCCTAATAAAAAACAAAGAAGTTTAGTTTATGATTAGAGAACTCTAAATGAAAATTTAAAATAGTATAAATAGAATTTATATGAAACTATTTATGATTATTGTAAATAGAATGGAATAAAAGTTCCACAACATAGAAGTTATTATTATAGTGATAATACTGTTGCGGGAGAAGAAGTGTTAGATATATTTTATAAATATTTAATGGGAATGAATTCTGATCAACGATTAGAATTGTTAGAAAAATCTTGGGAAAACATAACTCTTGGAAAAACTTCTAAAAATATTAATTTATTATAGGCTGTTAATGCTTATATTACTTTAAATAAATTTGATGATTTACTTAAAAATACAGTAGGAAATTATATTTAGTATAATAAGAAATTAGACGAACCTATAAATACTATCGAACATAATGGAACAACTACTATAAAATATAAATATAATTTTGGAAGAAGACAATCTAACATGTAGAAAAACTTCGGAGAAGAAATGCAAAATGCATTAGATAAAATGGGTAATTTTGCTAAATTTTTAATAGAATCTATTCCTAAAATAGATAGTACTGAAAATTTAACATAGATTCAATTTATTAATGCTATGTTACATTTTAAAACTGCTCTTAGAAGGATTCCTGATGTTGAACAATACAAAACTTATAAACAAGCATTAAAATCTTTACATCAATAGCCTAAAGAAAGATGGAAAGAAGCTTTAAATGCTTTTGTTAATGAATCTAACTATGATGTATTTATTACAACAGGAGGAATGACTTCTGAGGATATAAATATTATTTAGTCTATTCAAAAATATATTTATGGAAAATATGCAAAAGATAAAGAAAATTCTTTATATAAATTAGAGTAGGAAGTTCATAATTTAGTTGGATATAAAGAATTATATTCATTAATTGATACTATTTTAGGAACAATAGATTCTATTTCCGAAATAAATTATTTAGAAACTACTTGGGATTATGAAACTAATATGCCTGTTGTTAGAATTAAAAGAAAGTATTTTAATAATAAACAAAAATTAGATTTAATTAGTGGTATAAACCAAGAAGCTTCTAAACCTTTAAGCACATATCAAAAAGAAAAATATAATATTTCTTATCTAGGAGGCCCGTTTTCTTTTTAGATAGGAAACTCTATTATTACAATTAAACCTAAAAAATATTCTGAATTTGGAATATTTGATAAAGATTTAGAAGTAACAATAAATGGAAAATCTATTGATTCATATTTTAGAGATATAAATTTAACTGGAGCTGAAAATAGAAGAAATATTTTATAGTCTACAGAAGGAATAAATAAAGAATTTATAGATTTATTAAAATACATAGATGGAGCTTTAACTACTGGATTATCTATAAATAATGAATCTTTATAGAAGTTCTTTATTTATAATACTTAGTCAGAAAAGGGATTAGAAAACTTAGTAGTTGCTGCTTCAAGAACTTATCTTGTAAAAGATATTTAGAGAAAATTTCAAGAATCTATTGATAAAGAAGAATTAAATCCAGAAACAAATCAACCTTATAATAAAAGAGATTTATATGATTGGATTAAAAATAACAAATCTTAGATCCCAATAGTATAGTTTACAAAAGAAGAAAATAAAGAAAATAAAAAATATTTTGGAACCTTGCTTGGAATTCCTTATTTAAGACCTGTTCAATTTAGTGAGGATTGGGTAGATTAGTTAGGAGATGCTCAAGCAGTATTAATGGGAGAAGCTTTAAAGGCTGTAACTAAAAATTTTGATGGAAAAAATGTTCCTAACTATTCTCCTGCTTTTTTAGGTGGAGATGTTTGGGAAGTAATGGAAAGAAATAATGAAAATCCTACAACTAAAAGACTATTATTCTCAACAAAATCTAATGCTATAAAAAATATCATTGTAGATACAGATGTTAGAAGTTTAAATGGAAAAACTAAACAAGTAAAAGATATGACTGAAGCTGAACTTCAATATCATTTTTTTGTTAATAAATTTATACTTCCATTTAAACCAAGTAATGAAAAACCTTATAGTTCTTTTTATTCTCAACCTACTGTTTATTCTGATAAAAGTAAATTTATTGGATATGATATAAACTTAGCTGATATAGGAATTACTGATTTAAAAGATGATGAAAAAATAATACAAATGATTTAGGAAAGTCTAGGAGAATACTTTTCTGAAGTTTAGAAAAATATATTAAATGATTATTCTAAATTATTTACATTTACTAAATTAATTTCTAGTTTTATAGAAAATAATGAAAGAGAACCTAATTTAGAAGAATTGAATGATATTAAAGAACAAGTTAAAAATTCTGTTCAATTATCTATTTAGGAAATTCAAAATGAATTAAAATCTAGAACTTTAGAATAGTTGATGGATGAAGTTGTAGAATATAATGAAATTCATAAAAACTCTCCTATAGAATTAATTTAGGATTTACATTATAGAACAGTCAATGGAAAATTAGGTTTAAATGAAATATTAATTTATCGTAATGGATATTTCTTTAAAAATCTTCCACAAATGATGGAAAAAGCTACATAGGATTATGTAAATACTTTACTAAATAGTGGTGTTATATTTGATACTAATGCTGGATTTAGGGAAGCATTAAATTCTGTAGCAACTTCAGCTGGAATAAAAATTGAAGATTGGTTAGATTCCTCTGGAATGTTAATATTAGCTAAAAGACATACTCAAGATGGAGATGAATATATAGTTGGAGGAGAAGAAATTACAGACTTTACTAATATAGAAATTAATCCATTATTAAAAAAATATACATTATTACATAATTTAATTAATAATAATCTTAAAGAAGCATTATTTGGAACTGATAGTATTCATAAAATTAAACCTAAACCAGCTGAATTAAGTGAAAGTGAAAAAAAGTTACTAGGTTTTGATGTATTATAGAGTGTAGATTTAGTCGATGCTTTTGTATCTATTGAAAATTTAATAGACAACGAAGTAAAAGCTATAAGTCCAGATCCTTCTGAAAAAGAAATATAGGAATATACCGAAACACTTGCTGGATTAGAAAAAATAAGACAAAAAATAATATCCCAAATAAAGGAATTAGAAAGTTCTGCTGATATAGCTCAATTAAAAAGAACAGTTACTGGACCTGGTACAATGAAATATTATTTATAGGGAACTCTAACAGGAATATTACCAGTATTAAGAGGAGCTATCATACAAGATGTAAGAGCTTCCACCTTTAATTTTGAAGGAGAAACTAAAGAAAATCTTGAAGCTCATGACGGAGAAGCAAAACTTAATCCTATAACAGCGGTTTGGTAGAATAATTCTTTATAGGATTCAGAAGTAGGAGATGTTATTAAACCTCTTTGGCAGGTTGAAATTCCAACTTATGGTGGAAAAAGACTTGTTAAATATGCTGCTAGTACTATGACTAACTCAATGATGCAGAATTCAGAATTATCTGAAATTTCTATGTATCATATGTTTAAAAAAATGACTAACATTTCATGGGATGGATAGTATTGGTCTGATGAAAAAAATTTATTTAATTAGTATTCACATAGAAGAAATAATACTAATGTAGATTTTTCTGACATAACACAGTCTTCTGGTCCTTTATATTACAGTATGGGAAACAGAACTTTTCAAATTATAGGAATAGGATTTGAAAACGGAGTTTATTATACTGAAGAACAAGAAGTAAAAATTTTAAGTTCTAATAATTCTGTAGTATCTGTTAAAGATTCATATGTTGTATATTAGCATTATTTCGATAATAAGGGAAATCATTATAAAATAAGAGAAGGAGAATCTATTCCAGAAGGATTTAGTATTGTTACTTCCCCAGAAGAATTAAATGATCCTACTAAATTACATACTATTAATAGTGTATATGAATTACATAAAGTATTCGGAGGAATATATTCTTAGGATTTTAAGGAAGATTAGTTTGTTACTTCTGATGCTTCTATTAAAGCTGTAGCATCTTTGTTAAATATGGTTTCTGAACCAACTCAAAGATATTTAAATGCAGTAGCTAAAGGAGAAGAAATAGAAGATACTCAAAGTTATTATTATTAGCCATTAAAATATAAAATGATTGATTATTTAATAAATCAATCAGCAATTAAAAATGGAACTGGAAATATTAATTTTAGTACTACTTATCAAAACCCTGAACATGAATTGAACGATCCTACTAATGATGAACCTTTAAGATATATTGAAATGGATACTTAGAGATATGGAATTCAGTAGGATTCTGAACATGAAGCTGATGATGAAGAACTTACTGAAATGTCTTAGGTTATTTCAGCTATTGATGCCGGAGGATATTATCATGAAGAGGTTAATGAACTTTATAAAGCTATAGGACATCTTGCTTTAGAAGCTGCTAAAGTAGAATTATCTAAAATAAAACAATTTAAAGAAACAGGTAATCAAGACATACTATATGATTTAATTGGAAGAACTTTAATAGAACATTTAAGTCTGAATAGAGGCCAAAATGGTATAGCTGAAGGCTTAATGGATAGAATACGTAAACATTTTGGAACTTCTACTGACCATTCTTTTGATGAAATTAAAATTGCATTTAGTGATTAGGCTATTTATAATTAGGTTATATCTACTATAGCATCCATTTTAAATAAAAAATCAGTAAAAAGAAAGTTCCCTGGAACAGGACAAGTTATGGCTGCAGGTTATAATATTGTTCAGTTATGGAATATTGATGGAAAAAATGCTAAATATGAAGATTTAATTAAAGAAGCTTTAGAAGCAGGATTTACATCAGATTATACAACTCCTGAGCAATATAATAAGGATATTGTTAAAAAATATTTAGCAGATAGACAAGCTAAATATGCTGAAAAGTATACTAAAACAATTCCTCTTAAAATTGATGGAACAAATTATGATGAAGATTTCTGGGAAGGACAACTTTAGCATATTAATCCAATAGATATAGTACAATGTACTGTTGATGATGTTGTATTAAAACCTATAAAACTTGATAAAATTAGAGATTATTACCAATTTAAATATAATCCTATATAGTATTTATTAAATAAAGGTTTAATAACACAAGTTCCAAAAGAATTAAAAGTAGTAAAGAGAATTGATATTCCTTCAAATTTAGCTCCGCTTCAATATAAATTTGTATATGAAGATGAACAAGGAATAAAACATAGTAAAAACGTATATGATATTTGGGCTGTAAAAGATATGTATTTTGCTATAGAAACATTTAAACAATCTCTTGATCCTAGTTTATCAAAATATGAAAAAGATAAACTTGTAGAATAGGAAAGAATTAGATTAAGAGCAATTGAGTAGAATGTTTTAAGTAATTTAGAAAAAAATATATATATTGATAGAGATGGAAAACAATATAAAATTATAAAACAAGAAAGTAAAGCAGCTCAAACCTTAATGTCTAATATATTTAGAACTAAATTTGGAATAAAACCTGGAGAATCTTTATATAGTATATTAAAAGAAGGTCCTAAAAGATTTATCAAAAATCCATTAAAAATGCTTCCTAATGAAAACATTTATGATTTAGCAATGCTTAAATCTAACGGAGAAGGAGTTTTAATTTCATTTAATGATGATGAAATTAATTCTGTTCAAGGATTTTATAAAGTAAAAGAGAAAGCATTCTAGAATATTAATGAACACGAAGTAATTAAAAATGATAATGGAACATATTATGATTTAGTAACTAAAGAAGGAGTTCAAGGAAAAACATTAGACGGACAAGATATATATAGTTATATATATTCTTTAGATTCTAATAATATGGAAACTATTCCAATTGCAATAAAAATAGATGTATCAGATAAAATAGAATTTAATGGAGAAAATTATGTTTATAAAGATACTAAAGAAAGAGTTTCCGAAGATTTAGATTTAAGTAGAAAAGGAGATAAAGTTTTACAAACAATTGAATTTGTTAATAAAAAATTAATTTCTCCAAAGCATTAGGACAAATATACTATTTATAATATTAAAGATAAATTGATATCTTCATTATTAGGAGAAACATATATTCAACAAATAGTATAGGGATTATACTAGCAAGATAATTATACATATATAATGCCTGCTAGATTTGTTAATCCTAATAATATTAAAACAATTAGTAGGTCTATTAGCAAAATAAAGGATATTACTAAAGATTCTGATGTTCGTTCTTATTTAAAAGATTTTGAATCAATTTTATCTGGAATAAGTAAATCTAAAGATACTGTTGATGGAGGATTAGTATAGATAAAAGGATATAATAATATATTCAAATCTTATAATCTTAAATTAGCTGAAAAAGTATTTAATTCTTTTAAAGAATCTTTATATTTTATTTCCTCTCGTATCCCTGCATAGAGTTTACAATCATTTATGAAAATGGAATGTGTTGGATTTACAAATTCTGAAGCTAATATAGCATATGTTTCACATTGGCAAGCATGGTTGTAGGGTTCAGACTATGATATTGATAAATCTTATATGTTAGGTAATGAATTTGATGATAATGGATTATATCAAGGGTGGTCTCCATTATTTAATCCTCTATATATGGAAGAATCCAAAAAATTACCTTTTCCTACAGGAATAGAATGTTATATGCCAAAAGAAGAGGGGGTAGGAATATCTATAGAAGAGTTTGTTAATGAATATATTGCTTTAAATGAGGATGATGAAAAAGGAAAATTAAATCTTATTAATAGATTAATACGATATATAAATAAATATACTCCTGAATATTCTGATGATTTTAAGAAAGAAATTATTACAATAGCAAAATTTAATGATGATAAAAAGGATATAAGAAGAGATTTAGTAGAATTAGTAAGATAGCATAATACTTATAAAAAAGGATTATCAATTACTGAAGCATCTTTAAAGAATTTTATCTCTAATAAACTTTAGAAAATAATTCAAGGAACTTCTAATTTTATAGGTTCTCATGCTCCTATTACTATGGATTATTTACATGAGGCTGCTGATGCTGGAGGAAAAACTCAAACTTGGAATACTAGTAATCCTGGGTATATTCCTCTTATGTAGACTCAAGCTATGGTAGGAAAAAAGGGTGTAGGTATTGCAGCTAATGGATAGAAAGCTTCTTTTATTTGGAAATATTGGATGACTGATTGTATTAACAATAATAATCCTTATAAAGAATTTGTTAGATTTCCTGAGAATTTCCATATAAATAGAATTGAAGGAAGATTTGGTGTTACCAAATACAAAGTTGGATCTATATAGGATAAATATATAAAACGACTTCCTGATGTTAATATGTATAATGCATCAGAAGAGGATAAAATATTTTTTGATTATAATGAAGACCATTACATTCCTTCAGATTAGATGTCGTCTTAGATGATTAGTGCAGCTACTGATAATGCCAAAGAACTTATATTAGATAGAATTAATGCTAATACTGATTTATCTAAAATATATATGTATTTAATTACTTTAGGTTTTGATGTAAAAGACATTGTATCATTTATGACTAGCCCAGTTATTAATTTAATAGCTAGAAATTCTACTTAGAATATATTTTTAGATACTAGTTTTAGAACAAAAGATGTAGCTAATTTTATATTAAATTATATAGATGACATATTAGAATAGGATTTAGAAGAAAAATCTTCAAGAAGAGAAATAAATTCTATTAATGATTAGTATTCATTTGTATTAAGTAATAAAATAAAAGCTTTATTAGGAAATATAACAGATTCATAGGAATTATAGAATATAAAAGAAGATGTAGAAGAATTCTTAAAAATATATGAATTATCAGAGGAATTTAGTTATGCTGGAAGATTTTTAGGAATAAATGGAGGAGTTCCTACTACTAAAGAAACATTAATCGATTTTAAGAAATTTATTAAAAATATGTTTTCTTCTAGAGAACTCTATGTAGGATTAAAAACTAGAAAAAAAGGAAGGTTTGAAATAAGTGAAGATATTTCTATGATTCCCGAAGATTTATAGGATATAATCAATAATTTAGATCCAGATAAATATTTATCGGATTCTGAATATAGACGTAAAGCTATGAGATATTATGAACTTATAAAAGGTTCTGTTAATATTCCAGCAATGGTAGAAGGTACTGAGTAGTTTCAATCTATTCTTTAGATTGCTGATATAGTTGATATTGTAGATGGAGAGGGAGTAGCAAAGAGTAAAGCTTAGAATCTTATTTATGATAAAATATTAAAAAAATTTCCATATGCAGATTCAAAATATGCTATGCAAATATTACCTATACTAAATCAAATTATTATTAGTAATTTTGTTGAAACTAATCCAATAATTATTCCTGTACAAAGAGGTTGGAGATATCCTTCAGATAAATGGGAACTTAAAACATTTAGTGAAAATGGGGAATTTAACCTAGGAAATAGTAATTATGGATTAAATACAAATTCTTCTTTATCTGCGTTTCATTATTTGATGGACGAATTTATTATTCCTGCACTAAAAAATGGAGATCCAAGTTTAGAATTTGATTTAAAAAACAATGCTTTTATACAAAATTTAATTCCTATTATAGATGGAACTGAAGTACGATATAAAATAAATATTGATATGAGAGCCGCATAGACAAATCCAGAAAGTAAAGTAATTCTTAAAGATATTGTTAAAGGTTTACAAGAATTACAAAATTATAAATTTGGAAATAAAACTTTACTTGATATATTTATGTTATATAGTTTAGTTGTTGATCAAAATAGACAAGGAAGTGATAGGCTTACAGATTTATTTACTACATTTGTAAATGAATCTAATTATTAGAATAATTTAATGTTAGATTATCATAAATTTGTAGGAGAAATAGATCATAATAATTCTGAATTTATGAAAAGAATAGATAAATTATCTGTAAATGGATTTTTAGTAGCTCTTGCAAATCAAGTTCCTTCTATAAACGGACATAATGAACCATCAGTTAAAACTGTAACAAGTGATGGAAATATAAATTATTAGTTTAATGTAGGATTTGGTAAGTATAGAAGTTTTGGAAGTTTTTTACCTAGAATAGCTCTAGAATCAGATACTTCAAAATTGTTGAGGTAGTCTATTAGAGAACAATATAAATTTGGATTAGTTTATGATGGATATATAATGGATATACTAGATAATTTTGAAAATCTCGATAATTCTGAAATGTGGATAAAGACATTTAGTGAATTATTATCAGAAGGTAATATTAATTTAGACCCATAGTGTGACTAATGAAATGTAATATATATTTAAAAATAGGTGATGAATCCATTCTTATAGCAGAAAGGATGGATTCATCCTTAATTCCTTCAGAAATTAATGAAGATTTCTTAAATATTGTAAAAAATTCTGGATAGATAGATACACTTAAATCCAAATTAGAAAGAATTTTATTAGATGGTGTAACAGAAGCCTAGATAGAAGGAGTAGATAAAGATGAATTTGGAGATTATTAGATAGCAAATACTACAGCTAAAGAAATATCTTTAAGTTGTCCTGGAATTCATTTTCCAGATATTGACTTATCTAAGATAAAAGTTAGGTTAGTAGATAAATTTAAAAATTATGGAACAAATATAATAATAAAAACTTCTCCTAGTGGAGAACCAATTTATTTATTAGATGGAAATCCTAGTACAATAAAAAAATTTGCAAGACATTTAGCTATAGAAGATGCTATTAATAATTAGGTTTTGGATAAATTAGATAAAGACTCTAAAGAATTAAAAATTATTGATAAAATATTAGAGAAAGCCAAAGTAAAATATCCTAAATATGTTAAAGATAGACATTCTTTATTAAGGCATTATATTAAAAATAAAGATAAATATAATAAAATAAGTATTACAGAAGAGAATGATACTTATACTGCATCAGTTTTATTAGATAATATACTTCCATTAATTGAAAATATATATTACCCTAAGAATAATAATTATAGTTCTCCTCTTATTAAAAATTTACATGGACCTGGAGGAATAACTTATAATGACGGAAAACCTCAAATATCCTATAGTAATCTATATAATATTTTATCTACATCTTTAAATTTATCAATGTTTAAAAGTTAGAAAGAATTTAATGAATTATTAAATTCAAGTAAAAAACTTAAAGAGTAGAAAAAGTACGAAGAACTTTTAGCTATGTCTTAGTCTGAAGAAAGAGATAAACAAATTCAAGAATTATTAGATTCAGACGAACATTATAAAACTCTTAATAAATTTTTTGCATAGTTTGGTTTAGATATTTTAGGAGAATTATATGATGAAAATAATTATAATATATTATTTACACAAATATTTTCTAAAGAAAGAGGTTATCCATATTCTTATTTGAATACTTCTAAAGATGGAATGATAAAATTTAAAAGTAATTATTATTCATTAGAAGATAATTATGGATTATCTTATGATACAATATTATCTTTACCAAAATCTAAATATAAAGGATGGAACATTTTAATTCATGAATTAGACAATGGAAATATGGAATATTTTATTTCTTAGTATGAAATGCAACCTTCTACTAAAGGAAAATCTTATTCTTCTTTAAAAGAAGCTAAAGCCACTATTGATTAGAAATTGTCTGAACAAACTTTTAAAAGTTCTTTCTTTTTACCATTATATTAGGAATTTGATAAAATAAATACTAATGGAACTATAAATATTAGTTCTAAAACAGATTCTGTACAAAAAGGAAATGTTATTAGAATACCAAGAATTAAAACCATAAATAAAAAAGGAATAGAAGAATATGGACTACCTAATAAAATTGAGATTTTAGATCCTAGAGAAAATATAATTTAGGGAGATAATACTATTGAAGACTTTAAAGATATTATTAGAATTTGGTCTCCAGAAGTACAAGAAATTTTATTTGATAAAAAAGAAAATTTAATTAAAGATGTAAATACAGTATCTAAAGCAGGTATATTTTTAGCTTTATTAAATAATAAATATAAGAATTAGGAAAGAACTCCAGAAATGATAAATGACATATTAGAACAATTAAGAGAAGCTAATAAAAATCCTATATATTTTTATGTAGAAAGTTCTAATATTATAAAAAAGAAAAGAAAAAATAAAGTTACAGGAGAAGTACTTACAGATAAAGATGGAAAAATTCTTTATAGTGAAATTAAATAGTTAAAATTAGTAAAAATTCCTGATCCTGAAATTGTTTCTGACGCTGATATATCCAAAAACGGATTTCAATATCCAGTTATTTCTTTTTGGGAAGATACAGCACAAACTTTAAATAGTGTATTTGGAACAAAAATAAATATCCTAACACAATCTGAAATATAGGACTAGTTTGGAGAAAAATATTCTGGAGAAAAAGCTTTTATAATAGGTGATAACGTATATATAAATAGTACAATAGGATCTACAGAAGATTTGCTTCACGAATATATACATATTATAATGGGGTATTTAAAAGTAAATAATCCAGAAGTATATTCTAATCTTTTATAGCAAGTTTGGAAATATACAAATAATCAAGATAAACAAAAAATAAATAGAAATTATAGAGAAGATAGTTATATTTCTAAATTAGAAGAAAACTTTGCTAAAAGATTTTCCGAGTATATTTATAATAGAGGAGAAACTAAATTAGATGAAATATTTAATTCATCTGAATTATCTGAAGCTTTTGATACAATTTTTGATAAATCTGACTTTAATTTAAAGGAATTAGGTAAACACGAATTAAGTGAAATATTCAGCAGATTTAGCAGTGAAATATAGATGGCTTTATAGAAAAATAATAAAATGTTTGGAACATTTGCTTCTTCTAAAGAATTTAGATTAAATAATAAAAAAACTAATCTATTATAGAAATGGATTAGTGAAGGAAAAATAAAAGAATTTAATTGTCGATGATTACATGTGATTATGCAATAAAAGATAGTTCTGGAGAAGAAAGAATTATCTCTAATGATTAGTTATATAATATACTATCTAGAGCTACTGGAATTTATAAGACATCAATAGACGAAGTATTATTTAGTAGAGCAGATAAATAGAATAGTAGAACTAAGATATTAGAAGAAATTAAAAATTAGGGAAAATTAGATTCTAGAAAATCTAATTCTTTATTAGATGGAGATGTTTCTTATTCTGGAGAAAATGGAGAATATTCTATTTCTTCATTTATAGATAGTCCATTATTTACTTTAGATTCTGTATATCAAAAAAGAAATATGGAGGAATATAAAATTTCTGAATATGATATATTAATTAATCAAGGATATACTCCAGAATAGGCTAATAAATTAATAGAAAATACTATTAAAAATTGGGATAAAATTGCAGAAGATAGTAAGATATTACATCAATTATGTGTAGATTATTCTATTGGATTTCACGAAAAAGATTGGGATTCTAAAAAACAAGAATTTGTTAGAAAAGCTTTAACTATAATAAAACCAGATTCTCTTTTTAGAAATGCAGAATTATTAGAAAAACTTTATGTAACTTTTGCTACATTTTACAGAAATATAAAAGGATTGTATCCAGACGGGGATGTTGTAAGAAATCTTGGATTAACTGCAAAATTAAAAGATATAGACTCTAAAATATTTGGACATATAGATTATGCTTTTATAGATAAATCAGGAAATTTACATATATATAATTTTAAAGTAACTACACAAAATCCTTCTAGATGGGTAAAAGCTAAAAGAGATAAATTTAAATTAGAAGGAGCTTTTATTAAATAGTTACTTATAGCAAATGGTATTAATATTAGTAATATAGGAGAAATAGAATATAACATTGTTCCTTTAAGAGTTTATTATTCTGAAGATTTTAATTCCATTAATAAAATTATATATTTAAATCCTGAAAAAACTGATTATAAAGATGATTAGTATATTGGAAGAAAACAAGATAATGCAGCAAGACAATATATTGAAACTCCTTTTAATCTAGATAATATAAATGAATCTGATTTAAATGAATCTGATAGAATACTTTCATATGCATTTCCATTTATGAAAGTAGCTTCTGAAAGAATTTTTAAATCTACTTTAGATTGGATTAAAGAAGCTCCATCAGTTAGTGAAACTGACTCCTTAGTAATTAAAGAAGTAAATGAAGATGATTGTAGATATAGAGTAATATTATATGGAAAGACGTATGATATTAAAGATTTTACTAAAAAAGAATCTAATTAGGAAATAATTAAATTAGTATAGAAACATTTAAATCAATTAAATTCTGAATTAGGAGATTATTCTTCTAAAATAGCAAATTCTGTAGAAAGAGCTTTTAAACATAATTCTCATTATTTAGAGGAATTATAGAATAGTTCTTTCATATCCGGAGTACTTGCTAAATATCTTCCTATAGATAAAGATACTCCTTCTAAATGGCAATTAAATACAGATTTAATTGAATATAATATATTACTATTTAAACATGAAGATACTGATTAGATTGATATTGTAGATATAACTTCTGAAGATTTATAGCAAAAAGGAGATTTTAGACAAGGTGCTACTAATATACTAGGTTCTTATAAATTAGATGGAAATAGAGAAGCTTCTACTTTAAAAGGTGATATGGGAAATGTGGAATTAATAAGAACTATGATTCTTTTAAACCAGATATTACCTTCTTTAGGAGAGTCTAAATTGGGAGAAGTTGTTGTATTAAGTACTGCTAAAAATGGACAAAGTAGAAGACATTATATAGAACAATTTAATAATCAATATTTTAAAGATTTTTTAAGAATAATAAAAAAAGAAAATAATGGAAAATTAGATACTGTAAATAATAATATATCTAAAGCTAATTTTGTAGATTTTTTTGATGATGTTGTTAATACTTATAATGATCTAATGGAAGGACTTAGTGATGCTTAGAAAAATACATTTGAACAAATGGGATTTTCTGAGCTTACCGTAGCTCCTACAAAAGTTTAGGGATTATTTAATATATTACAAAATTTGTCTGAATATTTAAAAAGATATTCTCCAGAAGAAATATATGATATAGCACATCCTAGATATGGAAAATCTTCTAATGTTTAGGAACAAACTGCTGCTTAGTTATATGAATTAATATCTAGAGCATATTAGTATTATACTGGACAACTTCCAAAATATGAAGACAGACTTTCTTATATTGATATAAATAGTTTTACTGCACCTACAATTCCTGATGAAAATGTTAGAATAGTAGTTAATAATATGCAAACTACACTTGATTCTATTGCTTATGAAGAAAATCAAGAATATGAAAAAAATATTTCTCCTATAGTAATGGAATATTACAAAGCCTGTGGTTATACTGATATTCAAAATCTTACTATAGGAAACCAATTACATTTATTTGATAATCTTTATTAGAAAGATAATTCAATGATGATGTTTAAGAATCCTTATGATGAAAGTAATGATTTAAAACCTCATGAAAGATTATTTTTAAAGAAAACATTATTTTATATAAATAAAGTAAAAGAAAGTAGATTTCCTGGATCTAAACATAAATTTAATAGTTATAATGATCCTAAAATATCAGAATATATAAATAATGATAAACAAGGAGAATCTTATTTATGGGTTCCATTAACAAGAGCAAGTAAAGCTACACAGAGATAGTAGAGCATATCTAGTAGAGTAGAAAGAATTAAGAGAGCTTTTAAAATTGCTGGAAAAAGTGAACATTGGTATTCTGAAATAGTTTCCAATATGACTTAGGATGAAAGAACTCTAATGGATGAAAGTATTCAAGCATTATCTTTAAAAAATTCTTTTGATATTGGAGATTTAGATGCTACCAAAAGAGCTAATTATTTAGCTAAAAATGGACAAGCAATATTTGAAACAAATGTTGAAAATATAATGCTTGAATATATGGCAAAAGCAAAAGAAACAGAAAAATTAAATAAATTTTTAGTTGGAACTAAAGCTTTATTATTTTAGTTACATATAATGGGAAATGATAGTAATGAAGCTAGAGAAATTGTAGAAAAAGAATCTAAATTAATAAAAGAATATATTACTTAGAATGCATTTAATACTTCTACAATGGATCCTACTAACCAAAAAATTGTAGCAATGGCTTCTGGATTAAAACAAGGAGTTACTTTTTTAAATCTAGCTGGTAATATGGTCTCATTTTTTAGAGATATTATAAATGGATTTGGAGAAAATTTTTTAAGAAGTGTTACTAAATTTCAAACAGATATTAAAGCTAAAAGTCTTAAAGATGCATATGAATATGTAATAGTAAATGGACGTTCTAATGCTATGAATATTAACTTACTTAGTAAATTAAACATTAGATATCGTCTATCTAATACAGATTTAGCCAGAATTAAAGAACGTTTAAGAACTGGACGAAATGGAGTTTATAATTGGGATAATTGGGCATACTCTACTTTAAGAAGTCCTGATTTTCTTAATAGAATGACTTTATTTGTAGCTCGTTGTATGCAAGATGGAGTTTGGGATGCTTATAGTATGGAAAATGGGGAATTAAAATATAATATTAATAAAGATTAGAGATTTCAACATTTCTTAAAAGATGAAAAAGATCATCCAGATTATAAAAAAGAAAAAGCTTTATTTATATTACATGTAAATAATTGGAATAAAGAACATCCAGATCGTCCTATAGATTGGGCTAGTAAAACTCTTCCAGAGCCATATTCAGATTAGGAAATTTTATCTATTAAAAATGTAGCAAATAACATTTATGGTTCTTATGATAAATCATTAAAAGCTCAATATGAACATACGGCTCTTGGTTGGGCTTTTGGAATGTATACTACTTGGATGAATGGTTTTTATAACAATTGGTTTATGAAACCTGGCCAATATAATGTTAATAGAATGGAAACAGAAATAGAAATAGATGAAAATGGAAATCAAATCTATATGGATGATTATGGGAATTTAGTTACACGTATTCAAAATAATGATGGTTCTATAATCTTTATAGATAAAGATGGAAATGAAATAGACGGAAAAGATTTAACTCCTGTTTTAAAAAATGTTCCAATAATTGTTCAAGGAATTTGGTATACATTAAAAGATGCCTTTCAAATTATTCGTCAAAAAGATGGAGGATTAGAAGCCGCTTATAAATATATTCAATCTAATGAAGTAGATAAAAGAAATATGAAGTAGGCAATATATTCTTTATTAGTAGCATTATTATTTATGTTATTATTTACTTTTGCTTTAACTCCTGCTTACAAAGATTCAAAAAAGAAGTCTTCTGATTTAAATTTAGGTGCTAAATTATTAGCATCTATAAGTTATAGATCTCTAAATGGAGCCAGAGATTCTTTTGCTGGTCCTCTTAACATAGTAGAATACTTTGGAGAACAATTAAATCCACCTATGTATAAAGTTCCAGTAAAATTAATATCTGATACAAGTAAAACTATATTTGGAGATAAAACATTTAAATAGTTAATTACAGGAAATGTTGCAATAGCAAGAACTTATAAAGATATTGTATAAAAAAAAATAAGCCAGAAACAAAACTCAAAAAATGAGTTCTGCTCCTGGCTTTTTCTATGTAAAATTTTAATTTTAAGATATGTAGAAAAGTCTACAATTGATTTTTATAGTTCAGATGATAAATTATTTATCTGAAAAATTTTAAATGTCTGAAGAAAAAAAATAAGGCTGCAACCACCAATTACGGTGATTACAGCCTTATTTTCTTAATAATATTTTTTCAGTAATTCTATAACATCACGACACACATATTTAGCTAATTTTTCATCAGAATAATATGCATCCATTTTATGTCTAGTTTTTAACATTTCTCTAATTTGAGTAGATGAAATAGAATTTCTTGGTCTATCTACTATAAGAAAATTATAATCTTGAATTATTGCTTCACCATTCATCCAATTTGGAATATCCTTTATAGTATCTTCTCCACATAAGACAAATACCTGATCATTACAATATTTATTTTTCAAAGCATGTAAAGTAGCATAACTATAATAAGGAGGAATAAGTTCTTTTTCTATTAAATCAATAATACATCTTTTATCAATATTTCCTTCAAAAGCATATTCATAAGGAATAATTCCTCTAATTTGATACCGAGGATTTAAATATTCAGATATTATATTAATTCTTTTATTAATATCGAGAACTTTATCTTTCTTCCAAGGGTTTTGCATTGTTGGAACAATAATTACTTCATCCATTTTAAAGTCATTCAAAGCAGCTTTAACTACTTCTAAATGCCCATTATGAAATGGATTAAATGAACCAAGATATAATGCAATTTTCATCGCTTAATAGGAGTTAAAATAATTTTATTTTTACAATCTGGACAAATTATATATTTTCTAATTTCATCTTCTCCTAAAAGTGCTGAAACAATTTCTTGTTGAATATCCTCTTGTTCATATTGTAATTTAGCTTTACAATTTGGACAAGTAACTTTCATTACTCCATGTTCTAATACTTTAATCATTTCTTAAATCCATTAAAAAGATCTTCAAATTCTGGAGGTAAATCATAATTTATTCCAAATTTTTTATGATTTTCTTCCATTTGTTTTTTATAATTTATTTCAGCCATTATACGCTGAAATTCTTCATATCCTGTCATATTAATCAAGTTTAATCTGTGATACTATTATAAGAACAGCTCCTATAAATACCCCAAATATTATCCAAGGTATATTTAACATAATCCTAATTCTTCTTTAGTTGGTTTAATAGGTAATTCTTTTCTTTTATAAGCAGTATTCTGATGAAGAACCATTACTTTATCAACTCCCTGTTCATTATAAGAATCAATAAGTCTAATATATTCTTCTTGATGTTTTTTCTTACATTCTGAATAATATGGATCATTTGTATTAAAATCTCCAGTCATTAATTCATCATAATACATAGTTTTTAAAACATCATCAACTTGTTCATAATTATCTAATCCAAATTGTTCACAATCCGAATCAGAAACTCCATTACCATCTGTTGGAATTAATTTAACAGATTCATAAATAGCTTTTGCTTGTTCTACATGTTTATTACTTTTATATTCATCATATAAAAATTTAGCTAATTCATATATTTCAGTCTTCCAAAGATAGTGTAATCCAAGATTAATATCCATAGGACTATCTCCACCAACTGTCCAAAAACCAAGATTCCATTCAGTAAAATTATCATTATCAAGAACCACTCCTTTATGAATAGAAGCAAGGTTACGAAGATAATTCATTCTAATTCTAGCTTTTATATTTCCTAATTGAAGTTTAGTTAATTTTCCTTCATTAAGTTCAAACATATCAGCAGTTTGAGCATAAAGTTTTTCAATAGCAACTTCTTTATAATCAGTACAAAAGGCTTGACCAACTAAATTCGCTGAATTAATTTCTTCTGGATTATTGCTATGACAAGGAAGACTTCTACCTATTAAAGGAATGTTTAAAGCGTCACAAACAGGCTTAGCTATTGCACAAGATACTGTGGAATCTATTCCACCAGAAATACCAATGCAAATTGATTGTAAATGATTATTTTTTATATATTGAGATAACCATTTACGAGAATTTTCTACAAATTTTTCGTAATTAATCATAATAGTTTACCTATAGTTAAACATTGATTATCAAACTTTTTATAAGCATCAAGATACCATCTATTCTTATCTCCATCATATGTAAGTTCATAATACATTCCATCAGGCAATGTAGTACTTACAAGATATTTCCAATTTTGCAATATTTTACATTTCCACACAGTAAATATTTCAAATTCTGGAGTTTTATCTGACTTATCAAGATGTGATAAGACATAATCAGTTACTAATTTAATTACCGTTTTATCCATTCCAATGTTTTCTTATATAATCAAACATATTAATTCTCTGTTGAGCATACACTCCAATTTGAGTGTATGCCTTTGAAAGTTTAAGAACTTTAGTAAGTTCTTCATCAGTAGGTAGTTTATCCATTTGGTGCATATCTTATAAAGTGTCCACATTTTGGACATTTAAAAACTTCTCCAAATTCATCTACAGCTTCTGATATATTAATTTGCAAAGATGAATTACATTTTGGGCATCTAAGTATTGTCATATTATTTTACTTTACAAGTTACTTCATACTTTTTAAAATTTGGCTCAGAATCATAAGTTATTTGAGGCCAAGGATATGTAACAGGATATATAACATTATTTTTATTATATAATTCCTCAATTAAAATTATTGTTTCTTCTTCTGAAATATTTCCTTGTTTAAATTTTTCAAGTATAATTTTAATACATTCTTGTGTCATATTCCTAATTGATATTTTGCAATTTCAAATTCTTTATTATCTCCTAAATGTTTTCCTAAATCATCAGAAATTTTAATACATTTTCTCCATTCCTGATTTTTATTTATTCTACATTTAGATAATTTCATTACAATATTAGCAGGTTTAAATCCAGTATCATTTGTTAAATTAGTTCCAATCCCTGCTGATATGCGAATCCTATTAACAAAATAATTATGAATATCCAAATACTTATTAAAATCCAAAGCATTTGAAAATACAATAGTTTTTGTAGTCGGATCAATACCCAATTCCTTATAACGTTTAATAACTTCATTGCCTATTTTATATTCATCTCCGGAATCACATCTTACACCATCAAACAATTTAGCAAATTTTAAAGACATATTTTTAAGACCTACTTTTGAAGTATAAGTATCCATTAAAAATATTCCTAAATTTCCATCATAAGTGCGGACCCAATCTCTCATTCCAAGGTAATTTGCTTCTTGATAACCCCAACATGCACCATGAAACATAATCCATTCATGAGGAAATGTTCCTACTGGAGTCATACTATATTTCATAGCAAAATATACATTTGAAGTTCCTACACAATTTATTGGACACTTTTCTTTAAGTCTTTGAATAATTAATTCATGAAGGTTATAAGAAGCTCTTCTACGAGTTCCAAATTCACTAAATTTTAAAGCATTCTCATTTGCTATATTAATTTTCTTATCTAATTTATCTATGGCTTCTGAAACATTAATCATACCTTGTTGTTTAGTTAAAAATTCAGAAACTATAGCAAGAATAGGAACTTCATATAAAGTTACTTTATAGAGGTAATCAGTAACTTCTATGTGTAAATGTTTTTCATCATCTAACCAAATATAAATTTTATCTATATCGAAATGAAATCCTCTCAACCATTCCCAATATACTTCTGGAATATATGGAATATGTTTTACACACCAATTCTTTTCAGCTAAAGTTAATGATAAATTTGAAAGTTTAACAAATTCTATTTTCAGTTGATCAATAATACTATTAGTTACAACAGTATCTAATAAACCTTGTTCATCATTAAATACTATATTATTTCTATCACAAAAACTGAAAGTTCCTTCAGCTTCTGGATAAAGCTTCATATAAGCATATGAAGTACTAAATTTATATAAGTCAGTGTCTAATATTGATATAATCATATTTCAAAATCAGTTAAATAAATAAATTCATAATCATAATATCCAATATATTCCTTATATACTATTATACAAGGATATTCAGAAGGAATTCCTTCTATATCTTGCCCAGCTCTATATTCTTCGCAAAAATTTTTAAAATCTTCCTCATCAAAAATTAATTCTTTGTTCATATTAATCCCATAAATACTCTATATAATGATATAAAAATTTCCAAAATAAGGCTTTAGCTTTCTTTTCTCTGACTGTTGGAAGATAATATTGTTTTAAATCTTCTTTTAATATAAACTCTAATTCTTTTGGATTAAAGAATCTATGAACATTTCTAGTATTTACATAGTTGTGTAAATCTTTATCCAAAATAATATCAGTTTTATATCCAGCATTAAGAATAGCAATAGCTCTATCACAAAGAGTTCCATACCAATCTTCGTGTTCTACAATTTTATGAGTATGAAAATATTGAGACATTCTTTTTAATTTAAATTCAACTAAATTAAAAAAGAAACCTTCATCCCAATCTTGGTCATCTTTAAGAACATCATAATAAGAAAAAGTTTTTTCCCATCCTTTTAATTCTTCTAAAGATTCACATTGATTTATTCTATTACAGAGTTGCTGTTTTTTCTTTTTTAAACGAGATCTCTTTGATAAGTTCTTGGTGATTAAACGCCCACTCATAATTATTAATATTATTTAATTGAATAAATTTAATAGAACTAACCTCATCTTTTTCAGAATTTTTAGTAGTAAATAATTTACATAAATCTTCAACAGGTACATTAGAATTAATTACATATCTAAAAGTAATATTTTGTCTTTTATCTGATTCAGGTAAATCATTTATATTTACTAATTTGAAATCTGAAGTAGGAATAGTTAATCCTGTTTCTTCCATCAATTCTCTTTGAGCTGCCTGAACTATAGTTTCATCGTAGTCTAAGTATCCACAAGGAACACAATACTTTCCTATATATTCAGGATCTGGAGTTCCAGAACCTCTTTGTTCTGCTAAAATATATGTTTCTCCAAAAATATCTTTAGCAAACAAAAATACTACAACAGCAATGGAACGGGAAATCCAATATTCCCGTTCCGTATTTTTATCAACTACTGGAAAATTTTTCATACTATTTTCTCTAATTTATTTTCTTTAACAAATTCACTAAAAGTTTTACCTCCGTCAATGGAAACAATTCCTGGATAAAATACTTTTGGACAAATATTTTCTTTTAGAAGGTTTTCAATAGTAGATTTAACACAATAATCTCCAGCAATACCACAAATTACAAAATCTGTATTAGCATTTGCAGTTACTAATGAATCAAAATAATAACGTTGACCAAGTTCATCTGTTACAAATTCAATTTCATCAAATGCTCCATACTGTTCTATTTCTTCAATAGTTCCTTTTTGACTTACTTCATAATCAATATTCATAGACTGAATATATTTTAGAAGTTTAGGTTCAATACAAGCACCTGGAGTATATTGAATACAATGATGAGGCCACAGTCCTCCGTATTTTTTGAAAGAAGAATGATTATAGGGATGCCAATCTACAGTAAATATAATTTTTTCAATTTCTTTCCTGTGATTTTTAATGAATTTTTTAATTTCTTCCATTGCATTTTTAGCACCCTTTACTGACATTGTTCCAGTAATAAAATCATTTTGACAATCTACAATAATTAAAGTAATCATTTGTTTAAAGAATTTAAAAATTAGAATAATTATTTTTTATACCTCTATATATTTCATATGTAAAATATACTCCAGAATAAAGTAAAAGTAATTTCCAAATAGAATCTTTACAAAGTGGATATAATTCGGAAACTCCTATCACCTCTATTGCAACTATTAAAGGAATAACAATATAATTTAAAAATATTTTCATACTATATGTTTCTTAACAATTTCAGAAATTAACTTTCCATCCGCAGTTGGATAAATAGCCTTAATTTCTTTAATAACTTTACCCATTTCTTTCTGAGCAAATCCATTAGGATAAGCAGTCATTACAGCTTCTTGAATTTTATCTTCAGAAATTTCTGGCGGAAGAAGTTCTTTAAAATATTTTAATTGTTCTCTATACATATCTGCCAATTCTTTACGACTATTAGCATCATACATAGAAATTTGTTCTTCCCTTTCTTTAATAAGTTTTCTAATAATAGATAAATCAAGTTCATTAACATGAATTTCTAAAACAACTTCCTTTTCTCTAACAAAATCTACTTTTGCAACATTTTTTCCTTCTGGTCTTGGACTTTTACTAGAATTATTCAAAAGTAATTCAGCTTTAATAGCTCTATAAGCTTCTTTAGCTGCTCCATCTTTTTCAAGAGTAGCTAATTTAATTAATTTATCAATATTCATATTACCAACAACTTACATCTGTTATATCAATTATTTCTCCGGTTTTAACCACTTTAACTTTTACTCCCCAACCAATTGTTCCAGGACAAAAGTGATATTCTATGGCTCCTTTTTCTTTATAGATTCTTTCAGCATTTTTATATTCTTGAGGAGATAATGAAAAATATCTTTTCATTTCAGATTGTGGAATAATTTTGTCTTTAGTTTTATCAACTAATTTCCATTTCTTACACCATAACTTTATACCTCTTTTTAACATAATCCATTTAGATGGATTTTTAATCCATTTACCTTTGTAATTAATCCAAAATTCTTTTTCCATATTTTATAATGATACACAAAAATCATCAATATACCAACAATCTTGACTATGGTCTAAAATTACTTCTGAAGGAAGAATTATTTGTTCTCTTACGAAATCTTCTAATAATTCTTTATTGTCATAATCTTCAAAATCTTCAGGAACTTCTATACCTACTGTTGTACTAAGACATTGAGATATATTTATTTCTATTGTTTTTGTGTTTCTAGTCCAAGGAGCTATTTCTTCCTCAGATTGCATTAAAGTTGGAGTATTCATTATTCTTCATTTTTATGATTTTTCTTCCATTCATCTGACCATTCTGCATCTTTACGAAGTGATTTCTTAAAAGCTTCTATAAATCCAGGCTCTTCGATAATATTTACCTCCACTAATTTTCCTTCATCGTTAATAGTATATATTTCACTATCTGAATAAGAATCAAAAGCATATGTATTGCCTGGATAAAGTTTATCAGCAGCAATATCTTTTAAAGTTTGATCATCCAACATATCTAAGAGCTGTACACAAGTTAATGAGAAAAATTCTTCATCTGACATATTAGCAAATTTTTCATCATCTGCACAACGATCAAATAGTTCATCCCAATCTATATCAATAATTGAAGCAATATTTTCAATTGTTTGATTTATATTTGAACAAAGTTCTCCGCCTTTATAGGAAAATGCACAAAAACTATGGTATAATTTATTATTCATTAGAATTTACTATTAATTTAGTTGGTTGTCCTTCCCAAAGACAACTTTCTATACAAACTTTTATTCTGTCATCTGGAGTATACATATACCACCAACAATCTACTTCCCATCCATTAGTCCAATCACTCGATTGTTGTTCATCATTTGTCCAGCCTCTTTGCTTAGCACAATGAACTACTAATGAAAAGGGAACATAATCTCCAAGAACAATTTCTTTTTCTTTACCAGATTCTATATCCGCTAAAGCATTCATTATTCCTGTTTTAAGATATTGTATTCCTTGTTCTATATCTGTTTTAATATATTTATTCATCTTCTATATTACTATAAATTTTGTTTTGATGTTCATCATAAACTTCTACAGGACCTAAATCTATTTGTGTTTCCCATAATACATCACTATCATCTGGATCTAAATCATAATTTATAGCAGATTCAATAATTTCATTATTTATTTCTTCTACTCTATAAAAATCTTCTATCCAAACTTCTACTTTACGTTGTACACATATTCTTTCCATAATTAGTCATTATAATTACATTCAGGATCATAAGGATCTACCGTACAATCACGGTCATTACAATAATTATGAATACTTCCGTCTGGCTGAGGTTCCTCACGAAAGTATCCACAATGATAACAATTACTACAATGCATAATTATTTTTGTTCTTTACCACAAACAGTACAACGATATGCTGTTATTTTACCTTTATTATCTCCACAAGTGTTAAATAAACGAATTCCTTTTCCATAAAGTTCATCTTGGAATTCACTTTTACAAGTACATTTTCTTTCTACTGTCATAGTTTTATTATTTTAAAAAATTAATATAATCATTTACTTTTAATTGAAATGTTTCAGTGTCTGCTAAACCACAGGATTTAAATTCTGGACAGAATCCACGATAAAAACAAGATGGAACACAAGCATTTGCTAATTCAGGCTCTATTTTTCTAAGTTCTTCTATTACTTGATTCCAAATGTTTCTAGTTTTAAATTCTGCTTTGTTACATAATCTTACTTTACTAATATTGATTATTTCTTGTGCATTAAGAAATAATCTCATATTAACAGGATCAGATTTTTTCTGTTCTTCTCTAGGGATTTGTTTTCCATCAATGTCTGGGCGCGAGGTACTTACGAATGGTTGTGCATGAATATGTCTAACAAGATGTACTGATACATAATTAGGAATATCATATAAATCAATATTAAACATTAAACATCTTAATGGAGAATGCTCTGCTTTAATAATTTTCTTTTTCCAAGCAACTGAAGGTTCTCCACTTCTAGGTTCTTTTCTTTGAGTAAATCTTGCTGCATTTAATACATCAGTCCAAGAAGTTACTCTAGTTATTTCAATTTTCATTATAATTATTATCAGCTTTATAATATTCTAAAAATTCACATAATGATTCAATATCATCTGAATTAAAAATGAAATTATCTGGATCTTTATCTAATGTTATCCAAAAGTAATTTTTTATAAAATCTATAGACTCAATGCAATCATTATTAACACAATATTCTTCAGCTAATTCTATTTCATCAACATCCCATTCACCTTTTCCAGATACAATTAAATTAGAGTGAGTTTTCAAAATAAACTCCATACAATAATTATATTCAAATTTAATTTTCATCTCTTTCTTCTTTTAATTGTCTTAAACGCTCTTCACAATCATGTATTATTTTAGTATAATCCGTTTCACGAGATTCTCCTTTTTTAGTTCTAAGAACTCTTTTAATAATATCGTGGTCCCAACTTGTTAAATTAGGATAATCTAGCCATATACTCCAAGGTTGAATAGTATGTTTAGAATAATCACTAGTTCCTATATTAAAACTTCTAATATCTACTTTATCATCTTGTTCTTCATGTATAATTCCTAAGAATTTTAATTTTTTATACAAATTCCAATCAATAGTAGATTTTGGATTAGCTTTTAAAGAATCCTCAAATACTTCATTGTCCAGTGGTTCCATCATCTTTAGTCATTTTTATCATACATAATCCTACAAAACCTACAACTTGATCTCGTTGAGATTTTGTAAGATAAGATTTTTTATCTTGGACTAAATCATATTCTTCTAAAACATATTTAGAGATGTTATCTACTCCTCCTTTGTGATGAATATCTATAATTCTTCTCCTTAAATGAAGAGGAAGCATATTAATGTCTTTATTAATTAACTCCAGAAGTTTTTCTTCAGTCATTTCTGGAGTTTTATATATTAAATCTTTAATTTTCATATTAATGTATCCAATAATCGGGTAAAGAACCATCTTTAAGTCTAGATACTCCAGAACTTAAAGGCAATCTTGTACAGAAAGGATGTGCTCCTTTTTCCATACATTTTCGAAGCACAGTTACTACTTCTTCTGCAATATCTTTTGGAGCTTCTACATTCCATTCATCATGAACTTGAAGACATATTTTTACTATATTTTGTAAATTATGTTCCACAATCCATTTAAAGAATAATATCCCAGATAACTTAGTACAACAAGCTCCTCTATTTTGTATTCTATAATTAACAGACTGTTTTTCTAAATCTGATTTAATTCTAAAATACTGTTTTATTTCCATCATTTCTTCACAATATGGATCATATTTTTTCATATATCCATAATTTTCCCAAAATTCTGGAGCAGTCATATTATTTTTTATATGAACCCATTTATTTTCCCAATCAGGAATATGACAACGATGTCCAGTTACTGGATTCATTAGAATATATCCATCACGAATTACTGCTTTTTTACAATAATCCTGATATTTCTTAACTCCTGGAAAACCTTCCATATAAGAATTATAAATTTCCTCTGCTTCTACTAATGGGATGCCAGAATTTTGTGCTATAGTATTAGCATTACCAGCATATCCAATAGCAAATTCAATTCCTTTAGCATCTTGTCTAAGTCCAGGAAATAATTCTTTAATTTTACCAATATCAGTATCTCTAGGAATTTCTTTCTTATAAGACATATATGCTACTAGATTATGCATATCTCTACAACCAGTAGTATATAATTCTATAAGTGCTGGATCATTAGTAACAGATGCCAAAATTTGACTTTCTTGACTATCGTAATCCTCACTAATCCAAACATTTCCTTTTTCAGATACAAAACAAGCTCGTGTTTCAGAATCTCTAGGAATTTGTTGAACATTAACAGCAGACTCTCCTCCTCCAGAACTTAATCTAGCAGTATCTGTACCTAACTGATGAAAGTCAGCATGAATCCTATGTGTAACAGGATTAATAGCTTTTAACCACTTTTCTCCAAAAGAATCACAAACTTTCTCAGCTTTTTTAAATTCTACATAAGCATCAGTTAATTCTGGACATATTTCTCTTTGAGATTTAATTACTTCAGCAGCAACACTTTTCTTTTTTCTTTTTTCTTTCTTATCAAAGATTTCTACATTATAACCAAGTAACTCAAAAAATGGAATTAATTGTTTACTACTAGACCAATTTAAAGTACAATAAGGATCTATATTAAAGCCAGAAAAGAGGTCTCCTTGTAAATCTTGTTCTATATAAGGAAAGGATACCTCTAATTCTTCACAATAAAGTATTCCTACTTTATCATTTCCAGAAGGTCTAGTATAATATCTTTTAGGTTTTTTAGAAGGAGGAAACATTACATATCCATATTGTTTTAATTCTTCTTCATTATGAATCCATTGAGAATCGACAATATGTTCTATATTAAGAGTTTTAAGTCTTATATTTCCACCGTGTGTATTAAAATAATTTAAAACAAAATTATTTAAAGAATTAACAGCCTTTTTTAATTTAGCATTATCTTTATCCATTTTAGCTTTCCATTTTGTTTCATCTAATTTAGCTCCACAAAATTCGGTATAAGCTAATACTTTAACAAATTCATTTTCTAATTGACAAGCTTTATTAAGATTTTCTCTGTCAATATCAATTTGTTGAGAAGCTTCAATGTCTTCAAGATATTCTACATCAGTTCCAGCATATTGTACTACTTCTGGAGTTAATCCTACTTTAACAATTTTTCCTCGAACTGTTTTATCAAGTTCAATATTAATTCTATTTCTAGCTACTGCTTTTAATGCTGTGGAAAATTTATAAATAAGTTCTTCATCTTTATTTTTTGCTTCTAAATAGGGCCATTTATATCCATTCTTTTCATATTCCCAAGGATATATACCTTTATAGAATTGTCCCCAGCCTAACCAAATTAATTGTTCACGTAGCATAGTATCTACTACGTGTTTAGGCCATATATTATAGTAATAAAGATACTTTAAATCAAATCCAATATTATGTCCTATAAATTCCCTATCAGATTCAAACATATCTTTAAATAAAGTTATAGGATAAGAAGATTGGTCAAATACAAATTGATTTTCTTTATGACCTAATTGGTAACAGAGAAGGGGTTTAGTATATACATCTAACCCCATAGTCTCTGTATCAAATTGTTGTCTTTTTAATTCCCATAAATATTCTTTAGCATCTTTGAAACTAATTTCTTTGTATAAATCAGTTTCAAACAGACTCTTCTGTTTGCTTACTAAATATATCATTGTTTAAACAAGATGGATTTCTTGCTACAATAACTTTCGGACGCCAAATTTCTCCAGGTTTTCCTATATGACATCCAAATCCTATATATTTAATATCAGGAAAATATTGAAATATATAATTTGTTACAAGAATAGTACAATTAGGAGTCTCATATTCTCCAATATAGAGACAAACATGAGAACCCGGCCAATAATAACCTCTTATTGCAAATAATGCATTATATCCATATTTCTTGCACAAAAATACGTGCATATCATTTTTATCCATATTAGAAGGAGTACTGATATGTAAATCTTCTCCTTCTAACCAGATTGGAACTCTTTTTTCTAAAAATTCTTTTTCAGTCATTTGTTATCCTCTATTGTTTGATTAATTTCATCAATTAAATATGAAGTAGTTAATTCAACTTCCTCTTCTTCATCTACAATAAAATTTTCTACATAATAATGTTCTGCTAACCAATTATAAAATTCAGTGGCATTATATTCTTTATTCATATCTTTACACCACTGAACATATTCTAATACAGTATCGTCATCAATTTCTGCAGTATTATAAACTTTTATTAGAAATCTCATTTAATCTATTATTTAAAAATTTTCAGTCATTTTTCTATATTAATTGTATTACCCGCATATTTAATAATATAATAAGTGTCTGTTTCGGTAATAAAATTAGATAAATTATTTTTAATTTCTTCTATAAAATAATTATCTAATTTAGATAATGTTATGGTATTTCCAATAGGTTTTATACACATTACATTCCAATTAGTCAATAACTTTTTGAATTCATCCATTTAATCTATTATTTAAAAAATCAATAAATTTAGATTCTCTAGGCCAAGCTACTTTTCCTTTCCAGAGGTGACCCCAAGAATCTATATAATTAATCTGAACTTTAATTCCCTTATTATAATAAGTTTTTTGATATAATTCTAAAAGTTCTTCTGCATTAAATCCCTTATTAAGATATTTATCTAATCCTATAAAATATGTATTAAATATTTCATTTAAAGTACATTTAGGTTTAGATATTTTCTTCCCATCAGGAAATAACATTCCTATTTGCCATACAGGAGGAATTTTAGTAGGAGATAATATAACACTTTTAGAAATCACAGCTTTCTTTTTTGCCATATAATTGTGCTGCGGAAATGAAATATGTTAAATAGTAGTTTAAATTATAAGCCAATTCTATCATAAATTTAATATCTTCTTCTCTTGATAAAATAACTCCAGTTTTCATTCCTTCTTTTAGAATGTCATTAAATTCTTTTGCTGTTTGTTTTTCACTATCAAGATACTTCATTTAATTGGTCTTTAATAACATAAATACTTACAATAGGCTTATCTGATTTATATATTTTTTCATCTGGAAATTTCTTTTTCAATGCTTCACAAGATTCTGAAACACTATCAATTAAATATCCACAATCATTTTTTGCTACTGTAAAATATATCATAATAATGTTTTTAGTGTTTTACCACATCTTCTTTCTAATTTCTTTATAGCACCTTTTCTTAGTTGCCTAATTCTTTCGTCTCCTAAATTCATTTCTTTTGCAATGTCCTTTATTGGCCTTTCTAATTGCCCATCAAGTCCATAAAACTCAGTAATAACTTTATATTCTCTTGGATTAAGAATTTTTAATGCAGAAGAAATAGATTCTTTAGTAAATGTATCAGAAAATGGTTTAATATCTTCTGTTAAAGTATTTTCAACAGTAGTTTTTCCATCATCTGTTATAGGTGTATCAAGAGATTGGCAATAAGATTTATTTAATACTACAGAATTATATTGTTTCTGAGTTATATTAGTTAAACTTATTAATTCTTCATCAGAAGGCTCTCTTTGATATTTATTAACAAATTCTTCATAAGCTTTTTTGACTTTAGTTATCTTAGTAATATAAGTAATTGGATATCTAATAGTTCTTCCAGTATTATATATTGCTCTAATAATTTCTCTTCTAATATACCAAACAGCATAACTTATAAAATGATATCCTTTATCAGGATCATATCTTTCTACACTTTGTATTAATCCAAGGTTTCCACTATTTATTAAATCTATTAGTGGAACACCTTGACCAACAAATTGTTTAGCACAGGTTACAACAAAACGAAGATTAGAATTTATAAGTTCTTCTCGTGCTTTTTTATTTCCATTTCTCATTTTTCTTGCTAATTCAATTTGCTCTTCACCTTTATATATAGGATATTTACTTATGTCTTTAAAATATTTTTGTAGAAGTTCACTATTTTCTGTAAGAATATTCTTCTCTGTAGTTATTTCTTTCATACAAAAATATTAGGTGCAATTTGACTTCCAGGATATTTAGTTTGTTTTGGAGGAAATTGTTTAACTTTAGATTTAATTGGAGCTTTTTCAATTATCTTACCTTTATCGTCATATAAATTTGCAAATTTATTAATTGTTCCCATTGTCACTTATCCATATATTATTAATATTATTTATTTTAACTATCTTATATCTTCCTTCAAACTCATCTCCCAAATTAATCATAGGACCTCCTGATGGATCAATTGCCTCTGGTTCTAAAAAGTTGTCTCCAATATACCTACAAAATTCTAATACATATTTATGTTTTTCATCTACTTGTAGTTTCCATTCTGTTACATGAGGTTCGATTTCTTTTAGATGTTTTTGTACTAATTTTAAATCTGCACCATCTCTATTAAACAACTTTATTTCTTTCATATTTGATTAGTTTCTTTTAAATATTTCCATATTTGATATTTAGTTAAACCTTCTTTATACATACATTCTTGTCGAGATTTATATTCTTTTCCTTCATAAATACAAGGTCTAGCTTTTTTACCTCGACCACTTACTTGATAATTTTCATCAGTAAACCTTTCTATATTATGTTTCTTTTTAGTTTCTATAGCATCATTTATAACCTTTATAGATTTTAATTTACGTTCTTTATTTGGAGTATAAGCAATAGATTTTATTTCATGGTAATTTTCTTTAATAAAATTAATAAGAAATTCCCAATCTTTCTTTTTAATTTTTTCAAATTTACTACAATAGACTCTTAATCCGTTATCTCCATTTTTATCCCAATCAAGAAGTTGTATAAGGTTTTCTTTTATTTGAACATCATCAGTAGTATCCTTTTCATCATTATACATAAAACGAGCATAAGCATTAATTAACTTACGTTCGTCTATTTCTCTTAAAAGTTCTACATTAACTACTAACTGAATCATTCTCTTTCATCATACACAATTTCATATTCATCTGGATTATCTACTTCTAAATCCATTTCCTCTGAAGAAAAATTACAATCACAATTCCAATTTTCATATGCTTGATCCCAAGCTTCGTCTCTTTCTTCTTCAGACTCATATTCTTCATCGTCAAGATGTAAAAGATAACTATAATTTTCCCAAAGGTGTTCTGTTATTTCATCAAAAGGAAAATCATCATAACTTAATGGGTCTTCCTTTGAATATGCACAATAATATGTATCAGTTCCACCTATAGGAGCTGATGCAGTTATTAACCATGTTTTAATCATAATATTCTTTAATTTTGTTTAATACAAATGTAAGAGCCTTATCTTCATTATACTCTCTCACATCTAATTTTTCATCAGTTACAGTAAATGCAAAACAATTTAAATCATCATCTTCGAAATGATGAAATAAATATTCAGGAATAAATCGATCAAGTAAAAAGTTCTCTAATTCTTCTGAATCATTCAATACTTCAGGAGTTTCATCAAGATAATCCCATAAATCATCTTCATAACACCATTCCCATAATTTTTCTAAAAATTCATTTTCATCTAAAATATTGAGATGAGGATTAATTACTTTACCATCAATTATAACAAAATTATATTTAATCATTCTATATCGTCTTTAGTGTTAAAATCTTCTCCATATTCTACGAAGTTTTTAAGCTTCCAAATAATGAAATCTAAGTCTCCATCCTCGACTTTATCAATAAATTCAAGAACATCTTGAATGGCTTTAGTATAAATATCATTCGATATCATCTCTAAATGCTTTAAATGCTGGTTGAAGAGGAATACCATCATCAGAATAATAGAAGAACTTACATTCTCCTATATGTCCTTTATAATGAGTTTCAAAATTATTCCAATATTCCTCTTTTTGTTCTCTATCTCCAAAAGGTTTTGCTTTAAATATTCTACCATCTTTCATTTCCATGATAAATACCATATCTTCACTACCACGAAGTCCTGCTTCTTTGCCAATAACTTTGAAGCAGTCATCTTTATAGATTTTGATTTTTATCATATCATTGGTACGACCATTTGGTCTATAAAGAGCATCGGGATCTCTAATAACTAATCCTTCCCAACCTTCTAAAACATATTGATTATGAAGTTTCATCATATTATCCCATCCAATTACTTCTTCTTGAGGAACAAACTGAATTCTAAGTTCTCCATCCTCAAAGTTCTTTTCGGGATCAAATATAAGATTCATTTCATCTCTTATGTCTCTCATAAGAGCCCAACGTTCATCAAATGTAGAATTTGGATCTACTATATCATACCAATAGAACTGAAGAACACTATAATCTTTAACAGTTTTCTGAGTTCTAGCAATGGAATTTAATTGTTGAAGAGTATAACCATGATGATAACATTCTCCATCCATAATTAATCCGGGATTCTCTTTAAATAACTGAATTAAAGATGAATGTTCAAGAATATCAGACATAGCTGCATCATAATTCATAGCACCTCGTGATGCAGTATGAAGATTACCATCATCTCCCATATAAATAAGTGCTCTTAATCCATCAATTTTTCTTGATGCTAACCATACTTTATCATATATTTTAGGATTAGTAACTTTATCAGCCTGCTTAGCTAACATAGGTTTGGGAACTCCATTTTGATTAGAAACAATTTCTCCTAGAATAGACATTAATTCAGATTCAGAATATTCATCTGGATCTTTATCAACTTCTTTATATCCTTTATCAAGTTTTTCTTTTACTAAATGCTTAGCTTCAAGCATTACTTGTTCCCACATATTACGTGAGGCTTTTCCTCTTTCAACCATTTTATCTGGTTGAGGAGTTCTTTTTCCTCCTAATAATCCGGAAGTTCTATGAATTATAAAATAACGATTTTGTTTATCATCAGGATTAACTAATTCATAACTGACTATTGCTACTCTAATCTTTCCTTTAGTATCTTTGCTAACAAGATACCATATTTTATTATTAGGAATTATATCTTGAGGAGCAAATAAGTCATTCTGCATTTTTAAAATATAATTTTTTATCAGTTAAAAGAAAATCCCAAAGTTCATCTATACTATTAAGATGATATTCTACTTCTTCTTTTTCTTTAAAAAGGTCAGCTTCTTTAGTAATTGTTACTCTTTTATCCTCAATAGTTTCAAATAAATAATAATATATCCAATCACTTCCTGTTTCAGTGAAATGTGATTCTATGAATATATCAAGCATTTTTCCTACAGAATCAACCCAATCACAATCAAATAAATTGCAACCATATTTTCTTCCACTAAAAGCTTCTTCCATTCTACTAATAGCTTGTTCAAATGCTTGACAATTTAATATATATTCAGTAAATTCTTCTTTAGTAATCATTTTCCTTCTCTTACTAAACCACCATCAGCACCTCTTTCGGTTTCATCTAATTCATCTGTTTCAATAAATTCCCAGTCTTCTACTTTTCTAAGCATTACTTGAGCAACAGCTTCATCTAATTTATATGGAATTAATTCATTTTCTAATTCTAAAATATTCAAATCTCTATCTCCAGTTGGGAATAATTGCTCAAATGGAGTACGACATTTAAACATTATAAGCCATTCTCCTCTATAATTACTGTCTATAGTACAGGGAGCATTAGGAATATACCATTCTTTTTTAGTATTAGTACTTCTTGGAACAATACTACATTCATAATCCTCCGGAATGGCAGTAGCAAATCCTAATCCATATTCTAATCTATCATATTTAGGATTATACTTTACTGAGGTTGCAAATAAATCTTTTCCAGCATCTCCAACATGTTTAAAATCTGGAATTCTAGCGTTTTCATTTAATTTCTTGAATTTTACTTGGATCATTTAAATAAGATATTAGTTGATTACAAGCATTACCTTTTTCAGAATAAAATACTTGAATTATCTCATTGTTTTCATATAACTCTATAAAAGGATTAAGTTTAGCACTCCAAGGACCTTTAATTCTAAATCCTTCCTTTTTCCCTTTTACAGTATTCATATTAACATAGTTAATAAAAAAAGGAACTCTAAGATGTATTTTATCTAAGAGTTCCTTATCTTTTATATTATCATAAACAACTATTGCATTCATGAGTTACTGTATCAAATATAAACCCTTTTTTGCAATCTAAACAGGCCCATTTATCTGTAATTAACGGAGATTTAAGTTGAGTATGCCCAAACACTTGATATATTCTTTCTTTTCCTTTAGGAATAATATTATCTGAACTAGAATTTTGTATATCAATATGTTCTCTTAAATCAGCCCATTCACAAGAACCATAAAACATATCTCCACCTCTATAATGAGATATATTAGAGATAGCTTTAATATAATTATTATTAAATTTACTTAATGAAGTATCTTTTAATACTTTTGCAGCTTCAAAAACTGAAGAATTTTTTTCTGATGGGATATTTCCATCATAATCCATATAATGATATAAAAATCCACTTGCCCATCCTTCAGAAATACCTGCATGACTAAATATCACATCGTTTTCAATCCAAACAAGGTTAAAATATTCTAAATTTTGTAAAAAAAACTTATGATATTTTTCCCAATTTTTATAATCAGTTCTTGTTGCAGCTTGAAATTTAGACCATATATAGCTATCGGTATGATTTCCTGTTAATAAAATATATTTATTAGGTTCATTTTTCTTTAATGAAATAATATCTTCTAACATTTTAAGAAGATTTTGACTATCATAAAAATCATCACATTCCATTAATTCTGGATTTTCATCAATTTCATTTTCATAAGGATCTAAATAATCACCTAAAAATATTATTTTATCAACTTTACCTATATTATTAATTATCGTTTGTCTCCAAAACTTTCTCCCGTGGCAATCCGGAATTACTAAATACTTCATCGTCCATTCTATGCTTAAAATCTTTTATAAGAGGAATTAAATCATCTTCTAAATTATCCCCACATATACTCCAACCATCTGTTTTAATATGAATAAATTTGCCTCCTCCCCCGTCTCTACTAGACAAAGTTATAGATTGAGGTTCTCCATTTCTATCTTCAGTACAATCAGGTTCTTGGATATAAGTACAAGTTATTTCATCTAGAAGTATTTCATTATCCTTTGGCCAACCATCTGTTATAATTTTTGTTACCATTCTATCCAAATTTTAAATATAATAATTACAATTGTTATAATAATTATAAATAAAAGTGGAATCCATAATGGACTAAATACCCACCACCAACTCCAATCTATTTTATCATATATTTTAGCAAAGAAAAAAGCTAAAAATACTATAACTGGTATAGGCCACGAACAGCCTATATTTATTTTATTATTTGTTTCCATGTTTCCAAAACTTATAAGTCCAATCTATTAATTGTCCATTTTCTATTTTATAAAATCTTTGATTAGTATTAGGATTATCTAATCCGCCTAATTCTTTTTTATAAGGACCAAGTTTAATATAATCAAATAATTCTAATTCTATTTCATTAGGAATAGAAGTTCCTCCCCAATACCAACCAACTTTCAAAGGAGGATCTGCATTTTTAATACACTCTGCCAAATAGTTAATTTCTTTTGGGTTTCCTCCCATAAATCCCATTAAAGTAATTCCTTCATTATGATAGATTAACTTATGTAATTCCTTACAATTTAATTCTATTCCAATATCTTCCCAAAGTTCTGGACTATGACATCCAGGACAATGGAAAGGACAATTTGATATATTTATTAAAAGAGATATTTCATCAGGAAATTCTTGAAAACCTATTTGAGTATCAGTATATTTCATTAGTCTCTTTCCTCCCAATAACTAATTACTCTATCATCATCCCAACTTTTAAATTCATTAGCTGAAGGCATATCTTCAAATTCTTCATTCATAGCAAAATCATAAGTTATCCAATTATCTACTCCAGCATATTCTAAGCAATCATAAATATATTCTTTTCTTAAAAGTTCGGCATATCTTTCTTCACTAATTTCAATCATACTTCTTTAATATATAATTGGCAACAGCATGTATCTTGTAATCTATAAGAAGAGCAAGGACAAACAAGATCATCGCAAGGCTCTTCATGTATACACGGACATTTTCCATTATTTCTTTCTATAGCTTTTGTAATTCCTTTAACTATCTTTTCATTAGGATTTAATTTCCAACCTTCTTTAACAAAATATTCCATTATTAAACCCTTTCATCATTTTTAGCATAAATTCTTTTCTTTTGTTCAATCTTTCTAGAATTACTAAAAGCACTCACTGGCCTTAAATATCCAATAATTCTAGTCCAATAATCAATATTTTCACTACCACATTTTGGACATTTATCAATTGGAGCATTTACTACATGACCACAAGATTTACATTCACTAATAGGAATATTAAAAGTAAAATAATTAGTCCCTTCTTTAATAGCAAAATCTATTAATTTAAGATATTGTTCTTTAGAAAGATGTTCATCTAAGTTAGCGTGCAAAGCCTGTCCTCCGTCACAGTATGGAGCCACCTGTTTTCCATGTAATATGAATTTGTCCAATATAGAAGTATTATCCCAAGGATTATAAAAATAGCAATTATAAAGATTTTGATTTTCTGGAACCCAATATCCATCTTTTTTATCGTGTTCATAAAGTTTTACTCCAAGGCTTTCTCCAGGAATAGCTTCACTATTAAATAAGAATGGTCTTTTCTTATCATGAATAGAATGTAATTTATTTTGCTCTTTAATTGTTCCACAGATTAATTGAAGGAATTCAATATATTCTTTGTTATTAGAAACTTTCATTCCTAAAAATTGTGCTGCTTCACAGTAGCCCAATATTCCAATAGTAGAATAAAGCTTCTTCATATAGATATATCCACCATTAGAAGGAGCAAACATTCCTTTATCCTCTAAATCATAAAGCATTGTTTTATATGCAATATGATATTTGTATACTCTTTCTAAAATAGAAATAAGATATTCTTTTAACTTTTGATATCCAAAACTTTTATCCATTCGACCTTCATTTAACACTTCATCATTATCATCATAAAAGTCTTTATTGTAACAATCCTGAACAATTCTATTAATATTAAGAGTAATTACATTACAAGATCCAGTCATAATACCAGTCAATCCAGTAGTACTACTGAATGTGTTTTCCTGCATTTCATTTAGTACTCTACAACAAGAAGCTAACGCTGATGGATTATCAGAAAGATAACAGAAGAAACTTCCCCCTTTTGCCCATTCTTCAGCACAAAGTTCTTTATATTCTTTATCAATAACATCATGGCCATCATGTACCATAGCCATAGTAGTTACAGGGAATGTTAATGGTTTAATAAGTCTAAGTTCTCTATGAAGTTCCATAAAGATTCTTTGAAGTACATCTATAGCTTTCCATTCAGGTTGAGTTCCATCTGGATAATAAAAGTCTTCAAAGATTGATTTAAAGTATGTTTTGTCGTAATAAGAAATATTACTAAAAGGACTATTATAACTTCTGTTACCAGCAGGCTGATTTACTCCATAAATAAAATGTTTCATTCCTTTTCTGATAGCCCTTTTAATTGTCATAGGTTTAAGACTATGTTCATTAGTAATTACTACATCTAGTTTTTCATACCACTTAGGACCAAATTCTGCTATTACATAATAATTTAAAGCAATTATATAATCTCCTAAAGCTATAGCACCTTTTGCAGAAGCTGAAAGTAGGAAAGTTAAATTGGTTACCTGTCCACTAAATGACCTAATATCATTAGGTTCAGATGGAGTTACTCCATCAATTTTGCCTACACCTTCTGTCATTAATGGATATAAAGTAGCAGCCATACAATATGGTTTAACTACAGGAGAAGAAGCTTCATCATTAGTATAAATTACCCAATGTTCAAGATCTTCTATATATTGTTTACCTAAATCCTCCCCAGGATTTTGTTCATTAATTTTGTCTTTTAGTCTTTGACGATGGATTCGTCTATTAGTTACTTTATATACTTCTCCCTCTAGATTTGCTACATTTTTCATTGTAACATTGGCATTATCATCAGTTTCAGAAGAAGTTGAGGCATTATTATTAGAATTAGCATAGTCATCCATATAATCTATACGTCCTCTAATAAATCTGGCTTGTTTATGGTCTAGTCTGTATGCTTGGTAACAATCGGCTATTTCTTGATAATCAAAATTACGTAATGTTTCAATTACCTGGTCTTGAATATCCTCAATATTCATACCATCCCATATTTTTACAGAATTAACTAATTCATCATATACATCATCATCTACAGAATACCCAATTGAATTAAAAGCTGCTTTTATTGCATTTTTAATTTTTAACGGATTAAACTGTTCTTTTTTACCTGAACGTTTAATAACATACATTTTTTCTTTCTACATATTTAAAAAATTAAAGAGTTATATAGAATATTAATATATTCATAATAACTCTTTAATCAAAATAGTATTTAAAGTTCTAAACCGAACTTTTTAGAGAAATCTTTTAGAACATCATACATATCATCTGGAAGCCTCTCTATACATTCGTCACGAATATCTTGAGGAACTCCCCAATATGCTGCTGCAATTGAACCCGCTATAGCTGCTTGAGTATCAGCATCACCACGAAGCATAATTGTATTTCTTATGGTTTCTTCATAAGAATGACTGTGTGCAAAACAACAAATAGCTTCAGGAACACTTCCTTGACAAGTTGAATCAAATTTATATCCAGATTTAATTATTTGTTCTGGTGTTTTCATCCAAGAATTCTTACCATAATACTTTTCTGAAATATCCAAACAACTTGTAGAAGATTCTTCAAATCTAATACTAGCAATCATTTCAGCAATACATTGAGCACCTTTAATTCCTTCTGGATGATTATGACTTACAGAAGCAGATTCTTCTGCAATAACTTTAGTAGTTTCATATGTATTAAAAACACATCCTACTGGAGATACTCTCATTGCTGAACCATTACCAAAACTATTATAAGGTTTTGGATCATCTGAATCAATCCATTGTCCAAATAAATGACCATATCCAGCTTTACGATACTTTCTCCCCCATTTTTGCATAATACTTACCAAATTATAAGTATTATAAGGAGGATAAAGTAACCATTCTGCTACAGCAATAGTCATTACAGTATCATCAGAAAAATGAGAATCTTTAGTCCAAAGTTTAAAGTTCTCTGGAATTTGGAGACCTTGTTTACAATACCACTCATATGGTACTCCAATCATATCTCCAGCAATTGCACCTAATACAGGATTTTTATATAACTTCATAATTAATTATATTGTTCTTTAAAAGCAAACTTATTTAATAACACTCTTTTCCAAGTAATTTCGGATTCCTCATTAAATGGGTCAATAACTAATATATCTTCCCTCTGTCCATCACATAAAACTGAAGGTTCATATTTGATTATATCACAATCAACAAGAATTTGTCCAAATCTTAAATCTGGATATTTATCAACTAATTTAGAAAGTGTTTCTAATATTAATTTATTATATTTTTGCCTTTCCATACTTTAATATAGCATTATAAGCCGATTCTGAAATAAAATAATGATATTCACTTGTACAAGCCCAATAATTTCCATCTTTATCTTTACCCAACCTTACAATATAATCCATATTTAAATAATGTGGACTTAAATCATTTGTTTCATTTACTCTAACTAAATTCATATATCAAGAATATCTTTAATTAATAAAGTCTTTTCAAATATATTAAATGGATCTTTCTTCATACCATCAGTAAGTACTTGAGTAAAGGCATTATATATTTGATACATACTTGTATTTCCATTTAATCCAATATAATAATCATCATCTTCTTTTTCAAATAATGATTTATAAGCATCAATAGGAGTAGAACAAGCAATTTTCACTGGTTGATAATGGTTATTAAAACTGTAATTAATACAGTTTCTAATCCATCTTCCAAGAGATTCATTTACGTTTTGTTCAGAACAATCAAAATCTGTTTCTATTAATTTTTTTAACCAAGTAGCAGTATCATCAGTTTGTTCTATAATTCTGTCAAAAGGTTTAAAATCAATTTGAGTTTCTGGTTCTAAATCCTGACAAGAAAGTAATTGAGGACTAAATACACAGAGATTAGTACAACTCATTCTTTCCTGTCCTTTAAAGAATTTAACAACAGGTTTACGCACATCAATTCCATAAACCATTCCTAATACTGCTTTATGAGGATCATCATTAAACTTATATTCATCTGGAAGTATAGCTTCAATAAGAACTCTATTATAAGTTATATCTTCAGTATTAATATCACCATTTGCTGTATAAGTAATTTGAGAAGGAAGTTGTACTTGAACTCTAATTTCTTTAGTTATTTTTTGAACTCTTTCTAAAAAAGGTTCTACATACGCAGCAGTTGAAAAATACTCTCTATTTTTAATTCTAGTAGGTTTTCCTGCAAGTAATTGTGATAATTGTAACTCCATTAATACTCCTCCTGTACAAAATTAATTAATCTTTGAATAGCATTAATATCCTCTTGACTTGCTATTCCTTCTAAATTAACTAAAGCTTGTTCGGCACATTCTAATATATCTTCAATCATCTTCATTGTCTAAATCATTGATATTAGTTATTTCCTCTTTCTTATTAGAAATAAATTCTTCAATTTCGGAAATAGCCATATCTTCACTATATTCTTTAACAGAAAGAAACATAGCTTGTATTTCTAAAATTTCTCTATCAGTCATTTTATAATCAATAGATTTATGACCTTTAGGAGTATAAATAATTATACTATCATCAAAAATAACTATTTGAATTTCTTCACTATTGTTAATATATATATTAAAATTATAAGGTTGACCAAAAGCTTCTGATTTATAACCTTTAATATGCAATCCTTTATTCATTGCAGTACGAATAATTTCTATTATTGTATTAATCCAATTCTTCTCCATAATATTCTTTTTTAATTTGTTCTTCATCAATTTCAATATCTTGTTTTCTATATTTTTTCCAGTTATCTATTACTGCTTGTTTATTAGAATTTGGACTAGCTCCAAGACATACTGACATATAAAAAGAATTTAAATCTCCATTCCAATTGAAGAAATTTCCTGCCATATCAAGAAATTCAAAGAATTTATCTTGTAATTCCTTAGATAAATTTTCAATACCCGTATTAGTTACACTAAATCCAGCTTTTTCTCTTAATTTAGTTTGTAACTCTTTCTCTAAATTATCAGGATGGTCATATCCTCTATGTCCAGGAAATCCATTTTCTCCTTCTATATATTTATCAACAATAGGTTCTTTACAATAATTCTTTAAAATTTCTATAGTATCTAATAATTCTTTTTGTCCATTTAATTTATAAGCATAAACATAAGATTCTTTTATGTCATTAAATATTTCTGCAGGAAGATAATAAAATTCATAAGGTTTAGGACCACAATATTCAAGGATAGGAGTTTTATCTTTTAAAGATTCCCATTCTTTATATTTTTCATTATAAATTTTATTTTCTTTTATAAATTCATCCCAGTCTATTTTTGGAGTTGCCCAAGAATATAATTCCTTTAAACATTCAGTAACGGCATTATTAAGAACATCTCTTCTAGTCATTAGTTAATAGATTTTCTAAATTCTCTTAATTGTTCTATTGAAGCATTACATCTTAAGTCTCTAAGGATTTGTTCTCTTTCTTCCTCCTCTTTTTCACTTTTCTCGTTTTCTTTACACCATTCTAATGCTTCTTCATAATTAGTTATAGTCCAATTAGTAAATGTTTCAACTATTTCTTTTAAATCTTTTTCCGATTGAACATCATCTACACAAAAAGTTCTTTTTTCAAAATTTACATCAGAACAAGTTACCCAATCCCATTTATTTAAAATAGTAGCAATAAGTTCTGAGGCAATTTCATCTTGAGAATCAAGTTCATAAATATCTGAAAAATTTATTTCTTCAATATCTACATCAGGTAATGTTCTTATAATATCATTAAAGAGTTCTTCTGAAATAATATTAGCTTTTTCTAAAAATTCTTGATATTTAGTCATTTTTATTTCTAAAAAATATACATTCTTTTTGCCATAAAGCCATCATAAGATATATTCCACAATCTTTAGGAAAATCTTTGCATTTAAGACATTTTTTTAGCAACTCATTAGTTTTATTCATTAATCTCCTATTTTTCCAAATGATATATTATCTCCCATTATATGAGAATAGTTTATACTCCAAGGAGTATTACCCCAGTTTGCTGCAATATAATTAGAAGTTGCATACATACTTCCAACTGATACATAATCAAACTGTTTTCCAGAAGTATAAGCATATTGATGTAGATCCCCTTTAATTACATAAATTTTACTATCTCCATTTGGATTTAGTTTATTTTCTGCAATATAATTGGCAAAATATAATTCAGTTTGAGGATTTAAAGTAAGAGGAAATTGTTTAGACTGATTTTGATTATCTTTACCATGGGTACAAATAAACTTTAACTTATCTACAGTAAATACATCAATAGGATAATCACTAACATAAGTTTTCCATCCTTTTTGTTGTAATTTATAAGATAAAGCAATATTTAATGCCCAACCAAAATTTCCACTATGGTTACTTTCTCCTACACTAAAATATGAATAACTATTAGCTTTAACTAATTCCATAATATTCTTAAAGAAATACTCCATACAATCAAGATAAAGATGACTCATTTCTTTATCTGTCATATTATTAGGAAGTAAGTGTCCTCCTCTAGTAGTCTCTTTATTATACTGATCAATAGAATCACCTAAATCTACAATAATAACATTTTCATAGTGAGATCCCGCAAAAGTAGATATAATTTTATTTAATCTTCTTTTAATTTCTTTTTTATCATAATCAGGAAGTTGATAAAAACCAAATTTTTCATTATAGGCTCCAATATGTAAATCAGATAACCAAATAATTAAAGTTTCTGTTAAACTATCTGGAAGAGTTAAATTAGTTTTTTCATTTTTAAAGTTAGAATCATAAGCTAAAAGATGTTCAAATAATGAACTACTTTTAGAAAGTCTTTGGTTTTCTTGTGCTAATTTATTAATAAGTTTATTAGCTTCAGATAATTGATCTTTTTCTATTCTTCTAAGAACATTATTTTCTTTGTTCTGGTTATGTAAATTAAGTAACTCCTCTTCAGAACGTTCTTCTATAATATGCGGAGCAAATTCAGAATTAGCTTTATAAATATTAAAAGCTCTTAAAATTCTCTTAAATTCTACGAAAGTATATTGAGGAAATTCTCTAGAAACTATTTTTTGAGTAAGATTTGCACCATAAATTGAATATAGACGATAGATAGTTTCCATCTCCCTTCTATCCAATTTACCATAAAAGGTTGGATTATTTTTTCTAAATATTTCAAAAGTATAATACTGAATTAAACCTTTCTCATCTCTTACAGTATTAGTAATAGCTCTATCATCAGTTTCTACTTCCTCTTTTTTTAATTTCTTTTTTTTGCAGTTATTATATGCTTCAATAAAAAGATTTTTAAGTTCATCTGGATAATCTGAATTCATTACATTTTGATAAGCCATATAATAATATCCTGCTTTGTGTTTTTCATTATCTAAGGTTTTATATTTATTTAAATCATCAATTATTTCATCAATTTTCTTTTCACTAATTTTATTCATTTTTCAATGTTTTATTTAAGTTTAGATAAAAAAATAGCCGATTAGAACTAAGTCTAACCGGCTATATTATAAAGAGTTTACAAAATCTGAGATTAATCCATTACTTTATAACCAAATACCAACAGTTTGCAAGACTGAGTACCCTTAGAAGGAACATAATTTACTTTTGCATACAAAGAATTCTTCTCCTTCATACGAGTTTCAATAACCAAGTCTACACCAACGTGATTCTCAATCACGAATTCCTTAGCAGCTTGCTCAGCAGCCTTAGAAGTCTTCTCAGTGAAGATTTCCTCACCAGTATCTTGAGCACGACCCACATAAACTCTTACAGGAGTATGAGTACGAGCTTCATACTTAGGTTTCTCTACCTTATAAGGACGCTCCCTTGAATCAAGAACAGCTGACTGAAGAACAATATATGCACCATCATTAGGCATATTAAACTTCTTTTTCTTCAGATATTCAATCATCCACTCCTTAACATTATCTTCATTAGTTACATTCTCTTTAGCCCATTTCTTATAAGCCTGAGTTGCATCAACACGAAGGTTAAGATTAGAATTCTTCATAGCTTCATCTTTGGTTAAACCAATAGTCTCAAATTTTGTGAAAAATACATTATTTTCCATTTTAAATACACATTTAAATCATTTACATATCACTTTCGTGATCATTAACTATCTACTAAAATGGAAACATCTTTCTTCCGAAGAAGAACATATTAAAATTATCACAGATTTGTGGTAATCATAGTTAATAAATGTTAAAATACAGATTTAACACTTACTCTTTAAAATCAAAACGGAAGATACGTTTTTAAAATTCCACGAATTTCTTTAACAATATCTTGTCCTTTTAACCCAAATGTGGGAAATTCAGTACACTGATAACTAAAATCTTTACAAATAATAGCTAATGCCCAAATAAAATTCTCTGGTAAACCTAGTTTATCAGCCAATTTCATTATAATTTGATAATGTGTTACATCAGGATTCTTAAGTTTTGTTCTATATGTAACATGACAAATTAAAGAAATAAGCACTAATCTATTTTCAAAAGGACTTCTTGTACTTGTACTTGCATTTAAATATCCTATACTAAAGTTATCAGAATAAAATTTATCAAGTTCCTTAAAAGTCATAACCTTTAACTTGATTAAAATATGCTACATTTCGTAACAAGTAAACAGCTTCTGTCCAACCACTCTTAAATAATTTTGGAGTCATTGCTACAACAGAAGTAGAGTATTCTGGAATAGTAGAAACCACTAAGAAATTTCCTTTAACTTTAGGATTTTCTATTCCACGTTCTTTCTTTATAAATAACTTTAATAAGAAACTATAAAAAGCTATTTCCCTTTGATAATGGAAATATTCGGGATCAAATATACTTGCAGGTTTACTAGTAGTTTTTAAATCGTTTACTGTAATTGTGTCGTCTTCAAAAGTAAAATTATCTAGTTTAGCTTTAAGTTTATAAATTCTAGGCTTATAACCTGGAACTTCCATTTGAATGTCCATAAGAAGTGTATGTTCATTCATCACCATTACAGAACTTAAACTATCATCTGGATGAAGAAGATTTTGAATAGCTTTATTTTTATTTAAAGCCTCTACACAATTATTTAATAACTCAAAATTCCTTTTATCAGTATATATGCGTTTCTTATCCCCCTCTTTAAAAGGATTATTTGTCTCATATAAAAATCTATCTCTCCAATATGGTTCTGCTTTCTGTCTAAATTCAGTGAGTCTATTTTCTGTAAGTTTATCCTTATAATATCCTATAATATAAGATTGAGCTTTAATTTCATCATTAGTTGGAGTAGTTCCATCTGATTTATATAAAGCATCAGCCATTAAACCTGCTTTAGCAGTTGGTTTAAATACACCCTTAATTACTTCATAGGATTCTGGTTGTAATACCATAGTATGAATAAGACTACCTGTTTCAAAACTAGGATTATAAACTTGTGGAATTCCTTTAAAGAAAGCTTCTACACCATCCTTTACAAGTACTCCTAATCTTGAATTACTAATATAATCATTTTTATACTCAGAAAAATACTCTTCGTCACTAATATTTTCTAGTTTAAGAGTATCCAATAGTGGAGTTATTTTAATTTGTTTAATTAATTCATAATCAACAGTCATATAAACTTACTAAAATCATCAAAGATTCCACACTCTTTACCGAGGTAGTAAGCATCTTCTATTTCATTATAATTTAATGAATAGATCCTTAATATTGGACCATATTCTTGATTATTTTTTCCATCAATTAATAAGCAGGGAATTCCAGCCATATTTAAGGCTTTCCATTGGTGGGGAGAGTCTTCAATAAATACATCAACTCTTCCTTTTATATATCGAGATTTAGGAATATGATATCCTGGAACTTGATATAAAGGACTATTAGGCAAGTCATTAATTTCTATTGCTTTCTTAGACCAAGATTTTTTACTAACCCTTGAACTACAATAAAGTTTTGGTTCAAAATCAGGTCTCCTAATTACTGGAAGATTTACCCAAAAATCTCTTTCATGTATTAAAATATTAGTAACATTTCTAGTTATTGCCCAATCATATCTAGGAAAATGTTTAAACCGTTTTAAATATCCTTCAGAAAATCCAAAAATGGTATCATCTAAATCAAATCCTACTCTTAATTTCATATTTCATCATAATCTTCTAAATTAGATAAGGCTATTGTGTATTTATCGTTTAGATATTCACTTAATTGTTGCCAATCATCAATACTATCCAAAATTTTATCATCATCTAATTCTGTACCATATTTAATGATTAATTTTTCTACTGCATCTTTATAAGATGGTGCCATAATAGTTTTTATTTCTGGCCAATAGTCTTGAGTGGCTTCTGCCCAAACATATTTATTCATTTAATTTTAATTTTAAATAGTCATATAACAAACTTAAAGGAGCTATAAAAACAGTTCCAGGACTATTACCTCCTTCTTTGTCTTGCTTTTTCCAAACTACTGTAAAAGGTTTATCTTTTAATGGACATTCCTCTTCTATTTTAAAATAAGATGGAGTAGTCTGAGTAGCTTTGCATTGAATATAAACAGGAAGATTTCCACCTAAATCGTCTATATCTACTTTAGCATTATCTAAATTTTTACTATTAGACCTACTACTAACTGTAGTATATCCAATTTCATTTAGTTTATGAATAACATCTAGCTCAAGCTGTGAACCCTTTTGCTTAGATCTCTTAGCAGTATAGTGCTTTTTAGTTTTAGGATCTATCCAATCTACTTGTATTCCATCTTTTGGAATACTATTTTTATTAGCTCTTATTTTTAAAGTTTGTATACTCATTTGAGTCATTTCAGCTGCTTTTTCAATGGAATCATATACATAAGTATTTCCACCTTTATCAGTTATTTTGACTCCGGTATTTAATTGTTTCTATTTCATTTAAATACATTCTAAAATAATTAAATCTGCAATAACAGACCAAATATCTTCAGGAGATACATCTTCTGGAATATCCTTATGGTCTAATAAATACCATCCAATTCCATTTAATATATCTTCTTTACTTAAAGAATTTAAATACTCTTCTTTAGTCATCTTCTATAACAAAGTTATAAAGTAAACATAAAGCTGAATCTAAAGTGTCTAAATCCATTTCAACTCCTATATAATCATCTCCTCTCCATACTCTATACATTCCATAATAATCTGGACATGGATCTACTCTTTCTGGAGAATATTCAGTATGAGTATCAATCCATTCTAATTCTAAATTAGGAGAATGCAAAGGAAGGTTATGGTTTATTTCTGCTAAATCATTTAGTAAAGAAATAACTAAAGGTTGTTCATTTTCTGGAATATTATAAATAGTTTCTTCTGTAATTTTCATTTTATAATATGTATTACTGACCACCAAATATTTCTTTCTAAGTATTGTCCTCTCGGAATAATTATATCTTTGGTAAGTGTAAAACAATTTAATTTATGACCAGACCATATATCTGGCATTCCTCCACATTTCATAAGTACTGGAGGTTCTGCAAATACATGAGAACCAGTCCAATCTTTAGCTATGTAAACTTTCATAATTAATAAAAATCTAGAGAACAAATTTCTTTATTTTCTTCTAAAATTTCTTTTTCAACTTTTTTAATAGTTAAAAATTTACTATCATCTCCACTCCATGTATAAACTCCTTTATCTCCATACTTTTCTTTGAAAGATTGTAATTTTTTAATTAATTGTGAAATTTTCATAATTCATTTAAATTTATAATTAGACATAAATTCATTAACATATTCTTTCATATTTTCTACTCCAACTAATTTAATAGAATCAGTAAAATCTTTTGCAAGATACCAAGGCATATAAAAATAATTAAGCTCTGGATGTTCTCTTCTAATTTTAGCCATATTATAAAGTCCTGGTCTATCATTATCATAAACTACTAGAATATGTTTAAAACGTTGTTTAAATTCTTCTAATTTTTTATCATCAACAAATAATGTTTCAGAATTAGGACTAACAGCAGCTATTCCAAAACCATAAAGAGCTACTACATCTTTCATAGATTTAGTGATTACTAATAAATCTCCAGTTTTTGGTAATTGATGATAACCTTGAAGAACTTTTTTAGAAAGATTATTAATAAATCTATATTCAGTTTTTAAAGGAAAATAACATTTCCATTTCTCATTACCATTCTTATCTTTACCAAAATAATATCCATAAATTGGACATTTATTAGAAGAAGTAAACCTTAATTGACCATTAATAAATACGTGTTGAAGTGAATAAATATGATATTTTTTAAGAAGTTTTTTAGATATTCCAAAAGATTCCCACCATTTTAATTCTTCTTCAGTATAATCTTTGATTTGAACTTGAATATTAGAAGATTCTGTCTCTTTTATTGGCTTTACAATAGTAGGAGCTACAGGATTACTATGTGTACCTTCTATTAATCCAAAATCTTTAGCAATTATTTCTAATGCTTCATAATAATTTACATTAAATTTTTTCATTACTACTTGATAACAATTAATATGTTCATTAGTAGCAAAATCATGTAAATATAATATATTAGATTTTGATTTATAGAAAGCGCAAGTTACATGATTATCATTACGAAATGGGCTAAATGTTAGTTTTTTACTTCTAACATTTAGTCCAGTGTAATATTGCATTATAGATTCCTGATTTATACCTTTAGAAGAAATGAATTCTTTTGTAATTTCTGGTTGTAATGATGAAAAATACATAAATCAAGAATCTTTAAAATGTTTAGTCTAAACTAATATCATCTAAGTCTACATCGTCTCCAGCTGTATCAGGATTTTCATCAGATTCTTTATCCATATTAGTAGGAGCAGCATTCTTATAATTCTTCATTTGAGTTAACTCATAATTAGAGAATGCTAATAAACTCTTATCAAGGGCTACAAAGTTCAAAGCAGAAGGTTTAGTTTCTGCAGTAGCTTTTTTACTTAATACACAGGCATTAGGAATAGTAGCATATGTAGTTCCACCTGAATTACGGCCAACCAATTTCAAGAAGAACTTAACATCAGTCTTACCAGCAAGACCTTTAATAATAAGATCAATAAACTGATCCATACTCTTCAATTTAGAAGCGTTTTCTTTAATCTTGTCGGCACCTTTAGGATTAATAACCTGCATCAACTGCATCAAAGTATACTGGAATTGCTCAAATGCAGAAGGATAGGGAGTACCACTAGTTTCATTAATTCTTCTCTCAAAATCTGAGTCTTTATTAGGAATAAACAGATTATGAGTATAAACACCATTATTATCACCACAACCCTTAAATTCTAGAGCAATAACACCATATTCTGTGCCATCTTTTCCTTTAAGAGAACTCTTTTCAATTTTAGTCAAATTAACTTCATAAATATCATAAGGACGAAGGTACTGAGGACCATTGTTAGTAAATGAGGTTTCGGCAAGACCGCCAAAATTAAAATTGTTCATAATAATTATTAAAACATTTTCATAATTCGAATCATACATCTATGATTACAACTATCTACTTCAATAATTACTATCTACTATTCTTTATTTCTTATTATATATCAAGATTAAAGTCAATATCAGCAGCTTCTACACCGCCTTCATCAACTTCTAATTCCTCTTCTTCTGGAGCAGTTAATTCTTCTGGAACATCAATAATATCATCTTCTTTTTCAGGAGCGTCTCCTAAAAGCTTAAACCAACCATCATGACCTTCATAAGGAATTACATTAAATATAGAACCATATTCTGCTAAGTTATCATGCTTAGAGCCTCTACAGCTTACAGTGAAGGTTTTAGTAAGTCTATTACCTTTAGCTTCATCCTCCAAGATAATTGGAGTAATTTTTCTACCCTGTTTCTCAAAACGAATATCAATCTTCATTTCTGGTTCCCAACCAACAAGCTCTACACAAGCATTGTTCATTTGAATTTTACCTTCAAGAAGAGTAATTTTTGGATTAGGATCAGTATCCTTAGATTTCTTTGTTCTAGTACCAGAACTTGAAGATTTTTTAACTTCTTTAAAATCTCCTAGAGTAGCTTCTCTAGTAATAAGTTCTCCTGTACTTTCATCCAGGATTTCGACAATAAGTTTTGCTGAATTAATTTTCATTATTCTCCTTCGTTATACTCTTTGATAATATTAAGTATCTCATTCAAATCATTATCTATCTCTAAATCTTCGAACATATTCATTGGAGTTTTAGCTAAACATTGTCCATTATTATTGGTAATCAACTTGTATGTCATCTTACCATCATCACCTTCCTCTACTTTAGTACAGAAGATATAAGTAAATAAACCTTCCAAAGTTACTTTTTCTGCAAGAAGTTTACCAATGGTTTTAATAACATACTTTGGATCAATTTCTGTTCCAACATTTTCACTATGAGTTAAGAAAATCATAGTACAGTCTTCTCTCATAGTCTCAGAATATCTCAATATCTCCATAAGATGTTGAGCAAGCTCTGAGAATTTCTGATAACCTACTTCTGTTGCCCTATCAACAAATTCATATGATAATATATACTGCATATCGTCTAGAACAACAGCTTTAATATGAGGCATTAGTTTATTAATAATTTTTAATATTTTTAGGATAGATTCCCAATTAGAGCTAATATAATAATTACCACTAACTGATTTGGTCTTTCCTTTATCATCCTTTTCAATAACTATAGGAGTGTATTTCTTTCTCCAAGCCCTAAAAGGAAGAGGTTTTCCCGTAGTACTAATAATAAAAGTAGTTTCGGGATTCATATTTCTTAAACTTGTACTTTTACCAGTACCTGATTCTCCATAAATACATAGAGTTTCACAAGCCATACTTAAATAATTAATTTAAATTGTTGTTTTTCTGAATTATCTACTACTTCTTCTTCATCTATATCCTTTTTTAATAAATAATCTGGTGTTACATATTTATCATAATCATAAATATCGTTAGGTAAAGGTAATTCAGCCCAAACATTAATTTTTCCTTGATAATTTACTGCAATCTCTACATCACAACTACCAAATCTAGTTTTAAGAAATTGAATAATTCTAATAAAATCCCCTAATTTCTTTATATCATATCCTCTATAAGTATTAAGTTTATCCCTGTTTGGGCCATATAAAGCTATTATAACTTCTGCAGCATCAGAAATATCTCCAGTTTCTTTTAAATCAGAAAGTTGAATTCCAGTTCTACCTGCTTTAAATCTTTCAATATTACTTTGTTCTCTATTAATTTGTTGAATAATAGTTGGAGAAATTCCACACATATTTCTTAAAGTAACAAGATATGCAGTAGCTGTATCCATTTCACCTTTCTTATTTCTTCCATTAGAAGGTTTTAAGAGGCCAGCATGGTCTATAACTACTTCATATAGCATATCAGGATTATCTGGATAATATACTTTTCTATTTTCTAATTCTTCAAATGTTCCAAATTTTTCAAGTTTCTGCATCAATATTGCATATAACTTGTCAGCATTTAAAGATTTATCATAAACATGGATTTTCTTTTCTATTTTATTTAGCCACCCAATACAATCTGTAACTATTTTATAGTTTTCATCACTTAAAATATATCCTTTTTTCCTAGATAATATTTCAGTAATACTTAATTCTTTATGATATTTTTCAAAAATATATGTAGAAAGTAATTTTCCAAATATGACAGTCGCAGGCATCTCCAAACTAAAATAAGAAACGTAGAAATTATTATCATCAAGATGTTCCATTAACGGCCTATAGACATAAGCATATAAAACAAATGATGATTTTCCCTGTCCTGTACCAGATGCTATGACAGTCATAGTTCTTTTAGTTACTCCATCAATTATGGATTCTGTTTTAGGTAATCCCATAGAATAACCCTGAGCTTTTCCTTCTCTACCTGAATCCACCTCTTTAAGAAGTGCTTCAGTTATTGTCATCTGGTTCTACTAATTCATAATCATATCCATTATCTTCACACCAATATTCAGCCAATTCATTAGAGTTAACATACATTATTATATCTCCTTCACCAACTCTTTCAACTAAATCTTCAGTAAGAAAATTATCATACCAATCAGAATGTTTAGTTTCCCAATTGGTTACATCGTAACCATAAGCTTTATTTCCAGAAGTTAATAATATTCTAATCATAGTTCACTAACCATGTCAATAGATGCTATATTCCAATGTTCATCTTGAATATTTTGAGCTGCTTCTTCTTCTGAATTGGCATAACACCATTCCTTATCATAATCACCACTTTTAGTAGTAAATCTTACTAAATACTTTTTCATTCTTCCCAAAAATTAACAATTGTAGCACAATTTGGAATTGCTTCATATAATTGTTTAACTAAAAATCCTTTTGTTTCTGCGGGATTATCTAATTCAACATTAGT
>Ga0247611_10000079_pt1 | contig 183630 bp, 225 predicted proteins | sample 177DNAGHGhighgp2_FD_192422 | JGI IMG/M metagenome (GOLD analysis project Ga0247611, IMG submission 192422) | Sheep rumen microbial communities from Palmerston North, Manawatu-Wanganui, New Zealand - 1770 DNA GHGhigh gp2 | ecosystem: Host-associated > Mammals > Digestive system > Stomach >... | reverse complement strand
TGAACAAATCTTTATATTTCTTATAATAAAATTTTCTCCAAGATACTTTATCGAAACAAAAATATACATTATCAATATAATTTAAAGAATGAAGAATATTATAAAAATATTTGAAAATAATTTCTTTGTAATATTCTTCTGCTTTTCCTTTAATTACATATCTATCAAGTTCCTTATAGAATGGTCGAGCAAAATCAGTATCTGTTGCATTGTACAAAGAGGCACAAGCAACCGTATTAATCATACTATTCCCATCTATAAGTAGTTTACAACTCATCTTTTGATTTATTTTCGTTATTATTTTCTATGTTATTTTCTCCCTTAATAAGAGTTTTTAAGCATTTTTGTAGAACTTCTGATTCTGTTCTTGTATAACATCCTTCTTTTCCTGCTTTCATTGTTGCATGAACCAACAGAACAACCGCTTCTTCTGGTCCAATATCATCGATAAAATGAGACATATCACTTTCTTTAACCTTGTAATGGTTAAAAATCATAAAAAATCTATCTTCTTTTATTTCTTTTTCTTCTGCCATAATTACAATATTTTTTTTTAAAAAAGGGAATGCCAATTTTTTTATTGACATTCCCAAGGAGAATATATGCAAGGAATTTAGATTATAATGTCTTCATTAAATTCTCAAATGCATCTTTGTTTTCTTGCGACATATCATTTGGTGTCGGTTGAAAACCAGCGTCTACCAACTGTTGTGTTTGTTGTGCTTGGAAAGCATTACCTTGAGGTGCTTGCTGTGGTTGAAAAGCATTACCTTGAGGTGCTTGATTTACAACTTGTTGTTGAGGTTGAAAAGCATTTGCTTGTGGAGCAGTCGCTTGCTGTGGTTGAAAAGCATTACCTTGAGGTGCTTGGTTTACAACTTGTGGTTGAGGTGCAACCGTAACTTGTTGAGGTTGTGGTTGAGGTGCAGCCATTTGTTGTGGTTGTCCATTTTGCATCAAAATAGCCTTTGACTCAAAGTCTGTTGTAACTGCCAATAAATCATTTAGAATCGCTGGAAACTGTGCCAAAATAATTCTCAAATATTGCAAAGCAGTAGTTTTCTTTTGAATATCAACTTCTTTAGCCATATAATTTTCCATATCAGGCAACTTTGTCATAAGTAGTTGTTTTAATGGTGTATCTTGACCTTGTGCCATTGCTTGCAATTCTGCCATTGTTACAACATCTGTTTGACCACTTTCAGTAATAAATTCAAATGCTGTTGGTGTATCAAAGAATTTACAACTATCATAATCAGCACCATATTTACTACCTTTCTTTGCACAATAGTAGAAATTTTTACCTGTCAAGAAATCAAAAACTTGACATTTTGGCTTAATTTTACTATCTTTCAATTCGTCTTCAATCAAACCTTTTATAGTGTAACCGTAACTCAAAACCTTACATTGTCCATTGTTTTCTGGGTGTTGTGGGTCTGCAATTACGTAAACCGGTGAATAACACCCCATCCAATGTCTGAAATTTGCATTAATTGCATTGAGTGTTGCATCATCAATTTGATTTTTCTTTTTCTTATCCTTCAATAAGAAATTCAAGTCACTAAAAATAGATGGTTTGCCTAAAGATCTAGGACAATCAAACATAACCGATTCGTTTTCATTCATCGGATTTTTAATGTACACTTGATTTTTTTGATACTTCGTTAAACTCTGATTTTTAGGATAGTACAAGAAACGAAGATTCATCTCGTACACACCATTTTGCCCATCTTGAGGTTTACAACGCAACAAAAATGGGTCTGCTTGAGGTTGACTTGAAATCTCAACATTTGCAAGATTTGTAAAGTCCCAATTAATCATATTATTATCCATAACTGTTATTTTTTAAACACGTTGCAAAGATACTCATTTTTTTCTAAAAAACAAGTATTTACTAATTTTTTTTTAAAAAATTTTTAGTTATATCAGTTAGTGTATCTCCGTTGTTTTCAATTTTATACATTCTCTGATTAGTAGTTTCTTTATTAAGCGGTCCATATTTTTCAATATATGGACCAATCTTAATATAATCAAGATATTTAAATACATGCTTTACATCGGAAAGATTATCTCTACCACTATACCAAGCAGTTTTTAACTCTGGAAAATGTTTCTTAATATATTGACAGAAAAACATTATTTCAGTAGGACATAAATCTCCACCCATAAAACAAATACAAGTTATACCATCATTCTTTTGTATTAATGATACCAACACTTCTAAATTAAAGAACGAACCAACATCACCCCATAATTCTTTTGAGTGACAATCTTTACAATGTATCGGACAATTACTTATATTAATACAAAGCGAGATTTCGTCAGGAACCTCGCTAAATGTAACCATAGTATCTGTATATTTCATTATTCGTTTTCTAATTTAGAATAAACCCTTGTTTTCTGTTCTATTTGTCTACCTTCTGACCAGTTCTTTATTTTAGTTAAATAGCCAATTACCCTATCATACATAGACACATTCTTGCTTCCACATTTAGGACAAACATCAAAAGGATGTTTTGCAATATAGCCACAATCATCGCAGCATGTGTTAGGAATGTTGAAAGTGAAATATTGACAACCGACTTTTACTGAATAATCTAATATCATTCTATATTGTTTTTCTGATAAATGTTCTTCAAGATTTATGTGAGCAGCAGAACCACCATCAAGATATTCTCCGATATAATTAGAACCGTGTAGTTTTATCTTATCAAGAACACTTATAGATTTATCACTTGGAATATAGATATAAGAAGCATACAAATTTCTATCTTCTGGAACAACATAACCGTCTGCCTTATCCCAATTATAGTTTTTAATTGCAAGAGATTCAGCAGGAACTTGTTCTGTATTAAATGTTAAATCTTTTGTCTTATGTAATAGATTTTGTTCTTTAATAGTTGAGAATATCAATTGACAGAAATGTGAATATTCTGCATTATCATTACATTCCATACCTAAAAATTCAGCAGCTTCATTCAAACCATTCAAACCAATAGTAAGATATTGTTTTTTCAAGTCAATAAATCCTGCCTTATAAACAGGTAATAAATCTGCATTATAAACATCTTCAAGCAAAGAATTATATGCTGTATGATACTTATAAACACGTTCAAGAATTTCAATCAAATCTTCTTTTAATGCATCGTAGAATGCCATAGAATCTGGAGATTCTTCTATCCATTTAGCATGAGAATCTTGAATAATACGATTTAAGTTCAATGTTATTACTGATTTTGAACCAGTCATAATACCCATATTACCGTTAGTAAAGTTAAATTCTTTTGTTTGAATTTTGTTCTTCAAACGACAGCATGAGCTCAAACTATCAACAGTATCACTAATGTAGGTAAAAAAACTATGACCTCTTGCATATTCTTCTGTAACAAATTTAACAGAATCTTCATCAACCCATTTACCGTCTATATTAACTAAAGCAAACGATTCAACAGGAAATGTAAGCAAACATTTAGTTCTTTCTTCATTAAACCACATCATAAAATCTTTCTGTAACCAAGACAATGATTTCCATTGTGGTTTTGTTCCATCTGGGAATGTAAATCCACCAAACATTCCTTCGAAAAATGCTTTATCAAAATAACTAAAATTAACAAAAGCAGCTTGCTGACCTCTTGAAGCAGCTGGCTGATTTATTGAATATACGATTTGTTGGAAATATTGGTGAATCTGACCTTTGATTGTTCTTGTTCCGTCACCAAGATTTAATACAAAATCAGGATTTTCTTTAATTTTTTCTGCATATTCTTTCAGTTCTTCTTCTGTTAATGGTCGATTACTTTCATAAACAATTTCATCTCTTAATTCATTTAATGGTATGCTACCAAAGTCGTGTTGAGATAATTCTTGAACATCATTTGTCCAATAATGAGTTGCATTTAATAATTTTCTTAATTTATAACCGATTTTATAAAATCCGTTTGCGTCTTTATAATAATCATCTCCCCAATCTTTACGAGCAAAATAATCAAAGTAAACAAGTATTTCACTTGTAGCTACAGCCCCGACGAATTGTCCAGCGACAGCGAATATCATATTGATATACATACCACAAAAAGAGTCCAAGTTTTTAGGAGAAGCACTTAATCCACCAATTTGTTTTAATCCGTGTAGCAAGAATGGATACATACTTATACTACAGCAGTATGGCACAATGGCACCTGCAAATGAACTTTCATCATGTTTGTAAATTATATGATTTTCAATATCTTGCAGATAATTTTTAGAATCAAAATCTGGATATAATTCTTTTAATTTATGTAGAACCATACCACGATTAATTTGGATATTGTCTGTTTTGTGGATTTCAGCATTTAGTACACCAATGTTTTTATTACCAACATTAGAGTTGTCATCTACCGTTGCATTGGCAGTATTGCTTGCTTTTTTATAGTTTTCAATAAATTTGATTTTATTATTTACAAATTCTCTTACTTTTGCTCTTTCGTTTCTAAAAATAACGAATTCTTTTACTTCTTCTGAATAATTCATTTCAATAAGGGAATCTCTTATAATATCTTGAATTTTTTCTATTTTAATCTTTTCTACGTTTAGTTCTTCTATTTTCTCCAATACTAATGTTGTTACTACTTTAGCACTTTTAGATGGAGATTTATGATGTGTATTCTTAAATACTTTTTTTAATACGTTTTCAATCTTTTTCTGATTGAATTTTTCTGTTGAATTGTCTCTTTTAATAACTGTTGTTGTAACCATAAAAAATATTTTTTAATAAGTCGAAAAGCCCCAAAAGGTTCTTTTTATAGAAACCGTAATTGAGTAAAAAATTGTTAAGCAAAAATACTAAATTTTATTATTAACCACAAGGTTTTCTGTAAAAAATTTTAAACATTCCTAAAATTATATTTAAACTTTTTGTTATTTATCGTTTTTGTTTGATATTATCAAAAACTTTAACGATTTGATTAACACAAAAAAAAGAGGTAACATTACTGTTACCTCTCCACTAAAAAAATCATGAACAATGATAATAAACATCATATCATCCTACACAAAATTTAATCCTACTTGTTTGTTTATATGGTCTACATAAGATAGAACAACTTTTGTTTTACCAAGAGCCTCATTCTCGAAACCATAAGCACTAACACTTATAGAAAAACCGTCTTCAACACCGTCAGAAATAATTAATTTTTTATCTTCAATCATAAAATTAAATTCTTTTCCCTCTTTGTTATCCTTCATATCTTGCCAAAATAGATTTTCTTCATCTATTTTAGAAGCGTCAAAAGTAAGATTTATTTTGAAATTTTTCTTTTCTCTATCATAAAGGACACGAGATACATAGAATTCTACTTCATTACCTTGTTTTAAATTTGCATACTTGTCTACAAGTTCTGATACATGAATCAAACCAGTATAGATTGGTCCGTATTTAGGATTAATTGCAAATTCAACAAATATACCGAATTTTGTTGGATCACTTGTAAGAACACCTTTATATTTTGTACCAAAGTTAATATCTTTAACTCGTTCTGGTAAAATTTTCTTAATGTATTTCTTATGTGATACAATAAACATATTGCTTGCTGAATCATAATTATCAACAACAACGTGAATCGTTTTACCCAAATAAGATTCAAAATCGTAAATAATATTTGCTGCGGCGTGAGCACCAGGAATAAAACAATCTATTGTGTTTTCAAAAGAAGCAATAAAACCACCTCTTACCAATTCTTTTACAATAACATCGAAATCTGTTCCATTTTCAAGATATTGTTGCAAAGTTTTAAAGCAAATCACTTTTTCTGCTTTTTTCATAGAAGCAAAATTGAATCCATTGTCGTTTTTCTGCAAAAGAACTTTAAGAATTGTACCTGTTGTAAGTTCATTTTTGTTTTTAACATCTGAAATTGGAACAAAAACAGATGAGCCTGATTCAACTTCAATACAATGAATAAGTTTGTCTTGGTTGTTGATTGAAACTGGTCGAACATCATAGATTTGATTCAACATTAAATCCTTACAAGCAATATTACATTTGTCACTAGAAACATACGTATTGTAATATTCTTGTGCATAAGGTTCTTTGCATAGGATTTTTACACTTTTTTTATCTTCATCGGTTAATTTTACCGTGTCATTGTATTTTCCAGATGGCATTAAGAATAAGTATTCATAATCTGGATTAGGTTCAAGACTGTGACCTACAATATCTTCATATTTCATTTTATAAAAATTTAAAAGTTTAACAACGCAAACATACTTAAAAATTTAAAAAAATAAAAATTACGTGCCGATTGGTAAAAAATTAGAACAATATCCACCATATTTCTTCGATTCATAACAAAAACTATCCAAAAACAAACAAAATAAAGGATTAAGTAAATTTAATCTTTCATATGGTGGTAAATCATCACAAAAAGCAATTGGATGTAAAACACGAATCATTTGTTTTCCCGGCTCACCAGACAAACAGCATACAGCAGACACAACAAAGTGATTAAATGAAACGCCAAATACTTTCATAGCCAAGATAGCAAGTTCAGCCAAATTTAAGTCAATAGTGGGAATACCATCAAGACCTAACATTTTAAGGACTTCATTTTTCCAATTTACATTCTGCATTGCTTCTGCTAACTTTTTAGCAACAGTTTTTGGTCTTAATGCCATATCAACAGTATTAAAATTAAGTTTTAAGTCTTTTAATTTCTTTAATAACTTAAATGTATTAACTGCCATATTATATGTTTCGATAACTGGTTTAAGTAAAACATTTGTTTCGTCGAAAAACATATTAATTTCTTTACGTATCATTTCACGGTAATATACTGGACTTAAATCTGATATTGCTTGTTCTGTTTTTTGAAGATATTCTTCTATAAATTGCATAATAGGTTCTACAAGCAAATCTCTATACATATTCAAATCAATAACAATCTTTGGCAACATATTAAGAATAAAATCCCTTGCATCTTTCAAATCAACTTGAGTTAATAGAACGCAGATTTTTGCTATCTTTTTATATGATTGTGTTAAAGAACCTAACATAAGTTGTAATGTTGTCGGGTCTATAATTGGAATTTCTGGGACATATTTTTTTACAATATCGGTAAGAAGAGAAAGAACGAACCGTCTTGCAAATTCTACTGCTTCAAGTTCTTTATTTTCGATATTGATTGTTGAAATCATTTGTAAGAAATCAGCCAATTTCATTGATTCTATTGTTGCTTTAATTATTTGTGCTAAAGCAAATAGAAAATCCAATGCTGGTATATTTGGATTATCAAGTTCTGTTCTACAATTATAAGCATTGAAATCCATTGATAAGAATCCAAGTAATTTCAAAAATCTTTCATCAGAATAGAAAATATTTGGGTCTATCAACAGAGTTGCTGTATCAATAATTTCACATAAAACCTTTTTAAGTTCTGCAAACTCACCTTCACATTTTTGAAATTCATTAATAGATATTTTTGCTTTTTCACCGAGTTCACCACCTTTAGCAGCAAGTTCTTGTAATCTGCTTAATGGTGTATTGATAAACTTTAATTTTTCTGGTAATCTTCTTAATAAATTGTTTATCTTTGGATTGTATAAACAATCATATAATATTTGAACAACAACAGTTCTTAAATCTGACGGTTTTACTTGTAAGCCAACTTTTGAATTTAACAAATCTGTAACTCTTTTAACAAGTTCTGTTAGTGGATTTTGAGGATCTACTTCACATAAATTATCAGGTAGAGTTATTGTTGGTAAATCAAAACTGTACAAAATATCTCTTACAAATTTTCTTACATCATCAATACTTTCAAATGCCTTATCTTCTATTGCCTCAAAGTTTACCATATCGAGAGCGTCATTAAAGATATTTCTTATTTTCTTTAATTCGTCTTCTATATCAAAATCACCATTTTGTGCTCTTTTAAGCATTTCATATTTTTCCCACAGTTCAAGATTTTTTTCTTCTATAAAATCATAAATTCTTGCATATCCATTTTCGGCTTTTTTTTCTGCATATGCAATAAGTGCATTTGTTCTATCTGGAATAAAAGTTTTTAACTCATCTGGTGTCATAAAAGGAACTTTATAACTTTTATCCATTCCAATTATAGACAAAAGGTTTGTTTCATCATCATCAGTAAAATTAAATGGGTCATTACCGTATGTTAATCCTTGACAACTTGCTGTAGCAGCCATAGATATAGACATATCATTAGCAATAAACATAAGAGACAAAGTTGGGAATATTCCATTCATTTGTAAGAACAAAACAAGTATTCCCATTGGTGTTGCAAGACAATACAAAGGAACAAATATTGCAGGCAATGGAACTTTTACAAGTCCAGCAGGAGACGGACATATAAAACCAACAGCCCAATATCTCATACTGTTCATAAGATATGGTAATCCACTTCTCTTATCTATATCAGTAGAAACAAGTTCGATATATGGAGATGTTAAATTGTATATTGTTGCACATTCACAAAACTTTATCCAATAACAAATCTTTTTAATATTTGGTAATGTCGGGTCATTTAATCCATAAGAAAAATCTGGTTCTACAAAAGGTGCTTCTTCGATATTTCCTGCCTTAAAACAATCAACATTAGCAACTTGTTCTTTTATTTTTTCTTGAGAAAAAGATTCTGCAATTTCATTTTTTATGTCTTTTAATCTTTTCTGTAATTTAGCAACCTTTTCGTATTTTTCTACAAAAGTTTGAGAAGATTTAAATGATTCAGAACTTTTAGAAATAAGTGTCGCTTCTTCTACAGCAGCTGTTTTTAATAAAGCGAGTATTGTTTTATATGCAAGTTTTTTCTTTATTTCTTCATATTTCTTATCACATCTTTTTTCAAATTCATTCTTAAATGTCGATTCAAAAAACTCTTGGTATCTTTTATAATTTGTTTTACCGTTTACAATTTTTTCATCGTCACCAACATAATACGTTGAAGATTCTCCATTACTTCCATATACCTCAACGGCAACCTTATCATCTTTGATATATTCTTTCATATCTTCGTTGATTGGCATATGATATGCATTCTTCGTGTTTTTAACCAAACCTCGTTCTGCTGGTGTAAAGAAATTATCTATCGGGTGTTGCATTAGAGCATAATACTTATCATACAAATATCCAACGGCATTTTCTTGTACATATTTTTCATATCGTAAGTCTCTCGAATCATTCAAAAAATCTGGTAAACCAATATCAGAATATACCTTTTGAATATCTGTTATCTTTTCTTGTAATTCTTTCTTGTATTGGTATCTGAATTTGAATCCAAAAATAACTTTACCTCTATATCTTATATCCATATCAAGTCCCAATAATTGAGACCATTCTTTTAGTGCAATAAGAATCTTTCCTGCACCTCTTGTTTGTAAGTCTGTTAATAAAGCAAGTCCTGTTGCTTCGTCTAAACTGTTGTATACTTTTTTGTTTTGTGATATTTTTGTTTTATTATATTCATATACAGGCTCAAGGTTTTTAAGCCATTCGTCAAGATAGTTTACACATTCTATTGTTTTTGCATATAATTGTGCCTTTTCAGACAATTCTTCACCAATTTCTTCTACTGCATTAGCCATATCACTAGCACATTCAGCATAATCTGTTATTTCTGGTTCTTCTAATGGCTCTGGCTCTGCAAAATCAGGTTGTGGCGGTTCACAAACATTATCTGTAATATCTTGTGAAAAAAAAGCCTCTTTTCTTACATTATCACAATCCCATTGTGTTGTTGTGTTTTCGTTATATTCGTTAATAAGGTCATTTTGCATCCTTTCAATATCGGAAGCAATATCCTCTGGTGTTTTTTTATCTACTCTTATATCAATATAGTTATTAATATCTATAGGCACGTTAGAGACTGTCTTTTTTTTCTGTATCCTTCTATTATTTTATTTAGTCGTTTTTCTCTGTTTTCACGAGCATGGATATTATAATCATACGTTTTTTCGATATATGAACGAGTAAAAATCTCTGGAATGTTATCTTTAATATCATACTCACCATTTGGAATAAATTGCAATCCGTCCCAATAATCCTTACCGTCAAATTCTTGTGCCAAAGAAGCAAAAGAAATTAAATGTTGTTTATCTTTTAATTGTGTACCCTCACATAAATGCATATTTGGGAGTTCTTTGTCTTGAAATAAAGATTCTAATTTTTCTCTTCTTTCTGCATATGTAAGTTCACTATATCCTTGTTTATATTCGTTAAATGTTAATACGTCATATACAAAGAAATGAACATTATCAAGATTATATTTTTTCAATCGTCTTTGATTACTCAAATATTGAGCGTTTATATTTTTGGTAATATTATTTTCTTCATCGATTGTACTAACAAAACATTCAAAAACGACATTTTTAAACACAAAAAATTGCTTATAAATAGCATCAATATACTTTTGTTTTAATCTAACAAATTCGCCTTTTCTCATAGATTGAGCAAATACATTTAAACGACCAAGCCCATCTATAACGACAAAAGCCCTAACACCTAATGGTCTTTTTACGACAAAATAATTTTCTATTGTATCTAATTTCCGTAATATTTCTCTCGGTAACATTTTTTCTCCACTACGAATCTTAAACTCATTGATAATGGTACTTCCAATTGCTTCGTTTATTTTTTCTTTTTTAATAGAACAAAAACCAGAATTGTCTGTAAGTTTTAATAAAATTTCTCTCATTTCATGCTTCTTACCATAGAATACGACATAAGTCATAATATATTTCTTTTTGTCGTATTTCCCTATTGTATCATCGTAAAATTTTTCTTCTACTTCTGTAAAAGACGGAACAAAAAATTTACTAACACAACTTTTGTAATTGACATCATAAAAATACTTACTGAAAGTAAAAATGATTTTCATTGAATGTGGATCATAACATAAACGAAGATAGTAATTTACCAAAGGATTTGAAATATATTCTTTTATAACATCAACTCTCTTTGCATCTTCTTTTATGTTTTTAATTGTTTCAATGAAAACAGAAAATTCTTGTATATAAGAATATTCTTCTTTAATTAAATGTTCCTTACCTTTTGCAAAAAAATAACACCCTCTATAAAAAGCATTATAGATTTTCCTTTTTCTAAAAGGGCGAAGATTTCTTATGTTTATTATCTTTTTTCGTCTTGCATATAAATCTCGAAGAACAGCATGTTTCTTTTTCGGTGGAAAATAATCAAAAAATCTTGGTTTCCCTCTCTTTACTTTCGGTGTATATGTTTGAATAATTTTTCCCATTAAAATAAAGAATCTTGTTTTTTTGTAATCAAATAACCATGTATAACTTCTCCGTTTTTCATTTTTTTCGTTTTCTTTATATCATAAGTTGTTGATTTTTCTATTAATGTTGCTTTAGGTGCAATAGAAATATTATTTTCAGAAAAAACGACTGACATTTTTTGTTTAATATTTGCAGAAGACATAAATCCTTCTTCTAAAACACTATTAATAATATCTTCAAATCTTTTCTTATCTTCACAAACTTTTTTCATTTCTTCTTTATTATATCTTAAAGAATTTATTTCTTTAAGTGTTAAATATTCTTTAAATATTTTTAAATCATCATCTTCATATTTTTCATCAAAGTTACTTTCATAATATAAATTTATTTTATTCTGAAATCCAATATTTATAAGTTCTTCATGTTCTTTTTTATAAGCAATATCTTTTATTTCATAATAAAAATCAGTATTTTCGTTAGTGCTAAATAATTTGGTAAGTTTTTCAATTGTTTCATTATTTAATCCTGTAAACCATTCTTTATTACCAAGACGAAATTCGTGTAAATAAACATGAAACATATGTTCTTCTTCTTTATTTCCATTTCTTATTCCTATAAGTGTAAATTTTGGTGTCATAGAAGAATATGCCTTCATTCTTTCTTTTAAGTTATTCGTAAAACCTATTTTATAATAGCCAAAACTTTCTATAAAATATAACATATTTGCTTAATTTTTTTCGACAATAAAATACCCTTTTACTACCTTTCCATTGTATAATTTATTTAATAAAGTTGCAGTATAATTATCTGATTTTTCTACAAGACTTGCTTTTGGTGTTATAGTAATGCCTTCTTTTTCAAACTCTTCTTTTAATCGTTGTTTAATTTCACTTGCAGGCATAAAACCTATTTTTAATGATCTATCTATAATTGAAGCTAATCTTTTTTTATCATTAACAGCAATAGTCAACCTTTCTTTACTATACTGCATAGAATGAACTTCTTTTAGTGTTAAATATTTATAATAATCTGCAAACTCTGGATTTTCTACAATATATTGCTCTTTATTTGTTGCTTCATAAAAATCAATCAATAAATCTTTATAACTTACAGAAGAAAATCTTTTTATATCATCTTCAAATGTTTTTTTGTTTTCAATAAATTTAACCTGATTTATTATTTCAAAATTTTCTTTATTATATGATTTTCTTATGTTTATGCCATTTTTATAAGTTTTCTTTAAATCATGAAAATATCTAAAATACATTTCTTTATTTTCAGAATAAACTAATTTTCCTGAATCGTCAACAACAACAATATCATTAGTAAGATTTAATCTTGAAATCATAGATTGTGCTTGCTCAGGATTATTGTTTTGAATTGTTATTAAATCATTACACACTTTTTTTAATTCTAACATATGAACCTCGAATTCTTCATCGCTTTCAACGTCGTTTTTTGTGTTAAAAATATGAATCATTGTATTTCTAAACTCATTTTGATATTCATCATTAAAACGAAGCCTTCCTGCAATTTGTACTAAATCAGAAGATAAATCAGTCATCATTGATTTTCTTCCTCCATCTGAACAAACAATTATCAATCCACTATTTGAGAATAAATTGCAACCTTGAAAACATTTACTTGTGAAAAAATTAATTTTTTTATTTTTATCAATTACATTTTGAATATCATAACCGTCTAACATTTTTTTATTTGATATTTTATTAGAACAGCATATTTTAACATCTTCTTTATCTAATTGTAAATCTTCACATACTTGTTTTATCGAATTGACTGAATTTAGAAAAATAAAAAGTTCTTCTGGAACTTTTAATTCTCCATTAACATTCATAGCTTTTAGTTTTTGAGATAAAAAAGATTTTATAAAATTTTTTAATGTTTTTAACACATTTGTTGTATTTGCTCTATAAGGAATTATATTTTCTGTTTTATTCCATTGTATTTCATAATGAGGTAATTTTGACAATTGCTTTACCTCATAATTTGGATTAATTGGTGTAGCACTTATAAAGCTTACATAATCATATTGTTCTAGTGATTGAAATAAAGAACTAATTGCACTTTCTCTATAATCAACTGTTTGTAATAATAAATGATATTCATCTACTAATACTTTAAATTCTTTTGGATTTATCCAAGAAGATACTTTTTCAAATTTATCATATGTTACAGCAATTTTAATATATTTTGGATTATATTTTTCTATAAAGTCATTAAAATCTTTTTCGTAAATTCCTGAATAACATTCAAAAATTGGATAAAGATTATTTTTATCAGAAGAAATACTTTTTAATAAATCAATAGTGGGACAAACAATAATGTAATTACTATTACAGTTTGCTGTAAAAAATGTAGCACCAACATCAGCTAACTTTTTATTAATAATTCCTTTTGGTAATCCAGATTCTTTTATAAAAGAAATTTCAGAAATATATTTTTTATCTTCTCCTGAAATAGGAATCCATTCTATACTTTTATTCATATTTTTAAAATTTAATGCAATCTGTTTGCAAAAATACAAAATTTTTTGCAAACCACAAACCAGTTTTTACTTTTTTTTGTATTTCTCTGTTATTATATATAAAAAATGTAAATAGAATAATAGAGAAAGATATATTTTTATTTATGTTTACTTTTTTTTGTATTTTTTTATTATATATATATAAAAAAGTAATAAAATGTAAATATTTACTTTTTTTTGTATTTTTCTATTATTATATATAAAAAATGTAAAATAGAATACATAAAAAAAAATTTCGCCTTTAAAGCGAAATTTTTTTATTAAAACATAAAATTATAATAAAACGTAAAATAAAAAAAATAGAATTCAAAAAATGTATTATATAGGATTAGATTTATCAGTAAATTATTCTTCGTATACTATTACAAAAGATTTTGATGATTTTTATTTTGGTTCGATAATCAATGATACTGGACTGTCATCGAAAAAAAAGGATTTTTTTGATGATATGATGAGTACTGTTTTTAATTTTGAAGTAGAGTATACTAATCGTTCAAAAAAGGATAGTAATAATAGTTATTCAGAGAATGAAAGAGAAAAATTAATAAATTATATTGAAGTTTCTTCTAAACTTATAAATTCTATTCGTAAAAGGATAGGTTTTGATTCTGATTGTATAGTAGGGATAGAAGGTATGAGTTATGGTTCAAAAGGTATGTCTACTTTTGATATACCTTTTCTTACTGGAATTATAAGAAGAGATATTTTGATTGATTTATTAAAATCAGATGTTAATAGACTTTTCATATTTTCACCTTCTGAATTAAAAAATGCAATAGGTTGTAAGGGTAATGCTAAAAAAGATAAGATATTTGAAGCATTTATTAAACAGCCAATTATTCCATCATTAGCCGAAGATGATTTCTATAATTATATTAAAAAGAATTGTGAATATGAAACTTATATTAAACAAGTAAATAGTAAAGGGGAAGTACATATAGGTTCACCTTTTAATGACATTATAGATTCAACATTGCCACTATTGAAGATATACAATAGTTTGCAGTAATTTACAAAAAATATTTCAGCATGATATACAAGCATATTGGTAGCAAGTTAAACATTAACAAAGAAGATTTTTATAATGAGATAAAAAAATCGAAAGAGCAAGATTGTTTAACAAAAAAGGCAGTAGATTATTTTATTAAAATGGCGGTACACGGAGTACGTCATGGAAATTTACATTATCCAGATTATAGAGATGAAGAGGATTGTATTCAAGCTGCTTTATATGATATGTTAAAACATTGGAAAAATTTTGATGAAAATTTATATACGGACCCGTTTTCATTCTTTTCAAGTTTCGTTTTCAATGGTTATGCGAATCAATTCAAAATGATTCATAAACATAGATTTGTAAAGTCTTCAAAACTATATCGTGTTGATTTTGATTGTGAATTTGACATTGAGAATATTACAAAAGAATTGAATAATGTTTATATGTCTATTCTTGATGAGGTAAAAGAAAAAGATATAAAAAAGGTTCAAATTCGTTTTAAGGGAAGTAGATATTGTAAGTGGAAACAGATTAAAATGGGAGATACATCTTTCTTGCACGAATTAGAAAAAGACTTTACGTATGTTAAATTTATGGAAGTTAAATTTGACTATATCAACGGTGTAGAGTTTATTAAGTTGGACCAGACAGATGATGATAGTGAAATTTTCAATATATAGGTTAAAGAAATAAATAACATTTGAAAAGCATTTTTTTCGATGGTTATAGATAATATAAAATTTTACGACAAAGAGGGTTTTCCATTTGAATTTACAAAAAAGAAAACAGATGATGGTAAGGAATATAACTATACAGAAGTATATCTTCAACCACTTTCTGTTTCATTATATGATAGTTTAAATATCTTTTTACTTGAAGAATTTTCTGACGGATTTTATTTTCCACAATTAGAAGACGGTGAAAGTATAGAATTTAAGTGGAATGATTTAACAGGAGATGATGAAGAAGAAAATTTCTTCTTATTTGACGTTTTAACCGACGTAGAAACAAAATATCCATATATTGAACCAAAGAAAAAAGATGTTTTATCGTATGAAAACGATAAAAGATATTTTAAAAGAATACCAGGAACAAAAGTAGGTAAAGTTCCTTATCAGTTAAACATTGCTTTTACACCATCGGAAGAGGTTATATACGAAAGAATACTTAATATTTATTACAATACAGCCGATGGAGATAAAATTTTATGTTGGCAGTTCTATTTCTATGGTGAAGGTCTTGAAGAAGATGATAGATTTAGGGTTCACATTGAAAATTTTGGTATAAAATTCAATAGAACGGATTCTTTATGTTTAAAAGATTATAATATCAACGAGGCATTGCCAGATTGGGAGCAAATTAATGCAATCCGAAAAGAACTTGTTGTAAATCAAGAAGAAATATTCCCTTATGTTGGTACTTATTATGGTTTGAAGAACTTTATTTCTTTATTGGGATATAATGATGTTCTTGATGTAAAGGAGTATTGGGAAGATATTCGTAAATCTTCATTGTATAACGGAAAATATATTATAACGAGCGTATCTTCTATGTTGGAAGATGGTGAAATTAATGATTTTAACGTATTGGGTGAAAATAAAAGCGTTAAAAATTCAGAATATTTTAGAAAAACTGGTTTCTTGGCTCTTTGTTATGAATTTACGAGAAAAACTGGCGAATATGACGAAAATGAATGTCCTATAATTGAAAGAACGACAGAATTTACGTCAAATGAAATGTTTTATAAACTACACAAACTGAAAAAGTTGTTACAAAAACAATTTTTACCAGTAAATGTACAGATTAAAGATGTTATTGGTGAATATACTTATTATATTTCTTTTGCAAAGATAGTTTGGGTTGATGATATTCAAATTGAATCGTATGAAGTGGATTCTATGCATAATAATATCGGAATAAATGTATTTCCAAATGATATTCAAATGTATGTTCAAGATTTATATCCATTTTATCCGAAAGAAAATGAAGAAAATATAGATGTTCCGTCAAGAATCATAAATCCTTATGGAATAAAAGGTTTGCCAAATATTGACAAGGGATATTATTTAGATGATTCTACTATTCCAAAATATAAAGCAATGATTGAGGATTTTTATTCTTATAATTTGAATGATAGATGGAATATGCCTCAAGATTTTGATAGATACCCAGATGATTTTGCAGATTTAATGAAAGAACCATTGACAGAGTTCAAGAAAAATATGTATCAAAATCATAAATCATTTGGTTGTCCTGTAGTATTTTCATTAGATGTTCCAGAATTGAAGATTAGTGATTTACAATATACCTCAATGGCTGATTATGCCAAAAGACCAAGAGAGGTAGAAAACAATTCGAGAGTAAACACGGCAAAATTTAAGGATTTCCTTGAAATTGAATGGTCTGTTAAATTTGTTCCTGGTAATTGTCTTGATGGTACAAAGAGACCAGAGACATTTTTGTATTCTTATAGAACAAATATTTGGAATGGATTATATTTTCCAGTATTCTTACAATATGTTGGTTATTATAGTGTTTCTGCTAAACTATATGATATGAGTGGAAACATGACAAAGAGAACAAAGAATAATGTAATACAAGTAAAAGGTGAATATCCAGAAATTGTCGTTGGTTATATTGGTGATGATAAGTTTGATTTTACTATTGAAAATTTAGCAAATGTAAAAATTGAAGACTTTGCTTTTTCAACAGCAGAAAAACCAGTTGTTAATATTTTAAATAATGACGGTTCTAAACATTTGGATATTCAACATTCTCTTATAGATACATTTAAAATCGTTCCTTGGATTGACAAAACAGAAGTTTATAATTTTGAAACAAATCAATGGGAAGATTACAAACAAACAACAAATGTAAATAGAGAACAATATGGATTCGGTGATGGTGTTTCTATGCAAGCAAACATTTATAAAAATGCACAAATAAGAGATTTGTTCCATTTGAGAGCGTGTGATACTTATTTTGCACACGATTTTGTTCCCGGTTTTGCAATGAGAGGCATTAAAAAGGGTGATATTCTAAAGATTGGTTCTACAGAAATAGAAATAAAATACGATAAACCAAAGGATATTGTTAAATATTTGAATGGTAAGAAAGATATATTGCCGAAAAATATAATGAAAGTTCTTGGTTTATATCATTTTGATTTGAGTTATTGTCATAGTTGGGGTATAACAGATTACGATGATGTGCCATTGTGTGATAATGTAGATTTCGAGCAGAAGAAATTTAATCCAGAACCAAATGTTATTGTTGCCGCAGCAAATTCAGTATCGGCAGATGCTTGTCAGTTTATAGAACTTATTGGAAACGGTGAACTTGATAAAGATTATACTTTCTTATATCAGAGAGATTCGAGAGAATATGCAAAGAGACGATTAAAAGAAGAGGGATTGTCTAAATATATTCCATTGTTATCTTTGGATATTCCTTTTAATGAGATACTTAATCTTGATAGCGTAACGTATGAATCAATGGTAGAAAAAGGTTATGATAAAAGATTACCAATATTATTCAACGAAAATTTCTTAAATTTTCAAACAAGTAAATTTCAGAGAGAAAATATAGTTGTTCCGACATTTAAGAATCTTATTTTCTTTGTAGATAATATAGACAGAAAAGTTGAATTTAGATGGACGTTAAAAGATAGTGTTACTGGAAAGATTTTAATGATGACGAGAGGTTGTCCGTATTTTATTTGGCATTTTGATTATGAGGGAACTTATGATTTATCTTACTACACAAAAGATGCGTGTGGTAATGAATATGAAATAACAAATGAGAAGACTATTTTCGTTGTTAAAAAAGACGAATATATAGATAACGTCGAAAAGGAACTTAATCTAACGAATAAATAATAAAGAATTAAAAAATTTAAGCAAATGACAGATAAAACGATTATTTACGAAAGCTTGAAACAGACTGATTATCTACCAGATTGGGTTGATAAATTAAATGAAACAAATGATAAATTGAGAGATGCAATATTGAGTTTATATAATAATTTAAGACTTGATACTGATAATAAATCTATTGGTGGAACTACTTATGATGAGGTTATCAATAGTGTAAATTCAGAAATCTTTAATGTATATTCAAAGAATTCTGACGGTGGTATTTTCTTCCATTCGCTTAATAATGGAAATGTTTCAAACCGTGTTGCTTATATTAAAGAAACAGAGACTGGTAATTTTGAGGCTCGCTTTAGCAAGTTGATTCTTGATGAAAATCTAACAGTAGAGGGAGACTTTACTTTAGGTAGTGAAGGAAGTGAAAATTCTTTGACTGTTGTTGGTCCTGTAGAAATTAAGGGAAATCTTGCAACAACACCAGGATTCGTAAATGCAGATGCTTTATCTAATAACACATTACAGATAAGTGGATTGTCAAATGCAATTTATTTTATTAATTTGGGAGAACAAATCAATAACGATTTGAATCTTACTATTGAATTTATGGACGATGTGGCAACACCAGCACAAAAATTTCCAGTAAAACAAGGTGCTTCTTTCAGATTTATTGCAGGTCAATTTGCTAATTATCTTCCTGTTGGTAAAAAATTGACAATTTCTTTTGCTAATGCAGAAATCGTTAATGGAATAGATAATACTTTTGAATTAGGAGAAAAAGATTACGGAAAAGAAATTGATGTCTTGGTTGTTGGAGACGCAGTAGGTACAGCATCGGTATATAAGATTTTCGTAGAAGAAAAATAATTATAGTAGGTAATGGCAATAACACCTCTAATTAAAAAACTACAAGCAGGAAACCGTTCTGGTATATTTTATGCTTTTCAAAGTGGTATAAATGATTCTGATTTATGTAGTACGATAGATAATTATAGTTTTACGTTTTCAAAATATGCACTTTTGAAGATTCCAGATTTCAAGGCTTCAAATTGTATAGCAAAAAACGAGAATAATGAGTTTGATATGGAAAATGCTCTACAATTTAGAGCATTAGGTAATTCCGTTTTAGGGGAAGGTGAGGATTATTCACCAACGGCAGGAATAAACAAACAAGCAGAATATCTTGCTGAAAGTTTCCAAAATTATTGTTTGAATTTAGAGGCAACGCTTTTGTCACAAGAAACATATCAGCCGACGGTTGGTTCAAGAACAGTTGCAGAACGTGTATTCTTCAAATGGTTAAAGGAAATGGGTTGTATGCGTTTTCAAGAAGCACCAGAAACGTATGTTGCAACAAATGTTGATACACAGAAATTTACAGAAGTAATTAATGACGAAAGTCTTAATGTTATCAATTATGATACTGTTGTAAAATATATCAACGATATTCAAGCAGTATATTCAAACACGACAGATGTAGTTTCAACAGAAATTTATATTTATGTTCCTACAGACCAAGGTTCTACACAAAAAGTTTTGTTTGATTCAATAGAAGATGAAAACTATCATAGTTATGATCCTGAAAATGGTTATAATGAATATACAACACCATATAATAAAGATAATTTTGAAAATTTCTTATGTGGTAGAACTTCTGATTATCATCCAGAGGGATTGAAAGCATCTCCTTTTTATGATAATGATTCAGACCAATCTGTAGATGTTGTAAGTGAAGTTATTTCTTCTGACGGAGATACTAAATTTTGGTTTACTGACCCGTCAGGAAATGCATATTTTACAGATAAGAAATCTAATTTCTCGAAACCTACAAACCAACTTATAAAGAAAACTTATAAAAGTAGTATAGGTGATGATATTGAAATCGAATATGTAAGAAATACTTTGGATGGTATCTCAATTGACTGGAATATAGAAGATTATAGATATACAGAAGAAGATGGTTTACCAAATACAACATTTAATGATATAAACAGTTCACGTTTTGCAACAGATTTTAAATTTAATGCAATTTTAATTTATTATGATTTGACGGATATGAAAAATCCGAACAATACTGTTACAAACTTGTATGGTGTTTATTTTGTAAACGAACTTGAAGTTCCAAGTGACGGTGTTGTAAGAATTATCAATGATGTTAAATATGTACCATCGGTTGCAAATAACATTTCGCAAAATGGTACTGCACTTGCTTATAAGATTAATTTTAAGACAGATACATCATTTGAAAATGCTGGCGTTCAAAGAACTATAAATACAAGAGTTGCAGGAAACTATAACACATTTTCTATGGATTTATTCGTTGACGCTTTAACAGCAATGCAAACAATGGTAGATTCTTATAATAGAAATAGAGAATTTATAGAACAAACATACGAAGATGTAAAAGGATTAAGAAGATTGTTTATTGATTCAACAAATTATACAGAACTTGAAAAGAGACTTGATAAAGTAGAAAATGCTATTGTTGCTTCAAAGGCATATTTCAATTCTTCTGATGAATTTATGAAATTACTTAATAATGTTTATGACGATTATCAAGAATTGATTGAAATGATTGAGAGCGACCAAAAAATAACACTTGAATATAAGATAGATAAAGGCGTTATAAATAGCGTTATTACTCATAATCAAGCATATAACATTAAAAGTTCTGAATATAAGTTTGATTTCTCAAAGAGAGAAAAAGTTATTCCATTAAACAAATATTCTAATTATATCAAACACGAAAGCGATGATTTAGATATAAAAAGAACAATTTTATCTAAAGATTTGAATCTTTTTATTGATGATAGTGTAGATAAATGGACTGCAGGGCAATCGTTCCGTATTGTTTTTGGAGAAGAATTTTCACCAGCAAATAACACCGTGAATATTTATACAGATGCAAGTGCCGTATTTGGTACTGCATATGATGTACCTATTTGTCAATTGACAGAAGATGACTTTAAATCTTCTGATTTTATGCCTATATTTGAAATAGTTTGTATTGACCCAGTAAACTTTATTTTTGAAGTTGACAAAATTAGGTAAACAACACCAACATAACCAATCGTTTTTTCGTTACCTTATTATAAGAAATAAATAAAAGGGAACGAAAAAACGATTTTTGTAATGGCAGAAAGAAAGGTTACTCAAAGTCAATTAATGGCGAATCTTGTTTTAATTTATGATTCTCTACAAGAAATATTGACAAAATTTGCTTTAGCATCAAATACATCATACGCACAAAATGTAACTGCACAATGGTATGGTAACGACGGACAAGTTGAATCAATGAATATTCCATCTTTGGGATATATCAAAACAGATATTAAAAACTTACACGATACTATTGAAACATTGATAAATGATAATGACGACAAGTTATCATTGGAATATGCTGATGGTAGTGTTAGAAGTTTTGAAATGCGTAAAATATCAGAACTTCTTGATATTCTGAATTCTACAAAAGATGTTTCGTTTGAAAACCCTTCCGAATTTAAGGCAAAAACAAATTGGATGTTTGAATCTTATTTGAATCCATTGCTTTATATGCCAGTTAATATTAGTCAGTTTTTGAATAAAGATAATGATATTAAGAAATTTTCTGTTAGACGTGTTATCTTAAATTCACCAAGTAGTGACGATATAACATTTTTTGATGCAAGTTTTAATAATATCAATACTCTTGACTATGATACAACAGTTCGTTTGTTGAATGAACAAGGTATTGTTTATAATGTTGATGATACAGAGTATGAGTTATCAGCGTGTGTTAATTCCAAGAGAGGTTCTTTCAGCGTTATTGCAATGGATACCGTATCAGAAACAGTTGACGGTGTGGAAGAACTTGTTGATTATTACACACTTGATAAACTTTCTTATGCAAATACAGTTAAAAATTCTGGTGGTTCTTCATTGTTGGAATACGGAGATATATTGATAACTTCTGATAATACGGAATATCGTGTTGAGGGTATAAACAAAGCGAAGAGAGCCGTAAAATTGAGAAGAATATTTGGTTCTATGCCTATTACTTTAGGTGCTGATATTCTTAAAATCAAGCCGGAAGCGTATAGAATACCAGAATTGCAAGTAAATGTTGGTTATAATGAATATGAAATAGTATTTGTTAAACCTATTTCTGCACAAATGGATATGACGACAGATGAGTGGTCAAAAGGTTTTGGTGTTTATACTTGTAATTTGAATACAACTTTGAATGACGGTACAGTTGTTTCTTTGAAAGATTATTATGAAAACTATGTATCGGATTTCGGTCTTGTTATGCTTAATATGGCAAAAGAAAAACAAGTTCCGTCTGCTATTGGTGTAAAACCAGACGCACCTGTATTAGATGAAGCAAATCTAAAAGTTGTTTGTATCAATAGTCACTTGGCAAATTCAAATGAAACAAGTAATTTTGCAAATCTTATTGCAACAAAGAATAATTTGAAATCTCAAATTTCAGAAATTGAAAAGAAGATAAACAATGCAAAAGAAGATATTGGTAGAAATAATGCAACAACAAAAGAAACTGCTGCTACACAAACAGAAATAAACAATTTAACAAATAAGAAAAGTGGTTTGCAACACCAATTAAATACTACGTTGAATCAAATCACTACAATGATAAATAGTGAAAATAATATATTAGTTTCACCAAAATATCGCATTAGAGGTTTTGTTGATATTCCAACAGCAAAACAAACAGAATATGGTAAGCAAGAAATAATTCAAATGTGTGTATCTTATAGATATAAATCGCCAAGCAACAACGCTACGACGAATAACGCATTGAACCATATTGATTCTAATGGAGAAACCGTTAGTGCATATTTTTCACCGTGGACTGATGTATATTCTCATGTTCGTAAAAAAGTTTATGACAAATCTAAAGGAATATATGTTTGGGATACAGAAGATATTTCTAATGCAGATGTTATAAACATTAACCAAGTAGATATTCCTATAACAAGAGGAGAATTGGTTGAAATTCGTGTTAAATCTGTATCAGAGGCTGGTTATCCGATTAACCCACTTGAATCGGATTGGTCTAATACGATAACAATGAGTTTTCCAGAAGAATTTGAAACTACAAACGAAAGTGCATTTTTAGCAGAGCAATTGCTTATTGAAAATGCATTGAGTAATTTTAATGAAGAACTTATATCTATGATGTTGGACAAACATTTAGAGGATAGTTTTTGGACAAATGAAAAATACTATGCACATAATTTGAATAATATTGCATCTGGTTTTTATACAGATGATTATAAGAATATTAGTGCATACGATTATTTAAAAATTTTAAATGATAAAATTTCATTATTAGAATCACAAGTAAAAGAAGAGGTTGCAAACTTGAAAATCTCTATTGTATGTGAAGATGGAACGATTATAAAAGTATCTCCAGGTAATGTTATTGAATTACCTGTTGAATACTATAAGAACAGTATAGAAACAGATGGAGATATAATTGAAAAGATTTATACTCTAAAACTTGAAAATACTTCTGCTTCTATACTTGAACTTGTTTCTTATTTTAGTAGTCCGTTATCTGACATTCAAGCAGAAGCACCTTATGATAAAGGAAGCATTAGTATAGAGGGAAATAGTGATACCTCGTGGGCAAGTTTACAAGCACAACAAAGTTTCCAATCTGGACAAGCAAGGAGTCAGTTTATTTATTGTAGAAATACTAATTATGGTGGTTCTAAAACTTTATATACTGATAGTGTAGATTCAATATCAGATCAATATTCAACTAATTGTACTGATAGATTAAAGACATTCCCTTATTCAGGAAAGAGTCCAGATACACAACCAAGTTATATCTTATGCTTCCCTGTTGGTGCAGATAAAGGTAGTGATTATGGATTAAAATCAAATTTCTTTGTAAAAACGAATAACAACAATGCTATAATTCATACTTTTAAAAATACTAAAACAGGTTGGGCAGATTCAATGCAAACAGATGGTGGAACAGCAAGTAAAGATTATATGTTATTTTCACATAGTTATGCTATGCATATTTGTAAAGAAGAAGGAAGCGAAGTAATAGAAGGAACACAAACAACTATACAATATTACCAACAACAAAGTTTTGTTCCAGGAACAGCATCGACAGAATCAGATAAAAAAACAGCAAATTATCCAATAAAATGTGGATTTGAAGAACAAGATAAATATTTTGGTGGAAAATATACTTGTGGTGCATATTTATTCTTGAGACCATCAAGTTATTCTGCAATATCTGTATCAGGTAATGTTGCTTCTTCTGTTAGAAAATTAGAACACGGAGTTTCTATTCAGATACCTATTGTATTCCAATTTAGATGCACAGATGTATTAGGCGTTGTTGGTGGTTATGGTAATACAGAAAGAGAAAATATTACTTATCAGAAAATCATTGGATTAGATGTTGTTGCAAGAAATTCTTCTATAAAAGATATAATTTCTTTTGATGTTATTGCTACTTGTAAATATAAAAATTAAAGTTAATGGAGACTAATAATTCTGATATAAATTCAAGTTTTGCATTAGTAAGAACAGATGTAAGACTTACGGGAAATATAAAATTAACTGTTGACACAAAAGGAGATATTTGGCTCAACACTATTGATAGTAATGATGAGTTGGCAAACGCTTCTTATAAACATAGTCCTATCGTTGATGAGTGGACGTATCCTGCTAATGTTAATAAACTTATATCAGGAAATGACTCTATTGTAAATGTATTTTTTGATATTAAGAGTGATGTAGACCAAACGTCTGCCGTAACTAATCTTGATTATTCAAAACAATATGATTTTTCTTTGTACTTTTCTGGTGCAAGATATTTACAAGATGTAAATTATACAGAGAAGTTTTCTTATTTTGCTCCATTTTATTTTAGAGGAAAAGATATACCAGAGTATTTTGTCATATTAAGAATTGATGGACCACTGAATGCAACTTTAACTAATTTGATTCAGAATAAAGAAGCCTTGTATGACACAAAGAAATATATGTTTGATATAATCAATAATTCGACTATAATAAAAACAGTTTCTTTGAAAACAGATACAAGAATTGGTAGATATATTAGAAAGATTGTTTGTAGCGATGATTTTCCAGAGTCTCCATTGAGTGTTAATTTCAATGAGGGAATGGAAACTGTTTTCTCTGGACTTAATATTAAAAGTGGCGTATATAGTAGTGCTTCTGAACTAATGTATGAAGATTTTTATTCTAAAGATATGCCATTAAAGGTTTTTGAAGAATATATTACTAATGGATTTCAGAGACACGGACTTTTATATCCAAACATAATAAATTTTGAGTTCTTGTTTAACGATGATTCTGCTGAAATTTTTGACCATAATAGATATATTGGTTTCTATCTTAATGAGGTTGAATTTTCTAAATTGATGGTTGATTATAGAGGTCAAAAAGATTATCAAGATTATTTTAAAAACACACCACATTTTTATAATCAAATAAAAAGATTACCAACATCTGATTTATTCATTAATAATGAAGATGGTTGTAAGTTGGCTATAGGTAGTGTTGAAGATACAGATACAAGTAAAAGTTACGATAATATTCTTTTAAGAGAAGATAATCAAGTTATTTCTGTTTTAAAAGATAAGAAAGGTGATTTTTACAGAATTAAAGGATTAGAGGGTGACGGTAGAAATATTACTTCTATTCAAGTAACAAATAAAGAGATAAATGTAAAGAATTTTCTTGGTAGTGACGATGTTGTTGCTATAAACGATTTTGCAGAAATACCAGAAAATCCTGGTAAAACATTTATTAGAATAGATTTTAATGAGTTACCAAAAGACGGTGAAAAAATGATTATTTATCATATTGGTGGCTCACACGTAAATGCGAGAGGTGAAAAATATGATATAATAAACTTTTTTACTGGTTTTGGTGAAGAAAAGATTTATGGTGATGTATCAGAATATTATTATGATATAGTAACTTATGATAATTATGAGTTGGTTTACACACCAGATTTATATTATCGAGCAAATGTAACAACACAACAAGAAATTATTGATAATGTATTTGAAGAGGGTGATTATGTTAATGTTGTTAAACAAATAGACGGATATAATGATGAAAACGGTATTTATCATTATGATGAAAACGGTGAGTTGGTAAAAGAAGATATATACACAATAGAGGAAGGAAAAGTTGTCGCTTTTATTGACGGTAAACGTATTGTTGGTATTGATTCAGAACAATATTGTAATTCGTATTATGTTGGTGTAGAGGGTAATGAAACAAATATTAGTAAATTTACACAAGGGTTGGCAGATTGTATAAATGAAATGCCACAAAGACAATTTACTGCATACAGTTATGGTAGATTCTTTGCAATCGTATACAATGCGAGTGGTTCTTATGATGATAGATTGTCTGTTTCGATAGATATAGATAATGAAAAATCATATTCAGTATATGGCGAGTTTGATGGCTATGACAGATATAATGCAATAGGTGGTAGTGATAGTCCTAATGTATTGTTGTTGGATTATAGATTGACAGATAATATAGATAATACTTGTGTTGTAAGAACCAAAGATGGCTATTCAATGGTTGCAAGAACACAAAAATATGCTGGTTATTTCCATAGAAATATGACAGATGAAGAACTTGGTAAGGCGTTTACTGCAATATCAGATTATGTTGCTGTTATATTGGAAACAACTTATGATGCTTTGTTGTCGTCAAAAAAAGTCGCAATAACACACGAGTACAAGATACCAATGTCTTATATGTCAATTTATAACATAAAAGATTTTGATTTTAGTTTTTATTCAAAAAGATATGACGTTAAAAATGATTTTGACGCAAACAAAAATCTTATTCGACCAAACGAAAAATTAAGTCAAAAATATATTTATAGTTGTACAGAAAGACCAACTTTTGAAAAAGAAGTTAAGTGGATTGATGATTATCTTTTCTATGTTATTGAAGATGATAATTATATAACACAAGGAGAAGCAAAAAAATATGCTTTTGTAAATTCTTATGGTGAAGTTGATTATACGATTTCTGATGTGTATAAAGAAGAAGGAACATATCTTGTTGGTGGTATAAACTTTAATGAAGAAAAAGAAGACTATGATATTTTATTAGTTCCTGATATTGATATAGATGTTGATAATATACCTACATTGAATGGTGACGTTGATTGTGAATATGATTATAATAAAGAAAATTATTATCCAACGTATGAAACAGTTAGCAAAACAATTCCATATATTTGTAAATGGGGTTATGATTGTGGTAATGATTTGAGAGGTAATCCATACCGATTAAATACGTCTTTTGCTTTTGGAAAATATAATATGTCACCAAACACATCTAAAATTGATATAGATGTGAACGCAATGAATTTGGAGTGGATGTATATGTTTTCAAATGCAATAAGTGACGAAAATTATTGCTATTTGAATAGATACTTTGATGTTTATAATGCTGATTTTGATAAAGATTTGGTATATGTAAATAGTGGTATTGCGTATTATAGATATAGTATTATCAAATATAATTCAGCGTCTGGCTGTTGTGAGACATTTTTTAGAGGATTGAAATTACAGATAAGAGAATTATCTACAGACAGACTTGATTTTTATTCGACAGATAATGTTAAATATGTAGAAAAGAGTAGAAAATATGACGGTTATAAATTTTGTGCAATATTAGAGCCTGTCGAAGAGGTTGATGGTAATGCTGATAATGTGTATGAAATGAAAGTCATTGAAAACGAAGAAAAGAAATATATTATTTTTTATGTAACCGTACAAATTGGTAGTGTTTCGAGAATAAAATTACAAAAGAAAAATAAAGAAGAAAAGGTAATAAATGATGCTAATAAAGAAGAAATTCAAAAACCAAATGTTCGTAAAAACATATTTGAACATGCAAATTTTGTTGGCTTTGTTGATTCTATAGATAAATTATCATCTTTATCAGAAAATCAATACGTTATTTTTAATGATAATTATATAAGAGTAAATGACGACGAAACTCGTTTTAAAGATAAAGATGGTAATAAAGTTGAAACAATATACAAAGGTGATTCTATTTATAAAAAAGGTGATAAATTTATTGTAAACAAAGATGTCTTTTATGATTTAGAAAAACATTTATATGAAGATAAAGATATTTGTATAAGTGGAGATTATAGATTTATCTTTGAAGATAACTTATGTAACATAACATATACTGATTTATATAAAATTACAGATAAGAAATTTTATGAGGGAGAAGATGATTTTTCTACGATAAAAATACCAACAAATTTGATTTTGAATGGTATGTATCTTACTGGAATGCAAACATTTAGTTATATTGATTATGATTTATCTAATGAGGTGTTTAATTTTGAGTCAGAAAATATAATTTGTGGTGTTAATCGCAATAAAGATAAATTATTTACTCATTTATGTTCAAAAGAAAATAAAATACCAATAGATACTAAAATATTAGAAGATTCGACAATTAATTATGTAAGATTAAATAATGAACTTGGAAATATAAGTCTTGTTGATTTAGATAGAAATTTTGTTTCTGATATTATATTGCAAGAAGTAGAGCAAATTTTTGGTGGTAAGGAATATTATAAACATTTTTTTAAAAATATAACAACAAGAACAATATTCTCTTTTATAAACAATAGAGATTTTACGGTATCGTATATGGGGAATACAAAATGTGCATTGTACATTGAGCCATCAACAGAAATAAAGAAAAGTAGTAGTGTAATAACAACACCTATAATGGATAATTCAAATACCGTTATTGGTTATAATTATGATACAAAAGAAGTAAATGACAGTTATATTTATAGATATTCAGGAAAGTATATTCCTTTGTTTAACAATGTAATATCTATGTCTAATAATAGTAATACTGGTTATAATACGGTATTTAATTCTTCTCTTGGTAAGTTTGCGACGATAGAGAACTTTGGTCATATGAAAGTATCTGATGGAGATATTTATTCTTTCTTGAATGATAAGAGATATAATCTTGAGTATGAACTTGTTGGAGAAACACCAATTGGTAAAAAGGATTTGAATGTATTACATACAAGTTGGGATTTGGATTTTCATATGAAATATACGGATAAAAATTCTTATGAAAATGTTCCTGGTACATTAAGAATAGAAGAAGATAATACAATGATAAACAATGTTATTGTGTTACCAGATGAGGTTAATTTAACTAAATTCAAAACAGAATTAGTTAATGATGTTTCCGTTGTTGATATGAAAGATAAAGAAATTGTTTATAGTATTTACGACGGTAAAGTATCTGTTCGAGTTAATATGAATAATGTAATGATTTCAAAATTATTAAAACTTGGAATTGAAAAAGCATTTGATTATTTAGATGTTTCTTCTGACGATTATTACACATATTATGGTATGCCTAAAATGGATTATATCAATGAATATATAACAAAGAATATACTTAATTTATATGATATAAATTCAATTTATGTATATTATGAAAGAGTTCAATCAAAACAAACGGTAGAGATAAGTGATGAAGACTTTGAATCTAAAAAAATAAGTAACTTTATCGTTGATAGGAACGTAAAAATAAATAAAGAAGACAACTATGTCATATCATTTGAATATAGTGTAAAACAGAATTATAATTCATTGATAAATTTAGTTGCAGTAATGAAATTAATATAAGGAAATGGCAAAGGTAATACTACAGACACTACAGGCATCAGATTCACAAAAAACATATTCTGATAAAGCAAATTATAACTTTCATTTATTGGCTGATTACATTAATGGTGTAAAAACTATTAAGGGTGATAAAGGTAATGTTGGTATGCCTGGTGCTACTGGTCGTCAAGGTATTCAAGGCGAGAGAGGTAATTCTTTATTTGTATATGGAGATGAAGAAAAAGGACAAAAATTTCCTTCTCCAGATGAAAAAACATACAAAGATTTAAAAGAAAAATATGTTTCTTGGTGTGAAGAAAATGGAATCACAGACGGTGATTTAGTACTTTTTATGGATAAAGAAGCAATCTATAAGTCGGGAGTTAATAATGAAGAAAAAGTTCCCGATATAAAAAAAGATTTGGTTGTTGATTTATCTGAAATTATAAGTGATTTTGTAGACGAAAAAACAAAAAGTTCGGAATTTTGGGATAGAATAGACCAAGATAGAGATATTATTACATTAAAACAATATTTAAAAATAGATTATAAAAAAAGTAGAGAAGATGCAAAGATTGTATTAGCACCAGATATGATTAATAATGAGAATATAAAAGGTTATGTTGCTAATAAATTGGCAGAAGCACCGTTAAATATTTTTTCTCATATTGGTAGTAGTAATATTAATGATATTTATAGTTATCAATCTGGTATATCGTTAAATTCAATCTATGTCTTGAATGGAGATTATAATGTTGAAGATAAAGATAGAGAATTTCGTATTACACAAAGAAGTATAAGAAAAGACAAAAATAATACAGATGAAATAGATTATGTTGAAGGTTTATTTGTTGTTGCACCACAAACAAGTTCTAGTAATAGAGACAACATGACATCAGGTTTTAGATTTATATCAAAAGCTGAAAAAGATTCAGATATAAATTCTAATACTAAAAAGAATAATATAGTTACCATTGGCGATGGTAAATTTACTAATGGTATGTTAATGAATGGATATGGTGGCGATAATGTAGAAAATGCTATCACATTTGCAAGAGGTAATGCAGAACCAGTAACAGATAATCAATTTGGTGGATTCTTTTCTATTGGTACAGAATATGATAAGGATATTAATGGTAATGATAAGATAAAAGGTTTTATTCGTACAGAATCTAGAGTAGGAGAAAAGGTAAAAGTAAAGACTGGTGATTTAGTAGTTGGAGGTTATGATACTTTTTTAACTTTTTCATATGATACTGACGGTAATAAAATATATACTAAAAATCAAAACATAAAAATTTATTCTGTAGATGGTTCAATAGAACGTGGTTTATATATCAACAATGATAAAAGCATATTATTGACAAATGAAAATGAGGCATCGTGCAATATAAAATTAGATACACAAATAACTCAAGAAGTTAAAAAAGGAGATAATACAGCAAAAACAGAAGTTTTTCATCAAGGAATAAAAAATAATGTTACTGCTTCTAATGCTTCTATAACAAATAGTGTTAATAATAATGCTGAATGTAAAATATCAAACAGAACAATAACAAATAGTGTTAATAATGATGTTTGTACTGTTATTCAAACAAATAGAAATGATGATATATATGATTTAAGAATTAATATTTATGATATTAAGGTAGATAAGAACGATAATCCTCAATCTCAATATTTTGAGACTATTTATTCACCATTGCATATTACAAGTCAATTCAACCCTTATATATTAGATAAAAGTAAATATGTTAATAGTACTGTATGGTTGGATAATGAAGGCTTGTATAAAAGAGATTTAACATATTCTTATTGGTTAAATACATATAATAAAAATTTGACAATTACAAATGTTTATGGTGGAGATGTGCTAAATTTAGTTTATCCTTTAATTCCAACAGATAGACCGACAGTAAAGAGAGAAGCGTTTGTACAATTTAGAACTTATGATACTAGTGTGTCGGAAGAAGTAAAAACCCAATGGGTTGGTGGTTTGTATTTAATTCCTTCTTCTGATTCAAGTAAAATAAATCGAAAAAATTTAAGAAACCAAACAAAAGAGGTTTATACAAATTATGGATTAGAACTATATTCTGGTGCAGATTTAAAAATAAATTCAAATAGTAAAGTTTCTATTACTGCTAGTTCTATTGAAATAGGTGATGCTAATTCTGTTGTAAATATTGCTGGTAACGCAGGAAGACCGTATCTAATAAAAAAGAATGGAGGTAGAGAAGTTTTTAATTGGTATTGTCTTAATTTCGAAGGAGATGGTGGTGATGATTATATAGGTTATAAATTTGTGAATAATGTAAACGTGTATAGTTATTTCATAAAACCACCTATTATTAATTTTACAAAAGATGGTGATTTTTATATTGGAATAGATGAAAAATTTTTCCAAGTTTTCGCAGCATTTGATATTAGAGGATCTTTATTATTTTCTTTTGCGTTTATATATAATGTTGGCTCTTTAAATATTTTATCAAAACCAATACAAGATTTTACAATTCATTGTGCAGATACTACTCTTGCCACAACAGGTGATATTTCTATGAAATGTCTTTATAATAATACAGATATTGATTTGTTCGTTCCTGTTGGTTTGGTTCAACGAAAAGTTAAAAAAGGAGAATTATCTATTGTTATTAATATTTCTATAAGCGGCAGTAGTGTTGATAAAATTTATAATGATATGTGTCAATCATTTGAATATTAATATAAATATATGTTCTATTTTATAGAAAATGAAAGTGCTTTAGAATTTATACTTAAACTTATCGTCAAGTATAAAATTTTCACAAAACAAATGGTAAGGCAATTGGATGTTAAATTCTCCATTTTTGTTGAACCATTTGTTTGTTATATATATATTACGGAAGCATTTAACAACATTGAGAGCGTCAATTTTTTCTTCTGAATTATCCAGAGCAACAACATTACTTTCGTCAATAATATCGTTATTCATACTGTTAAATTCTCTTACAAATAATTCAAAGCGTTTTATTTGTTTGGGTGATTTCCTTTCTTCCATTAGTTTGTATATGTGAACGCAATATAGTGATTCATTTGAAGAAACTACTTTATATAGATAAATATGTTCTTTCTCATATACGATAACATATATTCCATTGATAGTATGAAGAAATTTATTCTTTTTATAGACATCAATGATTCCGCCATCTTCGTATAGTAACATTGTTTCGTCATAGAGTGAATTATTTATGACTTGTTGGAAATATAAAGCGATGTCAATAAATCTTTTCCCGTTATAGTTTCTTTCTCTTATATTACGAATAAGGTTATTGATTTTATAATCTTTGTCGTATGAACTATAAAATTCGTCATAGTATTTGTTATCCGAAATGAGGGTATTCATTCTTAAACCATTGAACATAAGTTCCATAAAAATGTCGTGGTTTTGCTTGTTTATTTCTTTGTATGAATCTCTTTGAATAGCCAACATTTTTAATTGTTGATATTCAAAGTCATACATATCCTCTTCTTTTTCGGATAAGAACCAATTTGGTTCAAATGTTTTCTTTATTGTAATTCTCTTATAACCCATACTGCAAATATAATAATTTTTTTTGAAAAAAACTATTGTAGATTAAGAAAATATCCGTTTAACATTAAATAATCTGTTAGAGGTACATCGTTACCATCGTGTGCAATTTCTTTACCGTTACTTTCGATAAATCTTTTAACGGCATTAACACCTACTAAATGACTTGCAGCTAAAAGCCCAGATACCGTGCACATATATCTACCTATTAGTACACCACCTTTCATTGGGATATTATATTTTTCTATATCGTTCTGTAGAATATAGTAATTCTTTTTCATTAGACTATTCATTGCCCACATTTGCAATAGTGTATCACCCAAGAATACTTTTTGTGGTACATTTGATAATCCAACAGAAGATAATGCAGATTTGCCAAATTGAAATGCTCCCCAATAGGCATTACCACTACCACCAATAGCATTCCATTTACAACGAGATTCAATCATACCAACAGCAAGCATAAACTCAATGTTTTCTTTTGGCAATAACTGATTAAGAGAATCCGATTCTAATGATTTTTCGATTTGTGCAATGGTTCTTTCTTGTTCCATTGGTTTGTATAATGTATGATAAACCAAACAAATCGTTGAAATGCCAAGACCAATTATTAAAATATTTTTGAATAATTGCTTCCTTTGCCATTTAATCATTATCCAAAATTTTTTCGCCCACGATGAGAAAATAGTACCCCAAGCTCTTCTGACCTTGATGTTTATTTTCTGTATCTCCTGAGCCGCCTTTAATTCTTCATTAAGTCCCATTATTGTTTATTTTTGGTGCAAAAATAGTAAAAAAAATGTATAATCCAAAAAAAATCTAACTTTCTTCGTATAGATTAAGCATTTTATCGTATTGTAATGTAATATTCCAATCGACATATTTAAATCCTACGGTGAATTTATTTAGATTATTATCAACTGCTGTATAGTCCAAATTAAAACTTGAAATACTAACAGGTAATACTTTTAAGAAATCAATAGTATACATTAGAAATCCCTCATTATTAAGTACACCCAAAGTAAAACAATCATAGTTTTGTTTTTTATTCATGTGGTCCATAAATTCGAGATAGTTATGATATATCATCATATAATTCATAAACCCTTCTGTCATTTTGAACGACAAGGAAAATTTTTTATCTTGTAGGTCTTTTACTGGTTGTGCACCTTTATATATCATTTCTTTTCCCAAGTATCTTGTTTGTGATACTGTTTGGTTTGTAATTCCCGGAAATTCTACCGTTTGTAGAGTAGATAAAACATAATCATCTACGTTTTCATAAGGTAGCAATAGATATTTATAAAAAGACTTATAAAAATCCAATACTTTTTCACACCAGAAATCTGGAGAAAAATAAAAGACAAACTGATTATTTTTTGAATCTAATATCATACTAATTTATGCTTCTATCATTTTTATCAACGGCAATCATATTGAATACGTGTATTGTCTTTACACCCTCAATAAGATTATATACAAAATCGTCAATTTTCATAAGGAAATTGTATAGAAATTCACCATTATTGAACATTGCTTCTGACATAGTATTTTTAAGAATCTTACCTTTATAGTCATAACCTCTATATGCTTTAGATTCTTTTCTATGTATTGGTTTATAAAAGACGCTATTTTTTAACATTATTTTGCGTATTTTTTTATTATATTCGGGTCGTGTAAGAATAAAAGTTTTATACCGAAGTGAACATCTTTTGAGTCAATATTTCTAAAATCTTCTAACGAAATCCATTGATAATCTGAATTTTCTTCATTAAGTTCTGGAATAAATTCTTCGTCGAAGATACCTATAAAGTTATAATATTTGAATTTTCCTTTCTTTGTAATATAAACGTATGACGGAATTAAACTATAATGTTCTTTACAAGCCGTTTCTTCAAAGAATTCTCTTTTTACAATATCAATAACACGTTCTTCTGATTCACCATTCTTTTCTTCTATTTTACCACCAATACCAGCCCAAGTTCCTGGTTCAGATGAATTGTCCGACCGTTTAACGAGTAATATTCTACCAGTTTCTTTACAGATAGGAAGAACGCCTGCTGCTACAACAGCGTCTATTGGTTCAGATTTTTTTTTTACAACGTCGATATATTTACCGAAATCGTTTAGAGCATATACAGACTCCATTACTTGTTGTTTATTCTGCTGATTTTCAAGTTGTTGCATTTGCGAATAATAATGATTATTGCTTCGTAAATTTCCGATTACAAGTTTAAGTGTTGGTTCTGCTTGGTCTCCAGTTACATTGACATCGTTACCATATTGTGAACCGTGTTTTGATTCGATTTTCATACCGAGCATAACCTCATTATAATCATATTTACTCAAATTGATACCAAGATGCTGTCCTGCCATTTGAACTTCTTCTTTTGTCCATTCGTGAAGGTCTTGGTTGTTGTTTGCACCATTAGCATTTTCTGTCAAATATGTATAAAAATCTGAAATATAGTCCATTATACTTAATTTTTTTGTTGTACGTTAGGATTAATATCCTTTATATATATATTTATTGCACCAAGTGTTTGGTCAGTTTGATAATTTTCTGCATAATAGTTTCCGTTTCTATCTCTCCAACCACCACGGATTACAACTAAATCGTGTTTATCTATGATAATATCATTAATTTCATCAAGTCCTTTAAGAATATTTGGATTTGAACCAATGCTCATATGATAATCTTCATTTTCTTTTGAAACGAATATAACATTTACAGAATCTACACCATCAACTTCTTCAATGATTTTGACCAAATCACTTCGAGGTATTCTATCTTGTCGTGAACAGTTTATAAAGTAATCACTAATACGAGATACAATAGTATTTTTTATTACATTTTCGTCATAACCAGAGAAAATAACCAAACTTACGTTAATTACATATTTTTTCATAACAGGGTCAACGAAATTTATATCTGTCGATATTGTTTCTGTACCCATTCTTTTAATGTATTTTAGAATTTCATTTTTTTGTAAAGCAGAAAGTATAAATCTATTTGTGTCAATATTAAAATAGTTTATATTTCCAGTAATGTATCGTTTAATATCAGGCACTAACATTACATTAAAGATTCTATCATTATCTTTATCTCTACCAACACGAATTATTGAGAATGCTTGCATACGTCTAAATAACAATTCGTAATCAGCGTCAATCATCAGTCTATCGTTTGCTTTTGACAACAACATTCTTGTTAGTTTTCCTGGTTCTGCATTTGAACCAAAGTTAGGAACTATTGTTGTTGAAATATCAAACACATCATTTAGTTCTACTTCAACACCAGCATTATCAAATCCAGTTTCTGTAAATTCCCAATTTATATCTTCTGCGTTTTCTACGTGCATATTTCCAGAAAAACCGTCGGTTACAAGATATTCAACACGGACATCAGCACCTAAAGGTGGCATTTTACCGAAGAATCCGTTTCCAAAGAATATATCTACACCAGAGTTGATACCAGTTCGAATCATACAACCAGGCTCACCTTGTGGAATCTTTAATAGATTATCATATGCAGGCTGTAATTCATCGTTTACATATACTTTAACCATTTTATTATCTACAAAAAAGTTCTTTTTGAACGGCATAGAGTATGAAGCAAATGGCATACCAGTACCACTTGCCAACTGTTGTGTTTCCATTTTACCTTGTAGGATGTTAATGTATATTGGTTCTGTACTTGTAGTGTCTATTCTCATATCGTCCATACCAAGGTCTAAAATATAGTCTTTATTAGTGTTTTTACACGTAATTTTTAGATAATTCGGTATGCTTATAATATCTCCTGCTATATCAACATCTATTGTTTGTTTTCTTTTTAGGCAAATTTGACCACTTGCGGCAATAGAACGAGAGGGATTATAGCCTGCTAAAGAAGCAATACTATAAATAGAAGAAGCACGAGATGCTTCTCTGATAGAAAATTCTGTTGTAGAATCTTCGATGTAGTAAAAGATAAAATTTGAAAGGTTTTCCAATACATATAATATTTGTCCATATACAGATGATACGGTGAAAACTTTTTTAGATTGTTTAAATTTATCGACAACAAAATTTATTGTATCTTGCAATATCTCTGTTGCTCTTATTCTATCGTGTTTGAAAATATTAAATGCCATAAGTAGAAAACTTTTACTCTATCGTTATTTATTTTAATAAATAAAGGTGTATAATAATTATTTTACAATAATGACGAAGGAAGAGTCTATTGCGTTAATGGGTTGTACACAGTTTGCCTTTTGTTTCGATTTTTTTTCGGAGATAAACAGAAAGAAAATCGCTGAATATATTATTAAAGGTACTAATCAGAGAGTTACGTATTGTGATAAATACGTTAAGCCGAAACAAACTGGTATAAACATTTGCAGAAATGATATAGGTGGTAGTAAAATGTCTCAAATACAGATTGGTTTTTTACCATATTTTGAGGCAATAAATGTTGCGTTTAAGGTTTTTGATATTATTGATACATACGGATTTACAAATGCAAAATGTAAAGCAATTGTATCTCTAAAGATTGGCAATAATGACCTAAAATTGCCTAAAATTAGTGATATAAATCTATTAAAATTGATTAGTTCAATAGATAATATGTCTCAATCTCAAAAAATGTATAAAAACCAACATGAAAGAATGTATATCAATTCTTTGCTGTACATTTATCCAAAAGTTGCTGTTTTAACCGACGGTGGAATGAATCAACTATTGAATGATAAGAATTTTGGTTATCCAAATAATAAAAATTTTAATTTATATTCAAAAGATATTCAATCAAACATTGTAACAGTTCAATATGCTCTTCATAAAGACTATCAAAAGGCAAAAAAGACATTTAATAAGTATTTGGTTAAACTATTGAGTGTTGTTGTTAATGTATTAAAGAATAATTTTAGTTATACTGACGATGAAATGGCTAAAATTAAAAGAGTTTTGGGACTACAAAAGAAAATAATGAATACTATCGGAACTATTGACGCTTTGAGATTAAATTATCCGAAGATAGAAGTGTTGGCAGACCTAAAATCAGAAGATGATGTTATCAAAACTTATTACAATATTATTAAAGATAAGTTATTTGATTTGATTAGTTATTGTGGATTTGATAGTGGAAGCGTAAACTATGACCCGGAAAGAAATATGTTCCAAGTTAGAGACGCTGTTATAACAAATGGTAATAATATTTCTGATATTGAGTTCTTTTATTCACATATAAACGGTAATTTTGAAAACTGTAAGTTTTACGAATGTGAAATAAGTAGTTCTGTTATTAAAAATAGTGAATTATTTCATTGTAATTCATTAAAGAATTGTGAGGTATACAATACATATTTTCACGGAACTGGTAATACGATAGAGGGTTGCTTTGTATGTAATCCAGACGATAAACTTATTGAAGCAGATATTAGAAAGTCGATAGTAAAAGGACCAGTTAATTTAGTATCTTATATAGATGAAAAGAGTGAGACGTTAAATAATTAAGCGAGATGATAATAAACAACATAAATAGTTTAGCGAATATAAGTGCAAATTCAACAACTGGAATTACAGAGTTATCGAATAATAACTTTGAAAAAATTTCAGAAGCATTGTATGAATTTTTGGCTTATCAGATTGGTTTTGAAGAATTTGATAGAGATGATGACGAAAATCTAAAAAATTTGGGAAGCATTTCTTTGGGTAGTGTTACTGCTAATGTAGTAAAATTAAATTCTAAAATAGAACTTACTATTAATGATACTGATATGTTTACTGTTGATTCAAACGGTAAATTATTTGCTAAAAATATTTATGCAGGAACAGTTAATTCTGCTTTGATACATAGACACGTATATTATGAAGGATTCCCTAAATTTGGTAATCCAGGCGATGTTGTTTATGGTCGAAATTCAGACCATCCAGAGATTGATTTATATGGATATATCCAAAATCTTGGTTGGTTATCTTTAACTGGTCGTGGTGGAGGTGGTACGCCTTCTATTTCCGAAGTAGTTAATTGGAATGGAGCAGTATTAAAGTTTGTTACAGAAGATGATTTGCCAAACCCAGCAGAAAGATATGGTAGATATGTTATAACAGATGGTGAGCATAATGGACAAATAGCACAATATAATTTCTTGACACAAGGATATGAGTTTATAACACCAGACGACGGTACATATATTGTTGACGAGGAGACTGGAACAACTTATGTATATAATTCCGAAGAAAATAATTGGAAAGTAGAATCTACATTGGGTATCGGTGAAAGCGAAAATAAAGACGGATATAATGATGGATTCAATACCGATTTTACAGAAAAAACAACAATAGGTACTGCTGTTGATAGATTTAATAAAGAAATAGAATATTTGTATGGTAAAAATCTAATTGCATACAAAAACATTATGGGTGTTGCAAGCACATCTAATTATACAGAAGAATACGATGAAGCAATTGGTGGTGGTATTGTATTAGACGGTAGTCACGTTTTGGTTGGTTATATAAATGCAGAACCAAGTATTGCTATCGAAGATGGTGTTGTTGAGTATATAAGTAATGGCTCTCTTGAATTAATACAAAAAGATAAAGATTCTTCTTATAAGGCATACAAAAGAGTTTCAGGTCAAAAACAATATATAACAAATGTTGTAAGTCCGTATTATGGTGAAAATTATCGTATAAAAGTTTATGACCAAAATGGTGTTGAAATAGAACCTAAATATTATTCTTTACAATATGCTTCTGGTGTAATTTATTTCACAAAAGAATTACCAGAAGATATAACGCCAACAAAAGTTTCTCTGTATGCTTATATTGGCAAAACTGTTAATGATATTGTTAAATCAACATCTGTTCGTTTATCTTATGCAGATAATGAAAGACATATATCAAGTTCTATCGCAAACAATATGAGACGAAATCCAAATGTTCCGTTCTTAACTGGTATTATTGTTAGTGAAGAACCAAGAAAGAAAAGTGATTTTGTTGTAAAAGTTAATGGAGTATCTGTTGTTGTTGGGAAAACAAAAGACTGCTATTTCAATAAAGTAAATACTGCAAAAACATTTGAAAATATAGAACAAGGTGACGAACTTGTTTGGAATACACAAAATGCTGGGTTTATTCTTGACGAAGATGATGTTATAACATTTGATTATCTTGTAAACGATGGAGATAGTGGTGGAGTATCACCAAGTCCTACACCAACACCTGGTGGTGGAAGTGTTACCGTTGAATTGGTTGCAGGAGAAAATCTTACTGCCAATTCTTTTGTTCATATTGTAAATGATAGAAAAGTATATAAAGCCGATTCAACACAAACAGATAATGAGGCAGATGGATTTATATTGGATAGTGTTGCAGAGGGAGAAAATGTAACTGTATATTTAAGTGGTGTATTGGAAGTTCCGTCTGTTAATGGAGATGTAGGCGATTATGTTTATTTACAAGAAGATGGTGGATATAGTTCTATTTTTGACGCAGATACAAATCGTGTTTTGCAAAATGTTGCTTCAATTGTAGATTCTGATAAACTTTATATTCACATATATGAGCCTGTGATATTGAGGGATCAAATATAATAAATAATAAAAAACGAGTATTTAACTATGGCAAAGAAACAATCTGCTTTAACTAATATAATAGAAAATGGTAAGCCAAAACTTATCTCTTCTAATGTTTTTACTGATGAATACAAAATAAAACTTGACAATATAACGAATCCTATGCAAATATCAGGTAGGGTTGATACTGTTGATGATTTGCCTACAGAAAATGTTAAAATCGGAGATACTTATCTTGTTGGTTTAGAAGGAAGTGCAGAATTTGATGAATATGTTTGTTTAGAAGATAATCCTGTCAAGTTTGAAAATATAGGTCCTGTTCAAAAAGAAGAACTTTTTGAAAGAGGAGAAGGGGTAAGTTCTATAAATGCTAAAGAATTTGGCTCTTATACAGAAGCAAGACGTTCTGTAAATGTTGGTTATTTGAATACAATAAATGCAACAGCACCAGAATCTTTTGCAGAGGGAGCAAGAAACACAATTGGAAATGCTGATGATAGTGGAGATTGTCACGAATCACACGTTGAAGGTGGTGGAAATCAGATAGTTGATGGAGCATATGGTTCACACGCAGAAGGTTTTTTGAATACAATTGAAGATGGAGCATATGGTTCACACGCAGAGGGACATGGTAATACAATAAGTGGTGGAACACAATATTCTCATGCAGAGGGTATAAATAATAAGATAAGTGAGGGAGCATACGCATCTCATGTAGAAGGTATTAATAATGAAATTAAAGGTAGTGCAATAGCAACAACTGTAACAGGTCAACAAAATACCGTTGATTCGTATAGTAGTGCAGTTCATGGTATTGGAAATGAGATAAATGGTTATGTTAATTTTGTTTTTGGTACATATAATAAAACATATAAATCTACTGTATCACAGCAAGGTTATACAACAACATATTCTTCTAATAATAATATAATATCTGGTATAAGTAATACAGTATATGGAGAAATACAATCTAGTATTCTTGCTGGTTCTAATAATAATGTTTATTGTAGTGGTAGAAATGCATATAACCTTTTCATTAGTGGACATACTGATTTTTATCCAAATGGAGATGGAACATTTTCTCTTTTGACAGCAGACAGTAGAAATAGAAATACTGTATATGGTCATAATGGTTTTTTTCATGGTAATACTATAAAGATAACATCTACCGGTGGTTTTAATAGTGTATTAAATACTTATTCAAGTCAAATAAAAGATGGTGTTCAATTTTCTAATATTTTAGGATCTTCAAATATCGTTATAAGTGGTAGTTGTGAATATTCAAATGTATTTAATTCAGTAAATTCTAATATAGAAGCAGCAGTAAGGTTTTCTAGTATCATTGTATCTGCTTCATCAAATATAGATAGTGGCAGTCATCACTTTAATTTAATATTGGGTTCTAATCGTTGTAATATAAAGAATTTGTCTAATAACAATAATTTTCATTCTATAATTTCTTCTGATAGTAGTAATATTACAGATAGTGCTGGACAATTTAATACAATATTAGGAGGAAGTAATCATAAAATAGATTCAGGTGCAACAAACGCAGTAATAATATATGGTAATTGGAATAGAATTAATAATGGCGTAGATATAAGTGGAATATTTTTAGGTAATCATAATTTAATAACTAATGGTTCACATAGAAGTTTGATTTTTGGTGGTGCTACAAATCAAATTACAAATGCTGCATGTGATTCTATTATGATAAATGCTTTTTCTAGTGAAATTCAAACATCTACATTAAATTTTATAAGTGGTAATAGTAATATTATTAGAGGTAATTATCCAACGAATTATGATGCTTCAAATTTTATTTTTGGTGATTATAATAAAATCGAACCTTTAAATGGTAGTACGGTAGGACATAATGTTATATTTGCATCTGGTTGGATTGATAATGGAAACTATAGAAACAAAATAAATGGTAGTTATAATTTTATAAACGGATTTGCTATTGCTACAAATGAGAGTGATTGGTCGACGGTATTAACATCTAATTTTATTGACATTTATCAAAAATGTAATTATTCTACATTAATTTCTACAACACAATCTCGTATTGGTGATACTCTAGATACACTTCATCCAGGTAATCATTTTCAATTTAATGCAATTGTTACATCATCATATTGTGATGTTTCTGGCGAAACAATGTATTCTAATATATTAAATTCATCTTCTTCAAGAATTAAAGGATATTATTATAAAGAAGAAGATTTAAATAATAGTTCTTATTATTCTCAATTTAATAGTATATTAACAGGATGTTCAAACGAAATAGATTTGTCTGAATGGAAAAAAACTTGGGGTGGTACAGATATAGGATATAATACAATTGTAGGTGGTATTAGTAATAAAATTAAAAATGCTGGAACTGCTACGATAATTAATGGGTGTACTAATAATATAACAGATGGTGTTTGTTATTCTACAATTATTAACGGTTGTTACAATACAATTAATAATGGTAGCCAAAATAATATTATTTTATCTGGTATAAACAATATAATTACTAATGGTTCATATCGTTCAGCAATAATTGCTGGTTATGGGAATCATATAGGTGAAAATACTCATAATTCTGTTGTACTTGGTGCTTGTAATTATCTTAGTGGAACAACAAGAAGTACGTTTGTTGAGGGTGAAGATAATTATATTATTGGTTCTACAAGAAATTTACATATTGAAGGTGTTGGTCATAAATCAATATATACGTCGTTTAGTCATATAGAAGGTGTTGGTGGTCTAAGATTACAATTCAAAGAGTATGATGTAAACAATAATGTATATGAAATAGAATTTTATGATTCTTCTAATAGCGATATTACAATGAGTTCTTATAATTATCTTATTAGGGAAGGTATGTATATTGCCATAGGAAGAACAAGTGTTATAGATCCTGGTAGTGGTAGTGCTGTAAAAATAGAAACTCATCCTTATTGGAGAAGTGAAAATCAAAGATCATTTTATACTGTACAATTAAGTAAAGAAATTGATGTAACTAAAGAATGGTGCTTGCTTGAAGCTTGTACTGCATATGCATCACATATAGAGGGTGTTAGCAATGTTAATTATGGTAATATTGCTCATATCGAGGGGCAAGGAAACTGGAATACTGCATTTTTGGGTCATGTTAGTGGTCAAAATAATATCAATTATGGTGAATTAGGTGTTGTGTATGGTTGTAAGAACACAAATACGTCACAAATGTCTACTATTTTTGGTAGCCATAACTATGTAGGTGGTCAATACTCTTTGGTTGTTGGATGTAAAAATACAACAAATTATGAGGCACAATATGTATTTGGTATTGAAAATACTTTAAATACAAGTGGAAATTATCAATTTGTTTTTGGTACAAAAAATACGATTACTGGTTCATGTCATAATTTATCTGTTTTTGGTGTTGGATTGGAAATAGATAGTTCTGCATATTCATTTATATGGGGTGATGGTTATGCTGGTAGTGGAGACTATATTAAGAATATTTCATTCAGTTCAATAATGGGTGTAAACCATTATATTGAAAATGTATCATATTCAAATATATTTGGTACTACAAACTATGTTGGAAATCCAAGTAATAGTGTTTACTTAACAACAGTATTTGGAACAGCAAATAATATTTACGGAACTTCATACGGATTTATTAGTGGTACTGGTAATAATGTTGATAATGGTAGAATGCAGATAATATTTGGTGATTGTAATTCATCTTATACATCTGGTGGAGAAAGATTATATATGTTTGGTTATGGAAATCAAGCAATAAGTTTACAATCAACTAATTATACTAGTTCAGAATCAAATTTCTTATTTGGAGATGATAATAAAATTATATCTGCTTCTATAGATAATACTTTCTTGTTTGGAAAGAAAAATTCTGTAGAACCAATAGGAAATTCTACGTCTGCACAATCAACATGTTCTATGTTGACCGGTTATAAAAATAAAGCACAAAATATAAGTTGTTCTTTTGTTGAAGGTTCAGAAAACACAATAAACTCGGCATCAAATAGTATTATAACAGGTTCTTTTAATGAAGTTGGATCTTCGATAAGTTCAATTATATCATCAAATTATTTTAAGACAGATAACACTATAAATGGAGGACTTGTATTATTAACATATGGAGGTGATAATAACTTCCCTTATATAACATCTAGTGCGTTACTTGGTTGTTATTATATGTTTACCGCAACAACAACTGGTATTGAAAATTCTCTATTAAATTGTTATAATCCAACAATTGAATATGCGTATTCTACAATTTCTGTTGGAAGTAATCATAGGATTACTTCTCATTCTAGTGTTATCGTTGGTCAAAGTTATAATAATCAAGCATCTAATTTTAATAACACTATACTTAATTGTAGTATTGTTGTTGGTTCAGAACATGAATTAAATCAGACTTTTGATTCTAATAATAGGCAATGGTTTGGTGGTATTGCTATATTTGGTATAAATAATAAATTAAATTATACAAAGCCTACTTATTATCCGAACAACGGTACGTTAATTGCAGGAAGTTTAAATAGGGTATATAATTCTCCTGAAACGTATGTATTGGGAAATTCTTGTAAGGTATATAATGCTAATCATAGTTTAATTACAGGTTATGGTCATACATTATCTAATATAGATGATCCTTTAGGTCAAATATCTCAATCTGTTGTTTCTGGTGCTGGAAATAAGATAAACAATGTAACGTCTTCTGTAGTAACCGGTATCGAGTTATATGCAAATAAATTTGTTGGTAGTTTTGTAACTGGTAGTTCTGATGTATATAGACAGCCGGAAGATACGTATAGAGTTTATGGAGAAATAGTATATAGTTTTGCAGCTTTAAATTATATAAAATTTAAAGAGGGAAGTCAGACATCTAATTCTATTTATAAGTCAATATTGAATATTGGTAATTCAACTATATCATATGGTTCTAATTATTCAGTTGTTGTAGGTTACAATCTTAACATTCAATATACGTCATCTTCATTGATTGTTTCTAGTAATTCTAAAGTTAGAGGTTCTGGTAATGCTATTGTTGGATACGACATGAATTCTCGTGCAACAGATTGGGAGCATACTGATTTAAGAGGGTGTGCTATGTTTGGTCATAATAACTTGTTAGAAAACACAAACGAATCAAGTTATTATATGAGTAATAACCTTATTTGTGGTGAAAACAATACTATGAGGGATACTGGAAATGATTTTTCAAATGGTGCGTCATTAGTATCAGGTAGTAATAATGTTGTGTATAATACACAAAGTAGTTTTGTATCAGGTACTTTAAATAAAATAAACAATTTTGCAGGCTCTTCTATATTATCTGGTAATAATAATACAACGAATAACTTGTATTCTTCTTTAGTTATTGGTCAAACAAATACAATTACAACATCTGTTAGTGGTTCTGTATTATCTGGTAATAATAATACGATTGACTCTGCAAGCCAGGCGTTATTTAGTGGATCTAATAATACGATAAATAGTATAATTCAATCTGTTGTAAATGGTTATAATAATAACATAACGTCTATAACTGGTGCATGTTTAATTGGATATAACTTTGGAAAGATAGATGAAAATGAAGATATATCAATTTTAACAAGTATAATTGTTGGTACAGATTTTAGATTTTCTGGGTGGAATAATCTATCTACAATATCTGGATACGGTCATACTATTGAAAATGTTACAGGTGCCGCTATATTTGGGTGTGTTAATAAATCTCTTGACGGTTCTTCTAGATTTATTATGTCTGGTGAAGAAAATATTTTGAATAATTCAAGAAGTATTTCTATGTCCGGTATTGGAAATCGCTCTATAAATGTAACTGCATCTAGTATAGAAGGTCTTGGTGTTTCATTTGAATTGAATATATCAGAAAATCAAGGTGGCTATTATATAGTTCCAGTTGGATTACATGAACATGGTTTATTCATTCAAGATATTGCATTTATTACAGACGATCCTGACAATATAGATCTTGGATTCAACGGTAATGAATCAAATATCATTAAGATAACTGGATATGATTCTCTTACTGAAACTTATACTACCAATAAGCCAATTGATTTGACTAAAACTTGGTATGTATTAAGTTATAATTCAGGAATTGGAATCCATACTGAGGGTATAACAAACTCTACATCAGGAAATGCCTCTCATACAGAAGGTAAATCAAATATAACATTTGGTAATTGTTCGTATACATCTGGTTGTGGAAATATAAACAATGCAGATTATTCTTATGTATTCTCGTTGAATTCATTAAATCGTGGTAATAATTCTGCAATAATTTCTGGTTGTGGTAATACGAATACATTTGATAATGTTGTAATGATAAATTGTAACAATAAAGTTGCAGAAAAATCTGATGTTACTTATATTCGTAATATAGATACAAATGAGATAATTACAGATAAAAAATATACAAATGTAATTGTTTCTAATGATGATAATATTGCACCAACATTAGAGGAATTAACTGAAATGTTGATTGTTAATTTAACATCAAATATGACAGTTGTAACATTGCCGACAATGCCAAATAACAAATCAATAACTATAAACGTAAAAGTAATACAAGATAATATAGGGAACAGAGACTTGATGTTTGAATCAGAAGATTTTGCACCAGTAAACAACCCAGATAATGTAGATTTTACTATAGGAAATTCTTTAGAAAGATGCATGGTGACTCTTATTTGGGATTCAGAAGAATGGTGGTTAAGTTCTACTAAATATGTTCAAGCACAAGGAACGCCATTTTAGTTGAATATGATTGATATTGTAATTATAGGGCAAAACGAAAAGGATAGTATACAAAAAATGCTATCGAGTTTAAAACGGTGCTTACCAAATGCTCGTAGAGTTTGGGTATTGGACCGTTGTACAGACGGAAGTGATAAAATATTAGAATCACTTAATGAATTTTTTGTAACAACTGATTTTAATAAAGAAGATGGTAGAAAGGTTTCTTCTTGCAGAAATTTAGGATTGAAAAATACTCGTTCTGAATCAGATGTGATTTTTATGGACGGAGACCGTTTTATTAAAACATTTTGTAATGGGTTTACAAAAATAAAAAAAGATATTGTATTATTTCCTGTTGAAGACGACGAAAGAGACGATCCAAAATGGTTTAAGAAATATAACCAAGTGTATGGTCATTTACATAATGGATTTTATTCTTGTGGGTTATATATGAGACGTTCTGCAATAAATCGAGTATTAGATTTCCAAGGGGAACTTTTTGATACATCTATTGAGGGTTATTGGGGTGTAGAAGATGTACATTTAGGTGATGTTTGTTTTCATTTAGGATTAACTTGTGATATATATTGGAAAATAAGATTAAATGGTCATTTTGACAAGGAAAAGCGAATACCTCTTGATGCTTGGAGAGCGAGAGTAAAAAAAAGATTACCTTTGAATGTTATTTGGTAGGTAGAAAATACTATATGCTTTTTCATAAATAAATAAAAGCGTAAAGTATTTTTAGTCCGATGATACGAATAAAACAGATAAAAGAATTTAATATTGATTTCACAAAAACCAACACCATTTTAATTGTAGATAACAATAATGTTATTAAAAATGGATTGACATATAGTGCAGAATATAGTTCTAATTCTCTTGTAATGAGAGACAATAATGGTAGAATAAAAATAAATGCACCAGTTGATGATTTAGACGCTGTAAATAAAATTTATTTGAATGATGCAATAAAGAATTTCTTATCTGTAAATGATTTTGACGTTAATAGAGAAAACGCAAAAGTAGAGAATACAAATACAATATATTGGGAAATTAATAATAATAAAATACAAGCAAAAGTAGATTTAAAACTTGTTACAGAGGGAACATTACTTAAAGTTGGTGAAGGGAAAAAATTTGTTTCTGCTACATATTTAAGTGAAGATACAACGAGTAGAAGTGTTGATATACAACAATATGGAAACTTTGATGCTAATAATAATGCGTTAAAAAATATAAATTTAAGAATCTATTCTGCAAAAAATAAAGCACAAACGCCAGATATTGCTATTATAGCATCTTCTAATGATTTGGATTATTCTCCAAATTTAAGTTTTTATGCTTATTTTGATAATAATGCAATTGGTTCTAATGGTGTTAATTCGTTGCCAGTAAAAGCAACACAAGTATTATCTTCAATAGATACATTTGGTGCGAAAGAAATACATAATGAAATTTCAAATTTTGAGAATGTGTTTTCTATTAAGGTAATTGCAGACGATGATTTTGCAATAAATTCGACAAATAACGCACATTTGAACGTAATACAGAATAATTCTCTTGTATTTGGTACAAATAGAGAAGGCGATTTATTTGTAACAAATGGTTTGATATTAGGTCAATCGAATAATGAAACGGTAGGTAATATAATATTTGATACCAGCATTGGTCACTTTATGGGATATAATGGTAGTGTTTGGTTGCCATTAGATTCTAATAGTGGTGATTCTTATATCAATTCTGATATAACAAGTTATTATACTATCGGTGGTGTCAAAGAGGGAGATGTATTTAAGAACGGTGAAACTCTTTCTGATGTAGTTAAAAAGATATTCTCACCAAATATGTTTGATGAATTTTATATTAATTTTGAAAATGCTTATGCGGAAGATGGTGATAGTTTAGAGGTTGGTCAGCCAGTAACAGTTTCTGATGCTGTATTTTCAACAAATTTCAATTTAGATTCGGCATATATTGATGGTAATGGTTTCGATTCAACTGTTGCTTATGAAGAAAGTCCAATAGAGGCGACGGAAGCAACAAAAACATTTAATATAGAAGAGGGTTCTTATATATGGACTATTGCAACAGATGAAGATATAGATGTAACACCTATAACACAAACAGTAAGAACTTTTACTGTATATGGTAGAAATTCTGTACGTTTTGGTTCAAGTGTATACGATATTAAAAATGATAGTACAAATGCACAAAGTGTTATAGATAATCTTAATTACGTTTTATCTGATGATTTTATTGGTAAAGGCATATCTTTTGTTACAGATAGTGAGAATAAAAGTGTAGCAAATTATACATATTTTGCTTATCCTGCTTCTTGGGGAAATATTACAAAAGTGTTTATGCACGGTGTACCAATCGCTGATACATTTGAAAATGTTGGTACATATAACTTTACAAATCAATGGGGACATTCTGTTTTATATGTTTTATATCAATCAACAACGAGAGGTTCATATAGAACAGGAACAAAAATTACTTTTAAATAATTTGTATCATAATGAGCAACGGAGTTAAATTTCCAGATATATTAAAACACGAAAATGAAAATTATGCTATTGTTGATTCTAACGATGTAAGAGGTTTTTATATTACAGAATCAAGATGGTCTGATTTTCAACCTATATCTATTACAGAGGGTAGAAGAAAAATAAATTATATTGTTGTTGCTAAAGGTTCGTTGTATCAATATTATGGAAATACGGTTGCTGATTCAGATTGGGGACAAAAATCAAATTGGTTTCAATTTGGTATTGCAGACGATGGATTACCAATAAGCACAATACACGTTTATCCAAATAAAGAAGTAATCGAAGACCAATGTCTTTGTGAAGATGAGCCTTTTGTTGCTTGTTCAGGAACAAACAGAATATATAAATTTATTACAGATGGTACTGAATTTGATGGTGAAGGTTCTGATATTTCTATACAAACGGCACAAGGTGGTTCAACAAGATATGTTGATATTGTAATGCTAAACTTATCAAATTCTTTTTTATTAAAATCTGCCAATTTATCAGACGTTGCAGATAGACAAACAGCATTAAAAAACATAACTGCTTCTGAATCAGCGAATATCGGAGATATATTATATGTTGATGAAAATCACAATGTATCTTTTAAGAAAATTCCGAGTGTATTTAATATTAAAGGTAGAGTTGATACAGTTGAAGATTTACCACCATATGCAGAAAAAGGAGATGTGTATCTTGTTGGTTTAGAAGGAAGCGAAGAATTTTCAGAGTATGTTTGTATAGATGATACCCCTCCATGTACGTGGGAATCATTAGGACCAATTACAAAAGAAGAAATTTGGAAACACGGTGGAACTGGATTTGAAACATCAATACGACCAACAAGACAAGGTTATATAGATGGAGCAGATTCTATTTTATTATTAATACCAGAATCAACAGCACTTTCTTCTAATACCATAGTTGCACCAGATGCTATAGAAAATGAAAGGAGTAGTAATATTTCTATTATAAGTTGTAATAATATAAATATAGGTAATTACAATAATTATGATGCATTAATAGCATCTGAAAATATTAAACTTGATGGTTTTTCATATTCTGCTTTTATTGCAAATAAAACACAGATAACGTCAACAGCAACGCAAGGTTCTGGATCTTCTGGTTTGTTAAATTATGGAGATATTACATATAGTTTAATATCTGCAAACTATTCTACAGATGATTTACAGCATATGAGAATAAAAGGAAAGTCTCTTGTTATTATAGGTAACGAGATGAGTAATTCTGCTGTTACATATATTGGTTCATATTCAGAAAGTAAGTCAACACTTATAAGTTCCAATGTCTTTAATGATCAAATAAGATATGATGGTTCTTATACATCATTTTTTAACAATATTTTCGAGGGAAATTCGTATATTTCTGCATTTCGTTCTATCCTTGCAGCAAACAGATTAGGTGCGTCAGGTATGGGATTTTATTTCAATGACTCTGCTATTTTTGCATCTGATATACATTCTGTTGGCATGTATGGAAGTAAATCTTTTATTACAACATCAAATATATCAGATGGTTCAACAGAAGATTTAAGTCAATCTGCAATAATAAGTTCTGATATATCTGCTTTCGATTTGAGAGGAGAAAAAGTCGGACTTTTATTAACAAATGCAAGCGGTTTTGTAATGAATGGTAATAATTCATTGATTTTAACATCTTATATTACTGCTGGTTCCTATAAACAATCTTATTCGACTTTTTCATCTGTTAATATAACAAATGGAGGTTTTGGAAATAATCAAAATGGTTCTCAAGCAGAATTTCATAAATATTTTACTTTTTCGTCTGTAAATTTTAATTCTGCTTTTACTATATGTGAAGATACAGATAATGAAGAGTCTTCTGAATATGTATCTATATCAACAACCTATGCACATTCTAATCTTTATATAGGTAAATATATTGATGATTCATATAATTTTCTAAAATTTTCTTCTATTGATAGTTCAGAAACTATTGCACCGTATATTGCTGGTGAATTTGTTAAAATATCATCTTCTTTTTTGGATGGTGGAGTGAATATAATCAGTAATTATACTTCTGTTTTATCAAGTCGTATTAATAGTGGTTCAGATATAAATGGCGTATACAATACTGTGTTGTCTTCTAATACAACAGGTGGCACACAAATATTAGGTAATTATAATTTAGTTTCAACATCAAATTGTAATCCACAAATTACAGGTAGTTATAATACTATATTATCTTCAAATGGTGGTAATCCGAATGATAAATTAGGAAACTATACAGCAATAATTGCTTCTGAATTAACAACTGTAGATGCAAATGTAACACATTCGGCTGCTATTGCTATGCATCACGGAAGAATGACAATGAACGAATCGTATACTTTATATACAGATAAATTAAAATCTATCAATATAGAAGTATTAGATGAAATAAAATTTGGAAATGGTAGTTCAAAAATAACATCTACAATAAATCCATTAACAATATCTTCTATTGGATATATAGATTTAATTTCTACAGATGTAAAAGTAAACGGAATTTCTATATTGAAAAAAATGAACTTTTCTGGAGAAGTTCAAACGTATGAAGATTTACCAGATAATGCTAATGTTGGTGATGTATATTCTATACAAGAAGCAGTAGATGTATATGATGGTTTTACACCAGAAACTATTATAGGTGTTTATCCACCGTCAACCAATTTCGTTAAAACAGAAAACGGATATGAATCGTTAGGAGGATATATATCTTATATTACTAATGAAAGAATAGACGAAATTTGTGTGTAAAAAAAACATAATATAAGAAATGTTAAATGATATTTTAAATGAGGAAGGTCTTATAAGAGTGTGGAGCAAAATAAAATCACTTACAAGTGGTTCTATCGGATCTGCAATATCAACGCATAACACCGACAATTCAACGCATTCTGACATACGTGGTAATATATCTGACATTCAAGAGGTTATACCAGAGTCTGCATCTACTATGGACAAACTTGTGACAAACACACAAATGTCGGAAGCAATCCAGAGAAATGCAAACCAGCCAGTTCTTGCAAATCAAGATTTTACATCACCATTCGCAGTGCAGTCATCTACCTACAAGAGTTTGATTGGAGGAACAGTGACATGCCTTGAAATAGGTCCGTGGTACAAGGTAAAAGACGGCGTTGTGCATGAATGTGGTAGTGCATCAGGAGTCTATGTGTCTACAAATGATACCACTATAGTTCTCGCAGATGAGTCGAAGTTCTTCTTCTACGCACACAGCATTAAATACCAAAGAATAAAGACAGGAAGTGGATGGGGAAAAATAAATCTTCCTGATGGCAATCAGACAGACTTGATTCAGACAACTTTCAGAACGAAGATGTCATTGTACTTCTATGATGACTCAGAGACAGTGCACGAAGGAAAGAGAGTAATATTTGTTACATTCTTTGAAAATATGCCTTCTAAAGTAGATGCAGTTATGGAGTTTGTTGTCGAGCAAACTGATACTATCGATGATATTGCAGATAGTACATTGCCGGAACATACATACGACTTGATATTTCCGGCAGCAAAGTACTTTTGTTCAGTGGCACAGACAGAGACGACAGCCCCTGTATGGGCGTTGCTTATGACTCTTAATGATACAGAATTCTCGCAAGAGTGGATAGACGCACTGAACAGCGGAATCAATGCTACAAAAGTCCGTCAGATAGCGGAACTTGTTGCTGACATGCCAAACAAAGTGAACAAGTCTGGAGACACTATGACAGGTGCTTTGAATATGTCTGAGTCGATAAAGATAAATTTCCCATCAAATGGTTACGAAACATATTTTTTACAGAAATTTGGAGCAAATTTAAGTATTGGCAGGACAAATGGTGATAGTGCGGATTTAATATTAGCAAGAGTATTTACAAATGGTTTAGCGGTTAGAGCATTATATATTACAACAGGGGCAGCAACAGCAGATAATCAAGTTTTAAAAAGGTCAGATGGTGACGCCCGATGGTTACAGATAGCACCACCTGTTTCATCAACAGCGACATTGGTATCAGGCTCATTTAACGAATTGGGCACAATTAACTACTCAACTATTGCACTTCCGGCAAATCCTGGTACTGCCGAATATAACGGCACATTTACCTCAACTACAAGTGGTGACATAAGGAATAATACTGGTTTGAGTAGTATTACAAAATGGCAAGGTGACGTAACAATAGAGGCAAACGCCACTTATAGTTTCTGTTTTCAAAATGGAAACGGTGTAATTGTAAAAATGTTATAATTGTTATGAGCGGATGGAAGACAAATTTGATGGCTCAATCAAGAAGACAATACATAGAAGGGTATTGCAATGTTGCAAACAGCACATTGACTTTTGAGTTGACATACACAAATGATTATATTACGCCAGGGCTTCAGGTAATAACAGTACCTACTGATGCTAATGGCTATTGGAGATACTACACAGATGGTTACTACATATCATCATATTCATATATGTTTTCTCATCAAAGTCAAGCAGAAGCTGATAAACTCGTATCAGTAAGGTTTAGCGACAACTGGAAGATTGGAAAGGGTGCGTATGCAACAACCACATCTACATTCGGTCAATATGCAAACAACCAAACTGGCACATTCGCCTGCACTAACTTGAAATCTGTAAAGGGTTGGAAAGTCAAATCATCTGGTTTCCACTCATTATGCAGACTTTGTACAAGTTTGGAAGAGTTTGACACAAGTGGTTTATATCAAAGGGCAGCAGGCAACGTAATAATGTCTTATATGTTTAACGACACAAAAATTAAAAGATTGGAGTTTCCTAATCCAATACAGCCACCATCAATATCAAACATTTGCTCACAGAATAGAGAAGATTTGACATATGTCGATTTGAGCAATGTTGATTTGTCCATATGTACCGACTACAGTGGGGCATTTAACGGTTGTTACTATTTGGAGGATGTGATATGGAATCTATCATCCTCATTTCCGTCATCCGCAATAAACTATAATAGTTTGTTTAGGGATTGCTTCTCATTGAAATACAATAGTTTGAATTGCCTTAACATATCTGGTACAACAGCGTCATCAGTAAACTATATGTATGGATGTAATTCAACTTCGGCATATAACAATTATCAGGCAGCCACTGGCAATATCCCATTCTACCAATTAAATGTTATGTCCATTCCTAATATGCCTAACGGTATAGATACATCATCGGCAATTGTCAGATATAATACCAGAATTACCGACATAATTTCCTGCGGTAATATTTCAAACGACATATCGTTGTCATATTGTGGATTGTTGTCGAGGGATTCAGTGGAGCTTGTAATAAGCAAATTGCAAGTTGTAACTTCATATGGCGGATGTCATATCGCATTCCACAACACTGTTCTAAATATGATACGTAATGATGCGGCATTGATGGCTATGGTAACTGCAAAGCAGGCGATTGGTTGGATTTTCGATAACTTATAATAAAAAATACGGCTGGGAAAATTAGGACGAGGAGAGCCTTTTGGTCAGTCGTATTTTTTTTTAAAACATAAAAATTAACTTATACAAATGGAAACATTTAAGAGAATATTATTGATATTGATGTTTGTTGCATTCATTACATTTCTTTTGACATTCAATGGATGCAAAACAGTAGAAAAGGTTGAATATGTAAACAATTATGACACCGTTTATTTGAGCAAGGTCGAAAAGGATAGTGTTTATTTGAAGGATAGTGTTTATATTTATTCAAAGGCAGATACTGTTTATTATATAAAATGGAAGGAGAAGATTAAATATTTGGTTAAAACAGATACCATTTTTAAGGCTTCTAACGATACTTTGATAGTAAATAAAGAAATTATAAAGGAAGTTGAAAAAAAACGTCGTACAAGAGATATTTTATCACACTTATCAACAACGTCAGCACACGAATGTAGATTTGCTGATTCTGCTTGGTATCTTGCTTCTAATGATTTTCAATGTCAATCGTATATATCAACGGCAAGAACAAACGGTTGGACTTTTGTTCCTACGTATAATATCTATTATTATGACGATTGTAAAACACAATCTAAATTTAATACGGCATCTGACGGATATTATCTTGTTGGTACAGAGGCTTCAACAGATACTTACCCTTGTGATATAGAACTTGGTCAAGTATATGCAATGTGTAATGAACCATCTTCTGCAAGTTCTGGTCAGCACGGACATTTAGAATATCGTTTTGGTAGTGGTATAGATTTTACAAATATAACTACATTAGATATAAAAGCAAAAGTATTTAATTATACAAATACATCTTCTACGACATGTCTTGTGCGTAATGGATATAATACACGTTCAGCAACAACAACACAAATAACAACATATAACAACAATTTAATATTATACGTACAATTAGTAGATTGAAATGGTAGTGTAACTACTTATAAAGAAGATGATGCAAATCATACATTTAACCATGAAAAATACAATGATTCTCCTCAGACAGAAGATTCTGTTACATATACTTTAAGTTTACCCTCATCTGGTTTTGATAAAACAAATGTTGTTGGTATAAACTTTATGTATATGAAAGAAAATGCAAGTTCTTCTTCAAGTGGTAGAAAGAAAGGTGTTTGGTATAAGTCAATAATATTGAAATAGTGAATATAGTTTATACATACTGTCAAATAGATAAATTAAAACCAATTTCAGATATAACTATGAAATTGGCTACTCTTGCTGTTGGTTCTATGAAAAAACATACAAAGAACAACACGATACTTTATACAGATTGTAGGGAAGATTTTGAACATTTACCGTTTGATGATATTATCGACGTTGATTTTTTTGATTGGAATTGGGATAGAAGATATTGGAATATACCAAAACTAAAGACATATACATTACAGAGAAAACCATTTTTACACGTTGATTTGGATATATTTGTAATGCCAACATTTAAGGTAGATGATGGTTTTGATTTGTATTCTGAAAATATAAGAATGTTGGAAAAAACTCAAGCACCATATAAACATTATCCAAAAGAATTATCAAATGGTTGTGTAATGTGCTCTGGTATATTGGGTGGAGCAACAGATAAAGCATATAGAATGTTTGACCTTATGTATGAAAAAGCACAACAAGAATGTGTGGAAGATTTATCTCAAGAAGTTGTGTTTGATGACTTGTATTCGTTAGAAGAAAACTGGAGTTATCATTATGCTTTGGATAACGATTTATCTATACAACAAATGAAAATAGGTACATTTTTGCATTTTGCAGGATTTGATAAGGAGATAAGATTTGGTCGAACAGTCTCTGATATATTGATACTGTATGATTTAGAGAAGTATTTGAGGTGATTTTTTTAGAATAAATAATTCTGTTAAAGAATTTTTATTATGTTAGATTATATATTAGAAATATTACCACAAGTTATAACTATAATTGTTACTTTTGCAGGCGGAGGATTCCTTATGAATAAATACCAAAAAAAACATGCACATTTAGAAAACGAAGCATTTGAAGGGGAAGAATGGAAAAAATTATATGAGGCTGCTATAGCACAAATTACAACGACAAAAGAAGATTGTGATAAACAACTTACAGAACGTAAAGAAGAATACGATAAAGTATACGCTAAATTAGATGAAAGAGAAAAGAAACTCGATGAAAGAATTATAGAATGGGAACGAAGAATAGAAGAAAAAGATAGAAAAATAGATATGTTATATGAAGAGGTCACTAAACATAGAGACGATAAAGTTGCTTTACGTAATGAAAAAGATGTTTTTCTTCACGATTTATCTGAACTTAAACTAGAAGTAGAACGATTAGAAAAGATGAAGTGTCTTGTTCGGAATTGCCGATACAGAAGACCTCCATCTGAATATATGGGCGTTGATTTCTCTGATGTTTTTATGATTGAAAATAAATCTAAAGAAGAATAATATTATTATTTGTTGATAATATCACCATCAAAATCTTCTATCCAATCAGAAACTCTTTTTATATCTATATAATCTATAATAAAGTCATTTATTGTGTCTTTTTCACGTAATTTTTTACCACATTCTTTATGTGGATTAAAATTTTTGTCTTTTATAATTTCTCTAATAGTTACTTTATTATAATTATTATATGTATGTTCTATATAATAAAGTTTTGAATCAAATCGTATGGTGTCATATAAATATTCATTTTCTGCAAAATTTTTTAAAAATTTAAATAAATTTATAATTTCTGCTTTAGATGAATTTCCAAGATAAATTCCTTTTGAACTACCATTTGTTCTTTGATAAAAATCAATCATTTCCCTTTCTCCTGTTTTGTATATAAAAAATTTGAAGTATGCATCTTCATATTTAATATCCTTAGTTTCATAACTATCAAGTTCACCACAATAACTTTCTGATTGGTCAATGTTATTAATAACTGTAGAACTTTGTTTACAACTTGACATTAATGTTATTACCATTAAAACTGCCGATAAGAATACTAATTTTTTCATAACCTTTATCTTTTTTAATTTAACAATGCAAATATAAACATATTTTTTAACAAATGCAAATATTTTGGTAAAAAAATAACTAAATAAAAGAAAAAATGTCATGATTGGAGCGATTTGGGTTGGAGTTTATATAACTGTGATATTGGTTTCTATAGCGATAACCTCTAATATGTAAAGTATGATAAACTTTTTTTTGAAATATTTGCAAAAATACTCTAAAGAACTAATTATATTGGCTCTTTCTGTTGTTGTTGCCGTTTTTATGACAAAATCTTGTAATCAAAGTAAGGAAATAGATAGACTCACAACGAATTTTTATGCTGTAAGTGATTCTGTTGTGTATTATAAGACTGAAAGTGGCAAAAATGCCGCTAAAACGAAACAAGCAGAACTTACTCTCGAAGAATTTAAGACAAGTTCCAATAAAGAAATAGCACATTTAAAGAAAATAATAGATGATTTGAATATTAAATTGAAGAAAATTAGTGGTGCAGCAACAGGAACTACTAAAATTTATATAAAAGATACTGTATATCTTAAAGATTCTCTATCAAATGGTGGTATTTTATATAAAACAGGACATTATCACGATACTTGGACTGATATTTTCTTCTATGTATCAAAAGATACACTAAATTTTGACTTATCAACAGCAGACACTATAGATATTATTACACACAAAGAAAAAATCGGCAAATTTAGACTAAAAAACATCTTTATCCCACGTAAAGTTGTCTATTCAACAACAGCAACGATGACAAGACCTAATGGGAAAATAGAGGTGAACTCATTTATTATTAAAAAATAACATTTTTTGGTATATTTGCGTTGTAATAATAAAAATAATCTATAATAAAATGAATTACATTCAAATTTTAAATTTAAGCAATGTTTTGAAACATTTTGCAGATCAAAAAGTTCCTTTTTCTATCATTTTGACTAAAAATTCTAAAAAGGTAGATGAAATCATAAAGGAATATGACGAAAAACGTCTTGATATTATCAATAAATTCGCTGTTCTTGATGAAAACGGTAGTTTTATTGGTGTAGAACAAGCAGATGGTACTCGTAAAGAAAACCCTCAAACTTTAGATGATATTGAAATCGAAGATAGAGAAGGTTTGGTTAAAGCATTGAATGATTTAGACCGTGAACAAGTAGATTTTACAGTTGAAAAGATTGATTTAACGAAAACTTACTTTGATTCAGAAATGAAAGAAAAAAGAACTGTTGAAGATTTTGTTAATACGAATATTGAAGCAAGCGTTCTTAATATTATGATAGAATTGGGCTTAATTGAACTATAATGGCAACTAAACCATCAGATGATAGAGACAAACAGTTAAGAAATGAATTAGACGAATTGTTGAAGGGTATAAATCCTTCACAATTCGATAATTCACAAGAAGAAATTGATTTCGACGCTAAAAACGACGAAAATAAGGAAGACTTTATCCCTGATATACCAAAAGTTGATATTGGTGCTCAAATACGCCAATCAGATAGAACGCCATCACAATCACAAGCACCACTTAATATTGCAGAATTAGATAAGCGATTCAAAACACAAGCAAAGAACTTAATAGAGTCAATGTATGATTTCTATTTTGCTTTTGGTGTTATTGATAAGCCAGAATATATCGAAAAGAAAAAAAGTTTCGATACGCTCAATATGTCTAATACATTGTTCCAATTAAAAATGACAAAAGTCGTTTTAGCGAGAATAATGGAAGATATTGATGCCGGAAATACTAATCCTAAAGTTATAGAGGCATTTTGTAACCTTAATTCACAAATGTCTGAACTTACAAGAACACAAGCAAATTATATGATATTCCTTGAAGAAACCTATAAAAAGGCAAAAATCGAGGCTCAAGATTATAATATGCTTAAAACAACATATTCTGGTAAAAAGAATGTTTCTGTTCCAGTAGAGGATATTGAACCACAACAACAAACAAAACAACTTCCACAAGAAACAAATCAAGAAGAAAAGTTCTTTATTACATCAGACCCGTTAATACTTATTGAAGAAATATCTAAAAATAAGTTTACAGAAGAAGAAATTAAAGAACAACGAAGCGATTATCTTAAAGAACGTGGAGACGTTTCAAGATATGTAAATCACGCAAATAAAAATGATTTAGTAGAAGAATATGATGTTGATGCAACAACAATTCGTGCCGAAGACGAAATGGACGATGATTCAGATATTCTTCAAATGCTATAAAATAATTGATGTACTTTGATTAACTATTTCAAAAAAGGTGGAACATTTACTAATATCGACGTTACTAAATTAGATGGCTTTGATAAAAATAATCAAGGACACGAAGATATTGCTTGGTCCACAGAAAAAGTTAATCAAGTTATTAAAGAATATCAAGATGGTTTTATTGAATTAAGCAGAATTAAAAACTCCCCATTTCTACAAAATGATATTACATTTAGAAAACCAAGAATTACCTTTGAATATACAAGGGAAGAAATGGACGAATTACGTAAATGTGCTGCAGACCCGATATATTTTGCTGATAAATTCTGTAAATTAAAAACTGGAACTGGATATGAAAGTATTAAATTAAGAGATTATCAACAAGGACTTTTGGAAGGGTTTATAAAACATCCCCAGTGTATTGTACTCGCAAGCCGTCAAATTGGGAAGTGTTGCCCTTATAATACTGATATTCAAGTAAATAATAGGAAAATAAAACTTGGCGAGATGCCAACAAAATTGAAAATAAATATACTTGTAAGGATACGTAATTTTCTTTATAGAATATATGAAAAATTAAGTTAATATGAAGGCAGAACATAAAATAATTATTTGTCCAAATTGCGGAAAAGAATTTGAACAAAAATGTAAAACTCAACTATATTGTAAACCGTCTTGTAGAGAGGAATATCTTTTTAAGCAGAAACAAGAAGAGTTAAGAAAAGGTGTAGAAGGGGTTGATTATGTTGTTGATAGATGGAATGGATTAGTTACTCCAAGAATTTATGGTGTTTGGATGAGAAATATGCACCCAGACAGAACTCTTGATGAGTATAAGAAAGAATTTCCAGAGGCTCCTTTGTATTGTGAAAACGATTATAAAAATACAAGTAAAAATTCTGGAAAACATATGAAAAATGAAAAGTATAAGAAAATGTTTTCAGAAAAGTTTAAAGGAGAAAAGAATCCAATGCACAAATCAAAACATACGGAGCAAGAATTGAAAGAAAATTCACCTTTTTCTAAATATTTTTATATAAAAAGGGGATATAGCGAAGAGGAAGCAGAGAATAAAGTTCATGAATTTGCAAAAGAATCATTAAAAGATAGGATTGGTCCAACACAAATAGAATATTATTTAAATCAGGGAATGTCAGAAGAAGACGCAAAAGAAGCATTATCAGAAAGACAAAGAACATTTACATTAGATAAATGTATAGAAAAATATGGTAAAGAAGAAGGAGAAAGACGTTTTTATGAAAGGCAAAGAAAATGGTCTGAAAAAGTAGAAGGAATGTATAAACAAGGATTATTCTCAAAAATACCCAAAAAACAAGATGGTTTTTCTTCTAATTTAGAAAAAGAGTTTATATCAAATTTATTAAATGAAACAAAAATAGAATCAAAAAATTGTTTTTCTTGTGTTGGTAATAGACAATTTTTTGTCTTTGATAATATAGAAAGTAGATGTTATGCTTATGATTTTTGTTATAAAAATAAGATAATAGAATTTAATGGAGATTTTTGGCATTATAATCCAGAAACTTTTAAAGATAAAGATTCTTTTTCAAATAATAAAATGAAAGCAGAAGAAAGGTGGGCATACGACAAGAAAAAGAAACAATATGCAGAGTCATTAGGTTTTGATGTATTGGTTGTATGGGAAAATGATTATAAAAAAAACAAAGAATCTGTTATAGCAGAGTGTAAAGAGTTTTTAGAGAAATGAAGCAAATATTAAAGACCATAATAGGATATTTGATACAGTTTACGGAATATTTAATGTTTCGTAATGCTGTTATTATGGATAATAAGTTTGTGTATCATGAAAGTCTTGAAGATGTAGAGGTTTTATCACGAGATGGTTATCATAAAGCAACAGATTTGTATATAACGAAGCCATATCAAGTATATGAGGTAAAATTTTCAGATGGAACGTCGATAGAGTGTGCAGACAATCATTTATTTTTTGATATAAATTTAAGGACGGTATATGCTAAAGATTTAGTATATGGTCAAGTTTTATATGGTAAGGATAAGCCAAAAGTTGTTCTTGAGGTTGTAAGACATCCATATAAGTTTTATATGTATGATATAAGTGTTGATAGTGGTGAGCATTCTTATTATACAGGGGATGTTTTATCACATAATACAACAACTTCTGCAATCTTTATTTTATGGTTTGTATTGTTCCATAAGGAAAAGAACGTATTGATGTTGGGTGATATTTTGGATACGACAAAAGAAATTATTGATAAGGTAAAGCAGATTATGAACAATTTACCGTTCTTTATGAAGCCGGGTATATTGATTAACAACGTACAATCAATGAAATTGGATAATGGTTGTCGTATAATTGGTCGTTCAACAACAAAGAAATCTGCTATCGGTTTGAGTATTGACTTGTTATATATGGATGAGTTTGCACATATTTCTGCAAACTTTATTGATGACTTTTGGCGTTCAACATATCCTACAATTTCTGGTACACCAGGTAGTAGAATTATCATTACTTCAACACCAAATGGTATGAATAAATTTAATACCTTATGGAATAGTGCAATAGATGCTGTTGAAAGAGAGGGAGATTCTAATTTCTATCCTTTGAGAGTTGATTGGTGGCAAGTAAAAGGTAGAGATGAAGAGTGGAAGCAGAAGACAATTGCAGACCTTGGTTCTGTAGAAGACTTTAATCAAGAATATGGTTTACAGTTTTTTAAGGGTGACAATTTGTTATTAAACTCTTCTGATATAAAGAAATTGTATAATATAAAGACAAAATTTGTTTCAAGGGCGATACCTTGTATGAATATAGATAAGACATATTTCAAAAAAGGAGAAATTCATAAAGTAAAAACAGATTTTTCACAATTTTTAACGTGGCATCCAATATTTTTGAAACATAATTTTACTTCTGATATAGATGATTTAAAGAAAGACGATAATTATTATGTTTTTGGAATAGATACCTCGAAAGGTGTTGGAAAAGATTATCATGTATGTAATATATTTAAGGTTGCACCAATGCCTCTTAATAGAGTGTTAATGAATAAGAACAATATAGAGGAAGAGATAGATGTCTTTTCTCTTATTCAGATTGGTATGTTTAGGTGTAATTCGATAAACATAGAAACTTTTAGCGATGTCGTTAATACTATTGTTTTTGATTTGTTTAATTACGAAAACGTAAGGATTGGTATTGAGTTGAATAATCAAGGTATTGTTGTAAGGGATAAATTATTGAGGAATGCAAATTATTGGACTGGTATGATAATATTTAATAAGGAAAAAGAAGATGATTTATATTATGAACCAGGAACAAATTTATCTTCAAATAAAATGAAGGTTAAATATTGTGAAAGTTTCCAACAAAATGTTTCTATTGATAAGGTAATAACAACGAGTGAGATTACCTTTGCAGAATTATCTAACTTTGGTTCTAATGAAGGTCGTACAATTTATCGTTGTCAAACAGGTCACGATGATATTGCTTTGAGTTGTATTCATGCAAATGTTTTTATCGGTTCGCCACAATACAAAGAAATTGGTTGGGATTATTGGGATAAATTAGAAAGAGATAGTGCATTTACTGAATATAGAAGAATTGTTCAACACGATGTAATTGAGGCAAATCAAGAACGAAACGGTACTGGGGCAAAATTTGATTTGAATGAGGTAATGGATATGCAGTAAAATACGTATTGTAAAAAAAAATATAAAATAATGACATTAGAAAAATATCACTCAAAATTCGGCATAGTAAAGTATTTGTTGCCATCATATTTTTTCAAGATGATATTTGATTATATGAAAGAGTTTGAAAATCTTGTATTTTTTCGTAATCAGATAAGAAAAATAGACGAAGACGGATTAGCAAAGAGAAAGAATTGGAATATTGTAAATGGTGGAAAAAGACTTGCTTTTGCTGTTAATTTAATGCCAGAGAATCTTATTTCTTTGGATAAGACTTCGTTAGATGAATATGAAAGAGGTTCTTTATCGAGAGAAGTATTAAACGTACAGAATGAACTTGTTCCTTATGAATTGTATGATATAACCAAGTTTAAATATGAAAGAATCTTGACGAAAGATTATTATGCGTATGGTGTTACGTGTGATTTCCTTTTTAGAAAGATAAATAGAAGAAACACAATATATCTTTTTATATATGTGTTATCTATTGTGTTGCTTACATTGTTTTTTATATATAAATAATTTTTAAGAATGGAAAAGATAGAGATTAAACACATTTTTATTGGTGTAATAGTTGTATTTTGTTGTTCTTTTTTGAGTATGTGTAACTCTTGTACAGCAAAAAAGAATACACAAAAGATAAAAGTTGAATTATCAGAGGCAAAGGATTCAATTAATTTGCTTTATAAAGATTTAGAAAAAGCGAATACAGAATTGAAGTTTTTGAAAGATAATCAAATTGACGGTGAAGATGTTATGCAGTTATACTTGAATACTGCTGTTAATTCTCCACGTACATTAGAACAAATACAAAAAGATAGTGTATTAACAAAAATAATGAAGAAATAATGAATAAGAGTAAATTAACAAATTGGTTTATAATTGGTACTTTTACGCTTTTGTATCTGTTTGTATCTATAATATCAATGATACATACAGTAGAGTTTTTCCAATTAAGTAATCCCGTTGAAATATTAGCAATATCACTTGCTGTTGCTTTTGAACTTGGTGCGGCTGCTTCGCTTGCAACCGTTGTAACTCAAGATGCAATGAACAAGTTTATTGTGTGGTCATTGTTTATCATATTGACGTTATTTCAAATGATGGGTAATACTTATTATGCTTATCACAACCTTGCAGAATATTCTGATTGGTCGGAATTGTTTGCATTAAATGATTTAAGTGTAATAGAACAGAAGCGTTATCTTGCAATCATATCTGGTGCTATATTACCTATTGTTGCACTTGGATATATTAAATGTTTAGTTGATTATTTGAAATCTAAAAAAGGAAAAAGAAAAGAAGAAGAATATGAGGGCGAGAATCCAATGTTAATGAAAAATAAAGATTATAGCGATGATGTAAAAAGAACTGATTTATCGTATTATACCAAAGAAGAGAAACCGAAAGAAGATTTTAAAGAAAGATATAAAAAAGTTACAGAATCTGATTGGTTTAAGAATGCATATGAAAATATGAGTGATGGTACAGAACACGAAGAATACGAAGAAAAGGAAGAATTTCCAGATGAGTATTTAGAAGAAACATTGGCTAAAGATGAAAAACCGATAGAAGATGATTTAGAACAGATTCAAGAAGACGTTGCAAAATTTAATACAAAAAGTGAAATAAATAATGAAGGTGAACAAATAAATGTAGACGACAGTAATAATGATTTTGAATTAAATGAAGAACAGTTTATAGACAACAGTATTAAAAACAAAGACAACACACAAGAAGTTAAAAAGGTTAAAAAGAAACCACAAGGATTTGATATTTCGAGAAAAACATTTTTTTAGTTCACCACAATAAAGCGAAGCCAAAAATGGTTTCGCTTTTTTTTACTAAATAAAATAAAAGAAAAGATATATTTATAATGTACGATATTCAACATATTTGTGACGCATTAGACGGAACACTTAATTTAAGACTTATAGAGGGTTGTTTTTCTATAGTTAGAGGTGCTGATATTCTTGCTGAATTATGCTGTTTTAAGGGACTTGTTTCTCCTGTTGATAGTTATAAAAGAGCACAAGAGGTTATTCCAAGCCATAGTTCTTTAGTTGTTTTTGATAACAAGTTTGATATTAGTCCAGATGATACAGTAGCAATGCAGACAAGAGGTTGGATATTATATGTAAGTTATCCAAGCGTTGATGACGCTGGTGTAGAAGTATTTGATGAAGATTTAAATGTTATTGCACGTATTACTAATAATGAAGGTGTAACATTTGATATTCCTTTTTATCTTTTCTTTACATTATTGAGTAATCCAGTTACAACAGATCATAGTCATTTAATAAATAAATTAGAGATTATAAACAACAATAACTATTTTGTGAATGTTAGCGTATTATTACCGATAATTCACAAAGATGGTGTTGGATTAAATTCGGAATATATTCCGAGTGGTTGTTAAAAAAAAATAGTAGTATGGCAGCGTACAGATTAGAAGTGATAGAAAATGGGAAGTCTTACAAACCAGTATTTGACAAAGACCTAAAAGGTTATAATAATTATTGGATTACTAAATTTTTGGTAATGGAAAATAAAGCCAAAAATATTAAATTGTGGACTAATGCAGTTGATGTCGATGATGAAAATAAAGCAATAGATATTCCATCAAGTGCATTTACCGAGGGAAAAGAGTATGAAATTGCAATAGGTAAACTAACTTGGGATGGAGAATTAAAAATTCTTGCATATCAAACAGCAGTTATGCCTATTGATTTTCCGTTAAAAAATATTTAATGATATATGTCACCATTTCGTATCGGTCAAGAACCAGAACGTATATTTAGAGCAATGAGAAATCCATATCAAGGTTTTCCGTGGACTGGAGATTTTGGTATGGGTATAACGGCATCTTGTGCCGCATTCAACCCTGCTTTTAAGGTATATAGTTTGCCGTTACATGATATGTCAAGACCAGAAACGAACAAGATAGATATGTTTGATGAGTTGGTGACTGAATTTCAAGAAACATTTAAGGTTGGCGATAGTGTAAACGCTATAAGAATAAGTCCAGACGGAAATAAAAATATGAGTATTACAGGAAAAATTTCTGACTATCGTATAGATTATCAAAATAAGAGAATACGTGTTTATGTTCGTGATGACAAAGATATGTCAGTATCAGAAGTATACCCAGAGACTTTATTCAATAACGACGGATTGTATGAATCATTAAAAAGAAATTTTGATGATTCTATTAAAACAATTTTAGGTTAATATCCGTTTAATAGAAAAATAATTTTTTATAATGGCAAAGAAAACAACTGCTTCCTCACAAGAGGAATTATTGGCTATGCTCGAAAAGGAAAACCCAGAAAATTTCACACAAGAAGAAGAGAAGCCAAAGTCAAGTATACAATACGAAGACAATGGTATGACTTATCGTAATGAAGAAGGAAAACTTATGTTGAGGGAATTAGAACCAATTGTTAAAGATGGGTCTAATATAAGTGCTTCAAATGAATTTGGTTGGGTTGTAATTGATAAGAATATGATTCCAAGTAGAGGATATTTTTATCCAAGCGATATAGAAATATCTATTCGTTCTGCAAACAATATGGAATTGAAACAATGGTCCACGATTGATAAATCAGACAAACTTGATGTGTCTGAAAAATTAAACATGATACTTGAAAGATGTTTTCAAGCAAGAAGCCGTCAAAAGACAGATTTTAGTTGGAAAGATTTGGTTGAATTTGACCGTATTCCACTATTGACAAAAATTAGAGAATTAACTTTTGCTGACGGTTCAAATCAACTTGGTATTCCTTTTGTTTGTAGTGATACTTGTGGTTGGAAGGGTACTATTCCTTTGGTATCTGATATGTTTATGGAATCATTTAGTATAAGTGAAAAGATTTGGAAATATTATAATCCAGAACAAAAATGTTTTACTATTCATTCTGAAAAACTTAATGAAGATATAAATATTTTTGCTCCTACTCTTGGTACATTGACGTTTTTAACAAATTATGTAATGAATTTAAGAGCAGAGGGGATAGATGTTGATAAACTTGCGACAAAGATGATGCCGTTCTTTGTTCGAGATTGGCGAAAATTAAGAGAATCTTCTTTTGATAAAATGAGAAGTAATATTGTTTCTTGGAGTAGAAATAAATTCTTCTTTATTGATGGTTTCATTAAAGAATTTAATGACGGTGTTAATATGTTTACTGTGAAGACTAAATGTCCTAAATGTGGTGTGGTCTTGGAGAGACCACTCTTTTTTCGGGGAGGATTCACGGTGGCAGATTTTTTCTCGTATGCAGGTGAACTTGATGACCTTATTTAGAAAGGAAATGATTCTAATGCATGATTATCCTGGCATAACATTAGGAGATATAAATAAAATGCCATATTATGAGTTCTGTTATCGTCTTGAAGTTAGAGAGGATATTATTAATGAGATAGAAGAAGAATTGAAAAAGAAACAAAAAGAGACAGAAGAAAATGACATAAATAATTTTGAGGGGTAGGAAAAAATACCCCTCTTTTTGTTAAAATGGAAAGAGAACGTATACAAGATTTTTTGAAGCCGAATCCAAATGCTCAAACATATCAAGGAGTGTTTCACCCAATAAACACAAACAAGTATATTGGTGATACAAAGCAGATATATTACCGTTCTGGTTGGGAATTTGAATATTATAAATGGTTAGATAGGTGTGATGCTGTTATACGTTATTCAATAGAAAATGTAAAAGTGCAATATATCAGTCCGTTGGACCAGAAAAAACATTTTTATTATATAGATGTTTTTATGGAAACAAAATCAAAGTATGGTGGTACTGTTAAATGGCTTATTGAAATAAAACCGCAAAAATATACTTTATTCCCACAATTGCCGAAGAAGAAAACAGAAAAGGCAATGAAAAATTATTATAAAACATATAACACTACATTGGTTAATATTGCAAAATTTAAGGCGGCTAGTAATTATGCAAAAAACATAGATGCTTTGTTCGGTGTTGTTTCAAAAGATAAAGCAACTGGTGTTTTTAAGACGGTTCAATGGAATGAGTCAATGATTGGACTCAACCCAAAGATAGAATAAAGAAAAAACTAAATAATTAAAATACTATATATAAATGCAATCGGTAGAAGAATCTTTAGAAGATATAAATTTATTCCTTAATAACTCATTAGAATCTATATTAAATTCTGATGCGGACGGTTATAAACAAAGAATGGTCTCTTTGTTAGAGGGAATTAATGATACTTTAGCCGAACAAAAAGAAAGAGAAAACAATAATAATCAAGTTCAATCTTTTGAAAATATAAACGAAGAAACAACAAAGGCGTTGAAAGATTCTACAAAGGATATGTCCGAAGTTGTGTCTTATATGAATGTCATAAATGAAGAAGATATTTCACTTTTCTCTGACAAGATTGGTATGTTAGGCAATGCCTTTATGTCATTAGAAGATTTGAATATCGGTAAAATGAATAAGTTAGATAGATTCTTAAAAAGATTGCAAAATAATTTAGATGTACTTAATTCAATTAAAACGACAAAGGTAGATGAACTTGATAATATACCAAAAATATTTGAAAGATTAGCGAATTTAAAAGATTTCAATTTTGATTTCTTGGAGAACTTTAATGATGATATAAACTCAAAAGTTGTTGCCGATTTTTCTACAAATATAACAGATTTAGTTGGTTCTTTATCGAAAATAAAACCTATAACAGAAGAACAATTTAATAATATTGATACTGTAAATAAGGCTGCTAGTCTGGTAGAACAAATCAATGCAGACGGATTAGCAAAAACATTTAGTGATTTAGCGACAAATAAAATATCACCGAAAAAAGTAGAAAAAGCAAAGAATAATCTTACAAATATCTTTGATGTATTTAACATTGATGCAGAAAATAGTATTACTACTTTTTCTGAAATGATGAAAGGTATAGATTATAAGGGATTGCAAGAATCTGCTAAATCAATGAATGCAACAATCAATTCTTTTAGTTCTATTAACGATAAAGGAATTGCAGATTTGGATTTGAAGTTCAAAAATATTAATGATGCTTTTGTTTCTGTTGGAGAAATTGATTTGAAAGATGGTTTGAAAGGGATTAAACGTCTTATTAAGTCTTTATCAAATACAAATGATATAAACGCAGAACTTGTTGATATAACAAAATCAACAAAACAACTTGGCGATAATATTACAACAATAAGTGATAATCTTGGTAGTTTAGAAAACATAGAAAAGATAAGTGATTTTAGTGATAGTTTCAATAATGTTGTTGAAACACTTTCTGATATGAATAAAGGTGATTTTTCTAAAGCAGGAAAGAATATAAACAGAATGATTTCTTCTTTAGATAGTGTAGAAATTGGTAAATTAAGAGAATTTAATCAAAAAGTAGATAAATTATATTCATCTTTTACTCGATTGCCAGATAAAGAAGAAGCAAACGCATTTAATGACAAAATGAATACTATTGTTAATAATTTAACAAGCGTTGAAAAGTCGGATTTACGTAAAATGGAGTCTTCTATCAATGATATTGTTAAATCGTTAAATGGTGTTAAAGATAAAAATATAGAAATATTCTCTACAAAAACAAAATCTTTAACAGAAGCATTCAAATCTATATCAGAAGCAAATAATATAGACCAATTTTCATCTAATTTTAAGACAATTACAGATACTTTGTCTTCTATTGATAAAACAGATATTAAAGGTGTTAAAAAGACGATAAACAATGTCGTTGATTATTTGAAAGATGCCAATGTTAAGGACTTTACTGGAACAATAACAACTCTTGCCGATTCTTTAAATACAGTTAATAACTATAATTTTGATAATGCAAAGGAAAATTTGTCTAAATTGATAGAAACATATGCTACGATAGACAAAAAAGACTTAAAAAAGGCGTTAAAGAACTTTGAAGAGGTAAAAGATTTAACACAAATACAAAATAAAAACGAAATTTCGACAAAATTATCAGAAAAATATAGTAATGACTTGCGTCCTATTGAAACAACCGAAAATAAAACAACAATAGAGCCAAATATCTCTAATAATAGAAGTAATGAAACTATTACGGAGAAATTAGATAAATTGATAGATGTCTTTTCTGTAAATCAAAAAGAATTATTGAATTCTATTCAGAGTCTATCACTACAAACAACGAAAGTTGAAGAGCCGGTAAAAGAAACAACAGAAGAAGGAGAAAAAGAAACTGGAAACACAACAACAGTTGTTCCTATTCCGTTAAATAATAGTGATTCAAGTGGTATTATTGGTCTTGCAACCTTCATTAAACAAACAAATGCTTTGTTGGAAGAGATAAAAAACAATATGTTTATAGTTGCAAGTAATAATTCTAATTTAATCGTGTAAAAAATGTAGTTTATGGTAGTTGAAGGTGTAAAAAAGGAATATGAAGACGAAATTAATGAAATTATTTCCGAGTATAAAAGAGTCGGAGACGAATATTCTGTTGTTTCTAAAGAAATAGGCGAATTAAAGGAAAAATTGAATGATTTGGAACTAAAAAGCCATTCATTAACAGTCGAAAAGGAAATAATAAAGAAAAGAGAAAAAGATTTTTTTAATTTGTTGAAAGATAAAGATTTTCAGTCTTATTTGATAATAGAAAGAAATATAGATAAGTTTATAACACAAAAAATCAATGGAGAGTAATGAAATCAAACTCAAATAACAGTAAATTTATTAGAATAACAGACTATTGCCTTGTTGAATACATATTTAATGATGTAACCGTAAACAACGAGACAGAAGATTATGCAATGTATCTTGTAGACAATCAAATTGCTAAAATAAAGCAATGCTATTGTTCTGATAAACATTCTTATCCAAGAGCAACATATTATACAAATAATGTTGAGAAATATACTGTTTTTCCATACGAAAATGATAGATTTGCTACATTTGATGAAAAGAATGATATATTTGAGTATAATAAAAAACTCATTAAATCAGATTTAATGGGTGGAGATATGATTGATTATATACATACCAATGTTGATACAGTTAGATTTCATTTTATATCTGGATATACATTGACAAATTTTGCAGCACTTGTGTTTACGGTAAGAAATTTAATGACAGACGGAACTTATAATTATTTCTTATCAGTTTACCTTAATTCGGCAAATTATGCAGATTTGGTTACATATAATTCATTTCCAATCTTTTTAACGAATGCAAAATTTGATAGATATGTAGAGTTTAAGATTCCGTCAATAAAAGCGTTAAACAACGAATATTATTCTGCAATATCAAGAAAAGATACGTCGGCTGCTTGGTTGTCGAGGGAAGATATTACCAAATATACAAATGAAACAAGATATAAAGGTTTTACTAAAAATGCACCGATAACAATTTCTGTGGAAGAATGTTCAACTGATTATACGTTAAAAACAGAAGACCACAGTTATTTGTTCTTTAATTTATCGGAACATTACGAGGCTTCTATATCTCAATTTAATGAATATGAAATGGTAAATGCTTCTATAGAAGAAGCAACAGACGGTAATTATTTTACATACGGTATGCGTTACGGAGATGGTTCTGTTGAGAATTTTATGAATCGTCTTGCTTCTACTGGCGATAAATGGGATATAATTCATCAAATTATATTATATGAAAACGATAGAAATGGTGAAATTAAGAAAACATATACAATGACTTCATACCAAGAAGATGATTTTGATGAGTATATGACATTTAGACCTGTTCTTAAAAATGCACCAATAGATACAAGTTTTAGTATTGATTACCAAGCACGTTTATTGAATGAAAATACTGGTGAACAAGTAATTAGAACAAGTAGTTGTATGTCATTAAATGTAAACAAATATGGTAAGAATACAGTTGGTATTTTTGGTCTTGGCGATGTAACACCAAATAAGATTTATAACAGAGTATTCAAGAGTGCTGCAGACGCTACGGAATTGTACGAAGAACAGATATTTATGGATAGACCATTAAGAGAGGATTCTTCTAATGTTATAAATACAAAATTCTCTTATCCGTTATATGTAGATTATAATAAAGTATCTGTTGAGCCTGACGTTGTATTGAACGAGAATCTAACAGATAGTAGAATAATCTATAAACAATATGATTTACGTATTATATTAAAGCCAATGGATTCGTATTATAAGTTTACAATATATGAAGAAAAGAACGGTGTATTGCAACCTAAAAACTTGAATTTTGGTGGTAGTGGTACAGATGTTAAACTTGTATTCGATATTAATAATAATTCTGCAAAAATAACTGTTGAGGCTTCCACAGAAGATAAAACTATAAGACCAGATAAAGGTCAAGTTATGTTTTATATTGATGAAAAACTTGCTTCACAAATTTTAACATCAACGACTAACGATTTCTATATTGTAACAACTAATTATGCAACAGGAGCAAGCAATACAATCTATACTGGTTTTTGGTTGAATCAATATCAAATTGGTGAATATAAAGATAATCTTAATCAAGTTATGAAAGAATACTCTATAGAGGAAACAAGATTAAGAAAAATACAAGAATTACAATCGGCATATGAAAAAGATGATGAAATAGCGTCAGACGTTCATATTCCTGGTTATGTTGAAGACGGAAGTGAAATATCTCCAATCGTTACAATGAAACCAAAATCGGAAATAGATAATAAATAACAAAAAAGAAAAAATTTTTATTTTAATGAGAGAATTTATTAACAAAATTCAGATGGTCATTGAAAGTAACGCTGAATTGAATAACAGTAAAGTATTACGTGCAGTTTTAGAGAACATTAAGTTTGAAAACAATATGCAGTTTTTGACAGACCTTAAAGAAGGTTTAACTGATGTAAATCAATATATGAATAATAGCGATTTGTCTTCTATTATTAATTCTGTTGATGATAAAATTGAAGACGAAAAGAAAAACGACGTTGACGGATATATTGATGCTTGTTGCAATGAATTTGACGTTAATGGTTTGTGCGATAAAGTAAAAGCAGAAGTTCAATCAGAACCAGAATTGACTACTTGTTTAAATGATATTCAGAAAGATTGTCAAACGTCAAAAAGACCGTCATATTTGTATTTGAATTCTCTTAGTGGTTTGTTAGACAAGTATAAAGATTATGATGCTGTAAGAAACGCACAAGATGAAATCAATAATTATGTAAATGATAATCAAGAAAAACTTTGCGTTCTTGACACTATTAAATATGCTGATTCAATGGGTGGATATTGTATGAATCCAAGTGCAGTTAGTACATTGAAACAAAGTGTTGTTGATAATGAATATAATCCAGAGGTTTTGGCAATAAGACTTGGAGAATCAGTTAATAACGCTTCTATTATCAATATGTTATCTACATTGCGTGGTATAAGAGCATCAAAAGGAATTAATACTTTTGATTTAGGTCAAAGCAATGGAGAAACTAAAGTATATAATTATGTTGGTCCAGTATTGAGAGAAGGTAAAAATGTTACATTCTATGTTGATAATACCTTTATTAAAATTACACCAGAAAAACAAAGTGGTGTTGCAAGAGTTATTTCAGAGGGTAAAGTTAATGTATATGAAATAAGTGATTTAGATGTATTTGATAAAAATAGTAAATTCTATGGTGCTGTTAAAGCATTTGAATCTCTTGGTTTCCATTTGACTAATAATGGTGTTACAACTAAATTATCTCACTCAACAGTTGATTTCAAATTGAACGAAAATCAATGCTTGGATTTCTTTATTAATGGTAAGAAAGTTACTAATGTTGATGAGGCAAAGAAAAACGAAAGTTTAGTTGTTGAAAGCACTACAGCAAAATCTTGCTTGTATACAATATTGGAAAATGTTAGTAACATATACAATATGCCGTTTGTTAAATTTATGATTAACGAAAAACGTGGAGCATCTTCTATGATATTCAATATTGGTAATGAATATTTTGTATATGATTATGTTTCAGAATCAAAAACAGACGTTTATAAAATGAATGCATATAAATTGTATGAGTTTTGTTTGAATAAGTTTGGTTTTGATGTATCGAATGTTTTTGAAATGAGTATTAAAGATGTTCGTAAAGATATTGCTAAAATCGAAGAACAAAAGGCTGAAATCAACAAGAAAATTGAAGAATATAAAGAAGCCTATAATAAGTTAAATGAGGCTACTTATACTGATTTGAATGAAGAAGATAGAAAAGATGTTGAAAGTCTTAAAGATGTTTTATTCGGTGGAATGAACGATTTGAAGAGCAATTATGAAAAATTGTGTAAAGCAAGTGACGCTTTGAGATTTGCAAAACCAATCAAAGAAAGCGAAGAATGTAATGAATGTGGTGATAATGGCTCTACAGAAAACGGTGACAATAGTTCAAACCAACCAATTGAGGGTACGGTAAATGAAGAGGGTGAAGGTACTGATTATACTGTAATTGAAAGTTTGGAATCTACAAATGAAGATAATCAAATAATCAAATGTCCTAAATGTGGTCAAGCACACGAAAGAGACGCTAAATGCGAGGAGGTAAAACCAGAAGGGCAAGTAAACGAAAACGAAGATTTTCAAACTGAAACAACTGATATAACAGATACCGAAAAAAAAAATGACATCCCTGTAGATGATACTGAAATAAAAGAGGATTACGACAAAGTTGTTGAATCTTTTGGACCAACTCATTATTTTGAAGATGATGATTATGTTTTAGGAGTGAAATTTAATCAAGATGGTACACAAGCACAAGTATTAGAAGGTGCATATACTTCTGATTGGGTTAGTGTAGATTTTGGTAAAAATAAAAAAGGTGAAGATTCTCTTATAATCGACAGTAGAGGTTATAATATTTGCGTAGAAGACTTAAAACCAGTCAATGAGGGTTTTCTTGATGCAATGAAAACTGTTGGTAAAGGTCTTGGAAAAGTAGGTAAGGGAATTGGTAAAGCAGCTATGGGTGCTTTAGGTGGTGCATTGACTTTAGGTGGTGCATTAAAGAAAGGTTTTGACTATGCTACTGATTTGAAAGAACTTGGTCTTCTTGGTAGTGCACAAGTAAAATATGCAATTCACAAATATACAAAAGAATTGCCAGAGGTTATAGCCAATAGAATGAAAGCAGAGTACGATAAAAAACTTGGTGAAAAAGAATACGATGGAGAAAATATTGATAATGCAATAGCAGCTTTCAAAAGACAAGAAAAAGAAATAAAAGATGAATTTAATAACGGTATTCGAGAAGCAAGTTCAACACATAAAGGTGGTCGTGCCGCTAATCGTATGAAAAAGAAAGCAGAAGGTTTAATGCTTGATACTTTAGCACAATTAAGAGAAGAAATTCTTTCTGATGACAAATATAAATCATTAAGAGAAGCAGACGATAAGAAAATTGCAGAACTTGAGCAAAAAGTTTCGAGCGAATTACAAAAACTAAAAGATGATGCTACTAATGGCGAATCTAACGAAGATAATGGCGTTAATCCACAAGAGGGTGACAAAATTAAATTAGAAGATGGTTCTGAAAAAACAGTAGCAGATATGTTGATAGAAGTTGAAAATGGAGATGGTTCTACATCTACTGTTAATGACGAAGACGTTGTTTCTGTAGAAAAGACAACTAATGAAGAACCTAAAGCAGAAGAAACTAAACAAGAAGAACCAAAAGAAAATGCGTAAGAGTGTAATATATTCATACGATGACATTTTAAATGAAATGTTAGGAAATCCAGAGGAACACGCAAACCTTGTTTCGTGTGCTTCTGTATTTTGTAACGTACAAGATGGAATTTGTAGTAAAAATATAAACGAGGATAATTCTTTTGATATAACTTTTGAGTTTGATGGCGATAATTATCGTATATCTGGGTTATTGGAAAATGGCGAGGTTAAAATAAAGGGTATTTATCGCAAATCGCAAGATTTTGACAATGATGTTTGCTGTAATTATTTGTCTTTTGACGCAATGGATAACGCATTAGGTACAAGAGATGGATTAGGACAAAAACTCAAAGAAAAGATAGTAAGAATTTTACAAAGAGTAGAGTAACAGAAAAGCCAAATCATTTGATTTGGCTTTTTTGTTACATTGCGTAACCTAAAATTGATTGTCCGTTGATTGATATATCTAAAATAGCGTCTTCTCTATACGAATCGTTGTATATTGTTTTTGCTCCACAATCAACGACAAAATCGTGAGAAACCAAACTATATTCTTTTATGTGAGTTTTAACTCTTCTGCATAAATTATTCAAGTCGATATTTTGTTTGAATAATAATTCATCAAAACCAACACCAAAATAATAAGCACCCAAAACATCACCATTTTTTGTTTCTAAACACATTCTTATTTGAGTAATTAAACATTCTATAGTGTCTGATGTTTCTAATATATCAGGCAGATAATTGGGGTCTTGTTCATTTCTGAAATAAAAATCTTTCATAATATTAATAATTTGTCATAATAATGAAATCGTTCACGTTTTCACCTTTTATGGTTTCTTCAAGTTGTGTCATTTCGTCTTTTGCAAAATTTGCCATTTCTGAATAGTTATATTTAAATTCACCAGGAAGATTAAAATCAAGAATAGATAACATTTCTTGCGTTCTTATCTTTGCTTTTGCACGGACATATCTTTGGAATATTTCAAGGTTATATAAGTATTCATCTTCTACTCTTTTTGAAACAGCAAGGTGTACATTTACTTTTGGACTTCTACCTAATATTCTCAAGAAATGTGAACCGTTATTGTAATCGTATGACAAAGTAGAAATAGTCAGGTTTTTTGTCAAGTCAAGAAACGAAAACATTGCTAATCTATATACTAACGCTTCTCCCATAAAAGGTGTTAGGAATAGTTCAGAACCAACGAATTTCTGGTCTCCTAAATCTCTATCAATAGAGCCAAAAATAGAACTACCTTTGCATTCTTCACACGCTGTAACATATTGAATACATTCTGGTAAGAAAATACCGTGTTGTTTCTCATATAGAGGTGACTTGAAAACGTCTAATGGAATAATTATATGTGTTTTTTCAAGTCCATATCTCCAATAGTCGTAAAAATATCTTTTTGCATTTGTTATAATACGTTCAAGTTCTTTCATTGGAAGTTTGAAAGGAAGTGCACCACTAAAGGTGATTTCATTCATTACATCGGTTTCTAATTCTTTCAAAGTCATAGTAAATAATGCTCTTTTCTATTATTTAGTATTTTTTTTATTTTTTGGTATCTTTGCGTTGCAGAAATAATGATTTTCTGATGAATAATAATGATAAGTTGAATTTGTTATATGAAAAATATTGGTCGTATATAAAAAATGTTTGTTTGAAGTATACAAAAAATGTAGAAGACGCAGAGGATTGTGCTCAAGATGCGTTTCTGAAAATATCTAAAGTGTTGGATAAAATAGATTTGAAATCTTGTAAAACTTATATTACAAGAATAGCAATAAACAATACAATAGATTATATTAGGCACAACAAGTATAAAAAGAAAGAAGAAGATATAGATGATTGTTATGAATCGTTGAGAGAATATTCAACAGATTTTGATGAGTTCCAATATAACGATTTGAAACAATACATTACAAGTTCTATAGAATCAGAAAGCAAGGTTTGTTGTGACGTATTCAAACTTTACGCAATAGAAAATTACAAGCATAAGGAGATTTCGGAAGAATATAATATGAATGTAAATACAGTAAGGGTTGATTATATGAAATCGAAGAATATTGCGAAAAAATATCTATTAAAAGAAAGTATTTAAAAAAATATATTTAAAATGAAAAGAAATGAATGGTATTTAAGACATACGAATTGTCCTAAATGTGGAAGTAAAAATGTTGTTTTAACAGCTAAAGGAGTAATTGCAACAGACGAAAATAATTTTTCTGATGATGTTAATACTGCTGTTTGTAGTAATTGTGATTGGAAAGGAATGGTAAAAAATCTTGTTCCAGACAAAAGTTTTAATGAAAAAGCAGAAGAATTGCAAGTTCAATTAAGAACGGTAGATAAAGTGAATGAAATTGGTAAAGAAGATGTGTTTATTGCTGCCGAAGATATGGTTGCAATGATAAGACAATTTGGAAGTAAACTGATTGAATCACTAAATAATAACGAAGAGGTTATTACTTATACAGAAAACCTTTTAGCTGAAATAATTAAAATGATTATCTCTGCTGATATTAGCCATAGAAAACAAAAGTTGGAGAAAATTAAAGCAGAAGCAGAAAAGGCAGAAAAAGAAGAAACCGAATCGGAGAAAAAATAATTTAGAATGTCAACAAAAGCAGAAAGAGAGGAAGAGGCTCGTTCACTTGATTTACAAGGTGTAAAGCAAATGATTAAAGATGGTATGAATAATTCTCAAATGAGAGTTATCATTAAGGGTAATGGTGTACAGTTTATGACACCTCACGGAAATGTGGTGATACCAGACGAATCAATTAAATACTATTACACCATTTTTAATGAAACAATCCAAAAGATACGTAAATATGAGGATTATATTAGTAGAATAGATAATATTTTGGCAAATGACGATCCTACTTATTTGTGTCAACAATTAAAAGACATTATCAATTGGTTTGGCTTTAGTGAATTATATCGTGAAAAGTATTCTGTTATAACACAATGGTTGGGTAATGATTCTATTTCAAAAGAAGATTTGAAGAAATTATATTATGCTTATTCTGGTAATACGATAGCAAATTTACCACAACAATTAGTTGATGTTTATAAGAAATCTTTGAAGAAAACTCTTGAATACTATAATGTTCTATTAAAAATGTTTGATTTGTTTGATAGAGCAATGTTTAGAGGTGAAGAAATCGGAGAAGAAGAAAATAATCCTCAATAATTTTGCTTTTTTGATATTTTTGTATTATTTTTGCCGAGTTAATTAAAAGTTATTTGATTATGGGAAAAATTTACGAAACAGATGAGGATATTGTAAAGATGGTTGAAGACCAGTTTGCAAAGACCGGGCTTGAAAGTTATGGACTTAATTTACGTGTTATGTCTTTAACAAAAGCAAAGGATATGATAAAAGTAAGTAAAGCGTCAGCAGCAACTGAATTTATCGCACAAAAAGAAGATATGGTGCAAGTTTTTATCTATGAGGATGCATTTGCTCTTATGGACGAAAAATCACAATTATTGTTGATTGAAATGGCTTTGAGTGCAGTATCTTTTGATTCTGAAAAAGAGAAAATCAATATTGAATCAAATCCATTTGTACCTTTGTTCAATATGCGTAAAAAATACGGTGAAGTTGCCGTTAATGTTCTTGAAGCAAGTTATTTGGCAATCAAACAACTTGAAGATAGCAAGAAAAATAATACTCCTGCTCAAGATATTACTCCAGAAGAGGCAGGAATTACAAGAAAAGAATAATTTTAAAAATTATTTTAAAAGGTTATTTGAAAGAAAGTTGATGTTTTTCTTTGAAATGTCAACTTTCTTTTTTATTTTTGCGAAAAAAAATAATTATGCTTGTTGGTTGTGATATAGTTGATAAAATAATGAGGGTTTCTTTCTATAACGAAGAAGGTAAACTTGAATTATTGCAGTTGAATTTACCAGACGGAGAAATGTTTAATTGGTATGATTCTGATAAACCAACGAATTATAAATCGTGGAATGGCAATAGTATTATGCCTATTGCAACACAATCATTAACACGATATAGAATAGAAGAATTACTATTAAAATATTTTAAGGGAGAATTTCACGATAAGATATATGCTCGTAATATGCCACGTATTACTTATCTTGACATAGAAAACGATGTTCCAGATAGTGGTGAATTTACAGAAGCAAATTTAGCAGAATATCCTATAAATACAATCTCTATTGTTAATAATGATAATGTGATAATATTAAGCACTTTAAAGCAGTTATCAATAGAGGAAATGAAATCTCTTGAAAAAGAATTAAATGAGTATTTTAAACAATTTAATGCAAAGTTTTCAATCTTTTTTAGAAGATTCCCAATAGAGGGAGATATGCTTAATTTCTTTGCCAATGCTGTGTTACCTAAACTTGGATTTATAGCAGGCTGGAAAGTCGTTGAATATGATTGGACTTATATTTATAATCGTTGTGTAAAATTAGGTGTTAATTTATTAGGTAGAATGCCAACAATGACGACGCAAGGTCAATATCATATTCCTACTCATTTAGGTATTGTTGATTTTTGTGAGGCAACAAAAGAGTTTAGATTTATAGAGAAACTTGAAAATTTCAAATTGGGTACGGTGTCAAATTATCTATTTGGATTGGATAAATTGGAAAATCCGTATAATACAATGAAAGAATTTATGCAAGACGAATATCGTTTTATGCTTTATAACATAATTGATAGTTGTCTCGTTAAATATATTAATGAAACCTTGTTAATATCGGAGGCTATAGCGTCTTTATGTACGATTTCTCAAGTAGAAATAAGTAAGATATTCTCGAATGTATATGTATCTAACTTGATATATTGTAGAGAATTTGCAAAAGATGGATTATATTTTCCAGTACAAAAAGGTTCAAATAATAAAAAAATAGATACTTATGAGGGTGCTTACATAAAAGAGCCAGAAAAAGGATTTAAGAAAAACATCGGTTCGTTTGATTTTAGAGCAATGTATATCTCTCTTGGTATACAATTCGATATTTCACCTGAGGCATATCTTGGTAGAGATGAATCAAAATGTGTTGGAAAACAATATGTTAAGACAGCAGTAGGAACAATATTTGATACATCAAAACAATCTGTAACAGCAAGAATGTTTACAAGATATTTGGATAAAAGATTTGAATATAAACGAATGATGAATGAAAGAAAAGCAGAATACAAAAAATTACAATGTGGAAACTAATTCAAAAAATATTACATAGAATGGATTTATCTTTATTAAAAAAACAGTATATGGGGAAAAATTTCCGTTGGAAAGTCGCTCCAGATTCGCCAATGCCAATTAAAATAGGAGACCCTGTTCGTTGTATGGGTGTTTATGAAAGTGAAAACTATGGTGGTGTTGTGCTTAATATGTCATCTGGTGTTCCAGTACCATTATCAAGAATAGATTATTATTTAGACCCAACGGACATTGATTTTAGTGCCGATGCAATGGATTTGGGCTTGAATAATAAAAAACAAGGAGAAATAAAAACACCAGAGGAAATTTTAGGAAAGAAAACAGTAGAACAACCAAAGGTGGAGGTAAAAACAGAGACTAAAACAGATATATTTGCTGGATTTAAGAAAACAAAGAGAGATTTTGATTTGTCTTTGAATATTGAACTTCCTGCTTCTGAATTATTGACTGTAATGTATAATAATGCAGACGATAAAAAGAAATTTTTAAGTGATTTGGGAGAATATATTCTATCTAATTTAAAGGTAGATGATATAATGAATTCTCTTAAAGAGCAATTCGAGCCGGAAACAAAAATAAATAAAGAAAAAGAGATTTCGGTAGATGAACAATAATATTATAGATACGTCCATAGAATCAAAAAAGATAAGTCCACGTCTTACATATTTTTCAAGGGGTGAATCTAATGCTATAGTAGATGTTGCTCCACCTATTTTCATTTTGCCGTTTGTTATGAACGCTCAAAATACCAATATTCAATATCTGTTCTTACACGAATATACAGATATGTTTGAAAAATTAAAAACAACAGTATTGGATATATCTCCGTACAATTTTGATTCAAACATAGATGTAATAAGATTATTCATATCAAAATATTTTAGTATTCCTACAACAAGAATTGAAAAAGATAGAATCTTCTTTTTGGGAGAAACAGATGTAAATATATCATTATTCAAATCAGAACCAACAAGTTATGCTTTTAATTTAACTGGATTGATTCAAGACGATGAAGTTAAAGTTAAACTTGAAGATAACGATAGAATGGTTAGAGTGCCTTATTATGATATAATGAAAGGTCATTATAATGATGTAATGACAATGGCAACAACATTTCAATTAATGTCTTATTTTATGTTGTAAAAAAAAGGCTGTTAAAAATAACAGCCTTTTTTGTTATTGTTTAAAATTATTTTTTATTTCAATCCATACTTCTGCACCTTTTATAGGGTTGAAATTATCATCAAAGTCTTTTCTTATCATATTCCAAAATTCATGGTATGCATTAACAGAATCAGACCAATTAAATCCAGTATATCCTGCACTTCTTTTTGAAATTAATATACAACCTTTTGTCCACCCTAAATCTTTTCCTGGGTGTATTTGTATACCTTCTCTACCTTGAACATTTTTTAATAAAGGAACTCTGATGTATCCGTTTTTGTCTCTTCTTTTTATTTTTTCATCGTTACCATAAACGTATTCTCCATATTCAACTTCACCGTTACCGATTGGAGTATAATCAGCGTTCTTTTTGTCTGTATTAACGTGTAAGTTTCTATCTGGACTTGTTTCTAATATAATTTGATATTTGCCAGGTTTAACCAACACATTACTTTTTTCCATAGTATAAAACAAAGTTTTCTCTCCGTTTAATGATATTTCACCAAGTATAGCACCAGCCATTCTATTGTAAGATGTTCTCATTCTATCTTTTCTTTCTAATAAGAATGTCATTGTTTGTGGTTTGTTTCTTTCCTCTTCTTCTTCTTTTGCTTTTGTTTTATTAAAAGCGTTGTTTATATCAGAATAAGAACAACGTCTTTGTGAAATTTCATTTGCTTCATCTGCACCAAGATGTGCTTTAATGTCTTTTCTGTTTTTATCTTGCATATCATATAATGCACCATCAACAGCCTTTCCTTCTGTTCTTCCTGCCTTTTCTTTATAGTACCAAATTAAATTACGTAATGTTTCTAATTGGTCTTTAGTAAAATTATTCAGAAGCCAAGTTGGATTATCTTCAATAGATTCGTTTCTTGTAAAAGAAACATCTTTTGCTTTTATATAACTTTTTTGCTCTTGATTATTTTTATCTCTGAATCTATAATATTTTTCTCCATCTTGTTCTATTATATCAGATGCATCACCCATATAGCCAACGAAGTCTCCGTTTTTATATTCATTTTTCCCATGATAAAGACCACCATTTGTTAAACTATACCTTGGACAATCTTTATTAGCATATAATTTTGCGTTTTGTTGTGGCATAAGACCATTGTCATTATCTCCAGAAATTTTTTCATTTCTGTTTTCGTTTTCTTCATTTTTGTTTATTTTACCAATAATTTTATTATAATATACTTGAGATAATGCATTTATCTTATTTCCTTTTGTATCTTTGATTCCATATACTCTATAGAAAATATCTAACATAACTGGACCAAATCTACCATCAATACATTTTTTATCTGTAAATATTACATTTTGAATATTTCTAATTTTTTCAGATTCTTGACCATATTTTATTGGGAATGTCTCATTTTTTACATATTTTTGACCAATTCCGTCAGCATCTGTCTTTTTGTACCAAATATGCATAGATTGAGCAGAACCCTTTGATAATTGATAATTTTCTATTTGAATTTTTTTATTATTTTCTGCTTTTTTACCATATTGTCTATATTGGAAAGTTCCTGTTGTAGCCTCTACTAATTGTTTTTCGTTTTTTGGATCTTTAACATACATTTTAGCACCGACTTTTGGAATATATCGTAAGTTATCTCCACGGATATATCCGTTTATTTCCATACTTTCACTTTCTGTAGATTCATCAAATTTTTTTTGATTATCGTTATTATTGTTATTATTTCCATTAGAGTCGTTTCCGTTACCACTACCACCATTGCTTCCACTATTACCTAACAAATACATTGTTTCTTGTTTTTGTACTGTTACGGTTTGTGTATTTCTTTGACTATCTAATTCTGTTAAATTATTTTGTCTTAATACATCAAGAAGTAATTGTTCTCCATTTGCTCCTTGCCAATATCCTGCTTTTTTTAATGCTTGTATTTGTTCTTCTGGTGTATTTGCGTTAAAAACTCCATTCTCTCTATATCTTGGATTTTCGTATAAAAATTTAATTCTGTTAAGAAAAGCATCATTTACAGTTTCATATCTTCTAAAATCAGTATCATATTGATTACCATTAGCATCTGTATCTGTACCAGAAACAACATTTTTATAACCATGTCCATGAATATTAAAACAGTTATTATTTGATTTAAAGTTTTTGTCTGTACCCCACCCAGATTCTACTATTGCTTGTGCTACTGTTACGCTTGGAAACAAATTTGGTGCATCATAATATAAAGCAAGTTCTTTAAATATATTTAAATTATTTCCTTTTTTATCATTTGTAAAATCAGATTGATAATATTTTTTTATTTCATTTTGAGGGAATGGTTTATAGGTATAATTAGTATTGTCTTCGTTAATCCAAAAACCTATTTTTTTTGCTTGCGATTCTGGTCCATTGTTTTTATAAATATCCTCATTATATTGATAAAGTAGTTGTGCTTGACTTGGTTTTTTCTTTTTAGGGTTTGTATCAGATTCTCCACCTTGAATCCATATAGATTGTGAATTATATTTTGCATCAGATTTTTTATACATAAACTGCTCTTTGTTTATGATTAGAGGTTTACCATCATTTTGTTTGACTCTGTATGATTTATCATTATCTTTTTTAATAAAAGCACCGAAAGGTTGAGCGTTTGATTCATCTTCATTTCCATTAAAAATTTCTTCATCATATCTATATAAAATCGTACCATCTGTAGGAGAATAATTAGGATCTGTTCCTTTTATCCAATCAGAAGAATTTGTATCATTAATGTCTTCACCATTTTCATCAAAATTAACTTTTTCTGCTTGCTCTCTTGGATACATAAGTAATGGTTTTACTATATTGCCATTTTCATCTTCTTCATATTTTGCGTAATCTACTCCGTTTATATTATAATTAGTTTTAGAATCTTTTTCAAAGTTACCAATTGGATTTTCATCTGTTGGTTGGTTATTGTTATATAATTCTTCATTATAATAATAAATTGGCGTATTTGGTTTTGGTCTAAAGTTAGTATCTGCACTTGTTATCCAATATTTATTTTCATTACCATTATTATTATCTTGATTTTGATTTTCTGCTTCATTAGGATTATTTTCTTCTCCTTCTTGGTTTTGCTGTTCTTGTTTTAATTCGTTTTGTTCTTGTTGTAATGCTTGATTTGCATTGCTTTGTGCTTCTTTTGTAGCATCATTAATATCTTGAGAATCAGAACCGTTGTTTTGATTCATGTTGTTGTCAATATTATTACCATTGGCATTATTATCATTAGGATTATTATTATTGCCATTATTTACGTTACCATCTTTAATTTTAAATGGATCGTCATTAAGTCCCAATTTTTCAATTTGAGATATTATATAACTTAGAACTTCTTGCTTTTCATTTAATAGTTCAAATCCTTCTATAACATTATTCATTTTCAAAAATTATTTTATGGATGCCAATACGGTATTTTGAGGAGGTTTAGATGTAACTTTTTCGTTATCGGCATTTATATTAATGGTGATTTTACCACCTTTTGATTGTGTTCTTTGAATCATATTCCATAGTTTATCATATACTTGTTTGGAGTGTGATAACATTGTTTTATCTGGTTCATTAACAACACCGTTTTTAGGTTCTTCGTCTACAATTAATATACAACCGTTACTAAATGATGGATTAAAACCGCCATGAATTAAAATACCAGCAAAACCACAATCTTGTGTTGTTGCATTTAATCGAGGGACGATAGCATTTCCATTTGGTTGGTTGCCAATTGTCATAAAAACTTTATGTCCATTTTTAATCAATGGTTTCCAATTACCGTTTTGGTCTTTAACACATTGATATTTGTATATTGCTTGCAAATTTTGAACTTTACCTGTTTTATTATATTTTGTTGTTGGTTGATTAGAAATAACATATTGTCCTGCAGGAATTGCTACTTTTGCATTTTGTGTTACACCATTTACGATTTTATTAAATGCTCTTTTAAGTTTATCAATTTTAAGTTTTATATCTTTAGAGTTTCTTTTACCAGTAACATAAGTAAAGTCGTAGTTTTCTATTGTATAACAGAAAAATTGACCGTTTATGTACATTTTACCAGTTGTATATGGGTGTTCACCATTACCCCAACCTCTTTCTAATCTATCAACTGTTATTTCGAGATTATCAACATCTAATGTTCCTTGTTTAACTTTATTTGACAATTCTTCATTACGTTGTTTTTCTTCTGCGTTTTTAGCCATTTGTTCTCTATGAGCAAATGTATCTTGTCTGCCTAATCGTACAGAATCCGCTGTTTGTTGTTCTTTAGATACAGACATTTTCTTAAAATCATCATCGTTAAATCCACCTTGATTAAAACCGCCTTCTTTTGCGTCGTATTCGCTTCCTTCTACATCTCCCTCATCTTCTTCGATATTATTATTGTTATCGGTATTTTCTTCGTTGTTGGTATTTTCTTCTGTATCATTTGGCATATTGCTTTGATTTAATACCTTTTGTGATTCTTGTGAAAAGCAATCGTCTGGTGAATTTTCCAATATCAGTTGGTTAGCGAATCTATCAGACATTTTATACATTTCATCAAAAGACAAACCAGATTCATATAATTGATGTCTTACATAGTCTGTTGTAGGAAGATTTGCTTTTCCCTCTGTTAGTCTATTTAAAGTTTCTGCAATAGTATAATATTTTACTTGTCTTGCAGAAATGTTTGATTTATGTATTTTATTGAATTTCAACAATAAAGAGTTGATTTCTTTGTCTGATACCATTACACAAAAAATAATTTTACTTTATTTATTTGAGAAAACGAAAAAATGTAGTATCTTTGTTGCGAAAATAGACATATGGCAGAGTTAGAAGAAGGCATAGAATCATTTATTAAAACCTTAATGATTAAAAGGTTTCCAGATGAGCCGTTTAAGCATACGGTAAAGAAAACCGATAAAGGATTAAGGTTTTATTGTCCCTATTGTGGTGATACGCATACGGTAAATGCAACTCCACGTGGTAATTTATATTCACGTTCAAAGAGATATAGATGTTTTAATGGTGGTTGTTTCACTTCTGTATCTCTATCAAATTTTATTCTTAAATGGTCCAATGAATATTCGATAGATATAAACAATATAGACTTTAATGAGATAAATTTAGCCGAAACAGAAAACCAAGCGTATAATAATCTTGTTGCGACAAAGGATAATACGATATACGATTATCTTGAAGATATGGATTTGCTACAAAAACTACCAACTGTTCAAAATTTAATGGTTTGGTTTGGTCTTATTGATATTAGATATGTTTCAACAACGACAAATACATTTAAATTTTTGAATAATCGTTGTGCATATTCAATACCAGATATTCATAGACGTGTTTTTGCAGATAGAAGCGATAGACAAATTTATATTCTCAATATAGATGATAAAACAGATAGAATTTTAAGTTTTGCAACACGTTCTGTTGTTGGTAAAAAGATTTATATCATAAAAATGTATTCTGATTTTCTTAAATTTTGGAAACCAGATACAGAAATAAAGCAAGAAGATATAGATTTTCTTGATTTAATATCTTCGTATTACAATATATTGAATATTGACTTTGAAAAACCGATAAACATTACAGAGGGACAATTTGATGCAATGTTTTTAGATAATTACCTTGCAGTTCAAGGTTCTACAAAGATTGGTTTTGTATTAAATCATATAAAAAGTGATAAAATAAACATATTATTTGATAGAGATAGTGCTGGATTTGCTTCTGTTGCAAAGATGATAAAGAAAACAGACTATAATATTCTAAAATGGACTGAAATTATTGAAAATTTAAAGAAAAAATTTTGGAATGATATTACGGCTATCAATAAGATACACGATATAAATGAACTTTTTAACTTTTTGTATTCAAAAAGCAATAATTGTCTCACAAAAGAGAGATTTGATGAATATATTGCAAAGAAAATGACAGTTTATAATCCAAATCCGTGGGCAATAAACAATATAGACGCTCTTTTGTTATAATTACACTTTACCACAACAACCACGACGTTTTAATTTAACGCCAGAAGCACTACTGCTCGAACCACGCTGTAATTTTGGTTGTTGTGAGAACTTTTTAGTCTTCTTTTGTGCTAACTTCTGTTTAATTGTACTCTTTGCCATCTATAAAAAGTTTTGATAATTTTGAAACTTGTTGTTTTGTGATAATTCCTGCGTCTTTTACATAATTTAAGTAATCTTCCCAAGATTTTTTATCTTCCGGCTCACCACCAACAATATCTTTGAAGAATGTTCTTAATTTCTTGTACATGCCGTATTCATCAAAGTATTTTTCTCCTTCAACACCTCTAATCACATTAAGATAATCATCTCTCATTACCATTGTGTTGCCAAAATCGTTTAATAAGTCATTAACAAGTTCAGCAGCCTTATCTCTGTCGATAATATCATCTGTCTCTATATTTTTCCATATAACAAGACCTTTGTCGTCGTAACATTTATCATATTGTTGATTTTGAAATTTGTCATCTGTTAGTTTGATAACAATATGATTGGCAGTTTCTAAATTATCATAAATTTCTCCTAAAAGTGCTTTTTCTTCTTCGTCGAAAAGTTCAGAAAATGCCTCAAATAAAGGTATTGTTTGTATTGGTTTTGTTAAAAATGACTCTCCGACAATATCAAAAGAAGATGTCGTGGCTCTTTGTTTTAGGTCAAAGTATAACGAGTCATCTATGAGGTTGAATTTATATAGAAGTTCTACAAAAGCGAGATAGGATTCTTCACTTTTGTTTAAAGAACCGAATGTTCTGTTGTATAAACTTTGGACATCTTTAACTTCCACGAGGAATGTTTTTTTTGTTATTTAGTCTTTGTTTTAACAAAAATATTTTGTATATTTGCCGCACAAAGTATAATAGAATGATAGAATTAAATAAGATTTACAACGAAGATTGTCTTGTTACAATGTCGAAGATAGAAGACAATTCTGTTGATGTTATAGTAACATCGCCACCTTATAATAAAAACATTTATGCTCCTAAAACAGGCGATTCAAAATCGTGGGGAGCATTAAGAGGTAGACAAATAGCATACGATACATACGATGACGCTATGTTGCCAGAAGAATATGAAGCGTGGCAAAAGAAAGTAATATCAGAATGTTTGAGAATCCTAAAACCAACAGGTTCTTTATTTTATAACCATAAAGATATTTTGGTACATAATAAGGTTGTTGCTCCAAAGTGGGTATATGATTTTCCTTTGCACCAACAAATAATTTGGAATAGAGGTTCTTCATTGGCGAATGACCCACATTATTTTCAACCGATAACAGAATATATTTATTGGATTGTAAAAGATACAGAAAAGTTTTATTTTGACAAAGATAAATCTTTTTATCGTCAGAGTGTTTGGAATATTGATGTTGGAAAAATTATTAAAGAAAAGAATGACCACCCAGCACCGTTTCCAAAGATATTGACGTGTAATTGTATTGTTACTTGTTGCCCAGAAAATGGTATTGTTTATGACCCATTTATGGGAAGTGGAACAACAGCGTTGGGTGCTATTCAATATAAAATGAACTATATTGGTTCTGAAATATCGCAAAAATATGTTGAAATGGCAGAGAAAAGAATAAAAAATGAAACATCACAATTAAGTCTTTTTTAGATATGAGTTTTCGAAATACAATGTATAGATTACCAGTTTATGTTTGGAATCGTCTTCTTGAAAAATCAAAAGAAGAAGTTGAAAAATATGATAATGACTTGGAACATTTTTTTGAGGTAAACAACATAATAAAGTTACAAGGTGACTTTTGTACACAAATAATTGAGGACATGAACAGAGAAGGGAAACTGAAAAGATTTACACTTGAAAAACTTCCCAGCGAATGTGATATAATATATGGTGTCCTCGACAAAGAACTGTTTGACGTATGCATCGAAAAATGCAAGGAACATACAAAGAATTATATTCAAAGAATGGAGGATAATGACAAGAATTACCTTTGTTCGATGATAAACCTTCTTGAGGTGTCAGAGGAAAAGAATCAATGTATTAAGGGTCCGTGGACTTGGTTTGATGCTCTATATGAATTATTCTTTATAAAGAAAACAACAGATTGGGAAGAATATGTAATTTTATGTATTGTTAGTTAAAATATTTTAACTTTTTTTTCTAAAAATTTGAATCTGTTGAAAAATATGTTTATATTTGCATCGTTGAATTAAAAAAGTAAAAGATATGAAAAATTCAAATTTACATCAAGCGAAAAAAGCAAAAAATGATGAGTTTTACACACAATTGACAGACATCGAGAAGGAGTTAGTAAATTATGTCGATTTCTTTGCTGGAAAAACAGTATATTGTAATTGTGACGATGCAAGAGAGAGTAATTTTTTTAAGTATTTTAGTAACAGATTTGAGGAACTTGGATTAAAAAAGTTAATTGCGACTGGTTACAAAGAGAATGAAAAGGGTGTTGTCCTTATATACGAGGGTGACAAGAACGGCAACCATATTGTTGACAACGAAGAAATCAAGGTTACTGAACTAAAAGGCGACGGTGATTTTCGTTCCGAAGAATGTATTGAATTTCTAAAAGAAGCAGATGTCGTTGTTACAAACCCTCCGTTTAGTTTATTCAAAGAATATGTCGCACAACTGATGGAATATGATAAGAAATTTTTGATTTTGGCTAATGGAAATGCTATAACATATAAAGAATTTTTTCCTTATATTAAGGAAGGGAAAGTATGGTTAGGAAGGACATTGTTTACTGGAAAAATGCCATTTTTTAAAGTACCAGATGGTTATTTATTAGATAATGATAGATATGAAAAAAGGGAAGACGGCATCTATAAACAAGTAAATTCAATTTGTTGGTTTACAAACATAAGTAATGATAGAAAGAGAGATGTTTTATTTTTATACAAGAAATATACGCCAGAAGATTATCCGAAATATGATAATTATGACGCAATAAATTGTGATAAAGCAGTTGATATTCCTGTTGATTATGATGGTGTAATTGGCGTACCAATTACGACGTTAAAATATTTGTGGAGTGATGGTTTGATTCACACCTCATCAGACCAGTTTGAAATTGTAAAATTCCGTAAGGGAGATGATGACAAAGACTTATCAGTAAATGGCAAATGTCCATATTTCCGTATATTAATTAAAAGAAAGTAAAACCAAATTAAAAAATAAAAGTTATGAAGATAGAATTAAAGCAAGTTAAAGTAAAAGATTTATTTGACGGATACGTAAATAATGAGGAAGAAGGTGTAATTGGTTTTCACGGATTGTTGAATATCAGACCGCCTTATCAAAGAGAATTTTGTTACAATGACAAACAACGTAACGCAGTAATTGAAACCATCATGAAAGGATTCCCATTGAATACCATGTATTGGGTTCGTAATGACGATGGTACGTTTGAACTTCTTGATGGTCAACAGCGTACAATTTCAATTTGCCAATATCTTGTAAAGGGAGGTTTCTCAATTAATGAGCGTAATTTTTCAAACTTGACAGATACAGAAAAGGAGCAAATTTTAAATTACGAACTGATGATATATGTTTGTGAGGGAAATGACAAAGAGCGTCTTGATTGGTTTCGTACAGTAAATATTGCAGGAGAAAAATTGACAGAACAAGAATTATTGAATATTAATTATATAGGAACATGGTTGTCGGACGCAAAACAAAAATTTTCAAAAACAAACTGTGTTGCATATCGTCTTGGTAACAAATATGTCAAAGGTTCACCTATTCGTCAAGAGTATCTTGAAACTGTTCTTGATTGGATTAGCGATGGAAATATCGCAAGGTATATGTCTGAACATCAGCATGATATTAATGCGAATGAATTATGGCTTTATTTTCAGAGTGTAATTAATTGGATTAATACGACATTTGGTGAAAAGAATTACCGTAAAGAAATGAGTGGGCTTAATTGGGGACGGTTATATAATACTTATCATAATAATATGTATGACGCAAAACAGATAGAAGAAAAAGTAAATGAACTTATGGCTAATGAAGAAGTTACTGATAAAAAAGGTGTGTACGAATATATATTGAGTGGTGAGGATGAAAATCTTGCATGCAAATTATCAAAGCGTCTTTTTAATGAAAGTGACAAACGTACAGCGTATGAAAAGCAAAAAGGTATTTGTCCTATCACTAATGAATGGTTTGATATTAAAGATATGCAAGCCGACCATATAGTTCCGTGGTGGAAAGGTGGAAAAACAGTTCTATCGAATTTACAGATGATTTCAAAAACTGCGAATAGTAGAAAATCAGGTAAGTAAAAATCTGAAATACACCTTATTATATGTAAAAATGCACAAAATATTTACCAATATATTTTGTGCATTTTTTTTGTCTGTATTTGGTGAATAAATAAGAAAAAAGGTTTATTCGCTTAAATGTACGAAACAAAATCAATAGAATTAATTCCTCTTTTTGAAGCATATAACAATCAAGTAATTATTGTTGTTGATGTTCAAAAACCATTTGAAAGATGGTGGAAAAAAAATGGTAAGGATAATTTACCAGAAGAAATAAATGATTATTGTTTAAATTTTCCTTTTGCTATTCAGATATGGGATGACCACAAGGCAAGCGGACCAGATAAGAAATTCAATAATGAGGTATTTGCTATAAGAAAACATTATGGTGTTGACCACGCTGATGGTGAAATCCACGATTATTCTAAATATTTTGACGATAAGACTTACCAAGATGTAATATCTATGGTTAAAAGTAATGTAGTACAGCCGAAAATGTGGAAAACAAAAGATGGCAATTTTGCTGTATTAGTAAATGGTTCTCATAAGTGGTTTTTCCCAACAGAAGAAATGGTTACTATATTAGATTCTATTACTGGTGATATTGTGTTGGTTGGTGGTGCAGAGGGCGAATGTCTTAAAGATATAGAAGTATTATTACAGCTGCTTGGTAAAAAGTATACTGTTAATCGAAAATACTGCTATAATGCACAAGATAGTGCACAAGATAATGCTCAAAACGAAGATTCTTCGTCATCGTCATCATCATCTTCGTCTTCTTCTTCTGACTCGTCGGATGGGTCTGAAAATTCTGACGGATTTACTACATTATAATCCAAAGTTGGTAATTGTTCCACTCCTGCTTGTGAACCTTGTTCACCAGTAAAAGGCAATAACATATTTTTAATTACTTTTTCTAATGTTTTTTCTTCTTTACAAGCATTTAGTATTTTTATATGGGAAGCAAGTTCTTCTGCAATCAAATCAATTTGTGGTCGAGAGAGTGTATAATCTCTGCTTTTAAGTATGTCTTTTTCAAGTTGTATAATATCAATACCAAAAACATCGTGTATTTGCATTGGGGTTAATATAGTGCCTTTCATGTCGTTTTGTGTTGGGTCTGCAAATATAATGTGATATTTATCTGTCATATTGTGGCTCTTAAAACAAAACATTGGACATGCTGTTGTTTGATTTATTGGAGCGTATAATTCTATAACACCATCATATACATCGTGAAATTTCCATTTACCTTTAAAAAAGACCTCATCTTCGATTTTAACATTTTCTTTTGAAATCTTTTCTACAATTTCTAATAGTTTTTCAATTTTCTTATTCATGATTTTTTACAATTTTATTTTTACGCATACTCCTATCCAAACACATATAAGTAAACCATTTCAAACGTGGCGTACAATCCACGTTATTTAGGTCTTCTATGCTTATAATATCATAATCATCGTAAGAATCAATATCAAGTTCTTCTAAATCAGTTTTTATTGTATATGTTTCCATACCGTCAAACTCAAGAACTGGTTCCCAACAATCCATTTTCTTACCAAAAACGTCCATATATGCTTTTATGATAGCAATAATAGAGTCGTATTTTCCGTCTATTTTGGAATCGAAAGTGAGAATATCATATTGTTCATTTTTTATTTGAACAAGTATGAATTCTAATTCAACGTCGAATACTATTGCTCCCAGTTTTCTCATATATTGTAAATTTTTCTGAAATATGCAATTAGTTTTCCTAACCCAATTCTTACCTCTTGTTTTTCTTCTTCTGATAGAGATGTAGATGTTACAGCAACGATTTTTGTTTTATGCAATTTACAGATATATTCAAATATACTAAAGAATACTATTGATATATCGTTGAGAGAATAGGTGTATATTGTACTAACTCTATTGTTCTCAATTAAATCAATTAATTTATATAAATTTGGTCTTTGTTTTGCATTACATATAAAGAAATCACTTGAATCTGTTAATGTCATATCAACAGATATACCATTACGAATTAAATATGCACGCAAGTTTTCTGCTCGTTCTTCTACATTTTTACGAGTTCCTAATTTTTGCCTTACGTAAATAACTGTTTTTCTTTTATTTATATCTTCTGTTTCTTTATCTCCTGCAACAAACATATCTATAGTTTTTGGCAAAGATAGAAAAAAAATAAACAATTTCCAAAAAATATTTTGTTTTTTCGTAAAAAATTAGTATCTTTGTCTCGTTTTAAAACGAGACAATAATGATAGTTACATTAGGACGAACAAAAAGCGAATGTAGATTTTACGAAAGAACAGAAAATAATGCTCGATACAGAAGTGATGTAGAAGCAATAAAAGCAGAATCTTTATCGAAAGAAGAATTAAAAGAATTATTTTATCTTTATAAGAAAGAGAATAATATGGATGCTTTTTGGAAGATTATAAAGTCTAACTTAAAGTATGTTATAATGTATGCAAAGAGATATGCAGGAGGTTCAAAAGTTTCATATGATGATTTAGTTGCAGAGGGAAATCTTGCTCTTATAGATGCACTTAAAACTTATGATTACGAAAGAAACAATGGAGAATTTCGCTCTTGGGCAAACTTTTTCTTGGAGAAATATTTGTCGAAGTTAAAAGAAGGAACGATTTATCCAGTTAAAATTCCTTGTAAGATAAAAGACAAAGTAAAAGAAGATAAAAATAAAGAAGAAAATGAATTTTTTCAAAGATTTTCTGTATCTGACGCAATACGTTCTTTTAGTATCAATGACGTATATAATGACGATAAAGAAGAAAAAAGCGAATACGCTTCATATTTAACGTCAGAAGAAAATGCAGACAAATCTTTTGATTATGAATTGGTAAAAATGTGTATGGACGTTTTGGACGAAAAAGAAAAAATTATCATTAATTACAATTATGGTATGAACGATTATCCAAAACATACAGAACAAGAAATTGCCGACATTCTTGGACTATCGAAGAATAATGTGTATTACACAAGGACAAAGGCAATAAAGAAAATGAGAGTTAAATTATTAGAGATTATTAGATATGATGAACAAAATTGAAGTAACAACATGTAGTACATGTCCTTTCTGTATTGTAAGCAATAATAAAATTATTTGTTATGCAAATTTGAAATTTAGTGAAAGTTTCTTTGAACTTGACGAAGCGTTAATAGAAGAAGATAGATTAGAGAATTGTCCTTTGAATGAAGGTGTTCTTGTTATTGCAAAAGAACAGTTTGAAGAAGAAATTGTAGAAGAAAGTGAAAAATAATTAACAAAACTCTTGACTTGTATTAAAAAAATGCTTATATTTGCATTGTTGAATTTTTAATTAAAAAGTATATGGATTCAAATTTCTTTGCTGAACAAAACTTAACGGTGTTGAGAGACGAATTAAGTAATGCAATGTCGTTACTTGACAAGTCAATATCTTTTATAGACAATATTAGTCATAACTGCATACATTGCAAGCATTGTCACCCAGCAACAATTTCTGAAGGCTTTAGTACATGGATTGAGTGTAAATGCGAACTAACAGGAAAAACTTATACTCATTATCTTTCAAATGGCGTTAGCAATCTTGATAGGTATCCGATTACTGTTTATAGTGACGAATGTCCACGGTTAAACGCAGAAGAAAATGAAAAATAATTAACAAAACTCTTGACTTGTATAAAAAAAATGCTTATATTTGCATTGTCAAATTAATTAAAAGTTAAGAGTTATGTTAATAAACGATTTTGATATTCAGATGGCTTCGGTTTTTAAGAACGCAAATGTTTATAAGAATCCGAACATTTTAAAAGATGTGATTGATGCACTTTATTGCCAGAAAACTTTAGAATATTCTATTAAAGATATTTCTGTTGTATTTGAATCAAAGGAGTTCCAAAAAGGCGATATTATCTTTGAATTGAACGATTCTTTGAATCGTCCAGTCAAAGGTGCAATTACATACAATAAGGATATTAATCGTTATGTATCATATTTGTTTCAAGAAAATAATTTTTATATTCTTCCAGTAGAGGTAATTAAATGCTTAAATCCATTTCTTTCTCGTGAAGAATCTATGAAGGTATTAAAAAATGCTATTGAAATATTGTCAAAGTCAGCAGACGATAACGATGTTCAATGGGGTATTAAATTAGATTCTATCTTGGCTTTTATGGAATATGAAGATAATAAAGAAGAAATTATGCAAAATGAAGATGTAATTGAAAGAGCACAAAAATGCATCAATGATTACATTGATAGAAAGTATTTTGAAGAACATACAACGAAAAATAATATAATGTTTCACTATTGTTTAAATTAAAAAATTATGAAAATAAAAGAATTCAATTTTAGGGGTAAGGTTTTTGATTACAATGATGTAAAAATTGATTGTGAACTTGCTATTAAAGAAGACACAGAGGTCATTATTATGAAAGCAAAGCATGAACATAATAATGAATTTTCTGAATATTACGAAGAAAATTCTTTAAGACCATATCGTATCCGTTTATTTTTCGGTGAAGATGAAAAGACTCCATTGTTTGTTATGATTATCTATGTAATTGACTATAGTGGTGGAACAAGAACAGCATGTGGAAACTATTATCCTTTTTATAAAGAAGACGGTTTTGTGATACCTCATCAATGTCAAGGAAGTATTTGTTGGTAAAAAAAACAGAAACATGGTAAAGAAAAAGGGCAAATTAAAATTAACGAAGTCTCAAAAAGACGCAATTAAATCAATATCAAAGTTTATTGATAATAAAGATATTGTTGGGGACCAATGGTTTACACTTGATGGTAAAGCAGGCGTTGGTAAAACAACTGTCCTTATTGAGATAATTAAGAAATATTGTGATAGTCATACAGTCATTGTTGGTGCTATTGCACACAAAGCAAAGAATGTATTGAGAGAGAAATATTCTGTTGCACGTAAAGAAAACTCAAGGGCTGTTGGATTTTTTTCTGTCGCTTCTATGCTTGGTATGAAATTCAACGAACAAACTGGAGAATTTGAATATTCAACATATAGTGAGACATTGTTGAGACCGATTGATTCTGCAACTCTTATAATTATAGATGAATGCTCGATGATTGATAATGAAGCATTGCAATTTATTTTAGAAAATAAAAAATCGAGAGCAAAACTTATTTTTAGTGGTGATTTGGGACAATTACCACCAGTATCTGATAGTGTAAAACCATCGAAAACTTTTGATACACAATATACTTACAAATTAACAGAACGCTTGCGACAAGGAGAAAAGTCGCCAATATTGCCATATTCTGATTTATATTGGAATAGTGTAATGGAACAAAAAGATTATTTGTATGGTGTACAAAAGAATAGTATCATTGACGAAAACGGAGCATTATACTTCGATTATAGAGATAATATCTTTAATCTTTGTATCGGTACATTTAAAAAGGCTCTTGAAAGACACGACATGAATCTCATAAAATATATATGCTATCGAAATGTAACGAGGGAGATTGTCAATAGACAAATCCGTGCACATCTTTTTGGCGAGGCTGTAAAAGAGTATGAAGAGGGCGATTTTATGATTATGATGGATAACTATGAAATTAGTGATACTATCATTGAAAATAGTACAGAATTTGTTCTAACACACGCAGATAAACAATCAGAAGAAATAGATGGTGAGGAAATATTCTATTATGAAATAGAGGGTATCGGTCTCGACCACTATATTAGAGTTGTTGCGAGAGAATCATTATACAAATATAATGCTCTTGTTACTGCCCGATTCAATAAAGCAAAGAAAGAGAAAGAGGGACTAAAAAAGAAGAGTTTATTCTCTGATGCCTATGCCCTAAAGAAAAAATTTGCAAGTGTTGATTTTGCGTATGCGATTACATCTCATAAATCACAAGGAAGTACCTATAGTTGTGCTATTGTTGACGAGCCAGATATTATGAATGTATCTATGACGGATATTACAACAAAATATCGTTCTATGTATACAGCAATTACAAGGGCAAGCAAAATGTGCGTTATAGTACGTTGAAAACAAATAACTAAATAATAGAGAATTACGTTATGTAATTAAAATAATCTATTATTTTGGAATTCGCAGTTTGTACTTTGTCTAGTGATGAATATATTAAGGGAACGCAAGCATTATTATATTCTTTTCTAAAAAATAACGAATGGTTTAACGGAGATTTTGTTGTTCTTCACGGTATAAGCAGATGTGCTTTGAGCCAAGAAAACCAACAATATCTAAAAGAAATGTATTCTAATGTAAAATTTGTTGAGGTAAAGGAAACCAATTATCGAAAACTATTTTCATATTGGAGCGGACATACATCAAAGACAAAAATGGTTGGTGCATATAAATTTGATATGTTCCTTCTTACAGAATACGATAAAATTCTTTATATTGATAGCGATTGTATTGTTAATGAAAACATAGAATCTCTTTTTAAAACAGAGATAAATTTTGGTGCAGTCATAAACGACTATTCATTTAGAAATAATTATGACACAAGAATAAAAAAAATGACAAAGATAAACACTGGTGTTATGATTGTTGAAAAGAAGAGTTTAGGTAAGTCTTTTTATGTTTCCTTGTTTAATACTGGAGTAAAAATGAAATTATACGGTGATAAATACGGTAGTATTGATTATGAAGTATTAAATGAAAGATTATTTAGCCGTGCAATTACGTTTTTACCGTCAAAATTCAACGTATTGAAAAGAACTATGGACGTTGATGGTAGTATTTATCATTTTATCAATAAAAAACCTTGGGAATCAATTGTTGGTTTTGAAATATTTGGTAAAAAATGGACAAACATATACAATGAAAGCGTTAAAAAACATATTAAGGTAGAAAGAGAGAAAAAGCCGGCTGATGTTGTATATGAGAAACCAAAAGAAGAGAAAAAGAAGAGGGTTGTTATTACAAAGAAAGTAGAACCCGTATCATCAACAGGAACTGCTTTTAAAATGGAAGACTTTGAAAGAGAATACCTTGAATTTATTGCAAGTCTACAAAACGAAGAATCAAATAATTAAAATATAATGGCGAAAAAAGTAGTAACGTCTGCTGATGACGATATGGACGATGGTATAGTTCCAGTTTGTAATTACAGATTGAGAACAAACAGAAATTTTACAACAAAAAGTAAAGAAAAGGAAGTAGAAGAAAAGAAAAATGAAGAACTTGTGAATGCTTTTGAAAAAGAGTATCAAGAATTTATTGATATGTTAGATAAAAAAATAAAATAATGAAAATTTTAATAACAGGAAGTTCTGGTTTTATTGGTTTTAGTTTAAGTAAGGTTTTACTTGAGCAAGGTTATGATATTGTCGGTATAGACAATATGAACAATTATTATTCTGTTAAATTAAAAGAAAAAAGACTTGAAATATTAAAAGAATTTAGTAATTTTAAAACATATATTTCAAATATAGAAGATAAAGAATTTTTATCAAAGATATTTGAAAAAGAAAAATTTGATTTAATTATAAATTTGGCTGCACAAGCAGGAGTACGATATTCTATTGAGAATCCAGATGTGTATATCCAAAGTAATATTGTTGGATTCTTTAATATATTAGAATGCTGTAGAAACTACAATATTCGTAGACTAATATACGCAAGTTCTTCTTCTGTTTATGGAGGAAATGAAAAAGTTCCTTTTAGTGAAGAAGACAAAGTAGACAATCCACAGAGTTTATATGCCGCTACAAAGAAATCAAACGAACTAATGGCTTCTTGTTATTCTTCTTTGTATGGTATACAATGTACAGGATTAAGATTTTTTACTGTATATGGACCGTGGGGAAGACCAGATATGGCACCAATGTTATTTGCAAAATCTATATCAGATGGTAAACCTATTAAAGTTTTCAATAATGGTGATATGATTCGTGATTTTACTTATATTGATGATATTGTAAACGGTATTATTAGTATTGTAAAAAAAGAACTTGATTATAAACATAAAGTATATAATATTGGTTGTTCAAATCCAATAAATTTAATTGAATTTATTTCTCTTATCGAAAAAGAATTAGGTAAAGAATCTGAAAAGATTTTTATGCCAATGCAACCAGGAGATGTGTATAAAACATACGCAGACTGTTCTTTGCTCGAAAAAGATTACAGATATAAACCATCAGTGATGATTGAAGATGGGGTAAAAAAATTTATAAATTGGTTTTTAAAATATGGTAACTTATTATGAAAGAGAGAATTATTGTAACAATGACAAGTTATCCTGGAAGAATTAATAATGTTAGTAAATCTATATTTTTATTATTGACAAAACAAACATTAAAGCCAGATGAAATTCATTTATGGTTGAGCATAGAAGAATTTCCTAATAAAGAAAAGAATTTACCTAAAGATTTACAAACAGTAATAAAACACCCAAAAGTTTTCTTACATTGGTTACCTAAAAATACTTACGTTCATAAAAGACACGAATATTTTAAAATTGCTAAAGAAAATGATTTGGTATTTTTGATAGATGATGATGTAAGATATGCTGATGATTTAATAAAAACAGTTGTTGAAAACCATAATAAATTTCCTAATTGTATAATTTGTTATAATTCGTACCCTTATCATAAATATGTAGGAAGAAGAATAATATATGGTCCTGGTGTTTTAGAAGAAGAACCTAGTGTAAATACAGTAAGGTGGTGTGGACAAAGTATGATACCATCGGTTTTATATCCAAAAGAAATTTTAAATAACGAAAATCAGATAATAAGAGATAAAACATCTCCTATTTCAGACGAATGTTGGTTTCAGCCGTGGACGGTTTTTTATGATATTCCTATATTTCATTTAAGATATGGTTGGGGAATAGATATAGATAAAAATAATAGTAAATGGAAGGGGTTGTGTAAAAGTAGTCATCAAAAAGATGCTAATGGATATGAAAAAAGAGACAACTGGATGTATGCTGTTTTATCTTCATATCCAAAATTATTAGAGAAATATAAAATGCTTTTTAATTATGGAGAAGAATAAATGGTTAGAATATTGTAAATCATTAATTCCTAATATAAAGGAAAGATATAAACAAATGATGGGTTTTTATCCAGATATAGAAAATCCGAAAAGATTCACCGAAAAACTTGAATGGTTAAAAGTTTATGATTCAACTTTTTTAAAAACATATTGTGCAGATAAGATAACAGTAAGAGAATATGTAAAAAATAAAATAGGAGAAGATATTTCTATTCCTATTATTGGAATCTATGATAAATTTGATGATATAGATTTTTCAAAATTGCCAAAAGATTACGTTATAAAAACAAATCACGGTTCTCATACGAATATTGTAGTTAAAAATGGTAATATAGATAAAACAAAAGCAAGAAATAAATTTAATGAATGGTTAAGTAAAGATTGGTCTTGGTGGGGATATGAATTGTGTTATAGTTTAATTCCGAGAAAAATTTTTATTGAAAAATATATGTCTGATGGGAATAAAGATTTATTAGATTATAAGTTTCTTTGCTTTAATGGTAAGCCTATGTTTTGTCAAATAATATCAGATAGAAATAATTCTAATAAACATTTAAATTATTACGATATGAACTGGAATCAATGTACAGAAATATCAAGACTTGATTTTAAAGCAAATTATAGTATTTCTCATAAAGAACCTTATACTTTCAAAACAATGAAATCATATGCTGAAATATTAAGCAGAGATTTTAAATTTGTTAGAGTTGATTTTTACGAAATAAATAATAAAGTTTATTTTGGAGAATTAACTTTTTATCCTGGTGCATCTTATATAAAATATAAAGACGATAAAACAGATTTTTATTTTGGTTCAATGTTAAATTTAAATTGATTTTTGTTCTCCCAAAACCAATACGCCAATTTATAATTGTCGTGTACAATTTGTGGATTATTAACAATTATTATATTTTTAAATTTAAGAAAATCTTTTTCATTATATATTATTTGATCTTCCCAAGTACCACCAAGCAAATAAGTTGGAGTAATATTATATTTTAATAATTTTTTACACCTATTGTTATATTTTTCTTCTGCAAATTGAATTATATTTTTAGAAAATACATTAACACCATCTATTTTTGTTTCACAATTACTTAATGCATAGTGTGGAAATTTTATTGTAAATAAATTATCTACGATTATTTTAACATTTTGTATATTGAATGTCTTATTTTTATATAGATAAATTGAATAATTAAACCAATTAATTTCTTCATAAAACTTTATTACATTAAGAATATCCGTTTCCGTTACTGAACACCACACAAAAGGATTTATAAATTCTTCTTTTAAAAAATCTCTTTTTATGTAACTTGAGAAGCAACTATTTCCTATTAAATTTATCATTTTGTTTTAATTATTTACAATAAAATTTATTACATCGTTTATGGTATTTTTTTGTAAATATTTATCTTTTCTGTATGTATCATGTAACGGCTTTATTTCATCGTGAGAACAAACAATTTTCTCGTATGGTTTATTTAAACATATAACATTTTTTAACCCTTTCTTTATTCTTAATGCAAGATATATTAAATCATCTTGATTGTATTCTATAAGTTTATCGTTGTTTAGATATTTTAAACAATCTCCGTATATATATGGTGGGTGTAATGTTGCATAACCAGATGTGTTATAACACTTATATTTTTCATTATATGCACACCAATAACAAATAAAATAATCTTTATGGTTTACCCAAATATCATAAAAGTCTTTTGCATAATTAAATTTATATACACAATCATCATCTGCACTAATCACAGGAACATCTCTATATTTGTCCATTGTAAAAAGGACTTTTTTTAAACTTTTATAATTCTTATAAACCCAAAGAATTTCAATAAATTTCTTTTTTATAAAAAGCATTAAATCATCAGGTAATTCTTTTTCTTTTTGTGGAAACTCTTCTTCACTTAAAACAAGAACTATGTGAAATCCAGGACATTTAACTAATAAACTAAATAATGTTTTTCCAACGGTATCAATTCTTGCTTTCCAAGAAGTTAGACTAATAATTGCCTTTTCGCCATTATATTTTTTACCAATGGACTCGTATTTTTCTTCCATAAAAAACAGATATTCGTTTTTTTTATTAACGTAAAATAATTTTTACATGTTTACCGTTATATCGTATCTGCTAAACGGGTCTTCGAGAGTTCCTGCGGCACTACAAATAATAACACCAATAGCAATAGCAATTTTATTTTCATCAAGTATTTCAAAATTATATTCTTTTCTTTTTCCAGAACTATCGCTATTTTTTTTATATCCACCGTCTTTTACAGTAACGACACAAGTACAATGGAACTCTTCACAAGCGTAATTTATTGCTTTTATTGCTTCGTCTACACCTAACCAATATTCATCATCATAGAATTTGCTTGTAATTTTTCTATCGTTTAATTCTTCATAAATTCTTTTAATGAGTTTTTTACGTGATACAGTAAAATATTCAAATAAAGGGATATAAGTTATTGACATAAAACTTATCTAATTTTTTTAAATTTATCAAAAATAAATTGATTCTATTTTATTTATATATACAAATTAGAAATAAAATTAGTTTATTTTATTTCTAATTTGTATAATAAATAAAGAAAAGGCGGTGAGAAATCTACAATCGCTCACGGAGAGGTCGCTCCTCTCCAGCCTTTATAAAATAAGGATTGTAGATAAAAACAAGAAAGATTGTAGTGATAATTCAAAGCAAACATACTAAATCATTTATGTCAGACTCATTGACTAAGGAAAAGTACAATGAGTTGTATGACTTTGCTATTACATTACGTAACCACAAGAATATTGTATCAAATGATGTGAATTCAAACATAATGTTTTATCACGAAATGTCGAAGTTTGACTTTATGAAATATATGAGGAATAAGTACAAAAACAAAATTCCATCGTCATTCGATAACCAACTCTATACTCACGTTTATACTTGCTATGAGAATCGGTTCGTTCAATTAAGGAGAAAACTAAAGTTTGAGAAAGTTGAGTACCTTGGTCTTGAGTTTTATAAAAGGACTACAAAGAAAAACAAGAAAGGTGATTTCAAGAAGACAAAGATAAGAAGAAGTTCGACTGATTTGTCAAAGACATTAACGTATCTTATTAAATGTAACAATACATCTGTTCTTGAGTTTATTCGTTTAAAGACGGAAGAGGATTTCTTCTCTATGATGAATAGAGTCATTGACAAATTTGGATTTGAAAGACTATGGAATCTCACACGCCAGAAGAGAGACTATATATTAAAACGATACAAAGAACCAATCGAGTTCAAGAAGTTGACATTCGGTGGAAGAAGCAGAAAGAAAAGAATTGTTGACTACAATAAGAACTATAACTCTGTAATAAATGCTTTCATTAGTCTATCTGGATTTGATAGAAAGTCCTTTGATATACCTGTTAAATTTGCAAAGGATTACCACGATAATATGATGTCTTGGAGGAAACAGACGAATGACTATGAATATATAATTTGTTTTGACGAATATCACAAAACAATTAAGATTAATCTGTGCAAGGATTGCGAGAGAATAATGATAGAGAACAAAAAATCATTTATAGGAATTGACGTAAATACTAAACATAATCTATTTTCTTGCTCTACTGGAGAAATTTTTGACTACAATCACAAATTAGTCAAGGATTATTTGTCAGAACGAAAGTATACTGATGATTTGAAGTCTAAAGATGAAAAATATACCGTTGGTAAAAGAAGACAACACAAGATAGATGTCATAGCGAACAAGATAAAATATTCTAATAAGAATCTGATTGCCAAAATGTGTAAAACATTATCTTCTAATGGTTATGACCATATTGTTATGGAAAATCTTGACAATGGATTTGAGAAATCGTTTGCAAAAACAGAAGAATTTGATAAGATAAATTACAATAGACTTGTATCTGCACTAAATATTTCATCTTTAAAGCAAGAAGTTAAACATATAGCACAGAATTATGGCATGCAATTATCAATAGTACACTCTTCCTACACCAGTCAAATGTGTTCTGTTTGTGGAAACATAGATAAGAACAATAGAAAAACACAAGAAGAATTTGTATGTACATGTTGTGGTCATAGTGATAATGCAGACCATAATGCAAGTGTCAATATAAGAAACAGAGTAAGCGAAACCGTGTTTCGACCACTCTTAAAACAAAATATTGACGGAAGTTTTGAACCTTTGAATATCAAAAGATGTGATTTAAAGGATAAACTTCTGTCGTTCCGATGGAGTGGATTGCAATCCACAGAGAATTATTCAAATCAAGCATTGAGTAAGTTTGAGTAATTTTATTTCATCGGATATATTGTTCCATACTATGTTTTCTTTTTATTTATGAAACGAAAATATTATAAGAAACGTAAATAATTATGTTATGGTAGATGTATTAGTTCCTTGGGTAAATCCAAACGATAGTAAGTGGGTTTCCCAATATAGAGAGTATGAGTATAAAGAGAAAGGAGAAAAGGCAGATTGCCGATTCAGAGATATGGGTACGTTCAAATATTTCTTTAGAGGTATAGAAAAGAATATGCCTTGGGTAAGATATGTATTTCTATTGCTTTCAAATGAAAGTCAAATACCAGATTGGTTAAATGTTAAAAATCCAAAGTTAAAGATTGTATATCATAGAAATTTTATACCAGAGTCAGAATTACCAACATTTAACAGTAGTGTGATAAATTGTTATGCACCGTTTATTAAAGAACTATCGAATACGTATATTTTGTTCAACGATGATTTCTTTGCTGTACGACCATTGTCTGAATCTGATTTTTTTATTTATAATAGACCGGTAAATGAGTATAAGGTAAATTATGATAGATACGGTATAACATATTGGCATAAGAATATTCTCAACGGATATAAGATTCTTGAATCACAACTTGGTCCAGCAACACATTATAAGCCGGGACACGGACCAATATCATTCAAAAAAGATTTACAGTTGTTTATTTGGAATAAGTTTAATTTCTCTATAAGGAGAGCATTGGCGAATAGTCGTTTTAGAAAAGAAACAAATGTAACAGATTGGATGTTTTTTGATGCAATGGTCCAATTGAATTTGACGGATAAACGTACTGTTAATATCAATCAGTATGAATATAAGCCAAAATTTAATATAAGAAATAAGTTAGTTTGTTTTAATGATACAGAAGCACTAAATGCAGATTCATATCATTTATTCAAGACAAACGTGAATAGTTATTTACAATCTGTGTTGCCAAATAAATCATCTTTTGAAAATTGAAACTTGCATTGTGTACAATAGCGAAGAACGAAAATGACTACATCAATGATTGGTGTTGTTGGCATTTAATGGTTGGGTTTGACCATATTTATATCTATGACAATAACAATGATAAAACAAAGTATGTTGGTGATTGTATCAATAATGCAATATTATCAAAGATAACAATTATTAACGTACATAATAAGATTGCATATCAATCAAAGGCATACAATGATTGTTACAATCGTTTTGGTAAAGAATATGATTGGATAGCGTTTATTGATGTCGATGAATTTTTTATGTATGATAGAAAGAAATATAAATCTATAAAAGATTTTGTATCGGAATCAATGTTTAAAAATGCCGTTGCTATTCGACCTTGCTGGCAAATATATGGTGACGATGATATGATATATGGAGATATATCTGTACCAGTATGGAAAAGAATTACAAAACCGTTACAGTCATTTGAAAACAGAAAAGCAAAATGTATTGTGCGTACAAAAATAAATGGACTGATATTTAATTCAGCACACTCACCTTTTGTTAATTGTAAGGTTATTGGTCATGTTGATACTGTTGGTCGAAAAGTATATGATAAGATATTTCTCTCAAAACCGTGTTATGCAAATTGTTATATAAATCATTATATAACAAAGACGTTATCAGAGTTTTGTAGAAATAAAATTGGTAGAGGCGATGCCGTATATGGAAAGGTTAATATTGGCAGAGAATATTATTTTAAGATAAATCGCTGGACAAAACAGAAAGACGACTATATAAAACAGTTTGAATAGAAAATGTATATTATATTATACAAAACAATTTTTATAGAATTTACTATCTCTTTGATATTTCGATAATGGTTCTGTGTCATCGTGAAAAATAAACGGCAATATTTTTATTCCAGTCGAAACCAATTTTAGATTATTTGCTTTAATGAACGTACTCATTGTATCATCGTCAAGACTTTTTTTAATTTGTTCGTCTGTAAGAGAATCAATTATCTGTTGAGCATATTTACTCATATTGTATAGTGTACACGGTCCTTGTGTACGAATATCTTTTCTTGGTGTATATCTAACAACATCTGGTTTACCGTTTCTTATCCACGCTTGATATAAATTTTCTGCATAATTGACTTTATAGTAACAATCATCATCGGCACTAATAATTGGTACATTTGGATATTTAAGCATTGTGAATAATACTTTCTTGTATGCCTTATAATTCTTTTCAACCCACAACAGTTCAAATACGTTCTTATCCAACAATACTTTTAAGTCGTTAGGAAGTTCTTCTTCTTTCTTTGGAAATTCATTTGAACTTAATACCAATACAATATGAAATCCTTTACACGTGTTGTATAGGTTAAATATCGTTTTACCAACAGTCGTTATTCTTTTCTTCCACGAAGTAAGGCTTATAATTCCCTTTTCATTTTTGTATGTTCGCATTTATGTAATCAAGACTTTTTTTATATGCCTCATCAAGATCCTTTTTACGATATATATTGGTGAGTGGAGATTCTGTATTGCTAAAACTACAAATGTCCCTCTGTCTATATTTATTTAGAACAATAGATTTTATACCCATAACTTTCTTTAACGCACTATAATATTTATCATCTTCTACAAGATTTATGATATAGTCAGTTAAAAAATTTGTTCCATATTCTTTGAAACAATATGGTGGATAGAGAGTATATCTTCCACACGTATGAATTATTCCGTCGTGTTGTCTACCAGAAAACGATATAACACAATCTTTATGTTTTAACCATTCCTCATAAAGTATTTGTGCATAGTTTATTTTATATAGACAATCATCATCAGCACTAATAACAGGTAAATCTTTATACTTTTCCATTGTAAAAAGAATCTTCTTAAATGCTTTATAATTTTTCTCAACCCACAATAACTCAAAGATATTATTATTGAGCATTGTTATTAAATCATTTGGAAGATTCTTTTCTTTTTGTGAAAATTCGTCAGAACTTAATACCAATACAATATGGAAATCCTTACACATTGTATGGATATTATATATCGTCATCCCGACGGTTTTTATTCTTTTACGCCACGATGTTAAACTTATTATTGCTTTCATTTATGCATAAAAAACAGTATTATCATCCCATGATAAGTTTGTATAATTATTTACATCAATTGTTTTCTCATCAATTTTAATTTGTCCGAAATTATATGATACTGGAAAAGTTTCAGTATCTTTAAATTTTGTTTTGTTTTCAATAAAATTAGGCATTTCAGAAATAGTGGTTGCTACACTTCCAGATACGTAAATTTCTTTTGCGTTAATAGCCACTAAAGTTGGTATTAAATCATATACGTCTGAAAAAAATGTTTTTTCCATTTTTTCGATGTCTATTCTTCTTATCATATTGTTAAGTTCAGTAGTTAAAGATTTTGGTAATCCACCAATATACAAATCTACATTTAATTCTGAATCAAGAGCACCTTTCGTATCAAAATTAAAAGTTGCTTTTATTTCAACATTTTTTAAAGAATTTTTAATTTTAAATATAATACCATTTTCGGTTATATGTGCTCTAATTTCTGTATCATCATCAATGATTTTACGATAAACAGCATTATCAGTTCCGTTTAATGACAAGCCAAATTCTTTTTCATAACCAAAATCTTTAAGTTTTTTAATGAAGTCAACAGAACTTCCATCTTTTAATTTTTTTACTAAACTTTCCATTTTTCTTTCTATTTTTTTTTGCAGATATACTTAAAAACGAAAATCAAACAAGAATCGTTAAATAAATAAAGAAAAATAATTTTATTGACTATGAATAAAGCGACATGGGGTGGTAAATGCCCAACTTGGAGTCAGTTTCTCAAAGAATCTTTAGATGAGGATGCACAAATTGGAGCACAAGAACAAGAAGTTCCAACAGAACCAACAGAGTCAACAGAAGAAGAACCAAAAGTTCCTGCTTCACAAGAAGATGGTATAGTAAAAGATGATATTAACGATATTGATACTGGCGGTGGTGAATCTGTTGCAATGACAAATTTGGCAGAATTCGACAAAATGTTCGATGATGACGAAATCTTTGTTCCAGAATCTTAGTTCACTATGTAACATAATATTTTTTTGAAGAACTGGTAAAAATTTTTATCAGTTCTTTTTCTTTTTATAAAAAAGTTTTTTATATTTGCAGAAAATTTTTCTATGATTCTCGAAGAGAATAAGATATATAACGAAGATTGTGTGAGTTTTCTACAAAAGATAGAAGAAAATTCTATTGATTTTATCCTAACATCTCCACCATATAATGTTGGCATTGATTATGATTCTTACAATGATAACATTGATTGGCTTGACTATTATAAATGGTGCGAAGTGTGGTTAAAGGAATGTTATCGTGTACTTAAAAAAGATGGACGTATAGCAATAAATCATTACTTATCTTTGGGAACAGCAAAACAAAGAACGTCTCCATTATCTATCATTTATAATTTAATGGAGTCAATTGGGTTTAAGCATCATGCAATGACTGTTTGGCAAGATATAACACTTGCAAAAGCAACAGCGTGGGGAAGTTGGCTATCTGCTTCTTCGCCATATATAAACTCACCATTTGAGGGAGTATTGATTGACTTTAAAGATTCGTGGAAAAAAGAAACAGACGGAATTTCAACAATTGATAAAGATACCTTTATGAATATGACAAGAGGTGTTGAAAACTTTAAGACAGAAACAAATGGACTAACTAAAGCAAATTTTTCTATTGATTTCGCAACAAAATTTATAAATCTATTAACGTATGAGGGAGATATTGTTCTTGACCCGTTTATGGGAAGCGGAACAACTGCTGTTGCATGCAAGTTGTTGGATAGAAGATTTATAGGTTGTGAAATATCAAAGAATTACACAGAAATAGCAAATAATAGATTATTAAATACTCACAAACAATTAAAATTATTTTAAAATATGATTATTGGTGTTGCAGGCAAAATGAATGCTGGTAAAGATGAAATTGGAAAAATCATTAAATCATTAGATGGTTCTTTCAAAATTGTTAAATATGCAGATAGATTAAAAGAAATTACTGCATTATTACTTGGTTGTCCAAGAGAGAAACTTGAAGATAGAGAATTCAAAGAATCTCCATTAAAAGAAGAATGGTGGATTAAAGATGAAAATGGAAATGTAATAAAAACAACACCACGTTGGATGTTACAACACATTGGGACAGATTGTTTTAGAAATCTTATAAATCCGAATACTTGGGTGATTTCTACATTGTCTTCTTATGACGATTCACAGAATTGGGTTATTACTGATGTAAGATTTCCAAACGAAGTTGAGGGGATAAAGAAACTTGGTGGTATTGTAATACGTGTAAAAAGACCAACAGATGATTTGTCAAACACGCATATATCTGAAACAGCGTTAGATAACTATAATGACTTTGACTTTATAATAAATAACGATGGTAGTATAGACGATTTAAGAGAGAAGATAATACAATGCAAGATAATTTAATCACAGATGAAAAGTGGAATATGTTTATTGACACAGGTAAAGTAGATAACTATACCCTTGTTCTTCTGTCAAAAAAAATAGCTGGTGGCGAACCGATGACGCAAAGGGAGACTTCTATCTATAACGAATGTGCTACGATTATTGAAGACGTAATACAAAAAATAAAATTTTTAGCAGACCATGAATGAAAATGATTCAATAAATGATGTTGATTGCCAAATTAAAGGGTATGAAATTGAAATTATTGGAAACAATGCAGTTCAAAAAGTGATAAAGGAGAATCACGAAAAAGGAATACCATTAGTTTTTTCCGTTGATGACAAAATAGTGTACGAACTTGCAGACGGAACAATAACACAACAAAGTCCATTTAAGGACGAACAAGAAAAAAAACAATAAAGCGAGAAAAAATTCTCGCTTTTTTTTTGTTATATTCAAAAATTTTATTATATTTGCAAAGAATTATAAAAAATATATAAGTTATGACTAATGAATTAACGAATGCAAACATTGACGAAGCCTTGAAAAGTGATAAGGTTATCGTTATTGATTTTTGGGCAGACTTTTGTTGCCAATGTAAGGCATTTAAACCTACATTTGAATCTTTGTCAGAAGATGAGGATTTAAAAGATGTTGAATTTTACACTTGTGATGGTGAAGAAAACGATGATATTGCTGCTAAATTTAGTATACGTGGTCTTCCGACTGTAATTATTATTAAACAAGGTACTGTTGTTGATAGATTTAACGGTCTTGGTGAGAAAAATAGTATAAAAGAAAAAATTCAAGCAGTAATTAATAAGTAATTTTTTATGAAGTTAGATAAAAAGAAAGAGGAACTTATAGAAAAAGAGAAAGTATTGGAAAATGCTCGTATTGAACTGAAAAAGAAATTTTTCGGTATTGATAAGGTTATTGACCAATTCATTGACGCTATTTCTTCTTGGTATCTATATCCAGATTTAAGAACGAAGCCGTTGATTGTAAATCTTTGGGGTATTACTGGTGTTGGTAAGACAGATTTGGTTAGAAGTTTCGTAAAACTGATACAAATGTCAGATAATTATTGTGAAATTCAATCAGATAGTACCGATGCATACTACCTTAAAGACGCAATCGTTGAAAGCGAGTTTGATGATGATATGGGTGTTGTTTTCATTGATGAATTTCAAAAATTGAAGACAATAGATGAAGATAATCATGAAATTCTTGAAAAAAACTCATCTACTGCTATAGATTTGTGGACTTTTTTGTCTGATGGTACATTTCCTGTTGATTATAGCCTTAAATCAAGAATTAGAAATATGATTGATGACCTTGAGCGTTCAAAGGATATAAAGAAAAAAACATCTGATTTGTCAGATTATACATTAAGTAAAATCAGAAGTCTTTTTTTTATGACGGGTATTGACAAGATTTATAATATTAATAAAATCAAACCAGCACAAGTCCTATCTATTATCAAAGGTATAGATAAAAAAATGGAAGTTTATGAAAATAAGGTTTACAATAAAGTATTGGTAATTATTGGAGCAAATCTTGATGAAGCATTTGATATTTATAAAGAAGGATATGATAATGATACAGACGCTGACATTTATAATGAATTAACAAACGACATCAAAGTATCAAGAATCAAACAAGCACTATCAAAAAGATTCCGTCAAGAACAGATTGCAAGACTTGGTAATATTCATATCATTTATCCTGTATTGTCAAAACAAGCAAACAAGGATTTGATTAAACACGTTATTGATACCACGTCAGAGAGAATTAAAGAACAAACGGGTGTAACATTTATTGCAACACAAAATTTGTTAGATGCAATTTATAAATATGGTGTTTATCCAGTACAAGGAGTTCGACCTATCTTTAGTACGGTTGCATTGTTCTTTGAAAATCCAATTGCAAATTTTTTGATTCAAAAGATAAAGGATAACGATGGGTGTAAAAAAATCACTCTCGATTATAGAGATCATACCGTTATCGGTATGGTTGATAAAGTAGAAAAATATACTTTTGGTATATCAAGAACTCTTGAATCTATTAAGAAAGATAAAACAGAAGATTTGAAGACAATTCATTCTGTTCACGAATCTGGTCACGCTGTAGCACAAGCAGTATTATTTAATGTTGCTCCACGTCAGTTAGTGTCTTCTGTATCACAACCAAATATGGGTGGTTTCTGTACTGTCTACCCTTTGCTTGGTACAAAAGAACAATATGAGAAAAAGATTTGTATCGCATTGGCAGGACGTGTTGCAGAAGAACTTATTTTTGGTGAAGATAAAATAACAAGTGGAGCAAGTTCTGATTTGAAACATGCAACTGCTGATATTCTCGATTATGTAACAATGTACGCAATGTCTGATTTTATTGGTGTATATGATGATGATTATTATATGAGTCGTCCGAAAGAAAAAGACGACCTTTGCGAACATTATCTAAAGAAACTTTATGATAGAACCGTTAAATTGATTGAGGGAAACAAAAAATTCTTATTAGATGTTTCAGATGAACTTATTGCACATACAAAGGTAGAACCAGATAAGTTTATCGAAATAGCATCTAAATACGGATATGAAACAACTGTAAAATCATTTGATGAAGATATAGAAGATTCTTTTGCAGATGATTATAAAAAATTTAAAGAAAACTTAAAAAAATAGAATAATATGGAAAAAGAAAAAAAATTGGGTTTTGTTTTTACTGAATACCCACAATTATTTGGGAAAAGTAATGCATTTGTAACAGAAAACTTGTTAAAAGAAACTTTTGAAAACTATTTTAGTCGTTTATCGGAAAATGATATTGATTTCCTGTTCAAAGGTACAGAAAAGTGGAGTTTTAAAATAAAAAATAAAAATTATAATTGTAATAGGATAATTTTAGAATGTTTTGATTATTATACACATAATTTTATTTATATGAACAATAAAACTTTTGACTATTATAAACATAATATAGAAGAATTAAATCATGTATTTCAAAACGTATTTAATCCTTTCCCAGTAAATGTTATTTTTATAGAAGAGGATAATTGTTTTTTGGTAGAAATTAAAGAGATAATGGCTTCTATTATAAAAAATAGAACAAAAAATTTTAGATTAGATTTTATTAGAAATAATAATCTTATTTATAAAACTGTAAAAAAGTATTTTTTTTATGTATTAAAAGAAAATATAGAAGAAAAGATAAAAAATTTCTTTGAATATGAAGCATCCGATAAAATTAAAAAAATACAAGAATCTCTTTTAAGTGATAATTTAAAATTATATGTTGATTTTTGTTTAAATTCACATGATTTTGCTAAATTTTGTTTTGCATCCGATGATATTATTACTGTTCATTTATCATCATTGTGTTCTTTTGTTAGTGAAGTTGAAATTATTGGTATTTTTAAGGATATTTTTTCACCTACTTTTGTCGACCTTATGGATGAAAATAATGGTTTTGAATTTTGTCTCGTAATTAAAAATGTTAAAGAAAACTTAAAAAATTAGAATAATATGGAAAAAAAAGAAAAAAAACTTGGATTTATTTTTAGTAAATATCCAGAATTAGTAGGTAAGCCAAAAGATTTTGGCATTGAACAAAAAATTAAAGATTCTTTTAATAAGAAATTATCAGATTTTGATTATGATAATTTAAAAAGACTTTGGCATTATAATACGTTTGTTATAAATATATTTGGAACAGAAGAAGGTACATATATAAGTTTTTTTGATATATGTAATTTTAAACTTTTTATAGATAATGAAGCTTTTCATTATTATAAAAAAGAACAAAGAGCCTTAATGGATATTTTGCATCGTATTTTTTTCCCATTTAAAATGGACTTTTCTTTTAATGAAGAAAACGACTGTTTTTATTGCGAAATATATTCCCTTCAAGAGAATATTTTAAAATATGGAATTGAATCTTCTCCTTTAAAAGCAATAAACGAAAGACGTATTCTTATTGATTTTTCAAGAGATGAAATTCTTAAAAAATTAGAATGTTCTATAAAAGATGGTTTTGATAAAGTACTACAAGAAAATCTTGCTTTTGAAAGAATGCAAACTTTAGTTATTTCAGATAATATAAAAATTGGAATTTGTTTTGCTAAAGATGTAGAAGATGTTTCTATTTGTATTCAAAATGATAAATCTATATATTGTGCGTTACCACTAATATATAAATTTTTAGATAAAGAATATTTTATAGGTGTTTTTAACGAAATATTTTCACCTGCGTGTGCCAAATTTGTAGATACTGGTTTTTATGATATGGCTATAGAAATTTTTAATATTAAAGAAAACTTAAAATAATAGAATAATATGGAAGCAGTAAAGAAACAAAGAAGACCAAAAATTTGGGGATTCTTAATTAAAGATGTCGAGTATTTCAAATCTGTAACAACAGAGAAGAAGAGAGCAATTACGTGTAAAATTTCTGCTCGTTTTACAACATCAAGTCCAACAACTTCTGCAAGTGAAGAATTGTTTTCTGTTTTTGTTAAAAACCGAAAAACAAAAAAAATTCAGCATTTAAACGAAAGAAATGTTTTTGGATATGAAACATTTGTTGGGACGGTTGTATTATCTCAAGGAGACCAATATGACGAAAACTATGGTAAGAAGATTGCCTTTAAGAAAGCAAAGAAGCAAATGATGTTGAGAAACCAAGAAATCTATGCAATTGCAGCAAAGAATGCTCTTAATATGTATCAAGAATTAAAAACTTGTCAAAGAGTGATTCAAGATAATATTTTGGATTTGACTCTTGAAATAAACAAAGATAAAGAAAAAAAATACGAATAAGATGGACGGAAATTTGAAATTATCAGACGGGAAGCAATTGGTTTGTGAATGTGGTGGTACTGCTTTTCTTGAGGCACATATGTTCTACCGTTTTAGTAAGTTATTAACTGGAGAAACAAAAGATACCGTTATGCCAATTCAAACATTTGTTTGTGCTAAATGTGGTAAAGTTCCAGATGAGTTTCTACCAAAAGACAGTAACGGATTGATTTCGTAGTGTTTGCAAAAATGACAGATAAATTTTAAATTTTCTGTCATTTTGTCATATTACTATTGTGTGGCACGGTAATTGACAAGTGGCGAGAAAATTAAAAAATTTAAAAACTATGGAAAATAATAATATGTTAGCAACTCTAAAGGATTTAAGAAAATCAATGAACGATATGTTCGATTCTTTCTGTCCACAAAACACAAACCTTACTGATTCTGTATCGAAAATGTTTGAATCTTTCTCTGGTAGAAACTACATTAAAAGAGTAAACGAAGACGGTGCTCTTTTCTATGTCGCAGTACCAGGATATTCAAAAGAAGATATTTCGGTTGAAATTAAGGAAGGTTCTTATCTTTCTATTCAATTCAAAGAAAAAGAAAATATTCCTTTCCCACAATCAGATTTCTTCTTTAATATTCCTACAAAAAATACAGATGTAGAGAAAACAAAAGTAAAAGTTGAAAACGGTATGATGACAATTACAGTACCTTTTGTTAAAGAAAAGAAAAATAAAGGATTTAGTATTAAAATTGATTAAAAATATAAAACTATGTACGGAAGACTTATAATTTCTGATAAAGTATCAGATGAAATGAAAAAGAAATTGATGGAAGCACTTGGAAGCGATTCTATTGAAGTAAAAAATGAAATTGGTATGATTGATACGAATGTAAACAAATACAGAGATGATTGGGGTTCTCATTTTGAGATTGCCTATCCTGGTGTTCGAAAAGAAGACTTATCTGTAAACTTTAATGAGAATAACCAACTCGTTATTACTCGTAATACAGAAAAAGATTGTCAAGAACCAATAAGAAATTACGAGGTGAAAACAATCAGATACATTAATGAGTTTATTATCGACGTTGATAAAGACTTGTTTAATATCGAGGGTATCAAAGTTAAATACGAAAATGGTTTGCTTTACGTCGCAATTCCATTTAAGGAAAAGAAAGAACCAGAAACAAAAGCATTCGCTATTAATATAGAATAGTTAAATTGTTGATATTTTCTTTGTGCGAAGTTGTAGGTTTTTTTATGAATCTACAACTTTTTTGGTATATTTGCGGCTCATAAATAAATAAAAAAAGATACAAACAAATGGGGCGGTAAAAACAAAAATAAATCTTTGGACTTGGATAAAAATCTATTTCCGTCTTCGTAAAGAACTAAAAGAAGTTACATACGAAGAAGAGAAACGGATAATGAAGTTTATCAAAATCGGAATGAGAACGTGGGAAAAAGAAACCCACCCTATTCCCGGTCCAGAATTTACATCTCAAACTCTAATTATTCTCAAAATGATGAATATTATAGATAAAGGTGTAGACGATAGAGATGATAAGATTGAGGTTGTAAAATCTCTTCTTGCTCTTAATCATAAATTAAACAAAGTAAAGAAATGAAAAAAGTATTACTGTTTGACGAATATTGTAAATGTTGCGAGAAAAAGAAATTTTTGAAAGATTTCTTCGGTAATGACTTTTCATTGATTGAAGAAAAATTTAATGAAGATTGGAGATATGATTTTATAGGTGAAATGTTACAATCTCATAATATAGACTCTCTTATTGCAAAATTAAAACAATATGTTGCAGATGATGTTGAATATAATAAGATAACAAGTGATGATAAAACAAACCTTGAAATTAAATGTAAAAATAAAGATAGGAAAATAGAAATACTGTTAAATGAACATTTTAAAAATATATTAGATTTTTTTAATTATTATATTACTTATAATGATGATGATACATTATATATAGAACCAGTTTATACAACAGATGCAACGGATATAATCTTTAATGAAAATAAAGGAATTTGTTTCCATATAACAAATAAAAGAAACTATAACTTTATTATGAAAAAAGGATTACGTTGCCGAAGTGCAGAATATAGATATTATCCAGAAAAGATTTTTTTATATTCAACAAGTGATTTTAGTACAATAGATGAACAATTATCAGAATTGGCAGATAGTCTTGGACTTAAACAATATGTTGTTTTTAAAATAAATTTAAATAAATTAAATAATATTAAGATATATAAAGATACAGCAATGAATATTAAAAATTGTTATTTCACTTATGAAAATATTCCAGCAAGTTTATTGTCTGTATTATTTTTATATAACATTATAGAAAATTTATGGAAACAATACAATTTATTTGACAAAAAAAATCAATTATTTTTGCAAATAAATAATAAAAAGAAACTGTATTATTATACAGAAATGCAATTGGTAGAAAGACATATTATTAATAGAAATCATTCCTTATATAAGGAATGTGATTCGCTGTGTTTTTCTTCAAAAAACATATATAACAGGACATTATATCTGATACGAAAGGAATATGAAGAAAGCAAAACATATAATGTATTGAATGATTCGTATTTATATATGAAGAACGATGAATGCTTCAAGCGACTTCCGCAGAAGGTTGCTCAGGCGACACTTCGTGCTGTTCATGCGACTTGCAACTCGTTTTTCGGAATGATTCGTTCAAATAATGTTGATAATAAAAACATCAAGTTTCCAAAATTCTTACACAAAGAAGATGGAAGATATGTTACAGTATTCAACAATCAGACTATCTCAAAAAAAGTATTTGATAAGTCCCATAAAATTAAACTATCAAAAGTAAACATAGAATTTTATACAAAAATAAACGACTTTAAATCAATAAATTGTGTAAGGATTGTTCCAAGAATCGAGCAATATGTAATTGAGGTAATCTATACAATAGATGATGTAGAAAAAGTAAAATTCAATAAAAGAATTGCCTCAATTGATTTAGGCGTTAATAACCTTGCTACGGTAACATATTCGTATGGAGAACAGCCAGTTATAATAAACGGAAAACCTTTGAAATCGATGAACCAGTTCTATAATAAGGAACTTGCGAAACATAAGTCTAAATTAGAAAAAGTCAATAAGAAAAAGCATTCGCATAGGACAAGAAGGCTCACAAATAAAAGGAATAATAAAGTAGACAACTACTTGCATCGTGCAAGTAAGAGAATAGTCAATGATTTAAAAGACAAGAATATATCTGTTCTGGTTATTGGAAAGAACGACGGATGGAAGAAAGACTGTAACATCGGTTCAAAAAACAATCAGAACTTCATACAAATACCCCACAGTAGATTTGTTGAAATGATTTCATACAAATGCGAAAAGGTGGGGATAAAAGTAATTACAAACGAGGAAAACTACACATCTAAATGCAGTTTCCTTGATTTGGAAGAAATTAAAAAGCATGATGTTTATAAAGGCAAGCGTGTTCGCCGTGGCTTGTTTATTTCAGAAAATGGGAACAAGATAAACGCAGATGTAAACGGAAGCTATAACATCATGAGAAAAGCATTCCCAAAAGTTTTCAACGATGGGATAGAGGGTGTTGTAGTTCACCCAGTAATTGTTAAATTATAAACAATTTCCATATTTTGCTATGGATTTTGAAACTATATAAAATGATTTAATTGAGAAATGAAACGAGAAAGTAAAGGAATATTGTTGATTGTTATATTATTTATAATACTGTTTTTTGCCAATATTATTGAGGCGAAGGGGGCTATATATGATGCTTATATAAATGGTGGAACAAATCCTGGTAAAGAATTTGAGACTATATCAAATTGGACAGGGCATACTCCATTTACAATATCAAATGATAATAATTCTAATAACTTCGATGAGTTTAATGTTTCATATAGTACAAATCTTCATATATCAGGATATGTTCGCCTTGATGGTGATTTAAATTTATTAAATTGGGGTAATTTATATGTAGATGACAATTCAATACTAATAATAAATGGAGATTTTGACATAGGAGATTGTTCGGATGTTTATTTGGGTAAGAATGCAAATTTATATATAAAGGGAAATTTGGTTACACATGATATTGCCGATAATTATTGGTATGTTAGATTTAACCAAGATAATAACTCTAATATTGTTGTTGAGAAAAATTTAGTGTCTTATTGGTCACGAAGAGAGTGGGGATCTTATCAGTATAATTCTAATGCGGTTGTTAGATTAAAAACAAGTGGTAATAGTGATTTTTATGTGTTTGGAACAACAACTGGTCCAATATATAAAGATAATGGTAATAGTAGCCAAACAAAGCATGTTGATGCACAAAGTGTTATTGATGATGTTGAGACATACGAACTCGAAGAAAATGAACTATCAATAACGATTGCTGATATAGAACACGCAATAACTGTAGAATATGATTGTGAGACATTAAATATCGGCTTTAATGAAACATATATCGTTTCAGAGGATGAAGAGTATTGCTTTTTGAATTTAGATTATGGGGCAACATTGATTGTTGAAAATGGTGCAAAATTGACTCTTACAGAAGAGAATAATATATCCAAAGGTTTAATATATAATTATGGTGAAATAGATGTTTCAAAATTCACGTTTAATTATGGATACGTATCTAATCATGGAGATGTATTATTTTATAATGCTGGTGATATTAAAGGAGATGAGGTTAATTTATATATGACTGGTCAGTCGCAAGGAAATAAAAGTTATTTAACTCTTAATTGTGGAAGTTCTATTACTGCGGATACAGTCAGATTAAGTACAAATGAGCCATCTTTTAAAATGAATGGAGAAATATCATCCAGTAAATTAACAATGTATAATGGTCAAGGGTATTTATATTCTGGAAATTTAGTTTTTGATGCTTGTTCTTATGTTAATGTTGATACTTTACAAATAGATGGTAATATAAACAATATTAAAATATATGGTCATATCATAGCGGATGAAGTTATTTCATCAAAAACAATGGTAGTGTCAGATGATGAGGAAAATAATACAAGTGGCATATTAACTATTGGTGGTAGTATTAGTAACAATATTAAATATGTTGTTACTAAAAAATCAATAATGAATTTGTGTTATAATCCTAATAAATCAAATAGAGAATTATATGAATCAAATACGTGGGAAAATAATTCAAAATTATTAATTGCGAATAATGCAGATAATATGGGATTTTGCTTAGGTATTCTTTTATATTTAACTAATAGTGATACAGGTTGGGATAACGAATGGACTCCAGAAGATGAATCTGACATAAATGATAATGTAATAAGAGAAAATCCATATTATGATGTACGTAATAATCAAAACAATGGGAACGCTTTAAAAGCGAAAAGTGCAATAGCAGCATATTCTTCATATGAAGATTGTATGAATGAAAAAAATATGGCAATATTTCTCCCAATCTCACTAACATATTTCAAAATCAACGGCAACAAATTCGAGTGGAAGACTGAATCAGAAACGAACAATGATTTTTTTGTAGTTGAATATTCAAGCAATGGAACGGATTTTACCGAATGTACGTATCAAATTTCATCTGCTTCGACAACTGGTTATACATATACAGCAGAACCGATAATTGATATTAGTGGTTCTTTATTTTCTTATTTTAGATTAAAACAAGTTGATTATGATGGTAATTTTTCTTATTCTGATATAATTGTTAAATCTTATAAAGCAGAACAACAAAGACAACAATTTTTAAGAGCAAATATATTAGGTCAATATTCAGATAAAAATTCAAATATACGTGTTCATAATGGTGAACTAAGATATATTACAAAATAATTTTTATAAAATGGATGCATTATGTAGTGTTATGCTCGTAGCCGATATTGCATTTTTAATTACAATGATATTAGAGGGCTACGACAACGGAGAAGGTGAAAAATAGTAACTCTTCTCCATTTTTTTTGCCAAAATATTTGCATTTATTAAAAATTTTGTTTATATTTGCAGAGTTAAATTAAAAAAAGGTAAAGTTATGAAAATAGATTACAGAAAAATGCCAAAAGCAGTCTACAGAGATAATAAAGGAGCATATAATATAAAAACGAAAGGTTGGAGCAGTAGCTGCGGCTACAAGATAAGAGTCCCGTCTCTCAAAAGAAACAAGAAAACATGGGAGAACTTCTACAAACTATATCCTTGGATTAAAGAGCATCTGATGTCAATGGGTGAACAGCATGCCGGCAGATACTGCGGAACTGTCACTTTAGATGGCAACATATACACAGTAAGAGAAGAAAGAATACATGGCGGATGGTTTAAGTTACATGGACCAGACTACAGAATTAGAACGACAAAATATCTGAAAGTGTGGTAATGTGATTATAACAAACGATACAATTACAAATATTAAGTAGAATCATGGAGAATTTGATTAGAAAAGATCTTATCGATGATATGTTTGAAACTTATGAGTGTTTAGGCATTACAAGGGATACTGTCGCTTCTGTAATAGACAGAACGTTATCCGATGACGATTACAATATCAAAAGTGTAAGGAAACGAATCGAGATTTCTCGTGACATGCTGTTTGGAAAATCCATTGAGGATGTCTGCAATTACTTAAAATCGCTTGAAGCGAAATATGGCAAAGGCACGCTTGAAGAACTATGGTGCAGTTATGAAGAAAACTATTTTGTCTATGAATATGATTCCGTTGAAGATAAAGATGAACTATATTTAAGATTAAGCCGTATTGCGTATGAAGCTATCTTAGAAGAAAAAGACAGAATGAAAGCCAAGGAGGAAAGATTTGATAAGATAGCAAGAATTGAAAGTGAATTATTCGAAGCTTTAAAGGAAAAAGATTATTTATGAGAGGAATAGAATATCATAAAATGCCAAGAATTGTCCATAGGGACAACAAACGCTATGTCAATCAAGGACACAAGTGGAATGACACCATCGGCATAACAGTAAGAGTTCCGTCATTGAAGAGAAGCAAGAAAGTGTGGAAGAACTTCTACGATTTATTTCCATACATCAAAAGATTCTTGATGTCAAACGGGAATCATGAGTTTCTATTTGGGCAAAAGACGATACGTGTCACATTGAAAGACAATGTATATACAGTTGTAGACGAACGAATCCACGGACCACACAACAAAAGGCTGATGGCTGGGTACTGGAGTGACTGGACTCCTTATTATGACTATGTTGCTGAACCGAGGAGACGTACTACGAAATTTTTGAAAGTGTGGTGATTAAAACAAAGTAAGATATGAGCGACAAATTGATAACAAAAGAAGAACTAACACAATGTGCGAAGATTCAAGAAAAAATAAATAGAAGAGCTTTAGAATTGAAAAAGATAGCACTCTACCTATGTGAATTTGAAGAAGTCTCTGATAACCAAGTATTTGGATGTCATATTCAAGATTCGATAATTAAATTACCTTTGAAAGGTTTTTGTTTTGAAGATGAATATTTAAATAGTAGTTGTAATTTTTCATTTGAAGGGCTTTTAGATGATGATGTTTTCACAAGAGAGGTAAAAAAACGTATTTCCGATTACAAGGAAGCATTAAAGAAATCCGTTGAGAAAGTAAGAGAAAAAGAATATCAAGAATATTTAAGACTTAAACAAAAATATGAAAATAATTTGGTTAATTGATTTTTATTTTGTATATTTGCAGAGTTAAATTAAAAAATGTAATGTTATGAAAAGATATGAAGCATACATTGAAAAACTTTCAAAGAAATTTGAATTAAATCTCGAAGTAACAGAACTTATTTACAAAGAAATTCATAGTTACAACATGAAAGTATTCTGTTCCTATATGGCAGATGACCGTGATTATCCAGAAGAAAGAGACCGTGCAAAAAGAGATTTGCTATCATTTAGAGATATGTTAGGTGAAGATGGATTGAAAGTAAAATTTGATAATATTAAAAAATTTATGGAGGATGATGAAGAATACAATATTCACAAAATGAAAGAGGAATTTGAAGGATAAATAACCTCCAAAATTTATTAAAGAGTTCTTTGAAATAATTTTGTGTGCATAGGCGAGAAATCCCTATGTAGAATCTCCTAAATTCGGGAAATCCTTAATGTAATAGCTGCCTTGGTAAAGGCATAAGAGTAAGCCGTAGGCATTGTATGGTGAATCTATTACATTTGTAACACTAACTAATAATGTGTAAGGATTATTCCGAGCGAAAATGAGAAGATGCTGTCAATAAAATGGAAGAAGACAGCCCATTGCACTGGATAAAAGATTCTTATAATCGTGTAGACTGAAAAGGAGATACCTAAGTTGAAATTGGTTTGAGAATATATTACCGTCAAGAATCAGAGGACTACTAGGCTGTAGGAAGTTGTAGGTATGAAATCCTACATATATTCAAAACAAACTTACTTGCAAGAATTTCAATATGGTAAAGCAGTCAAGACCACAACAAACAACTATATCATCGTGGGTGCTGCGGCTAAGGGAAACCCTCGTTATACTAGTTAGAGAACATGAGATATAAACTCATATTACGATTGATGCCAAGTATACTAGTGAAAGGCGTTGTTTATCTATGGTAACATAGTGTGGTAGGGTTTCACAAACCCTTTTTTTTAAAAAAAACTAAAAAAAAATAAATTATGTGTTGTATATTATTTTATATTTTAATGGCAATTGTTATCCTCATTTGGATAGCAATTTTTTTGATTGCTTATAATAGAGAAAAGAAATCCTACAACAATGGAATATGCCCTTGTTGTGGAAATAAATTGAAATTATTTGATACAGATAGCCAAGGTGGTAGAGGATATGACTGTCCTAAATGCGATTATACTACTTGGGTGTCTTATAATGTCGATAAACAAAAATATGAAAATAATTTGGTTAATTGATTTTTATTTTGTATATTTGCAGAGTTAAATTATAAAAAGTAAAGGTTATGAAACAGTTAGAATGTTTTTTATTCGGTGTAGTTATTGGTGGATTAATTACTGGAGGCTTAATTAGTCTATTGACAAGAGAAGATGTCTTGATGTTTGAGCATCAATGTGATGCTTTAGAATTAATTAAGGTTGAAATATTAGAAAAGCAAAATATAGACAGTTGTTCGTGTTCACAAGAAAAATATACTAACTATGAAAAAAATATTTGAAAAATTATTTTGCAAACATGAGTGGGAGCTTCTAAATGAAGATAAGTCTTACTATTTTGAGTATACAGACAGAAAAGAATACCTAAAAGAACTTCATCGTGTATACGCTTGTAAGCATTGTGGTAAAATATTTGTTGACGATAAAAAATTTTATTAATTTATGAAATATCTTAAAAGACTTTTAGTTATTTTGTTGGTTATCTTATTTTTTTGTTTTATGATAACAACTATTCTGTTTTTTTTAACTGGTGCAACTTTAGTATCAGTTGTTAGATATGTAATCAAAGGCGATTTTGAAGATTTCTGGTTAGATGCATTAGATTCTGTCGAGGATTCATATATGTTCGTTCTTGATGAAATTTGTTCTATAGGAGATTAATATTATGGTAAGTTGTGGAATTGCATTAAGAAATAAAGACGGAAAATATCTTTTTGTTCAAGCAACAGGGAATAATCGTGAAAGATGTTTTGGTGTTCCTAAAGGTGTTGTTAATGAGGGAGAAGATTTTGAAGAGTGTGCAAGAAGAGAGTTCTTTGAAGAAACAAATAATAAAATAAACGGAGATATTTATCTTGTTTATGATGAGGACCAGAATAACGAACATATTACAACCGTTAATAAAAAATATCTTAAAATATTTTTAGCACATGGTGAGTTTGATTTTGATAATTTCAAATCAAATACGTGCATCATAAAAGTAAATGATAAAGATGTTGAAATTCCAGAGGTTTGCAATCCAACATTTTTTACTTTGGAAGAAGCAAAAAAGAAATGTTTCTTTTCGCAAATCAAATTGGTAGAAGAACTTGAAAAATTAGAAAATAATTTATAAAAAATATGGAAGTAAAAATTAAAAAGTTAAACGAACAAAAAAATAAAACATTTATTGATGTTTTAAAAGATAAGGCGTTAGAATATTATCCTAATGAATCTCAAAAAGAAGAAAGAGATGCTTTTGTAAAAAATGCGATTGATGTTTTTATAGGTGCTTTTGAGGCAGGAATAGGTTGGTCGTGCGAGCAAGTGCAAGACCCCGTGAATATCTATTATAGAAAAACGGATGTGCTATATAGTTTGAAATTCGTAGCTAATGATTATTTAGAGAAAAAAAATAATATTTAAAATATGGAAGTAAAAATTAAAAAGTTAAACGAAGATGCAGTTATTCCTGCATATGCAAAAGATGGTGATGCTTGTGTTGATTTGGTAGCAACAAGTAGAACAGAAGAAAAGAACGGTGAAGTTGTTGCCTATGGAACTGGTCTTGCTATTGAAGTACCTAAAGGACACGTTGCATTATTGTTCCCAAGAAGTTCTGTATCAAAAACAGACTTATCTCTATGTAATTCCGTTGGCGTTATTGATTCTGGTTATAGAGGTGAAATTATTTTCAAATATAATAGACACGTAAAACAAATCAATACATCAAGTAGCGTTAAAAAAATCTGTACTGAATATTCTGTTGGTGATAGAGTTGGTCAGTTGATGATTGTTCCAATCCCAGAAATTCAATTTGTCGTTGCAGAAGAATTGTCTGAAACAGAACGTGGAGATGGTGGTTTCGGTTCAACTGGAAAATAATTTCAAAAAAAAATTAAAAAATATTTTGCAAATTAAAAAATTATTTGTATATTTGCACCGTAAATGAAATAGAAAATGAGTTCATATTTTAATTACATAGTAGAAGCAAAATATTCAGATGGTACTTGGAAATTAATTTCTAAACGTCCACAATGGAAACAAGGTAGAATACGTGATATGTTTTCTGCTAATAGTTTCGAGGAAAGACCATTTGAAAAAAGAGGTTTGCCAAAAGATTGTACTGCAAAAGTAAATAGTTTTGCACAATCAAAAAATAGTTATGGACAATCTTGGGCAACTTTAGCAGAAATATCACAATTGGGTGATTTCCACTATGGAAGATTGCATAATGAACTAAATGCTTTCTGTCATTATAATGAATACGAAATATGTAGAGGTTTACTAAAAGATAAATCTTTTGATGACCTCGAAAGAAAAGATGTAAATGCAATATTGGAAGATGAGTTTTCTGCATTTAACGATTATGTGAATTTACATTCTTTCTTTCACGAAATTTTAGGTCAAGTATATCAATCTGACCTATCATGTAATGAAGAAGGATTTCATTTAGAAACAGAAAATATTAGAATAATTTATTGGTTTGATTAAAATTTAAAAATTATGGGATTTTATGTTGGAAAAAGAATCCCTCTTATTGGTGGTGGAAGATTAAAGAAAAATCAAAAAAATGGTAGAAAACCATATAAGAGTGATTTAGAAAAATTAAAAAAAGAAAATGATGAATGTTTACCAAAATTTAAAATTTAAAAAGAAATAAAAATTTAATAATAAATAAAAAAAATGAAAAAGATTTTTAACATAGCAGGAACAACATTGTATTCGCAACATAAAAATTGCGAAAGTGCCCCTCGTTTATGTTCAAAAGTCTTTTAGGTAGAAATCAATACACAATATATATATCGAAAAGGCTTTTGAACATAAAAAAAATTCAAAAGCCTTTTTTAATTTAAAAATATTGTGTATATTTGCAAAAAAAATCGGAATGGATAAACCGACAACAAATAATCCAAAAGTTCTTTGACATACGGGAAAAAGATTATAGAGCAAAATTCAAACAAACGCAGAAGCATTTATTAAATGATGCTAAAGGTGAAGTGGTTTATCCACCTGTGTAACAACAAAAACCTTCTTACGCTCCTATCGTATAGTTGGTTATTATACCTGACTTGTAATCAGGGGACTGCGGTTCAAATCCGTGTGGGAGCTCTTAATTTTATCATTATCTAGGCCTGCATTAGAAACATGAGCACGTGTGTTCGAATCACACTAGATAGACAACATTGGCTTGTATCCCAATCGGTAGAGGAAATAGATTCAAAACCTATAAAGTGTGAGTTCGAGTCTCACTAAGCCAACAAAATTTTACTCGGAGAGGTGGCAGAGAGGCTTATTGCAACGGTCTTGAAAACCGTCGTGCCCTAAAAAGCACCGGGGGTTCAAATCCCTCCCTCTCCGCATTTTGGGAGAGCGGCTACGATGGTGGAGTAGCACTGGTCTGTAAAACCAGCACATAGAAACACAGGGGGTTCGAATCCCTCCTCTCCCACGCAATTGCAGCCTGACGCTATATCATAGCAGTCGTGAAGAAAAGGTAAACTTAGTACTTTGAGCCTTAACCTTCACGATTTGTCGGGAAAACATTCTAACGTATATGACATATGGTTAGAGTGCATAAGTTCATTTATGCATAACAGACAAAATCAAAGGAATGGTTATTTAATGGCACTAAATAATCCGTTGAAGGAATTCTCATAAGAAATACGTCAAGATTCTTTTATGGGGGTGTAGTTCAGTTTGGCTAGAACATCTGCCTTGCACGCAGAAAGTCGTGGGTTCAAGTCCCATCGCTTCCACAAAATACCAAATTGCGTTGAGGTTATAAACAAACGCTGGCATAGACGAAACTTGCCAAAGTAACTATGTAGATGGACTTCTGGAACGACTGGTAATCGTAAACAGACTCAAGGTCATCGTAAACTCGTGGTGAATAGTACAAAAGTTAGACGTAGGTGCGGAACGATTCTTTTCAGAAAATGCTAAGATTGAAAAGACTACCAAATCTGTTGTTCTCTTTTAACCGCCCAGAACAAACAAAACGAAGAACATACGATATTAGCACATGACTTCGTAGCTCAGTTGGGAGAGCACATCCCTTTTAAGGATGGGGTCATGAGTTCGAACCTCATCGGAGTCACTAAATAAACTGGGTATAGTTCAGTTGGTAGAACGGGTGGTTTGGGACCATCAGGTCGCAAGTTCGAGTCTTGCTACCCAGACAAAAATAATACATATATTATGGATTTGAAAGATATTATTAAAGGAAATGCAGATATGGTTTGCGTTAAAGCAGGCGGTGTTGCAATTTATGAATTAACGTCAGAAAGTGGTAAAAAATATCAATTGGAAATCAATTTGGCAGACACACACGATGTAGGAGAAACTGCTACGTTTATGTGCCATTATGATAAAGCAATTATTTTGATGCGTTGGATTCGTAAAGCAATAGAAAAAGAAGAATTAATTGAATTAAGATAATTTATGCAGATATAGCACAATGGTTAGTGCTCCAGACTTCCACTCTGGAGATGAGAGTTCGATTCTCTTTATCTGCTCATTATAGCCTACATATAATACATGTTAAAAGTAGGATCGAAACGTCTCTCACACTAATTGTGTGAATGCTTTGGGAAAACTTTCTAAAGTAGCATCTTACGAGATGGAGCCAAATCGTTGAGTTGGCGTGTGGTGTTGCACGAGGATTTTCCAACACATTTTTGCACTCTGTACCGGACGATTTAGGTGGCGGTCTGCAAAACCGTATAAATTGGTTTGACTCCAATAGAGTGCTCAACTGCTCGTGTAGTTCAATGGATTAGAATATCAGACTACGGATCTGAAGATTGGAGTTCGAGTCTCTGCACGAGTACATATAATATGGAGATTTAACCCTAATTGGTAAGGGAGCAGTTTGCTAAACTGTCAGTAGTCGTAAGACGTGTAGGTTCAAGTCCTACAATCTCCGCAAAAAAAAAATAAAAAAAAGTTGTTGTTTTATTTGGTTGTTTCAAAACATTGTTGTATATTTGCATCGTTAAATAAAACAAACGAGTTCTTTGACATACGGGAAAAGGAAAAAGATGTAAACGTAAGCATTTAAACAAATGATGCTTGAGGTGAAATGGAAATCGTAAATATACTTATAGATGTTACTTCTTTAGACTAATGTGTAACAGCAGAACGCATAAGAAAGACAGAATAAGTTTACGAGCCATACGTATAAAAATAACCTCAAATTTGGGTAGTTGGTGAAGCGGTCTATCATTCCTCACTGTCTATGAGGAGTTCACGAGTTCGAATCTCGTACTACCCGCAAGTAGAAAGACAACTACTGCCTAAACTCTCCAAGAGATACAATGAATTTGTATCTATCTTAAATCAAGGTAAGATAATCTCGGATAGCAGAACAAGGTTCTGAAAGTCGGTCATTTAGCCGATTATATATATGTCGTCCTTGATATAGCAACTTTTGTTTGTTACTCAACAACTCATCGTAGGTTTCCGTGATTGTTTGCTATGAATTATGTTACTTGGCAACGGAAATGGACCATAAATAAACTCGCCATCGAACAGAAAAAGAGTTTGTAAAAAAGTAAAAGATTATTGTTGCCTTTGCTTGCAAAGTGATTAGTAACGAAAGCCGTGTTACGGATGTAGACAATAATCTGTGTTTACTATAATGTTACTTAATGATTAAACACACTTTTTAGTTTTGATTATTCTTGGTCGTTTAACTCAGTTGGTTAGAGTACTTCGCTGATACCGAAGAAGTCCTACGTTCGAGTCGTAGAACGACCACAATAAAATATATTGCGAGATAGAGCAGAGGTAGCTCGGCAGCCTCATAAGCTGTAGGTCGTGGGTTCGAATCCCTCTCTCGCAACAAAATTCGTGTTATAGGGGAAATGGTAAACCCACCTACATTTGTGGTAGGAGTATGTAAATAAGCATGTAGAATAGCATACATTGTTGGTTCGAATCCATCTAACACAACTTTTTGTCGCCATCGTCTAATAGGTGCCAACGTATTTGAGGTCGGTACAGCCTCATTCTGTACAATACGTAAGATTTTCCTAAATCACATTGGAGATACTGGTTCGAATCCAGTTGGCGACTCAAATTTTGGCTCAGTGGCGAAATTGGTAGTACGCATGGGACTTAAAATCCCAGGGGCAGAAATGCTCGTATCGGTTCGAGTCCGATTTGAGCCACATAAAAATGCAAGAATAGCACAACGGTTAGTGCTCCAGTCTTCAAAACTGGATATGTGAGTTCGATTCTCATTTCTTGTTCTAAATGGATTGGCGAATGCAAAGATTGTCTGCAAACGATTAAAGCATTTATGTCCATTGGCACATAATAATGTTGCAGCGTTAGAATGTGTTTCTTGGTTGTAGTTTAACGGTAGAACAGCCCCATTGACGGGGGCGTATGAGGGTTCGAGTCCCTTCGACCGAGCAAAAAAGCATGTCGCAGGTGCAGTTCGAGTCTGCGTGGTTGTGAAACGGTGCACCATATCACATATTTAGGTGTACAACTAATATGTGTAAGAGTAGCAATCATAGGTGTAAGGTCAGCACGGCGAAGATTTAAGTGGTAGTTATTAATTAGAAAAGTATTCTCAAAAGTTTTCAACAATGGGATAGAGGGTGTAGTAGTTCACCCAGTAATTATTAAATTATAAACAATTTCCATGTTTTTCTATGGATTTGAAACTATTCCTTCTACCACTTTTTTTGGACCTGTAGCTCAGTTGGTCAGAGCAACTGACTCATAATCAGGAGGTCACTGGTTCAAGCCCAGTCTGGTCCACGTTTAAGTAGTGTAGTGGTCTGCATCTTCTCCATGTATTGAGAAAGGCTTTGGTTCGATTCCAAACTTAAATATTATGGTGACATAGCTCAGTTGGTTTTTAGAGCAAGGGACTGTTAATCCCTGGGTCGTAGGTTCGAATCCTACTGTCACCGCAAAATTCACACGCTTAAATGAGACTGCATCCGGTCTCAATGGATGGTTTAAGTAAATGAAACGTGTATCGTTTTCCACGGAGTAGTTTTGCAAAGTCGTAGAGTTTTTAGTAAAACGAAATGCTTGTGTTGTAGTTTAATATGGCAGAACAATCTATAGAGATAGAGAGGCATATGGTTCGAAGCCTATCATACACAAGCATAAACTATAAAAATAGTAGGACATCTGGTTGGTAGCCAATTGATAAAATTATCCATAGTTTTATCTAACTACTATTTTTTAAAACTAAATAAAATAAAGGTTACTACCAATAACCTATAAAAAAAGATAAAAATAATTATGGAAAATCAAATTTTTATTTGTGAAAATTGTGGAAAAGAACATAATGGGAATTATGGTTCTGGAAGATTTTGTTCTAAAAGTTGTGCAAATACACGACACCATTCAGAAGAAACAAAAAAGAAAATTGGTTACACTTTAATGCATGGTGGTAAATGGGTCCCTTTTAATAACGAAATTAGAAGAGAAAAAGCCAAAATACCAAAAATTAAAAAATGTAAATATTGCAGTACTGAATTTGATTTAAGAAAGAGAAATTCTAAATATTGTTCAGAAGAATGTAAAGAAAAATGGTTGAAAGAAAATGTTAAGTATGGAGGATATAGAAAAGGTAGTGGTAGAGGACATAAAGGTTTTTATAAAGGTTTCTTTTTAGATTCTACTTGGGAACTTGCATTTCTTATTTATCATCTTGATAACAATTCAAACATAAAAAGATGTGATAAAAAATTAGAATATGAATTTGATGGAGAAAAACATTTTTATAATCCAGATTTTGAAATAGATGGTATAATATATGAAATAAAAGGTTTTAAAACAAATATAACAGAAGAAAAATTAAAACATTTACCAGAAAATTCTAAAGTTTTATATTATGATGATATGTTATTTTATATAAATTATTGCAAAGACAAATATAATGTAAAACATTTAGAAGAACTATATGATAATAGTTATGATAATAATTATGAATGTGCTTTTTGTGGTAAATTATTTTATAGACATGGTAAATTTAGAACTGGAACATTTTATTGTTCACGAAGTTGTGCTGGTAAAGGAATGATTTATAATAAATTAAAAAAACGTGCATTAGACGAATTGGTTAAGTCGCTTCCCCTTCAAGGAAGAAATTAGTGGGTTCAAATCCCCTATGCACGACACTAGCAATGAACTGAGTCAGAAAAGCAAAAGCGTTTAATATGTCGACTAAAAGCGTGAGTAGCGAAGTAAGAACGAGGACGTGAGTATCCACGCAGGGAAGCATCTTCAGGCGTCCAAATTTTAACGAAAAAGGGACTATAGTAGAGCACACAAACCAGAGTCCCTGAGCCAGTAAAGGCAACAGACCATTGGGTAATTCCATAGGAGTGCTGTTAGGTGTGCAAAAGTTCCGATAGTTCAATGGATAGAACATCTTCCTTCTAAGCAGACAATAAAGGTTCGATTCCTTTTCGGAACACAATTTATGTGTTTCATGCTTGTCGTCTAATGGTTAAGACACGGGGTCTAAAATAAAACCTCGGATTTGGGTTCGAGTCCCAACTTGTCTCAAAGCACCTAAATAAAAAACGCTTGTCATCATAGCCCCAGCGTGAGGATTCCGTATGGGGCACATGGGAACGTAGCCCAATTGGTAGAGGCAATAGACTTAGAATCTATGTAGTGAGAGTTCGAATCTCTCCGTTCCCACAAAGAAGTCTCCTTATTTGGAGCATTATATGATTTAGGTCTCACTAATTGTGTGGATTTATGGTGAGAGAAGTTAGGTGCACACACACCATGAACTTCCGTGGTATTCTAATTGAAGCCCACAAAACGGTACGTGAAGCCGTTTTTATTGTTGCGTAATTCAACTGGTTAGAATGCCAGATTTTGATTCTGGACGTTAGGGGTTCGAGTCCCTTCGCAACAACACATGGTGTTAGTAGTTCAGTTGGTTTAGAACGTCTGTTTGTGGAGCAGAAGGTCGTTGGTTCGAATCCAACCTAACACACAAAAAGCATAAAATAATCTTTTTCCCGTGCCAAAAGAACATTTGGAAAATATTGTTGTTAATGTACGTTGTCAGGTTGGTAATAAGAAATTATCACAATCAGATGCGATAGCGTTATGTTTAGCGTTACTTGACGATAAGTCAAGAAGAGATAGAGGAGGAATTGTTTAAAAAGTTTCTCCTTTTTTTTGTTTTTCTCATATTTTTATTTTATATTTGCAAAAAAATAAAGATATGGTTATAAGTGAAGATTTGATTAAGGAAATAAAAGAATTATTTCCAGATTTCAATGAGAAAGACAATAATGTATCGTCTATTCTTGCTTTTTTAAGAAAGCGATTGGGTATATATATGAAATTAACTGAAAAAAGAGACATAAAGAATAGGGTTAATTATGGTTTTGTTGTGTATGATAAATTTTTTAATGTAATCTTTTTTGACAAAGAAAATCAATATGATACCGTATTGAAAACACAAACTGCAATGATAGAGAAAGCAATTGAGTTGTGTAAGAATGGATCGTTAAAATTTAGTGATAAAACACAACACATTGCAAACATAATAGACAATGCAGACAATCTTTTAGGAGAAATGGACGCTCTTAATAATATGAAAAAAGAGTTTACAACAACCAATGCTGATATTATTTTGAAAATGGATAATGACTTCCGTAAGGTTGTGCAAGATGCACTTGAGTATGGTTGGGTAAATGGGATTAAATACATTAAAGATGACGCAGGAAGAGTATAAGGGTTTGGTAGAACAAGATAATAAAACTGTTAATAAATATTTTCGATTGTATAATGAATACATTAAATGGAAATGTTATTCCTATACAAAGAATGTCGAAGATTCGGAAGATATGGCACAAGAGGTATTTATTAAGTTGTTGTATAGTGTAAAGAATTTCAAGGGTGTAGGAAAAGAAGAGAAGGTATTTAGAACGTGGTTGAATACTATAATCAATTCTGTATGCTGTACTAAATTGCAAAAGCAAAAGAAAAGTATTAAGACATATAGTATAGATGTAGAAGATAAGATATATAGAGAGCCGTCTGCAAATGATATACATATTCGTGTTGAGGATATAATTTATAACCTAAATGATAATATAAACAAGAATTCTTTTATTGAGTATTACATTAACGGTAAATCATTAAAAGATATATCATTGGAGACGGATAAAAAAGTTGATACCATTAAAGTTCAATGTATGCGTTTTAGAAATAATTTAATGAAAGAGATTCATGCGAGGGTGTACTAAATTAAATGTAAGAAATTTCTGTTATGTCTTTTTAGGACAAGAATTTATTGTTTTTGTTGATAAGAAAGACAATTACAAGACTGGTGATTATATTCATTTACATTATGAGAATTATTGTCCAGATTGTGAAGAAAAAGACAAAATAGAAATAGTTCCGTTGGGATTATTTAAGATAATAGATACAGATAAAGTGATGTATAAAGATTTGGATTCTCATTCAAAAATAAGTACTGAAAATTTGGATATTATAAAAAATGATTTATCTTTGCGTTTCAAAGATATAAAAGATAATGATGAACTTTGTTTGATTATATGTAAAAATAATAATATTGGGTAATATGGCACAAGTAATTAATGTAACGAGTTTGAACTTTGAAGAGTTTCACAAGAAGTTTGAAGATGAAGAAGCAAAGATAACGAAAGAGATAGAAGAATATATTCACCGTATGGCAGACATAAAGGAATATATTAATTGTGAGTTGTTTTTTCATTCAAAGAGACAACAAATCATATCTTCTATTCACAAATATATGAATAGGATGATAGTATTTCAAAATTCATTGGAAATATATAAATCTTCGGTATTGAGTGGTATTGTTAATGAGGCTTCTTCTAATTTTAATTTTAAGTCTTCGCAAGAGAAAATGATATTGATTGACGGAAACACTAATGTTGCACAAACAAAGTTGTTTTTGGATTTGTTTAACAATCATATTAATTTTCTTGATGAAAGCCGTAAAACATTAGACGGTATTATTTACAATATGAAGAATCGTGTAGAGGTACAAAAACAATTAGACTGTTAATAGATATGACGTTACAAGAGTTTAGATGGATATGTCCGAGAGAGGGCGAGTATTTTACTATCGAAATGAAAGAGGGTAAACATATTTTATTGTTTACAATGGAGAATGCAAAATTTTGTTATGGGTTTTGTGATAAAGATAATGTACCATATCTAAAATTTGAACGACCATCTCCTGGGTATAGTAATGTTACCTTTGTATATAAAGTTAAATTAGAAGATATAAAATCTTTAACAAGAGAAAAAATATCTTTGGGTAATATTTAGATATTATGTTTAATAAATTTGTTTTTCAAATACAGAATAATTTACACTTTATAGAGTGTTTATTTGCCCCATCTGAAATTGAATATTATAATATGCAGACATTTTTTAGGAAGAAAAGAAAGAATGCATATATGGAGCCTGCTGTACGTAATGGATATTCCGATGGGTGTACAAGTTTTTTTGTGAGAAATTGTTTACCTATAGGATTGTGGGGAGAATTAGAAAAATATTGTACTGATAGAGGATTCGAGTTGGAAATCAAAGGTATGGAACATTTTATTAACAATGCTATTACATTGGAAGATATATCTGCTTTTGTTGATAATCTTTTTATTGGCGTAGAACCAGAGATAAAAATTCGTTGGTATCAGTATGAATCAATTTTTAAGATACTTAAATATAGATATTCTGCACAACAAGTATCAACAGCAGCAGGAAAAACACTTATATCATATTCTGTTGCTCAATACTTAAAGAAAATGGGTAATATTTCTGTAGAGAAGAAATTTTTAATGATTGTTCCACGTAAAGATTTGGTTGGACAAACAATTGAAAAGTTTACTGTTGATTATTATAATGAAAAATATCCATTAAAAGTTATGGGTATTGGAGGAGACTATAAATATGACGAAAAAACTTTTAATGAATCAGAAGTGATTATTTCAACATTTCAAAGTCTTAATACGCTTCAAAATGATATATTTAAACGTATAAGAGTAATAAATGTAGATGAAGCACATACTGCAAAAACAGACTCGATAAAACGTGCTATTCGTTTATCTATGCCATTAAGTTATCGTTTTGGATTGTCTGGAACGATAATGGTTGGTACTGGCTATGCAGATTATTATGAAAATTTATCAATGCTTGGACCAATTACTTTTATCTATAATCCTAAAAATTTAATAGAAGATGGTTTTGCACCAACGGTAAAGATACGTAAGGTAGTAATTGATTATGCTAAAAGAATCAATAGTGGAGAATTTAATGAATACTTGGAATTTTATAATAATAGACCAAGTAAAGGTTCTCAAGAAGAGTTGGAGTATTTTAAAGCATTGTATAAGTTAGAAAGAGATATGATAACTTCTGACGAACAACGTACAGATGCAATAGTTAAATATGTGAGTTCACTAAAGAAGAACGTGTTGGTATTGTTTAACGATGTCAAAGGTGAGTTTGGTAAAAGACTTGCAGAAAAAATGAATGAATATAAACCAACAAAATATATCTTTGGTGGTACAAATAATCTTGAAAGAAGTTTATATATAAAAGAAATAGAAAAAAGTGATATGAATCTTGTTGCTTCTTTTGGTACTTTCTCAACTGGTATTGACTTAAAGAATGTTCACTATATTGTTTTTGCAGAATCGTACAAGTCGCCTATTCTTATTGGTCAATCTATTGGTAGAGGTTTAAGAAATTTTAAAAATAAAAAGGCAGTAACCATTATTGATTTTGTTGATAATGCATATAAGCATACGCAAAAACAATATGATTCACGAGAAGAAATATACAAGAAACAAAATTATGAAATAACAACAGAAAAAATTATATTGTAAATATTTGCATTTGTTAAAAAATATATTTATATTTGCATTGTTAAATTTAAACGATAAAAATTATGGAAAATATTATAGAGCAAAAAATAAAAGAGGTTGAGGAATTTCAAAAAAAAACGCAAACTGCTTCTTCTGAATTAATTAAACTTAAAAAAGATGTTGTAATGCGTGCATTTGAACCCGTACAGAAATCAATTGACGACGGAGCATATTTATTGATTCAACAACATAACTGTGGAATAGAAAACGACATTACATTATTTGATATTGGCAAGCCTAGAAAATACAGCATTAATATCAATGATGATGATGATGATGAGTATGATATATATAGTTATTTATCTCAAATCCGAGGTAATGCTGAAATTTACTTTGATAAGTCTTTTATAATCACAAAGAAGAAAAAAGATGATTTTATCAGTTTTAACATTGATAAGAATACGTTAAACACATCATGCATCACTTTGGATATGAATAGAATTTATGAAGGCTTGACGACGTTCCATGTTGTTAGTTCACTTGATGATGTAAAGAAAATGATAAACGAGTGGTTTATAAAATATGACGATTACGTTAAGCAGAGACTTGATAAAAAGAAAACTGAATTATCAGAGATAAAATTTTAGAAATATGAAGTATATGGGTAATAAACGCAAGATAGCAAAAGATATTCTTGCAGTAATGGACGTAAAAGAAACAGATGTTTTTGTTGATATGTTTTGTGGCTCTTTATCTGTCACACAAGTGGCAAACACAAAAGATATTATTGCAAACGATTTAAATAAATATCTTATTGCAATGTGGGAGGGAATACTCGCTGGTGAACAATATCCACAAGAAATCACAAGAGAATTTTATTCAGAAGTTCGTAACGCTTATAATTGTGCACGTAGTGGTAAAAATTATGAACAATATCTGTATAGTGATGGTCTTATTGGTTGGGTAGGTTTTATGGGAAGTTATAATGGTAGGTTCTATGATGGTGGATATAGTGGTCACAATGTAAATGGTAGAGATTATATTGGAGAACAAATAAGAAATACACTTGGTCAAGTAGATATGTTGAGTACAAAAAGAATAACTTTCTGTTCATCTGATTATGAAAAGGTAAAATTTCCAGACGGTGCAGTTGTTTATTGCGACATCCCATATCGCAACACAAAACAATATGGCAATTCTACAAACTTTGATTACGATAGATTTTATAATTGGTGTCATTCAATAAAAGATAGATGTAGACTATTTGTGAGTGAATATTCAATGCCAGACGATTTTAAGTGCATATGGCAAAAAGAGGTAACAAATGCTATGTCGACCAAAAATACATATAGACCAATAGAAAAATTATTTGTTCTATAATTTGGAAGTTATGAGATAATTCATTATATTTGTAAAAAAAAAAGATATGGGAAAAGGTTTAATTTTATTTTGGTTATCGAGCATTATTATTAGTTGGGTTATATCTAAAATATTGATAACACTTATATATAATAAGTTCAATAGTCTATTAGATGAAATGAACAAGTATGATAGTTATGATATGAAAAGAATCAATCAATGGAAAAAGGCTGTTGATGTCATATCGTCAGAATTAGATGTAATGGAAGATAATATGCAGAAGAATGTATTTATTCCAATTGTAAACATATTCTTTGTTATTGGATTAGTTATTGTTGCGTGGAAATTCATTTCTGCAATGAATATAATGAAAGAAGATGTAGAACAACTTAATCTCAATGCGAAGACGTTATCTTTTATGGCGACATTTGTATTGGAGAAAATGCCAGACGGATTAGAAGATGATAAGATAGAAGAATTTACACGAAACTATGTTCTTAATAATATGGAAGAAGATTCCGAGTTAAAAGAAATTATTGACATAGAGAATAAGAAAGATTTATTTGATTTGTTTATCAAAGAAATTAGTTATCACGTACAAAAAATAAGAACAACAGAGTGTCAAGGGAAGAATTAGCAGACAAGGTATTAGATGTTTGTGAGAGATCACAAAACTATAAGATAGAAGCAATTGCCACGGCATTAAACGCACTTATTGCCGGTACAGGATTGGATTATTATGAGGTAATGGCAATCATTAAACAGAAATTAATGCAAAAATTCATTGATAATCCAGAAAAAGTCGAAGTTGAATTTTCAAAAAAAGAAGAAGATATTATCCACGATAGAGCAGATTTAGTTGAAAAGGGAGAATACGTGGACCCGTCAAAGTATTTCAAGTTTATTGCTTATTATGACATATTTATATATGGCGAAGAGGGACAGATTATTAAACTTGAAGATGCTAATGTTATTTTTCTTGCAAGAGGTTTGGCTGCCGCAAAATGTGTTGCTTTCTACCATTTATCGCAGATGTGTTTGGCAGAAGGATTTGGTGTCAGAAGTATTATTTTCAAAAAAATTGAACAAGTAAAGTAAAATTTTTCTTAAAAAATTTGCATATGTTAAAATAAATGTTTATATTTGCACAGTTAAACATTTAAAAATTAAAGGTTATGGAAAAATTAGTTCAACTTTTAGACACATTGACGGATGAGCAAAAACAATTATTAAAAGATACGATTAATTTCGGGTCTTGGGGTGATGGAGATCAAGAATTTCTTATAGATGGTAAAATTGAAACTCGTGGTATGTATGGGTACTGCACTAATGAGGCAAAAGACGCAGGACATTTTAGTGGACGAAAAATATCTGCAATGTTCCGTTCTATGTATAAAAAAATAATAGGTGAGTTCTTTTCTCATTGTTCTGATTGGTGGGGAGACGGAAGCGGAGATATGCTTTTTATAAGAGAGGACGTTGTTGATTTCATGGAAGATTGGGCAAAAAAATAAGATTGAATTTTTAAATTTATATATTATGTATATAGCGATTAAGAAAGACGAAAAAGTTAAAAATTTTGTATTGTGCAAAGAAGAAAATGCACACGCATATAGAGAAAAAGGTTACACTCTGCTTGATGAAAATGACATCAAGCAGATTCGTGAACTTGCAGGAAATGACTATTATGTAGATAGGAGTTTGTATCATTATTCAACAGACGAAGTTACTAATTTTGTTTGTCAAAAAATGAATGTAACGAAAGAATCTGTAATGTCTGAAACGAGAGAAAAAGATGTTGTTGTTGCTCGTTGCATTATCTTCTACATATTGCGATTTGTATGTTGCCGACAACTAAAAGCAATTGGTAAGTCATTTAACAAGAATCACGCAACAGTAATTCACTCTCTTAAAACAATAGAGAATATGGTTGTAACGAAGGACGCTTTTTATTATGATTTAATAAAAACGTCTATTGAAAATTTTGATGTGAAATTATTTAAAAAGATAACAGATGGCTATAGAATTAAAATTAATCGAGAAGTGCTTGACTGATAACACAGTCTCAAAAGAAGAAATTGAAGCACAAGCAAATGATATTGTTGCATGTGTTGAAAAAGGTGAAAGAACGGCATTGGATTTGCGTTACGAACTTAAAGTTCTTTCAGAGGTTATTAACGCTGCAATAGATAAGTTGGTGGACCAGTCCGTAAACGAATCAATGAATTATGGAACAAACTTCATTTATCGTAATGTCAATATCAAGGTTCAAGAAACTGGTATTAAGTACGATTACACATCTTGCCCTCGTTGGAATCAATTAAAACAGCAAGAAGATGTGATTGCTAATAACCGAAAGGTTGTCGAAGACTGTATGAAGAAAACTGGTTATATCGACGAAGAAACAGGAGAAATTTCTAAAGCAAAGAAAACAAGCAAAACAAATCTTGTATTCTCCTTTATGTCGAAATTCAATAAGAAATAGATTAGTATTTCTTCATAAGATAAGGCATACCCAATTGTGGTCTGCAATTATCAATAACATTAAGCATGGATTCGTCTTTTATGAATAATTGTGAAAGAATGAATTCATGCTTTTCTATTGGCATATTTCTATTAAATATTCTCACATTTGATATGAAATAATCTCCTGCTTTTAAGCAGAAAGTATCTTCTGTTTCGTTTATAGAAATTTCTTCTGATGGGATTGGAAGCAATAAAGAATTTTCTCTTTTGAATCCAGTTACATTACCATCAAACTCATCTTTAACTAAAGAATAAACATACATTTCAAGTTGTTTGTATGTTGGCGATACACCAATAATAACGCCATACCAAGTGTCTTTTTGTAGAATATTATCGAGAACAACCTTTTGTACCAAACCATTTATTTTAATATATAAATATGATTTTTGATATTTGTTATTAATATATTTTCCTATATTTAATCCTATTTCAAACATAGAATCATGTTTTGTTGAAGATAGCATTATAATATTTTTATCAGACACATCTTGTATCTTAAAATCGAAAGAGAAAGTTGCGTCATTGTTTACAGATATTTCTGTTGGTTGGTCATAGATAACACAATTTTCGTTTTCATAACCAGTTGCTTTCATATTATAGTAGTAGTAAATCATTCTTGTATAATTATAATTTACTTCTTCTTCTCCGACAACAACAGCCCTATCAAGATAAGTTCTTACCTCATCTTTTTTCTTTGAAGCAGTAGAGAATTGTTCTGACATTGTAGCGTCTGCAATCTGTTCTTTCGCTTCTTTACCAAATTGTTCTTCGCTGTCAAGAATCATATTATCAAGAAATTCTGCTTCTTCTTGTGATTGCAGATAATTAATATTTGGTTGAAATTTAATAAGAGATAGTTTCCAATAGACAGGCATCATCATAAGACCACGAACCATTTCAACGTCTTGAACTTCGTACATACGGTTCATTATTGGTAGATAAAGGAAATCTTTTTTACGTGGTTCTTTTCCAGAACCAAACATTGCTTCAAAATATTTTCTATCAAAATGAATTTCAAATGGTCCTTGATAATTCATATCTGTACTGTTATAAATAAACGAAGCGTCAGGAAATTTATTTCCATTCACAACGCCTTTAACACACTTTCTTTGTATTACATTGTATAGAGTATATTCCCTAAACACATAATCAGTACCACTTTCTTCTGGTGCTGTTTGAAAATACAATACTGGAAGTCCTGCCAATAATTGTGTTGAATATGACATAGAAAGGTATACATCTCCTAAATTACCAATGTCATACAAATCAAGTTTTGAGTTTCTATCGAATAAAGCCTCTGGACATGATTCTGGAGAACAAGAAGCATTTACTTTTGCATTAAGAGCAAGTGGAATCTTTACCTCACGTAATGTAAGTTGTGTTTCGATAGATTCAATAGTGATTGTATCTATTTCGTCAAAGTCTTCGTTGTTGTTATATTCGTATTTGAAAGAAATATAAAACTCATCGTCTGGGTCAAACTCTAATGTAGAAATAATATTTGCTGGGTCTTCAAAATCTATATTGGTAAAATCATACCACATAGACCATATATTACCATCTTTAGAATATCTAACATATTTCTTTAAATTATCCAAAAAAGACTTATCTTCTATATCTTCTGATACTTTAACAACATCTACAATTTTAGATATGTTCATTACATTAAGCATTGTATCTTCAACTGTAAAAATTCTATAATTACCAGATGCAGATATTGTATTTTCAGAATCAAATTCTAACTTGAAAGTGTATTTCTTTTTAATTACTCTAGGCATAAGATAAATCTTTTTATTATTTATTTCTCGCATAAATAATAAAAAAAACAATAAGACATGGATATTCAATTAGGATTAAACACTATACAAATGTCAGCAGAAGTTGGTGGTGATATGCTCACGATAGAACAATTTTTAGGTACTTTAATGCATAGTTCTTTGGAAATATGGAAACAACACTTACTTACAGATGATTATACAAAACACGTAATTTTAAACGATTTTTACGATGAAGTAATAGAAAAAGTTGATTCTCTCGTTGAACATTGGTTTGGAGTACACGGAAAAGTAAAATCTTTTGATAATGTTCTTATTGTTGAAAATTTAAATGTCGTTGATTATCTTGAAAAGTTAGCAAAGATTGTTCGTGTTGGTGTGGAATTGTATTGTAAAGAATCAGAATTGAAATCAGATGGTGACGATATTCTTGGATTGATTGATTCTACATTGTATAAGTATAAAGAACTTGCAGAAAGTAAAGGTTTTATAAAGATTCCAAGTTTCGGTGATTTTAAAATGTAAATAAAAAAATCCAATTCAATTAGAATTGGATTTTTGATTTTGTAGAGGTAAGTCTTCTTACACTTCCCTTTGGTACTATATTAAACCATTCTGTCATATCTTTGTTTTGGAATAATTCATTATCTTTTTTCTTTTGTGTATCTCCAGCTTTTGTTACAGTATATTTGTTTGTTATATTTTGTAAAAATTTATCCACATCTCTAACTGTAAGTTTGATACCAAGAGCGTCATTAATGATATAACCGTCTTTATTCTTTGGTCCACGTTTAATTATCTTAAAAGAAAAATACGGGTCATCAAAATCAACTTTATTGTTTTTTACTTTATCTTGTAATTCACCAATTTTTGCATTAATATTTGGGTTTTTACTGTAAAGATATAATAAGTCGTCGTTATCAAAGAATTCGTCAGCGTCACCAGTAATATTATAGTTTCCTGTATATATGTTACCTAATCTAATATTTTTATTTCGTTTATCCCAAACAGGGACTGGAACAGAATGAGTATGTTCTTTCTCATAGTCACTAACATCTTTGTAACTATTAAATGCTCTTTCTTGTTTGTATTTATCTACTTGTTTGCCAGTATAACTACTTGGAAGAGTATCTACATATTGTTCTGTTTTATTAAAGTTATATTTGTCTTCGTCACCGGGATTGTCTGTTGGAGAGGCATTTAATCCACCAGCCAATAAAGCACCACCTAAAGTACCAGCCAATTTAGATTTGAATCCTTCTGTAATTTCTACTTCTTCTTGACCTTGAACAAATTCTTCAAAACTTGGAATATGAGCCATATAATTTATTTTTTTTATTATTTATTTGGATTTTGTGGAAAAATTACTTATATTTGCACAAAATATAAAGACATGAAACGAGTTTTTGTAATATTAACGCTGATTTTGGCTTCTGTGTTTACAATGAGCCAAAATTTAATTAACCACGAAAGATATAAAGTTGGTGGTTTTTATTCTATAAATGGTGTAAAATTTGGTGCAACAGAAACCGAAGCATTGGATAATATCAATTGCATTCTTTTAGATATAAAAAAATGTGGTTGTAAAGAAATTTGTGTTGATGAACTTTGTTATAAGTTTTATAGAAGAAGTAAAGGAATTTACGTTGATATATTAGATGATTGTTATGAGGATAACAATTACGATTATAAAAAAGAATTAAAGATATTAAAAAGATTATTGAGAAATGAAATTAATAGACAAGGGAAAAATAAAAAATATTTATGAAATTATTAGGCATAGAGAAACATTAACTGTTGATGATGCTCTTCAATTTTTCATAGAACAGACTGGTTTTTCTATAACATTGAAATCAGCACAAAATCCGTCAACTGGTGTAATATCATATCATTTTGAAATAGGTATTCCATTTAAAGTTGAAGAACATACAGAAACTATTTCTGGAATTGATTATGTTGTTCCAACAAAATACGGTATGACATATATATATTCAAAAGAAGAAGATGTAACTTATCGTATGGAAGATGCATTTGAAAGAATACTTATTTGTATTGATAAAAATTTAATTAATGTTACTTTACTATGAACAACAAATTTTTAGATAAAATATCAGATGTCTTTTTAAAGATTTTACTTGAGGGAGTAAAGGCATTTATACTTTTGTGTAATACTATAATTGGTTCAGTTGTTATTGGATTGGTTTGGGGATTTGGAATATATCTTTTAACATTACCATTAAATCTTATAACCAATATTCCTTACGTTCCAACAATAGGAGATTGTATTGCCGTTGTAAGTATTGTTACATTTTTGAAAAATTTACCAGGAATTGAATATGTAAAATTAAACAAATTATAATATAGATATGAGTAGTGTATCAGAAACATTAAAGCGTATAAATGAACGTATTGATACTATTGAAGAGAGAGTGTCAAATTTAGAAAATATTGTCTCAAAAACTAATGGAAATTGCGACAAAGATTTTGTTGTTGATATAAATAGTGAACATTATAAAGTCTTTAAGAGACCATACAGACAACCTTGGGATGATGCAATGTTATTTAGACTGAAAGAGATTCTTAATGATAATGATAGTTTAATAAATTGGGAAAGAGTATTTATTGTTTGTGATTTGTTAAAGAAAACAAATTCGGAACGGTTTAACCAACCAGACTTATTAAAACTATTTGAAATCAACAATAAAACATTATGTGATGGAGAAAAAGATTTCTATTGTTTTCCATACGAGTCAATAGAAGATTTAAAGAAAAGTGCATATGCTTGTTTAGTGGATGCTATACGTTGTGTAGAGGAATCTTTTAATCATGGCATTTATCAAATTAACGAAAATATTAAAACATTTCAAGGTTTTATCGAATGTGGTAGTCTATTTGTGTATGCAAACATTTATTACAAACTTGAAGGATTTGATAAACTTGATGGAGTAAAGGAAGTCTACGATGGTTGTGACTTAAATATAAAAATTATTCTTGATTCTGATACTGATTATTAAAATTATGGGTTGCTATATAAAAACAATAAGAGAAAAATACGATTCTGATAAACAGAAATGGGTTGCCGTATCTGAATCACGAATGGATAATATTCACGATTGTAATATATCTAATTGGTTGGATAAATATTGTGAAATAAAATTTCCAGATGATATTACCGACGAAGCGAAAGAAATGCTATCAGAGTCTACGTATGGTAAAGGTTGTTTATTCTTTAGTCAGGATATTATGGACTATTTAAGAGAAATAATTCAAGACGAAAAAAAAGAATGGAATTTTGAAACAGATACAGTCACAGATGCTATTATGTTACGGTCATTAATTAAAAAAATGATTGGTTTTGATAAAAATTGTAGAATGATTTATTGTTTTTCATGAAAAAATTGTTTATATTTGCAAAAAAAATAAAGATATGGGAAAGGCAGTTATTAAAGAAGTTGTAAATTCAAATTATTGTGGTATTGTTTGTACTATTGAACATCTAGTAGATTTACCAAATTGTGATAATTTGCGTCACGCTATCATTTTTGGTAATAAAGTTATTGTTACTAAAGATGTAGAAGCAGGAACGAAAGGTATATTTTTCCCTGTTGGTACACAAATGGATAATGCATTTTTGTTTAAGAATAATATGTATTCAAAAGCAGAAATGAACGAAGATACAAACGTAAAAGGTTACTTCGGTAAGAATGGTCTTGTTCGTTGTGTAAAACTTCGTGGTAATGAATCAGAGGGATTGTTTGTCGGAATGGAAACAATCAAATGGTTTATGCGTCCAGAAGACGAAGAACTTGAAATTGGTGTTCAATTTGATAATATTAACGGACATGAAATCTGTCGTAAATATGTTGTTAAACATCAGCAAAGTTCTAATGGTTTTAGAGAATCAAAAAGCAATAGAAAACTAAAAAGAATATCAAGACTTGTAGATAATCAATTTAGATTCCATATTGATACGCAAATGTTGTATCGTAACCTATCAAAGATTCATAGAGATGATTTGATTTCTGTTACATATAAGATTCACGGTACATCTGGTATCTCTTCTTATATTCTTTGCAATAGAACAAACCTATCTTGGTTTGAAAAATTACAAAAGAAGTTATTCAATAAGACGTTTGTTGATTATGACTATGTTTATGCATCTCGTAAAGTTGTAAAAAATGAGTTTGCTTACGAAGACAGAGAGCGTCACGATTTCTATGGAGAAAACATTTGGGAGATTGCAAATGAAGAATTGAAACCATTTCTTAAAAAAGGTATGACGTTCTATTATGAAATTGCAGGCTATCTAAAAGATGGTGGTTGTATTCAAAAGGGTTATCCTTATGGTTGCCAACCAAACGAACATAAGATTTACATTTATCGAATCACATACACAAATGTAGATGGTCAAGTATTTGAATTCTCTATGAAACAAGTACAAGATTTCTGTAAAGAATATGGATTGAATGCTGTTCCTTTGTTATTCTATGGTACAGCAGAACAATATATTGACAAACATTATCCAGACCATATTGGTGGAGTTTGTCACGATATGACTGAAATCGAGTTTGAGGAGGCTTTCTTGCAATTCCTTAAAGATGATTATAACGAAAAAGATTGTTATATTTGTCAAAATGGCGAACCAGAAGAGGGCTGTGTTGTAAGAAAGGAAATCAATGGTATTGAATCCTATAAAGTTAAGTCAACACGTTTTTATGAGAAAGAAACGAAAGAACTTGAGGCAGGAGAATCAAATATTGAAGATGAAAATTAATAACAAATAATTAATAACAAATATTATGAAAGTGTGGCACTATTTTAAAGATGAAAAACCAGAGGCTGGTTCGGTTGTAACCGTTGCGAGATTTCACGAAAATTTTCCTGACGCTTGGACTGATTATGGCGTTGCGGCAGTAGATGCTGTTGGTAAAGATAAAAGAGATATGTGGAGATATGAAATACGTAAGGAAGACGCAAAAGATCCTTATGGAATAAAAAATGTTAATTTCTCTCATATAGAACCAACAGATGACCGTTGGGAAGAAGCAAGACAGCAACGATTAGAACGTGGGTTTGATTATAGTGAAATGTGGAATCTTGATAATACTATTGTTGAGTTTATTAGACCTCGTTTACACGATTTTAGAGAAAATCACGGTGGTTGTCCAATGGGACTAACAGAAGAACAATGGAATGAAATCCTTGATAAGATGCTTTATTGGTTTGATAATTATGGTGCAGAATGTCCGTATGATATTCGTACAGAAAGAAAAAAATACGATAAATGGCATGATAATTATAATAAAAAAGTACAAGAAGCAAAAGAATTATTCATAAAATATTTTAGTGACTTATGGTGGTAGAAGAATATAAAAAAGAAGTAGAAAAAAATTTAAAAGTTCTTTCAGAATATGTCGTAAATTTTTCTGATAAAATACCACAATTGCGAATTTGTAGTATAGAAGAGTGGGATATATTTGAAACATATATGGATAATTGTGTGAATGTTATTCCAGTAATGTTATTCAGAACAACAAATCTTTATGCTTTTAAATCATTTCTAAATAAATATCTTGGTTATAAAGTAACTTGGTATAATCATAAGGGAATTGTTCGTGGTTTTCTTATTAATACAGATGTTAAAGTTTTAATAGAAGAAGATTCTATTGAAAGAGAATTACCATATTTTTCTTTAGTTGATATTATAGATTTCTATCAAGAAAAAGAAGATATTATTGAACCGAAAACTATAAAATATGAAATGAGTGTAGATGAAACAAAAGCATGTTGTGCTTTTGAAGAAAAACATAAAGATTGTAAAGGTTTGGTTTCTTATATAATTACTCCAGGACCAATTGGAGATGCTATAAGCGTTAAATGTACTGGTTGTGGTGAAGAAAAAGATATTTGTGAATATAATTGGTAAAAGATATGAATAAGTTTAAGAAATGGTGGTATAAAAAAGATATTGAGGCTTTTGAAGAAAGAATCAATAAATATTTTCAATCAAACAATTTGTCTATAGTAGTTGTTGTTGATGATGTTTCTTTTGGTGTTACAACATTAACTTTGTATGTTAAAACATTTTATGATGGAAAATTTTATGTAAGTGAAGTATTTTTTGATGGCTTTGAAGCAGAAAGAGTTTTTTATAATGAAAAGTTTGAAAGTCGTTACCTCGATGAAATATTGGAAAAATATATTGAGGTAATGAATTTAGAATATAAAGAATTCAACGATAAAACACATTCAGATGTTCATTGGAATACTATTTATCACTTTAACGAACAGACAGTTACCTTTGAATTGAGTATGTGTTTAACAATAGATGGTCTTACTGAATATGTAAAGAAATTATTAAAAAAATATCCAGAACAAAAGAAAGATATTTTGAATTATTCAAAAATGGCTTTTTCTTATGTTGAAACAAGTATAAAAGAAAATGAAAATAAATTTGCTCGTTCTAAACCAATCGTTTGTTATGAACATATGATTAAAAGAAGGCTGTATAATAACTTTATTAAAAATAAAGCAAATGAATTAGGCAGTTTGTTTGACGAACAAAAATCAGTTAAAAAGAAATACAAACGTAAAAAACAATATAAAAATGACAAATAAAGACATAATAAGAACTGTTGCTGAGTGTAGTAATCCATATAATCATATTATTGCAGCAACGTGTAAAATCAAAGACGAAGATTTTCTAAAGAAAATTGATGAAGTGTTACAATATTACGATTGTGATGCTTATACCGACCATGCAAGAGAAGGATTTCGTATCTTTGCAAGAGGGTTGAAAAATATTGTAGAATTAAATTCAAATGACGATGAAAAATAACGTAGAAGAAACTTGTAGTAATAAAATGAATATAGCAAATCAGTATATTCAATTAGAAAGATGCCGTATGGCTATAGCAGTAGTATCTTCAATAAAATCAGACCTTGAAAAAATGTTATTTGATATATTAGATACGGAAAAATCTCTTAAAGATGTGGAACTTTGTGAAATATCACAATTACATGAAATTCGCAAATCATTAAAGAAACAAATAGATTCTTTTGCAACTGATATAAATGAATCTTGGTTTCTATCAGAAAAAGAACAAAATGCTGTTCGTAAATATTTGAATGGTTATTCTGAGTTTGAATCAAACGAATGTGAAATATCAGCAAGGAATATGGCAAAGTTAAAAAATAAAGAATTTCTATCTTTTTTGAGTAGTTTGAGTATTTTAACTATGAACGAAAACATAGATGCTCTTTTATTAGAAATCAATAAAAAAATAGAAGAATTAAAAAATCAAGAATAACATGAAAAAGATTTTAATTTTATTTGGTATATTCTGCCTTGCAAGTTGTGAATCAGTACTTCGAGATGTAAAAAATATACAAGCAGATTTTGGTAGCGTTCCAAGGGAAGTTATTTTAATGAATTATAATGGAGACACTCTTGAAAAATTTAACACAAAGTACATTACTTCTGATAGTGGTGCTTCAATTTACTTTGAAGATGAGAATCATAAAAGAATAGTGTTATCTGGCGGTATAATAGTTTGTAAAGAAAAATAATATGGAAAAGACAAAGTTAATAAAAATAGATTTAGACTTTTTTGATAAAATGTCTAATGTACAAGACCAATACATTACGATGAAATCTTATGTAACGTATGAGAGATTTACTTTATATGCAAGATCTAAAGGTTACAAAAGAGACGAAGCAGATAAGTTATTTGCTATCTTCGCTTCTGGTCTTAATGCGAACTTTCGTAATTATCAATACGAAGAATTTAATATTAAAAGAGTTCAAAATGCTCATAGATTTCCAGAGGCATTTAATCTTGCTGTAGATGTATATGACAACATTTGCAATACTATTGATATATCACGGTCAACAGATTATGATTATAACGAAGAAGAAAAAGATATTCGTAAATATTTCTATAAAAATGAAAAAGGAGAATTTGAAGAGTTTATCATTGACCTTTCTTTTGCTGGTGATATAATGTCTCTTTCTGAAATCTTAAAGAACAGAACTGATTTAGAATATATAGGTTGTGCAAAATATGTAGATGATATAGAAATAAGAGATGGATTAGAAAGAAAAAGAATAAAAGTTTTCGACGGTGATATTTTCTTTGTTCACAACAATATCTATGAAAGTATGTTTTCTCTTTATAAATTATCAGAAAATGCTGGTGTTTACGTGTGTTTAAATGGTTGTTATCGAAAACTATTATACAAGCAAGGAACTGGTTATGTGGATGAAAAAGGAAATCTAAATCTATCGGAAGGGAAATATAATAACTATAAAATTACAGGAATCGCAGATGCTCAATACTTTGAAATTGTCGGCAATATTCATAAGACTAAATCTATTCTTGAAGATAACGAAGAAGTTGAACTTGAAAACTAACAATACTAGCAATGAGAAAATTCATATTTTTGACAAAAGAGATGCGTAAGGAACTTGACACCAAGCTAAAATCTGGTGAGGTGACTATTGAGCAAATAAGAAACAACATTGAAATAGACTTCTTCATTGAGCATCAAGACGAGATGATTGACCAGATGAAGGTGAACGAGGAAATAAGGAAGTTCAATAAGAAGTATGGAGTAAACAATCCTCCAGTAGTTGGGAAGCCAATCATAGTAGAAAAGGGCGAGTCTTTTGTTGGAAGAAAGAATTTTAAGATTTATGAAAACAATCTTCGAGGTGAGTTCGAATACTATATTGATATGAAAGAGTTAGAAGAAATAGATGAAGATTAATTTGCATTTTACAAATAATTGTTTTATATTTGTCGAAAAATAAAAATATGGCAATAAGTAAAAAGATACGTGAAATTGTGTATGCGAAATACGATGGTCGTTGTGCATATTGTGGGGACCCGATTACACTAAAAGAAATGCAAGTTGACCATATTATTGCTCAATATGAATATGAAAATAGAAGTCATAAGATGGGTAAAGGTGATATGGATAAAGATGAATTAGAAAATCTTAATCCTGCTTGTCGTATGTGTAATTTCTATAAAGGGACTTCGACAATAGAAGAGTTTAGAAACTGGAAATTAAAAGGAATTATTGATAGATTACAAAAGAGTTTTATTTTCCGGCTTGCTTTGAAATATAAAATGATAGAAGTAAAAAGATGGGACGGTAAGTTTTATTTTGAAAAAATAAAAGAAGAAGAAAATTTACCTAAAATATGTAAACCAAGAGAACTTTGTAAAACGTGTTATAATTGGTTATCACAAGAAGATGTTGGTTTTAGTGATTTACCACATTGTTCAAGTGATGGTGCAAACGAAAGAGAGTATCTAAATGGTACTTGTGATAGTTGTGATTCTTACTTAAATCAATAGTTATGCAAAAAATATTATTTAACGAATTATATGGAATGCAATATGCTGTACTGAATGGCATAAAAACTCAAACAAGAAGAGAAGAGTTTGATTGCGATGGTCCGCTTGAAACAAAGATAAATTATAAAGGTAAACTTGTATGTTATCAAAATGGTGTAGAAAAACCAATTCATACAAGTCGGTTTGGTGTTGGTGAAATTGTTGCTGTTGCACAATCATATTTATCTATATTTAACGAAGCAGACGATGGAGATTATTGGGCAGATATATATGCAGACTATCGAAATGCAATTGTAGAGGATACAAAAGGTTGGAAGAATAAAATGTTTGTAAAAGCAAGACTTATGCCTCACAGAATACAAATTGTAGATGTTCGACTTGAACGACTGCAAGATATATCGGAAGAAGATTGTTTTAAAGAAGGCATTTCACGTGCTATTAAAGAATTTTATTTTTCTGAAATAAGCGGAGAAAGGTGTCATTTTTTTAAATACAAAACAGCAAAAGATGCTTTTTTAAATTTACTTAATCTAATAAGTAAAAAAGAACATAGGAATATAAATCCTTATGTTATTGTTTATGAATTTAAATTGTTACAATAATGATAGATGATGTTATAGGGAAAATAGAAAGTGAAGAGGTAAAAAAATATATCTCAAGCAATATTGAAGTTGAAGCAATTCAATGGACTGGTAGAAATCTTGAAGATTTGAAAGATTTTTGTAAAAACGAAGAAGGAGAGTCTATTCTTCAATGTATTTTTCGTACAGGTATGTCTTGTTTTGGTGCAGATGATTATATTTCCATTACCTTAAAATCAAAAAGATGTGATGTATGTGTTACAAGAGGTGATTTTCTTGTTAAAATCTTTGGAGATATTATTCCAATGTCAGCAGAAGAGTTTTTTAAAAATTTTCAAAAAAGTTATGAAACTTGTATGGAAGAATTTTCTTGGTAAAAAATTTGCATTTGTTAAAAATAATGTTTATATTTGCATTGTTAAATTTTAAAAGGTAAAGACAATGACAAAATCAAAGGCATTAAAATTGTTAAAACAAAGATTAGAGAAAGACGATACAGTTCTTATTAACTTATATGATGTATATAAGAAAGAACTTCGATATAACCAGAAAATCGTGGAGACAAGAGGTGAGTGTAATTTTTGCCAAGATTTACGTGATTTCATAGTAGAGCAAGTGAAGATTTCAGACCTTATTAAAGGTTTGGAAAAAGAAGAAACTAAACTTCAAGATACTGCGATAGACATAGAGAAAATAGCAGAATCAAAATGCTATATGCCTGAACTTCGCATATCATTAACTTATCAAGTGCTCGTAAAAGAAATTGAAAAAATCAAAAAACCGATGTTTGTTCCGATGTATATCCCGAAATCGGTTAATGAACTTGACGAATTCATGGATAATCCGGAAAACAAAAAGATACTTGATGCTCACGAATATGCCATAAAGAAAATTCTTAACGGCTATATTGCAAGTGCAACTAGTGCATTTACAAAAGTATATTGTTAATTTAAAAAGATAAATATTATGGAGACAAACGAAAAAATAGAAAAACTTAGAACACAAATTAAGAATCTTAGAAAACTTCTTGAACAACCAGCATCTAAAATTAGTCCAATAAAAGAGACAATAGAAAATGAGATAAATTTTTATAAAAAAGAATTACAAGAACTTGAATGTAATATAAAATTTAAAGATACTGTTGGAAAATATTATAAAATAAATGCATTTCATGGTGTTTCTTATATATACGTAAGAGGAATTATTGGCATACAAATATTGTGTGATTTAATTGAAACATTTGAAGAAAAAGATATTCATATTTATAAAAATACAATAAGATTTATTGAAGGGATAAACATAATTTCTGAAATCTCAAAAGAAGAATTCTTGAAAATTTACAAAGAGATTTGTGACAATATGGTAAATAACGCAGGATTTGGTAACGAAACAAAGTAATACTATGGACGCAATAAAAAAATATCTCAAAGACAATGGTTATCGTTTTTATGACGATGAGGCATTTGATTATTATTATAAAGATGCGATTCTTGTCTATAAGGTGAATAAAGATACTTGGGGAGCACAAATTACGAGAGGATTTGCAATTGAAGATATTTGTGTAGATGACATAAAAACAGTTGAAGAACTTAAAGAAGGAATTGAGTTCCTTAAAACAAAAGTTGATTGGAAGAAAATAGAAGCCTTGCAAGAATTTATTAAGAAACAAAAAAGATAATAGAATTATGAAGTTAGAAGATTATTTAGAAGACGGTGCAAATTATCAAGCACAAGCAGTTATGTGTTTAGTGAAAGGCTGGTATGAACAAATTGTTGATGATACATTTAATGATGAAACAGGAGAGCACGAAGCACGTATCAACGTCGGTAGATATGAAAACTGTCGAGAACAAGGTTATATCTTTTCTATTGTTGTCCCAACAAAAAAAGGTATAGAACAAAGAAACTATGCTGTTTACGAACATAGAAATTCAGATGCTATTTGTCTTGTTGTGTTTGATTTGTGTACAGTATATAATTGTGCTCCATTGTCAAGCGATGTATACAACAATATGAATGATAAGTGGGACACTACTAAAGATTTTTTTGATGTAACAGAATGTGCTTCATATATTAGAAATTCAATGGTTGATTTTATTAACGAAAATTATAAGAAAGATGAGAAATAATGACACATTAGAACCAAAGGATTTGATGATAAACGATGTTGTTTATTATGATCCTAATTGTTTTATCGAAGACGAATACGTTCCAATAAAAGACATAGAACTATCTAAAATTGGAAATGGAGAAGATATTATTTGTGGAGAAAATGATTGTTTTTATCCTGTATCATTGCATAGATTTTCTCCAGAAGCATATGGTTTTAGAAAAATAGAAGGTTTTACTGGTATATTTTATCGCTTTGATGACAATCTTACTATCAAAGAATATGATAATAATTACTATGTTTTATCTTATGATAAAGGAATGTTTCAAGTAACACTAAAAGTAAGATATTTTCATGAACTACAACAACTCTTACGAAGAATTGGTTATTCTGATATAGCAGATAGTATGTACGAAAAAATAACCGAACATAAATAACAGAGAAAAAATCTGTTATTTATGTTAGATTGGTTATGTAGTTTTCCTTGGACTTATAGTTATACAGCAGGAATTATTGGGTTCATATTTGGTATAGGTGTATTCTTAACATATCTTCTTGGTGTATATCAAACTAAAGGTATATTAAAATCAATAAGTATTAGTTATTATGCAGTAGAACCACGTTGGTTATTTCAAGCGTTTATGTGGGCAAGTATTGCTTGTATTGGTTTAATAGGTCAGAATTGGCTTTATATGATAGTATGTGCATTATTCTCAATAATGACTTGCAATCCAACAATAAACAGAGGCAATGTGTATTTTATCCCGCACCTTATTGGTGCTATTGGTGCTATAACACTTGCTTCTTTAGGAATAGGATTATGCTTTGGTTTATGGTGGATTGTTTTAGCAGAGATATTATCTTTGTCTATTACAGCATTTATAAACATAAAGAAAAATACTGGACATACGGTTTATTGGATTGAGGTTGTATCAATCTCATATATGATAATTGGACTGTTTTTAGGAAGAATATTATAATTCGTCTGGTTGTTTAGGTTGTTGTTGTGCCACTTTACGTTGTTCTCTTGCCTTCTTTTCTTGGTCAAGTTCTTGAGATAATCTATCTAATATGTTACATAACTTATTAGATTTAATGTATTTTGTCTTATCTGACGTGATTTCGTTTGTTGGCAGTACATTACCTATCTTATTCTTTAATTGGCTCACAAGACTTCTTATATCGCCTTCCATACTTGAGAAAGTTTGGAAATCTTCATCTGTCATTTTAGGCATATTATTATTATCAAAGTCTTCGTTTATAAATTGTAAGAATGTAGGAACATTTAAATCCATGAGTTTGTTGTTTTTCTTTTATTTATAAATAAATAATTAAAACAAATTCAATAACGATGTCTGACGAAAAAGATATTATAAAACAAAGAGTTACTTTATTAAAAACGACAATGAAAATGTTACAAACTGTTGGTTTGTTTCAATATCTTATTAGTTTTACTAACAATAATAAGAAAGCAATGTCTGTTGTTGATTTTAAGAGCAGAGTAATCAAGAAAACGGTTGTTTTTGATGGTAAGCAAGCAAGTAGTGATATACGAATAGCAGGCTGTGATAAATTATTTGATTTGTTAAATCAAAACTTTAAGAACTATAAATCCGTTAAATTAGTAACAGCAAGTAATAACGTGTTAAATTTTGAAATAAATCCAACAAATGAAAACTTTGTTAAAGTTACTGGTAGTATAAACGTAGAAACAAAGGTATTCAAAATGGAGGGTACAGAAGAAACAATTAAATTTTAAATATGAATAATTATTTTTTACAATATTTACTCGAAAAGAATAATAGAGGTAATAACAATGGCAATAATAATAACAATAATAATAATGCCAATGTTAAAGGTGGGTTGGCTATTGGTGAGAAAAGAGCAAGAGTTGTTTTTTGGCTTATAAAAGCAATACGTGAATGTGCTTTATTGGGACAAGAACATCCTCAATATGGTAAATCTGTTGTTACTTTTGATTTTGATAGCAATAATATGACAATAAACTCACCAGGACCAGGTGGACCTGGGGCAGTAGTAAGTAACGAGTATAGCGTTCAATTGTATAACATTTTTTTAGATGTAATGCCTCATTATCAAAAATTAGAGTTATGGATGGAAGAAGACCCTAATAATTCTTTATCGAATGAGAAATTTAAATTTTATCCACAAAATCCAAATGAATATATGTACGTTGAGGGAGAAATAACAAATGGAGAAAATTTAATATATAATGGTGTAACATATAAAATGTCTATTGAAAGTAGCGTTACGAAAGAAACATTTAATAAACAAAGAAACTTATATTAAAAAATAACAATAATAATGGAAAACTATTTTTTAAATTACTTATTGAGAGAAGCAAATGATGTAAATATGAACGATGTCGTTCAGAAAAAAGATATTGGTAAAAGAGTTGTTGATGTATTAAAACAATTCCAACAAAATATGGTATTCGATGGTATCATATCTCCAAATGCAGAAAAGGCTTCTATTGGTATAAATATACAGAATAAAACCATAAAAGGTGTTGAAATAATGAAAATCAACAATCAATTACAAAAAACACCTATTGGTAACGTACAATTAAGTGGAGACATTTATTCACCATTTGAACAGAATCTACCAGAATATAGAGCCGTTAAAATGGAATATGAAAAAGCAAATAATTTGTGGAAGATTTGGATTCTACCAAAAGATAATACAAAAGACGTTGCAAAAGTTGTTTACAAAGATGGAAACTTTAGTAGAGTGCAATTAGGAACAATGAAGAGTTCTACTGATAATAACAATAACAACAACAATAATAATAATGCTAATGCAAATAATAACAATCAGCAACAAGCAAATGTTAATAACAACAATAATCAGCAACAAGTAAACAACAATAATAATCAACAACAAGTAAATAATAATGCTAATACAAATCAGCAACAAATAAATAACAATAATAATAACAATAACAACAATAATAATCAAAATGTTTAATAATTATGAAAAATAAAAAGATTATAAATATTTACGACTATCTTTTGAAAGAAGGTTTGTATGATGATTTTGAGTTCGGTGATGAAGATGAAAAGACTCAAAAACAAGAAGACAAAACAGATAAAGAAAAAGAAACAAAAACAGAAAATACCGATTCTAAAAAAACATCTATTGATTATTCTGGTTTTGATTTTGATAACGAAGATAATGAAGAAACAGAAGAAGAAGAAACTTCTGTACAATCTCAACCGCAATCGCAACAACCAAAACAGACAATAGATTATTCTGATTTTGTACAAGATGATAATGAAAAGAAAGAAACTGAAAAAGAAAAACAAGAAGAAGAGGTTGAACACGAAGATTCTGTAGATTATTCAGATATTGCTCAAGATACAAATTATGTAAAAGGGGTTATAGATAGCAATGCTAAAGAATACAATTATAATTTCGACTCTTTTAAGTTTTATGTAAAATATGTAGGAGAAAATGATTTTAGAGAAATAAAACCTAATTATGTAAAACCAAATGGTGAGTTTCTTTGGTATCCTGATAAAGCAGTTCAAGATTTATCAGGAATGTTTAAAGATGATACGACATTATTGAGCGTTGAGGTTTCTTTATTTACTAAAGAACTCAAAAGTATGAAAGAAATGTTTTCTGGTTGTACTAATCTAAAATCTGTAAGTTTTTCTGATATGAACGTATCAATGGTTGAAACAACAGAAAATATGTTCTTTGGTTGTAAAAATCTTTATTCAGTAATATTTAATACAACGACATTTAATAATATTATAACAGTAAAATCTATGTTTGCTGGTTGTGAAAACTTAACAGGTATAGATTTGAAAAAATTTAATTTTAATAAGGTAACAAATATAAGAAATATGTGTAATGGTTGTAAAGAATTAGAAAATATGCGTTTACCTCAACTTATACACCCAGAACAAATAACTGACAATAAAGGTGCTTTTGATAAAACTCCATTAAGTAAAATAAAAATCAAAGCATTTCTCGGAGACCAAATCCAAAAATAACGTAAACAAAAAAAATCCAATCATTTTGATTGGATTTTTTTGTTATTCTTTGTAGAAATATTCTTCAAATAGAGGAATAAAATCAAGTTTTTTTATGTTAAATCTTGATTCGTTTGTTTGATTTTTAGCGTTTATAAGTTCCTCGTTTTCAACAAGAAAATTATCATCAGATAAAATATAATAGAATTTTCCTTCGTTTTCATCTGCTAATCTTTGTAATAATTCTTGATTCTTATCTTCGCAAGCAAGATAAACAATTAATCCATCATTTTCTTCAATAAAATTTTTTAAATATTCTTCATCTCCATTTTCGATTGGTTGGTCTGCATCTGTAAAAATTAGATTTATCAAACAATCAGTCCCGTACTTTTTGAAATTGTTAAATAAGTTTTTATAAGACATTGTTCCTCCACCTGTATAAGGAATCGTATTTCGTTCTATTTTTGCAATAGGAGGCATTTTTCTTACGTTATATTTACGATATGTTTCATCATCATATACAACATCATTATAAAACGCATACATTTCAAATGCAATTTCATCTTCATCTTCTTTGTAATCGTTTAAATCTTCACCATATTTTTTATCAATTACATTAGCGATAGCATTAGCAGCCAAAGAAGCACCTTGAATTCTTTGTCCAGTCATTGAGCCAGAACCATCTAAAAAGAATGCAAATTTAACGTGTAGAGTTTTATCTTCTACTCTCTCACCAGGTATTAATATTTTTCCACCACTACGTCTTTTTACGTCGTACATATGTCTATTAGGTTTATAGTAAGAGCGTCTTGTGTCTGGATATGGATCATAAAGCATTTCATCCATATAGTTTGTCACAATATCAAATAGTTCATCGTCCCACTTACTACCAGAACCACCAAAAGATTGTTTTATTTTTGCTTGATTTAAATTAGGGTTCTCAAGTCTACTTGAACTATTGCATTTTTCTATAAACTTACTTGTAAGACCGCCAAGTTTATTTTTACATATATCTATTGCTTGTTCGTGTATTTTTTCAAGTTCTTCTCTTGAAATAATTTTTCTTTCAGATAATTTATCTGTTCCACCACGGCTATAACCATCTTTATCTCCCTCATCTTCTCCACTTTTATTACCATTTTGGTTAGATTTAGATTCAGATTCAGATTCATTTCCTTTTCCTGATTCATTTTCTTGACTACCTTTTTGATTACCTTCTTGACTATCTTTTTGACTACCTTTTTGATTACCTTCTTGACTATCTTTTTGACTACCTTTTTGATTACTTTCTTTACCATCTTCTTTACCATCTTTATCGTTTTCACTATCTGAATAGTCATCGTAATCAAATAAAGAACCATCGTCTGTTAAAGGTTCATCTTGTTCTTCGTCATCGTCATCGTCTTCAAGATCTGCGTCTTCTGAGTAATTTTCGTCTACATCGTCATCGTCTTCGTTATCTTCAAAATCAGAATCTTCAGTGTAGTTTTCGTCTACATCGTCATCGTCTTCTTTATTATCATTATCACCGTTACCGGAATTATTATCATCTAATTCTGTTTGATCTTCAGAATTTTCTTTACTTCCTTGTTGTTGTTGATTACCACCACCTTGTTGTTGTTGTTGATTATCTCCACCCTGCTGTTGTTGTTGGTTATCACCTTGTTGTTGTTGTTGATTACCACCACCTTGTTGTTGCTTCTGTTTTTGTTCTTCTTGTTTTTGTTTGAACTTATCAGAATTTATTATCTTCATATAAAGAGAATATTGAGTATCATAATCTTCATAATCAACATCAAAATCTCTTTTAATTGTTTCTGCTGTTACAACCATAGGTGGAATTTTTCTATTAGATGCCCTTAACATTTCATTTATGATACAGTCAGAAGCTATATTTAACACCTTTGAATAACAACCACCTAATTCCTTACCAATTCTTTTTTGTACTTCAAAAGTATCCCATATTTGATGATAACATTCATGACAGAAAATAAATTCCCATTCTTCAATAGAAGAAATTTTACTTCTAAAATAATTTGGATTTAAGTATATATCAATTTTATCATCTGTAAATGCAACATCTTTATTATTGTTATATAAAAATAATACTAAAGGAAGAAACTTTAACAATTCTTTACATGATGATTCTTGTTCGTAATTGTAGACATAATTTACAATTTCTTTACGAAACTCATAACAATCATCTTTTTGTTTACAGATACTATCATCAAGTCTTGAGTAAATATATTCTCCCTTTATATAATTTTCGTAATATTTTAACATATAATGTTCTGTATTTTTTTAGGAACAAGTTTGTAGGTTATATTATTTCTATATTTCATTCTTGATTTTGGATCAAGTATTTTAAAATACATTCCGTTTAGGATAGCGTTTTTATAATCGTCTGTATAATCCCAAGTATGATATAATATACCTAAAGGATTTTTTTTAACTATAAGATTAGGATTGACGACGAACGTAAAAAATTCGTCGTCATCATTAAATATTATAATTTTATCTTCTTGTATATTCATTTATATTAGTTTTTTAATACACATTCAGGATCTTTATCAAAATTAGGATATTCTTTATAGAATTCATCTAAATTTTGAAATCTTATACCGCCACCTTTTTCTGCCATTTCTCGAATAGTTGTTTGTGTCATTTTAACTTTATCAAACAACTCTGTCTCTGCAACTTGATTCATTACTTGGTCTAATACTACAGGTGCAAAACTTTTAGCACCATCTTTCTTCTTTCCAACGAAATATCCTGCTACAAGACCATCGGCAAATTTTTTCTTTTTATTTACATCCCATTCTTGTCTTAATTGTTGTTTCTTATCTTTTTCTTCTGTTTTAACATCACCATAACCCTTAACATAATTCCAACAATCATTACTTAAATTTTCTAAATCTTCTTTAAAAGTAGGTGATTTTCTATAAGGACTATCATCTAACCAACTGTCTAATAACATTAGTATATCTTCAGATCTTACTGGAGCCATATCTTTATCATCCTCACTATAATCAAATAATCTTTCCACAACCATTTCAATATCACGAGGTGCATAAAACAAATCATAGTTATGTAAACCATTTCCAATATTTTTCTTTAATACTTTAAACAATTCTCTTGCACCATCTACACTAGAATATTTTTCTTCCAAAAATGCTATTGCTTCTGGCCAGTTTTCGTCCCACTTAACCATTTGCATTCTTTTCTTTAAAGGAACACTAAAATCACTTACTCCCTTTTTGTTTTCTTCTCGATAGTTTCCTGCTGCTACAACAAAAAAATTATTTAATTGTCTTCCTGCAACTGTCTTTTGACGTATGATAGGCATCATTGCATCCATTACTTTTGGGCTTGCTTGATTAAATTCATCACAGAATAACATATAATATCTTGCGTTTCCTTTCATTATTTGCGGTGAGTGTAATATCATTTCACTTGCCCATTCAGGTACAGTTTTTTCTGTACGTTTTAAACTTTTGAATTTAGAATCTTCTATTGTCGGGATACCGCCTAATTCTTCTGCATCTGCTTTATCAAGATAAAGAGTTATAACGTCATAACCACAAGCCAAACCGATTTCTGTAAGAATACTTGTTTTTCCCCAGCCTGCTTTACCTTGGACAAATAAATCTTGTTTATGTCTAATTTGATTTGCGGCAACTCTTACACATGCTCTATCGCTATTGAAGAATTTTTGTAATTTTTCCGGATTATAACCTTGGCTTCTTTGTATATGAACATCTTTTACACTTTTCAACCATTCTTTTGCTTCGTCATCTAAATCATCTTGACTCTGAGGTTGAAGAGCATTCCACCCTTCGTTTATTTTTGATTCATTATCTGTTGAAGAAACTTCACCAACTCCTTTAAAAGATGGTAGATATTCAACATAATCATTGTTATAAGTATCGTTCATTCCCATTAAAATAAAGTTTTTTCTTTATTTATTTCTAAAATTCTTTTATTACATATATTTACATAGTCTTCATTTATCTCAAAACCAATAAATTTTCTATTTGTTTTTATACAAGCAAGTGCAGTTGTTCCACTTCCCATAAACGGGTCCAGAACAACATCTCCTTCATTACTCCAAGATAAAATATGGTCATATGCAATTTTATAAGGATAAACAGCAGGGTGCTTCGTTTTATTTTGTGCTATAGCAATCTCCCAAATGTTTCCTTTTACTTTTTCTTTATTGATATTAAATGTTTTATGCGTTCTTCCATTTTCCCCACCCATATTTTTGCAAGTAGAATTATAATTTTGCCCTGCACATTTACAAGGAATCATTATTGGATTAAATGTTTTGGGTTTACCTTTGCTAAAGACAAACATATATTCAAATACATCGGCATATCGTGTTTGTCTAATTGTAGGCATTGCATTTGTCTTCTCCCAAATCATTACATCATTTACAAGGAAACCTATGCTTTGAAAAAATAATGCTTGACGAAAAGACGTGAGTGTTTTACTACCTTTTTCTGTTTTATCATTTACAATCCAAACAACAACACCACCATCTTTAATAACACGAAATAATTCTTTTGCAACGCTTCTAAAGGTATTTTCATTCCACGTTGATTTTTCATTGCCGTATTTGCGTAAATCATCGTATGGTGGAGAAGTTACCACCATATCAATAAAATTGTCTGGAATGTTCTTAAAACCGTCCAGACAATCCACATTATAAATATTGTTTAACTCAATCATTTTAGTTCCAAATAGAAGAGGATTCTTCTTGTTGTGTATCGAAAACATCAAGACTCAAAGAATTTTCTTTTTTCTTTTTTCTTTCTTCACAAAAACGACAATTACCTTTGTGTGCAAAACGATAATTTTCTACTATGTATTCACAAGAATCTATTACAACAACATCGAATACAGTACCTTTATAGGTTGCAATGTGTCTGATTTGATTCTCTCGAATTTCTGGTATACCATCACAATCAGAACAACAAGATGCCAATGCAATTACTGATACCGATAATAAAAACAATAACTTTCTCATATCTTTAATAATTTAAAGGTTAAACTTCTTTTTCTTTTAATTGTAACCATTTATTGATACGGTCTAAACAATCTTGCATATCTGGAATATATTTAGAAGTCATATAAATTGGTTTTGACGGAGCAAACCAATTACCATCGTCTTCGTGTACTTCCGATATAAAAGAAACATATTTACCTAATGTTTTATCTATTCTTACAATAACAACGAAACCGATAACTTCATCTGCCAATTCGTAATGTCTAATGTCTTGTGGAAGAGAAGGATCTTTTGAAAAGATACATGTAAGACTTTTTGGTGCTTTGTTTACTTGGTTAAATTTGCCCAAGTCTTCTCTTACCATTTTATCAATATCCTCAAAAGGGACATTGTTTAATATTGATTTCTCAAATTTTTCTGCTTTTTCTAATTTAATATCTTCCATATCTATTCTATTATTTTTATCGAACCAACGCAAGAGGAACAAACTTTCTTGCCATCGTCTTTTCTTATAACGTAATAAAGGTCTTCACAAGTTATTTCAATTGCCTCGAAAATGCCAGTTATATCGCCCAAATCTTTTATCTTTTTCCCTTTATTTTCTTTTAGTTCTTTAACAACATATTCTATATTTTCTAAACTTTTATAATCTTTTTCGTCAGAAGCATTTTCTTTTCTTTCTTTAACATATTTCATTACCTCTTCAATTTTTTCGTCTGAATCGACAAAGAAACTGATTGCTTCACCATTGTAAGGATTTTCACCTCTCTCAAATTTAGCATTTTCAAGAGCGTAAAATTCTTTTAATGTTTTTGCTTCTGTAAACTTTGTATATTTATACATAATTAATTTATTTTTGTTAGTTTCATTTCGCAATCGTATTCTTCTATTTCAAGGTCGTTTGCGTCAAAAGAAAGAAATGTTGATGTTGTCATCCAAGATGGTTTATGCTCATCTGTATAACAAACTTTAATACCTTTTTCTTCAAGTTCTTTTATCTGTTTATATGACATTTGTATAAAACAAATCATATTAAGAGATGGACGCTTTTTGAAATAAAGTTTACCTTCTTCATTGAGACTATTTCCGGACCCTGGTCTGTAATACAAACCAGTTTGTTTATGTCTTATTTTATATGCTTTTAAATGTTTAACCATCTTTTTATTTTTTCTTTAAATGTTTCTTTTCTTTTAAAATATTCACAATCACCAAAACGGTTTATGTCGATACAATCGTGATATGTTATATCTCCGTCTACATAATTTACATGAAGTATTTGTGCTGTACATTCGTCTGCATCAAGCATACCAGATTTTCTGTACATACAATCCTTGCAATAAACCACATTTTTAACATCATCAATTTCCATACTATCTTCTGTCTCTATAAAGTATAAAATTTAAAACTCCACAAGCCATCCATATTAAAAATAACCCAATGTCATTAGTAATATAATGAAGACCTGCAATAATAACAGCAAGTGCTGACATAATAAAATAATAATCAGCACTCATTATTTCACCAAGATTCTTTACTATAAAGAAAAGGTAAATCATTATCAAGATAAGTTGAACAATTGCTATTGAATCCATAACTCTTAAATTTAAATATTTTCTTTGCAAACAATATCTCCTTCTGATATTTTTAATTCTACGACACTAATAGACTTAATGTTTCTTCGTTCTATTGCATATTTACACATATCGTCTGGTTTTTTATAAAAAGATTGTGTTATCTCTTTTTCTTTTAACATTACATTTTTTGCCACACCTTTTTTCTTGTAAAAATTCGCAAGTTTCAGGTCATAAGTTCCTAAAAATGTGTCTTGTGACCACTTTCTATCAGTTGTGTAATAAACGGTTTTTCCGTCTTTCATTGAATATTTTACTGCATACAAATTCATAACTCTTAAATTTAACTTTGCAAATATAAACATTATTTTTCACACTTGCAAATATTTTCACCAAAAAATTTCTTTACTGTTTCAATAATTTGTTCTTTGCTTATCTTTTCATTATGATAACGGTAATACAGATAATAAGTATTTCTTAATATTTTTAACGCACTACCGAAATCTTTTCCACCAACATTACCATATTCAAGAAGAACTTCGCTCAACATTTTATTATCGCACCAAACATTTTTTACAAGTATATCAAATTCTTTTCTTTCTGTTTCGTGTAAATAATTCTTTTGAAGAAGTATCATCATATTATTCAACGTATCGAAATCCTTGTGTGTATAAACTTGTAATTGTTTGTCTAAATCTTTTGCTGTTTCTATATCAGTAAAGACGTTTATATTGTCATAAACAAACTTCAATGTTTTATATAAATCATTATCGAACCTAAACATTTTAATTGATTCTTTTAGGTCTTTACAATTATAGAATAATACAGCGAATAAGAATTTCGTATCTGTTTCTTCTTTTACGTTGTTTAATAAAGTAAGTGCAAAACGCCAGTCAATTATTTGTTGACCATCAATAACTTCATCAATGTGTAAGTTTATAATTAACTGAATCATACGAGTAAAAGCATCTTTACCATATTGTGCAGTCTTGTATAGTTCATCACCTATTCTTTCTCGTGCAATTTTCTTTAGATTTTCTTTCTTTTTTGTGATGCCATTCCACGTATCTTTATGTATCTCCATTTTGAATCGTGAAGCAAAACGAATAGCACGAAGAATACGAAGACCATCTTCATCAAATCTTTGTTGGCTATCTCCAACAGTTCTTAATGTTAAAGACTGTAAATCTTCCTCTCCACCAAAATAATCTATCAGTAATCCATGACAATTAATAGCCATAGCATTGATAGTAAAATCTCTACGTGCCATATCCTCTTTAAGAGTTTTAGTGAAAATAACATTATCTGGGTGACGACCATCAGAATAATCTCCGTCTGTTCTGAACTGTGTTACCTCGAAGACAAAACCATCATATTTAACGAGAATAGTACCGTGTTTTTCTCCGTTATTATCTGCACAATCAAAATGTGTTTTTAACAAGTCTATAGGCATATTGGTTGCAATATCAACATCGTGAATGTCGATATTACCCATAACCATATCTCTAACACAACCACCAACAATGTATGCCTCAAAGTTAAATGACATTATTTGAGAACATAATCTTGCTCCTGTTTGTACTTCTTCTCCGTATTTTGATAAATCTATCTTCATGTTACCAATGTTTTACATCTACACTTTTTTCACAGCAAGGACATTTAATGTAATGCAGATAAAAGAAATAAGATTCTTTAATTATTACATCTTTTTTACTGTAATTCAAAATTGAATCACAATGAGGACACACAATGTTCCAATCTTCTTTTTCTTTTGAATTGTTCTTTATAACTTCCATAACTCTTGATTTTTAAAATTTCAACGGTGCAAATATAAACATATTTTTTAACTTATGCAAGAGTTTTTACTTTTTTTTGAAATATTTGGATTGTTTACTATAATAAAAGAGAGGCGTTAATGTCTCTCTTTTATTTTGTTTTTAAGTTCTTTTGATTCTTCAAGTTTTAAGAAATCGTGTCCAGCAAGAAAGTACACACATCTTTCTGCAATAAATCTTTCTGCTTGACGCTTATAGAAAAACAACTTTTCTATATTAAATCCGTCAATAGCTATAACATTTCCATTATATGTAAAAACGGCATCTCCTTTGAATTTGAGTTCTGTAATTGTGAACCCATCTACATAATATGCATTTGTTTCAATTCTTTCAGCAGAATTTTTGTTCCAATTCTGATATAGTTCCAAAATCTATAGAAAAATATAGATTTTGTTTATAATTTAACAATTACTGGGTGAACTACAACACCCTCTATTCCATCAGCAAAAACTTTTGGAAATGCTTTGAAAAATAAAAAATATTTTTTCGCATTTGCTGAATAAATCAGCAAATCTACTTTGAAATTACTTTTAGGTTTTACTTGCATAAGATTTTATGCAAAACCGTTACCAATTTGTCAATGTACTTTTCTTTATTTATTTGCAAATATACGAAAACTATTAAAATATTCAATTATTTTCTACAATAATTATTTCATATTACCATTCATTTATTTTATCAAACACCATATCATTATAATTTAAGATAAGACTTGCGTTTTCGTCTAATATAAACCAACCTAAATATTTATCTAATTTATCAATAAGTTTATCTGTATAAGTGTAAATATCTCCAGTAAAAATAAAACCGAATAATGCAAGAACACATAAAAAGATAAAAAATATAGTTGTAAATAATAATGTTAGTATTGCCAATGGAATATACATTAAACAAGCAATAATACGCAAAAATGGTTTTAATATTGTTTTTATCATTTTCATTTTTTTTAATTTTGTTTTATCAATTAAATGGAAATTGTTTATGATTTAATGATTATAGACGATTTTCTCTATTTGCTCTTTCAAAGCATTCTTGAGGGGATTCTTTTGGTTTAATCTCAAAACCCGTACCATATACTCCCCCTTTCCAAGAACCCTTGCCTTTCCCTACACCAGACTTAAATGAAACTTCTATTTCAGTACGTTGATGGTCAAACAAATTAGTCCACATCAACCATTTGCGTCTCCATGTCCTTCTTTCAAGACGATAGATTGCAGGAACTTCTTCCCCATCAAAGTCTTTCCAAATGCCATGAAATACCATAGCATCTGTCGATTCATCTCTATCTTCGTAGTTCAAGTACCCAACTCTGCTTTGATACACATCTCTATCTGTAACATCAATCCAACCATGACAACCCCAAACTTCATGCTTGTAAAAGCAACGAGTGACAAACGGAATATCCCACGCAATCCATTTTGTGCCACCGTGCATATTGCCTTCGCCACCATAATACAACCAGAACGAATTACTATGTATTGCGATGCCATATTCTGGTGGGTCACATTCATTTTGCCATTCTTTGTTTATAAACGGAAGTTTTATAATAACAGTCCAAAAAATAATGCCGAGTTTTATTTCTGGTCTTCCGTCAAAATATCCACATTTTGCAAATGTTAGTCTAAAGCAAGGAAAATCCTTCCAACACACAATTTCAAAATTTCCGATTTTTAGTTTTCTTTCTTTTGCCATAATTTTTAATAATTTAATTAAAATTTGTTAATAATTCAGTTGCTACCTTAGCCCATTCCTCACCAGTCATTTCCGTAAAATCATCCCAAAATTCGTGCATATGAAATCTGTAATACAGTTCTGGTGTTACTAAACAGTACATCATTTCTGGATTATTAACACCAAGAAACTGATTTACTCTACTGCTACACAAAAAAGTTTTTGTTTTGTTATTGTACTCAATTTTTAATGAAAAATATATTTCATGTTCCATATTTTCTGCATCTTCTTTTGCTATTTCCATAATTTTATATTTTTCTTTTGCTATTTCCATAATTTTATATTTTAATCTACTAAAACAATAGAATTTCCGCTGTGAGGGCGAATATTTAGGTCTTTATTATTTGATATTTCAATAATTTTAAGACCATCAACACACTCTTTTATCTGATATTCCTTGTTCTTTACCTCAATGTAAATACATTCTGTACTAATATCTTCTCTATGTCTTATTTTAACTTTCATCGTTCTTTTACATTTAAATTTAACTCTGCAAATATAAACAATCTTTTTAATTTTTGCAAATTTTTTAATTAATGATTGAACATCGAAATGCAAAAATCTCTCAATTTGTCCATTTTTGCATTATCTTGTTTCTTTTTTGTTTCAAATACTTGTTGTATAAACTCACTGTCTTTCTTTGATGCTAGTTTTATTGTGAATATACATTTCTCTTTATTACCATATGTGACTGTTTCATTTTTAAATAATTCATTTGGGTTTACATTATCTACACCGCAACCATCATGTTCGTAAAGAAAGAGAGTCTCTATAACATTATTTTCTATTCGCACGTATAATGCGTATTTATACATGTAAAATCCTTGTGAACATATAGTGTCTGGATTTATCACACCAATATAATGTTCGGTTCGTTCCCAGTATGGTATCGTCTTAGTTATATGCACTACCTTATTATAGAACTTTTCCCCAACTTTCTTCTTTGCCTCGTCTTCTTGTAAAGACTCTATTTTATCACGTAATTCACACTTTTTCTCAAATATCTTATCTCTATACGCTTTATCCTTTTCTTCGAGTTTTTCAAGTTTTTTCTCTAATTTTTCTATTTCACTAACATTTTTCATAATTTAAAAATTTTATTTGTTCCATCTTTATATATGAATTCGAAGCCTGTTGTTATTAGACCAGTTGGTCTGTCTGGCATATTTGCTATAGAAATCAAGTGCTTCCTTATATATTGGATTGCTTCATCTTCTCCAAGTCCTTTAATGGGCTTCCAGCCATGTTCGATGTCAAGTGCAACATCATAGTCTTTAAAGTTGTGCCTTGCCACAATCATGTCAATATCTTTCAACCAGTCTTTCATTTTAATGTCTTTTATATGTTTCTTTATGCCAAGAATCAACCACTTCTTTTGGAAGATGGTCAAATTCTCCAAATCCAGCAAGATAACCTTCAAATGTAGTAGGTTCTGTTTCACAAGGACGACCATATTCAAAAGCATTTGCAGATTCTTCGCCTTCTTTGAATACTTCTTTTGCATATTCGTTAATTAATACGAATTGTGTCTCTAACGGTAATCTTGAAAATTCTTCTTTTGTCATAACTCAATTATTTTTGTTCGTTCAATTTTTTCACCCATTACTTTTTTATATTCTTCTTCACATCTTTTTATATAGTTTTTTGCTTCTTCTAATGATAATTCTTCACAACTACCAAATAAGGTATCATCTCTATCATAAAGAAACGGCATTGCTAAAAATCCGTTTTGTTCTACTTTATAATCAATTTTTCCATTTCTATGGACGATTTCAACGATTCTCCACTTATGAAATATGTGTATTGGTCTTAAAATTGCAAGAATTAACCATGCAATAAACAAAAGACCAAATAATATACCATTAATAAAAACAAAAATCATAGTTCTACTACCTCCCTTTTCTGTATTTTTTCTCCAATCGTATCCATATATATTTGTGTTCTTCTAGAAAATAATTCTTTTGCTCTTTCTAATGTAAAATTCTCCGTTTTATCCCAAAACATATTGTCACGACAATATAAAAACGGTAAACCACAAAAGCCATTTCTTTGTAAAGTATAATCACATTTCCCATTTTTATGGACGTTCTTTATAATTCTCCATTTGTGAAACGCCCACATTGGTCTTTCTGAAATTATATAGACCCAGAAAATAATTAGTGCTAAACCAACTATTGTTATTATTGCTCCAAAAACATTACTCATATCTTTTTAGTTTTATTATTATTACTATCTATCATTCCTACAAGTTCAAGTGCGTCTTTCAATCCACGAGAAACGCCAGCAAACCAATCATTGCAGTTTCCTGTATAGCCGACGTGGTTGTTACAATCACTCTCACATTTTTTAATTCTCTTTCTTATAAGATTCATACATTCTTCTTTTGTCATAACTAATAATATTTTTCAAATAACGTATCCAAATCAAGTACTTCTATCTTTTGATTCTTTCTTTTTTCCTCGTCTACATATACTAAAGCATATCCCCTTACCTCATCATCATCGTTATTGTTGAACACAGCAACTATCGCTTTGTTTGGAGGTATACGTAATACTCTGTTTAATGCACCTACAAACGATTCTAAACTATGAGTGTTCAAAGCGTCTTGTATTATTTTTCTATGATTCGTGCTAATATCTTTCATATACATTTTGTTTTCAAAAATTATACATTCCTTCTGGTGCCTCAATAGCAAGACCCATTTCAATCAAGCCACGATAGTCAAAGTGATGAGCGTTTAGCCAATCAAATAATTCATGACTAATTGAATAGTTTATCTGAGATAAAGCATACTCCAAAAAAGTTTCTTCTGATAAGATGAACAATTCTTCATCAAACCACTTACTAAAGATATTAGAAAATTCAATTTTTTCTTCCTCCGTCATACTTGATATTTTGCGGAGAAAAGGCTTTACAGATTCAATCAACCATTCATCATCACCTTCGTCATAGATTGGGCAATCCAGATAAATTCTATCATCTTTACACCCAGACACGGCATAAACACCACTCCACCCATTCGAGGTGGTTGTGGCTTTAACTCCATACGGCAATCTTACCAATAAATCTTTCTTTTTTAAAAGTTTTTTTTCTTCGTTTGTCATAGTTTTATTCTCCTTTCATTGCTTGTTTGAAATCCTCAATTAATTTATCCTCATCATAAGAATCTCCAAAATGAAAATTCCTAATAATATATCCACTAAGCAAATTTTCGATTGTATCGCAAGCCTTGCCAATAAGTTGTTCTTCCTTCCATTTAGCCATTTCAAGGCATTTATCATAGATTTCACATTTATGGGGTTGATAATATCTCTCATCGTCATTTATAGATGTTAATTCTGCAAGTTCCAATGCTTTTTGTTCATTTATCAAATTTTCCATAACTTTTAATATTTAATTGTTTAACTTAAATTGACATTGCAAATATAAACATATTTTTTGACATTTCCAAATTTTTTTATAAAAAATGAAATTATTTTTCTACCTTTTCCTTTATCTTGTTTGAATCCGTCGTTTGCGTATTCGTTTATTAATCTGATTTACGTCGTTCAGTTTTTTGAGCCTTATTCTATCAAGCGAACCCCATCTCTCGTTTACATCGTCCGCTTTGTCATCCCATTTATCATAAAACAACCAAATAAAGTTTCCTGCAGAAATTAACTGGTCGACTGTCTTGCACGAATTTACCACATCGACACATTTTGCATAATCATATGCATATTGTTGTTTTTCTTCGTTTGTCATATTACTATTACTTTTTCAGTTTCTTAATGTATTGTTCAATCTTAACAAGAGTCTCATTGTCGGCATCCTTTATCATTTTTATGATGTCGTCGGCTTTATCAATCTTTTCTTTGAGAGTCTCGTAGTCATCGTCAGTTATGTCGTTGATGTCCGATATGAGTAGTCTAACCCAAGGGTTGTCAAGCGTGCCGTCTATGAACTCATTGTACTTCCCTTCAAACTCCCGCTCACCGAATCTCTTAACTACATTATTCATATACTCCGTCGGATTGTTAGTATTAAAACCACCAACAAGCAATCTTATCTTTAATTTCTTTCCAGACTTTAAGTCTAGCTCACCAGAAAATATTCTATCTTCAAATTTTAAATCACGTTTTCCCATGTTTATCATATTACTTTGTAATTTTGAACAAAATTTTCAACTTCTTTTAAAGTTGGGTGTAAATACGATTTATCAATTTTCTTATTAGATAAGAAGAAAAGAAAACTATCTGGTCCATTCATATAATTTGGTACTCCGTCATCAAAATCTTCTTGTCTTTTTTCTCCTTTGTAAAAACAAACAGAACCATACTCATTGATAAGTTTTATTTTATAGTCTTCTGGTATTTGTAAAAATTCTTTAATAGTCATAATCTTATATCAATTTATTTTCTTTAAGATAAACAATCATTTCAAATACTGTATCAAGCAAGTCTTCTTGTTCAGAAGTATTGACCATATCATGCCAGCTTTTGGAAAGCCCCTGATTAGTAGCATAAGCAATTTGATACAAGTATAGTTCATTTGTATGACTATATTTTCTTATACGGATTTCATACTTGATAGTTCCTCCATACATATCTGGCAATGATAGTTCAGAAGGCAAAAGATTCATCAATGCCGACAGACTCCATGCTGGACTTAATTTTACATTAAACGTAGTTTTTAATGTATATTGCATTCTTTCAAGGCTTTCTTTTGTTTCTTTAGCTGTAAATAAACCTAATCTATGATCATCATCGGATATTGACTCCCAGTGCATGTCTGCCGTATCAGCATCTATTCCTAACTCAAGCAGTTTTTTACTTTGTTCTAAGTCTGTTGCTATCTTACTTTCCATACTAATTATTATTTAATTCAGTCATTATAACCTATTTCTTATTAAATTCAACTTTATGATATGTGAAAGATACTGGCTTATATTCTTTCTTGGCTCTATCACAATAATCTTCTGCATCTTTCTTTGATTCAAATACAGCAATAACATCAGATTCTAAGTTCAACGGATGACTAACCACTACATAAACATACTTTTTACTTTCCATAATCTAATAATTATTTTACGTTAATAAGTTTACTATTCGATGCTGTATCTATCTTTATCTCGATATGCCCATCTGATACTTCCTTTTTTACATCATCACTACATTTATATGCAATAAAAAATGCAACAATAATGATAAGAATTATTTCACCAAGTGAATCCGAAAATGCAAGCACAATTAAAACTAATAATGCAAGACCTAATATTGAAAGCGTTATTTCCATATTATATTATTTTAGTTTTATATCAATTTATTTTCTTTAAGATAGCATATCATTTCAAATGCTGTATCAATATAATCCTTTAGTTTTTCATCGTGGTCCGAATAAATATCCACAAGACATTCTCTCTTATCCGAATATGGATTAACATATCTCAATGAATTATCATTCCAAAATTGCCATTCGAGATAATAGGGATAACCTTTTTCCTTTGATACAGATATTGGCAATAAACTTAAAAGTGCTGAAAGACTCCAAGCAGGAAAAACATAACCATTCCTATATGAAAATAAGTTGTTTTTAATAGATATATCTAAACCTATTATAAGTTTCCAATAAGAATCTTCTGTAAGACTTTTAGCCACTTTTTCCCAAGTCATATCCGCAGTATTCAAATCAATACCTAACTCAATGAGTTTCTTTGATTGTTCTATCGTTGTCGCTATTTTGTTTTTCATAACTTTATTTTTTTAAATCTACATTTCTATAAGTCGATTTCTTCATTATCATTCAAAGGCATTTCACCAAATGCTGGTAAAATATTGCCTGTCATGCTAGCAATTTGTGCGAATGCATATTTTTCTTTCTTCGTTAGTTTTACTTTCGAAGAGCGTGCTATTACCTTCGCCAATAGAAGTAGAGCCAGTGCTGTAGTGTCTACATTTGTTTTTTTAGCATTATTTTCCATAACTTTTAATTTTTAAGACTCTGCAAATATAAACATTATTTTTAACAATTGCAAGTATTTGTTGATTTTTTTATAGATTCCGCTAAAAAATTAAATTAATCTAAAAATTTAGACGGTATATTTTTAGGAACTTTAGTTTCATCTATAATTACAATATAATAAGCTCCATAACCCAATTCATTTGAAATTTGTCTATTATATTTAACAGCCAATGCCCTTAATGTATTAGTATCAACAGATTTTCTTGTTAATAACTTTTTATACGGACAGGAATTAGATTCATTTATCATTAATGCTACTTTCATAACCATATTAATTTTAATGTTATTACTAATTTGTTTATGCAAATATAAACATTATTTTTAACAATTACAAGTATTTGTTGATTTTTTTATAGATTCCGCTAAAAATTTATCGAATTCTTCTCCGTCTATCCAGTAATAGTCTTCACTTTTTAATGAATATTTATGAGTTGAAATAAAATTACTATTGTCATCGTAATATATATAACATTCTTCATAGTCTTTTTTCGACCTTTCTTCATAATGAGCATCATTATAAAGACAGATTGTTTCTCCTATTACTTCAATAACTACAATCCTTTTACCAGTTTCCGGAAACTTATCGGAAAACTTTATCCATTTAATTTCTTTCATATTTTTTCTTTTTAAAAGCTAATATTCCATTCTTCTTCATTCACATCAAATTCAATCGGACACAAGCCGACAATCACAGTCTTCTTTATGAAACTGTCATTCTCGAATTCTTTTTTGAGTGTATGTTCAAAATTGTTACTTCTTATGACAATGTATCCGCCACCGTTAGTCTTGTGCACTTCAATTGGTTCAACTCTGTTTCTTACAGAATCATATTTTTTATACCAAGAACGTTTATACGTAATAGTTTCAATAGTCTTTGCATAAAATCTTTCTCCGATTTCTTTTGAAATCTTTATCAAGTTATTCCTTGTCAAAGAGATATTACAGTCTTTAAATTCAATCTTCATTTTCTTGTACAATTTTAAAACCTTGTTCTCTCAAAAAATTAATTGTTTCTAATGACGTTTGTCTATCGTATTCTTTTTCCGATTCTGGGAGTTCTTCATAAGGCACGATACAAGGGTGTGTTTTCTTTTTGTCATCACGATGTTCACCATATTTCCAACCGTTTTTAACTCTTTGTGCCATCCAAGTATCGTGTACGTGTTTTGCCATCAATTCAGCCAAAAGACTATAGTGTGTTTGTGAATATGCATTATGCTTGTATGCTTCTTTATCAAACATTAGGCATTCTGGAACACCATCTTCAAAAGTTATTACCTTGTGATATAAATATTCGTTAGTATAATAAGAATTATACTTTTTAGAAATATTTTTGAACCATTGTATTTCTTCTATTGTTGCGTCACGGTATTGAGAAAGGTTTAGTGATGATTTACGATTATATGGGTCTTTTACATTTATAAAATCTTCTCCTGAAATAACCTTATATACATAACTTACACCGTCTTTTTTATCAACAGCGACATATCTGTCATCAGAAGAAACAATCTCTTTTGATTTTGAATCATAACGAAAACCATTGTTTACAAGTTCTTCTATAAAGACAACCTTCTCTTCTATAGTTGCAAACACTTTGTTCTCAAAAGAAGAACAATTTAATTGACTATGTGGTGTGCATAGTTTTGTAAAATAGCCAGAACCTTTATCTTTACAAACAATATAAAGTTTTTCAGTATTTAAATCTTTTACAATAGCACCACAACAAGACTCTTTTTCTATTATGGTTGGATGCAACCCGGAATCCAAGAACCAATAATCACAATCTTTTTCTGGAAATAACATTATATTACCTTGTTGACAATAAAAGTATCTTCCATACTTATCAAACATAAACTCCTTGTTTGTATCAACAGAATTTACATGTATTACATCCTCTTCTGATACATATTCAAACTTACACTCTCCACACAAAGGACTGTATAACACCAAACCTTGTGGTGCATTTTTTAATAATTCTGCTATATTTTCCATAACCTTTAATTTTTAAGACTGTGCAAATATAAACAATATTTTTAACATATACAAATTTTTAAACAAAAAAATGGATATATAAAAATTATATATCCATTCTTAATATAGTTTATGTTTATAGAGAATTAATTTTGTCTCATTGCTCTTTTAATATCATTATACTTTTCCCAACCACCATCAATATCATTTGAAGAATCTTTACTTCTCATCTCTCTTATTATTTCACTAAGAACATCAACAACGGTTTTTGCTACTACAAATTCTTGACTATCTTCATCTTCTATAGAATCCATATTTTCTACCCATTCGGTACAAGTTTGTTCAACTATAGACACCATATCTGATATTGTTTGTCTTTTGGAGTATTCTTCTCTTTCGAAATCATCTTTTGTAAACTCTTCAAACAACGGAACGTGTTTGCCAAATTTCTTATCCATATATTTTTTATTTTTTATACCTTTATTTATTATCAGATTTTCTACGCAATTGTAACTCATCCAACTTTTCTTTCATTTTTTCTGTATCTTCTTTATATAAAAGTATTTTGCTCTTATATTCTTTTATTTTACCCTTATTAAATTCTATCCTGCTCTTCAATATCGTCTCTCTTATCTTATCCATATTCCTATCAAAACTACTACTATCTAACCAATCTATTGGCATACATACCCTTATATCTCTACTACTACAATAGAAAATCAATTCCCTATCCGATTTATCATAGCCTATGAAATCATCTATATCATAGTCACTATTATAATCGCTACCAAATAATCCTAATAAAAAATTTTTATCATTATCGTAAACCTCTTCCTCTACAAGATATATATAAATCTCATTATAATACTTCTGAATTATTGGCTCACAGAAATCTATCAATTCATGCAACGCCCTCTTGCTATCGTTCCTATCTCCCTCTTTTATTCTCTTTATTACATCTGAAATATTTATTCCTTTCATAATACTATATCTTTTATTATTCAACTTTATCCCCCAATTGTAATAATACTTCCCTTATACCTATACTCTCCACTTTTCTATAGTCTTCTGCATATCTCCCCAATCTATCTGACGTTTCAGTACATATTTTGACCATTTTCTTTTTCCCCCTTACTATCTGTCTTACTGTTACCAAATCTTTATATAAACTCGCTTCGTTTATATCTTTCGTACCTATTACATACTCACTACTGTTTTCATACACCTTCTTCGTATAGTATATCTCTTCTCCACTATACATTCTGAAATATATTATATATAAACTCTTCATAATAACCAATTATAAAATTGAAACAATTGAACCAACAATAAAAAGAATAGGAATTATATATATAATAACTCCAATCAAAAACGTAGATGATGATACTTTATAATCATAATCTGCTTTTTTGTCTTCATAATACACCTTTGTGTTTTTATAATTCACCGAAACTATATTTTTTCTCTTTCTTCCCATATCTTTATATTTTATTTATTCAACCATGCAAATATAAACATTATTTTTAACATATGCAAATTATTAAATAAAAAAATACATATTCTACCAAATATCTCTCTGTTGATTATCATTAAAAAGTTCATCTGCAATCTTAAATCGACGTTCTGTGTGTTCATAGTTGAGAAAGTTGTCAATGTCATCGACTTTTATTATTTCGTTTTTAATACGCCCATCGCCTTGTATGTCGTATTGAACATGAATATACACATACCCATCGTCTGGAACATATGGTGGTAATACGACACTCCAATATCTAACAAATCGCTCTTCTTTTATTTTACCAACTTCTCTTAAACGCTCGTAATATCTCTTGATACTTGCAAGATTTTCATCCCAAAGTTCATCTCTTTGCTTTTTGAGTTCAGAGCGTTTCTCTATGTTTTCACTAAATTTTCTTCTCATATCTATTTAATTTAATTCAATTAATTTTCCATCTTTCAATATGTATTTTCTTGGAGCATCAGACTCTTCATACTGCTTGCTGTATGTTGCACCTTCTTCGAATATGTCTGGCATTGATGCTATGAAACATTCTGATGTTCGTGTTCTTTCTTTGCCTTCATAACATTCTGCATAGTCTTTTATTTCACACTCTAAATGCCAATAACCACTCTGTTCATCGTATTCTAAATCATCTTCACATTGACTTCCATAGAAGAACAATGTCGTCCTTTCTCGATAAGCGAAGTCTTGAAATGGCTTGAAATTAAATTTTTCTACCACTAATCTGAAATCCATGACTTCTTTTAATATATCATGATGATTTCTATTTATATCATATAGTTCTTTTATGATGTTGCGAAATTCTTCTTTTACAACACCATCTATTACGAAGTGTGTGTACATTCCCATATTTTTATTCCTTTTTTCTATACTCTACCAAATATCCATTACCAGTTGGCGTTACATTACCAATCATATACCCACTCGGTGCTTTTACACATAAATCATCTACATGTATCTCTGTCGCCAACTTATCTTCGTCTGAATTTAATACATTCATATTCTCTTTCATAAACGCAACATAGTTCTTTACTACCAATACATTACGAAAATCATAAAGACTCATCTCCTTCTCACTTTTATTACCATGCTCATCATACATAATAACTTTTATCTTCTCTGGCTTTATATCAAACTTCTCTGCATACTTCTCTATCGCATCGTTTAAATCCGTCGTTATATAACACTTATAACCCATATTGCTCCTATCCTTAATATCAAACCAAGGTACGTCTTCTTCTCCCAGATAACGCAAAGTGTCAAATACTACATTCTCTCGATTATTTCTTACCGCCTCTGCATATAATCCATCTCCCACACCACTATAATACACTCTATATATATAATCACCAAATTTTAATTCACTAAACTTTTTCATATCTTTATCTTTTATTATTCAACTTCGCAAATATAAATAAAATTTTTGACATATACAAATTTTTTACATAACATAACTCATATTCCCTTTCTCATCTTCATACACAATCCTCGCCCCTACAACTCCATACCAGTTCCACCCAACTTGCGGACAAAATAACATATTATAATTATCATATATATCACTAAACCACTCAAACTCCTCCTCCGTCATACAACCCTCTTCTATCCACCAATATCTATCACAATCGTAATTTAATAAAATATGATTCACCTTATAACCTTTCCCTGTCTCCCTTTCCCATAATGAATTGAAAAACTTTTCTATCTTCTCCGCTAACTCTTTTGTTATACAATGACTCAAATTCGATAACTCTACCCAACCCAACTCATTCGATTCCTCGTCAGTCAGATTCTTGTACCTTAACGCTTTCTCATCGTCTATCTCCAGATATGACCGTGTGAACATATCATCACAATACTCTCCATATCCTATTGTAATCTCTAACTTATACATATACTATTTTCCTTTATATTTTAAATTCCGCTCCAGTAATATTACATATCTTTAACATAACTTATATCGTTTTATATGTTTAACTCTACAAATATTTTGAATAATCTACATATATTTCTGGTTTAATATTTTTATATTTTTCCTTTTCTTCTATCTTTTCTATACATCTTATTGTATTTAATACAACAGCCTCCATTGCTACACCTAACATTTCTTCTCTCTTTTGTCTTATTTGATTGTCTGCCTCTTTTATATATCTCATTGTATTTAATGCAGACTCCAACGCTACACGTGTTTTTTCTTTCGTTTGCATCATTTGATTATCATATTCTCGTTGGCTATCATAAAAATCCTTAAACTTTTCTAATTTCTCTTTTGCTTTCTCATCACAAAAAAATGATGCCTTAAACATAGTTATAAATTTTATCATATCTTTAAATTTATATCCATGACTGCAACAATCAAAAACATACAACAATAAAATAAATACTAACACAACTGATACTGAAATACTCAACATTACTATTTTTTCCATAACCTTTAATTAAATGTTTAACTGTGCAAATATAAACATATTTTTTGACATATACAAGTATTTTAACA